>Ga0126377_10000630_pt1 | contig 21717 bp, 19 predicted proteins | sample PanSoiMetPlot_22_FD_92647 | JGI IMG/M metagenome (GOLD analysis project Ga0126377, IMG submission 92647) | Tropical forest soil microbial communities from Panama - MetaG Plot_22 | ecosystem: Environmental > Terrestrial > Soil > Tropical forest > Bulk soil | place: Panama | collected 2016-02-17 | reverse complement strand
GTGACCGTATCGGAGGGGTCACACCCGTTCCCATCCCGAACACGGAAGTTAAGCCCTCTTGAGCCGATGGTACTGCGCGGGCAACTGCGTGGGAGAGTAGGTAGTCGCCGGATTTAATTCAGCGAAAAGGTCGTTTCAGGTTTCACATCTTGAAACGGCCTTTTTGCTTTTGAGCAATGTAGTGTCTCATTTGCTTTTGAGCAATGTAGTGTCTCAAGGCCCAGGCTATGGGTCGCGATAAGGTGGCCCAGGCATCTATTCAGTAAATGTCAATAAGTGGCGAGCGCCCAGTAACTATAAATCGCCAGGGCCAGGGTTAGCGTCAGCCCGATCACGGCTTGCCATCGTGGTAGGGAGAATACTCCTGTGATGAGCGCCACTAGAAAGCTGAGGTTACGAGTCCAAAGCCAGATTTCAAACGCTCTTGGCCGCGGCAATGAATCCGGCCACGGTCCGAAACCCTGTGGATTCATCTCGACTATCCGCGCCTCGCATATAAACATCACCAGAAAGGCGGGGATTACGATCCAGGCCGCGATCTTGCGGGATTGCATATACCATCTCATCCTTTTACCGTCCTTTCAATTTGTTGATTGGCTCCACCAGACGCCCGATATAAGAACCATCCTCCGACCGCGCCAATCAGCGCAATCAACCAACCGAACCCAATCAATGTGACCAGCATAAATTCAGTAAAGATGTTTAGACCATAAAGTGCGGACCAGTTCATAATTGCGGTCAAGGATGAGATGAGCAGGCAATAAAATAGTAATGACAAAAACATGATCGCCATGCCGCGTTTCACAGCAAAAAAACTGCTCCGGTTTGTCGCCTCACGAATGATCTCTACTCCCAGCCATGTTCCTATCAGAGCCGAGGCGATCACCGGGAGTGATTCCAGGAATAGATCGCGCCCGATGAATACCTGATGATAAATCGTGACTTCGATGGCCTGGCATACAAACCATCCGATCACGCCGAACCATATGCCTGCTGAACATTTCGGATGCTTGACGATTAAATTGCGCACTTCTCGATCTCTACTCCCGCTCGATGATGCCTCAGTCTCCCCTCAGTTTATGGGCAATGGCTATTCCGCAATGTGGAGATTGGATATGCTGAAGTTAGAGTCGAACGGCAATCAATCGAGCGCCAGCAAATTGAGACAATCGTCTGGTGTCTAAGTCACTTTAGGTTCTCTCCCGGATCGATCAGCGACTATTGGGAATCAAGCTCTCGGGCATGATTAAACTGATCGCCCCCTGGCAGACCTTTATTTGGTCAGGCCTTAAAATGATCTTGGCAGTAGCAGTCATTAAGCCTTTTGGCATTATGCGTATTTGTTTCTTGCGATGCTGATCGAGCCTTCGAGGATGGAATCCATCTCTTCGGGGCCCAGAGCGATCCCACGATGTTTCTTCAACTCGTAAAGACAATCCTCAATCTGGTTGCGCATCTCATTCTGAACATCAGATTTTGAAGTCCAATCGACGACCATGCATTTCTGAACAATCCTGTCGATCTCCATCGCTGTTTCGGTCGTGATCTTTCGCAAGTCCGACGGCGACGTCTTTAGCTTGCCGAAGACCTCATTGACCACGCCGTAAAAAGCTATGGCCACGTCGTGATTTCGGAGCTCAGGTGGCAGATCGTCCCCCGAACGATCCGTGACCTTGTTCATCACTTCGGTGACTCGTTTCAAAAAATCCGCGTCTGCAATTCGCCCTTCACGCCAGTCCACGATCACATCATTCAGAATCTTCGAGGCGCTGAGGTAGAAGGACGGATCTTCTTCCATCTTCTCGGCAATCGCCTTCTTCGTGCGGTTGGCCACGGTGTCGGCCTTCAAAGCGGTGGACCCAAACATGCTAACCTGAGCCTGAAAAGCTTCCTTGTCGTAGATCGGCGCGAGCGGCGCGATCCGCAGCATGCCGGTCGTAGCGGTGTGGGAATCAATCAGTTTCTGTAATCTCTCTTCGTGCTCGCGGAAATCGATCTCTTCGGCATAGATATGTTTCACTCTCCCACGCAAAGTTTGAAAGAAAACCAGGTCTTTCTTGTATCGCTCCAGCGTCTCGCCTGGCGTGTCGTTGATGAATTTGGCGCTAGAAAAGGCGACGCTCATTGTTCGGTTGAGCACGGAGAACTTCTCGTAAAATCGCTCCCGTATCTCATCGTCGGCCAGCGACCGCCCGAACGCCTCTTCACCTCTCCGCTCGTCCAGGCCTTCGAAGATGTCCCACAGTTCGGAGTGTCGCCGTGGCAGGTTGGCCGTCTCTTCGGAGATGTCGGTCAGGGCAAGCGCCAAATCCTCCCGCTCGAATTCGGGCAGCGAAGTATATAGATCGAGCGCCTCCCCGAGTTCGCTCAATACGCCGAAATAATCGATAATGAAGCCGAAATCCTTGCCTTCGCTCAAACGGTTGACGCGCGCGATGGCTTGCAACAGGCCGTGTTCTTTGAGGCTCTTGTCTAGATATAGCGCCGTGTTGCGCGGTGAGTCGAAGCCCGTGAGCAGCTTGTCGACGACGATGATGATCTCCGGCTCATCGCTCCTGTTGAAGGCTTCAATCAAGGAACGATTGTATTCCTTCTCGCTCCCGTACCTTTCCATCATCCGTCGCCAGAAGGTCTGAACCTCTTCGTCGCCCTCGCGCTCGAATGCGACGCCGCCCTCACGCGTCTCAGGAGCTGAGATCAACACTTCGGAAGTGACGGCGCCGATCTCGTCCAGATATTGTTTATATTTGATCGCGTCGATCTTCGATTCCGTCGCCAATTGAGCTTTGAAGGGCTTCGGGACGTTCCTGCTGAAATGTTCGCTGACGTCCCGCGCGACCATAAGAGTCCGCCGGTTTGTCTCTCGCGAAACGCGCCGGCCTTCGTAGAGCAGCGGAACGACGGCTTTGTCGCGCACCGCCTCATCAATCGTGTAGGCGTCAATAACGCCGCCGAATTTCGCGGCCGTGTTCTTGTCCTTTTTTTTGAGCGGCGTGCCCGTGAAGCCGATGTAGCAGGCGTTCGGCAAAACCTTCTGCATCCGCGCGTTGGTCTCGCCGTATTGGCTGCGGTGACTTTCGTCAATCAGGGCGAAGATGTTGTTGGAATCACTTTGATATCCAGACGCCTTTACCGCGCTCTCGAACTTGTCGATCACCGTTGTAATGACCACTGCCTTCCGCTGCGCCAGAAGTTCGAGCAGGTGACGGCCAGTGGTCGCCTTTACCGGCTCTTTGCCGCAACTGTGGAACGTGGCCCAGATTTGATCATCCAGATCGATGCGGTCCGTCACCAGAACTATGAGCGGATCGGCGACGCTCTCTTCCAACGCAATCGCCTTCGCCATCATCACCATCGTCAAAGACTTTCCCGACCCTTGGGTGTGCCAGATGACGCCGCCCGACCGCCTGCCGTCCGCGCCGACGCGCTTGATTCTCTCCAACGTCTTCCCGACGGCGAAGTATTGCTGGTAGCGGGCGATCTTTTTCTGCCCGGCGTCGAAGTCGATGAACTGGCGCGTCAACTCGATCAGCCGCTCTGGACGGAGCAGGCAATAGATCGCCCTGTCCTGTTCCGTGACCGCCCTCCCTGCGAGTTCTATCTCATCGAAATACCGCCGCGCATAGGCGAACCGGTCAGCGAAGAGTTTATCCTTCTGCTCCTTTGTGAGCGGTTTGTTGACCAGCCCGCCGACTTCTTCATTGACGTCCGCATTGGCGTCTGGCCGCTCTCGCCAATGCGCCCAGAATTCAAAGGGTGTTCCCGTGGTCGCGTATTTCGCGTCGTTCTGGTTGATCGCCAGAAGCATCTGCGAGTAGGCGAAGAGCCGCGGAATATATTCGCTTTGTTGATTGCGCAGATGTTTCGCGACGGCGTTACTGATCGCGCCCTTCTCGTCGGGCAGATTGCATTCGATTACGACGAAAGGAATGCCGTTGACGAAGAGAACGACGTCCGCGCGGCAGGTCTGCGGCCTGCCCGGCCGCTCGACCTCGAACTCTTCGGCGACATGAAAGACGTTACTCTCGGGACGTTTCCAATCAACGTAATTCATTGTGAAGCTTTTAGTGTCGCCGTCAATCTTCTGCTCGAAGCTCTTGCCCATAGAGAGCAGGTCGTAAATGCGTTCGTTCGCCCGGATCAGCCCGTCGGCCAGCATGACATCCTTCAGAGTCTGCATCGCCGCCCGAATGTTAGCGCCGGAAAATTCATGGTCGGCTCCTTTGAAGCTGATCCGGTTCAGGTGGCGCAACTGCTTTTCCAGAACGTCTTCGAGCAGAACGTTAGATAGCTTGCCCCCACGCTCCAGATGGACTTCTTCCCGCCGCAGATAGACGTAGCCCAGATTTTGAAGCAGTTGGATCGCAGGAATCTGCGAGACGTGGTCTTCGAAGAATAGGGGGAGGAATGAGGGGCGCTCTGTCATACGATTTGTCCCGTCAGCAGCTTCCGCATCAGCCCCTGCTTCTGTCGTTTGAGCGCGGCCATTTGCCGTCGCAATAGATCAAATTCGCGGTCGCAGGCGTTGAGAATGGCGGCGATGCGGCGTTGTTCTTCAAGCGGTGGCAGCGCAAGTCTGAGCGCCGCCAGATCCGAAAACCGAATCCTCAGGCGCACGCTGCCAGTTCCGGCGTTCTCAACAAACTGTGCCCATTGACGTGACAGGCGGAACTGATTCAGGAATTCGGGATCGAGCCGGCCCATGTCGCATTTGAAAACGATATAATCTGGAGGCGCCAGGGCGTCGTCGGAGCCGTTCCACTTGGCGATCGAGCTGTTATTCAATCGCATCGGGTCGTAGGCGAACCAGTCTTTCCTGACCTTCTTGCACCGCCCCGCGCTCTCGCCTCGGATTCTTTTACGCGTTTGAATCATTCCATCGGCTTTGGCGACGGCGTAGAGGTCTTTTTCAGTGATGGCGTCGTCGTTCCTCTGCTTCGATTCGACTGTTACATCGCCGAGCCTGACGCTCTCCCAATCCTGACCGTCGAAGTCATCGAGCCGCATTTGCCCCGTGAGCAAGCGCTCCAGCAAGCCCCTCTTGAGGCGGCTCTCGGCGGCGACGCGCATTTCGGCGCGCTCTACAGCGCGATCCCATGTCAAAAGGATGTCCGCGATTTTACGCTGCTCTTCTATTCCCGGCAGATCGATTTCGAAAGAGTGAAGCATGTCGCTCGGCAGTCTCCCTGCGCCATGACTCGTTCGATCCACCAACGTCAACAGGCGGAATTTGTTCGCCGCCAGGTAGAATCCGAGGTAATGACCGTCAATCCCCCTGTTGGGGATCAAAGCCTTCAGATCCTGGTTGAAGGCCACGGCGCGCTCAGTCACCCCGACGGGAACGTCTTTCAGAAGCGTCATCCCGCGAACCAGAATCAGGACGCTTCCCGGTTCAATCAGTCGAGTCCCATTATTGACCCCTTCGCGCGTGACTTTCTCTATCGAATCGTTCAGCCGGAACTTCTTCAGGTCTTTGGCGCTCAGCCAGGGAATGTCTCCGTTCCAGAAACGCGGGGCCTCACGGCTCGGCGTCCCGCCGGATGCGAACTTTACAAGCTCGCCCAAAGGCGCCTTTCTCCACTCATTTATCTTGGTTGTCATATCTTCGGCGTATTGTGGCGGTAGCCCGACCGTAAGGGAGGGCGTAGACGCAGTAGGCGCCGTCTCCAATTGGAGTGACGCCTGCGCTTACGCTTGGGATAGCGCCGCGATTAAATCATCGAAATCCGGTGGTTCGTCGCCATCCTGGCCATTGACTACATAGTCGATTGCTCGCTCAACGTGATGCGACTTCCACAGATAGCGCGTACTGCCATGCCTCGACCATGGCTTGACGTCGGGCGGCATCAATCCCTTCTCTCTAAGCTGCCTTGTCGTATATGCCTTAAATGTATTCATCACAGGTTCCGGCTTGCAAGTCGCAGCTACGACCTAGTGAACATGATTGGTCCTCGCATTCACCGCGTGAAGTTGGTATCTGCGATTGTCGCAAACTTCACGGATTGCCGCCTCGATTATAGTTCTGTGCTGGTCTCCTAATTTGACGGGGGGATGCTTTAGTAGTGAGGCTTCTGAGCTTTGCAGCGCTTTGTTAGGAGCGATCTTAGGCGAACGGTATCGATGATTTTCACGGCGATCCATCGAACCGCGCTCATCCCCGTGCAACCACGTCCCATAACAGCGAATCGTGATCAGATAAGCCAGTGGAAACTCGTTCGTGTCGAAGGCGATGTAATCTACATGGCTCATAAGTATTCCTCGGCAGTGGCGGTAGCCCGACCGTGAGGGAGGGCGTCGCATCCTGTTTGTCATAAGGGTAGCGTGCGCGCCCTCCCTCACGGTCGGGCTACCGCCACTGTCTCATAGCCCTAATTCTCTCAGAAATCGCTTCATTTCCGCCCGCGCCTCGACAAGCTGCGCCTCGAGATCTTCTATCTCTTTCTGCGCCGCCTGAACATCGACCTCTTCGTCCTCAGCAAACGTGTCGACATAACGCGGAATGTTCAGATTGAAATCGTTCTCCCTGATCTCATCGTATGTCGCTCGGCGAGCGTATTTCTCGACCGACTCGAAGTTTTTATAGGTCGCCACGATCTTCTCGATGTCCTGCGGGCGGAGCTTGTTTTGGTTCTTGGCGTCTTCGTAATCGCGGCTTGCGTCGATGAACAGAACGTCGGTCGTCTTCTTGCCGCGATTGAAGATCAGGACCGCAGCCGGGATGCCTGTGCCGTAAAAGAGATTCGCGGGCAGGCCGATCACGGCTTCGAGCAGGTTCTCCAGAATTATCTTCTGTCTGATCCTGCCTTCGGAGCCGCCGCGAAAGAGCACGCCATGAGGGACGATCACTCCCGCTTTTCCCGTGTCGGCGGCAATGGTCTCGATCATATGCGTGATGAAGGCGTAATCGGCTTTACCGCGTGGCGGGACCCCACGATGGAAGCGACAGAAAAAGTCTCTGGCCGCATTTTCGGCGCCCCACTTGTCGAGAGAGAAGGGAGGGTTGGAGACGACAATGTCGAACCTCTTCAGCGCATTGCCTTCGAGCAGCCTTGGGTTGTTGAGCGTGTCGCCCCATTCGATGCGCGCGCCGTCTTTACCGTGCAGGAACATGTTCATTCGGCAGAGCGCCCACGCGCCGCCGTTCGACTCCTGCCCGAAGAGAGAGAAATCGTTGTCGCCGATTTCTTCGGCCACGCGGATCAGCAGCGAACCCGAACCGCATGCCGGGTCGCAGACGCGCGCGCCTTTCTTCGGCTGAAGCAGTTTAGCCAGCAGCGTTGAGACCCCCGGCGGGGTGTAGAACTCTCCGCCTTTCTTGCCGGACTCAGAGGCGAAATGTTCGATCAGGAATTGGTAGCCGCCGCCGATGACATTTCGCCCGTCCATGCGAGACGGGCGCAGGTCGAGGCGCGGATCGGCGAAGTCTTCAATCAATCGCTTGAGACGACGGTTGCGCTCTTTCGTCTCGCCGAGGTGAGTTTCCGAGTTGAAGCTGATGTTGCGGAAGACTCCTTCGAGCTTGGCTTTGTTGGCCTCTTCAATTGAGGCCAGCGCGGCGTCAATAATCTCGCCGATATTCGGCTCGTGGCGTCTCCTGTATACCGTATCGAAATCGTCCCCTTCAGGGACGATGAACCGCTCACGGCTCAATCGGCGTCGAATCCGTTCCTCATCGTCTTTGTACTCCAGATGATACTGTTCGACTCTGTCCTTCCAGACGTCGCTGACGTATTTGAAGAAGAGAAAGACCAGGATGTAGTTCTTGTATTCGGACGGGTCTACGACGCCGCGAAAGATGTCGCAGGCTTTCAGGGCGACGGCGTTTATTTCGGCCTGATTGATTTCTTCCCGGCCTTCCTGTCTCTCCTGAATTGATATTAACTGGCTCATCGAGTGGTTGCTCCATCGAGATTAGAACTGTAGCGACTAGCCGATCGTTTTGAGTAGAGTCATTTCAATTAGCGCGCGCCGTTTATTTTTTATCGCTTCCATCAGCTCTTTTTCGCGCATGCTAAGTTGATGGATTTTTGTGATGCGCGCCTGTGTCTCTACGGGCGGAACTTCAACTGGCAAGCCCCTCATCGCTTCCAGGTTAATCAGGCTGGCGCTGGTTCCGGTTGAATGCTCGTCAATGTAACGTTGCGCCGGGCGCTGGTTGATATACCACGCCAGGAATTCGGGCAATACTTTTTCATCGGGTCGCAGAACGAAGAATTGCGAAGTGGCTATGGCGTTTTCGATCGGCCACGTGATCGCAAGCGCCTGTTTGCGCGGCCCGCGCGAGATGAACAGGACGTCGCCTTTTTCGAGGATTTGGCTCCGCTTCACATCCGGCAGACTGACGCGAAGGAGCGAACTGTCCAAGAAACCGGCGTCAGGCGCGACGTCGCCGACCTGAACGACCTGATATCGCCCCGTCGCGTCAGGTTTGATCCTCTCGCGGAAAAGATAGCCGGAACGAATTGTGGCGACATTTATAAGAAGAGACATTGAATTACTCGCCGGCGGGAGAGGCCGGGGGAGGCGTCCTCTCCCGCTTTTGTTTACTGCCTGTGTTTATTGACTTACATCCGATCCGACCACGGCGCCCGCAAGCAGGTTGCCGGATCGTTTCAGAATCAAGTCTTGGGGCGGATTAGGCGCGTAGCAGGCCCAATCCTGATGGATATGATCGCTCGCATCCTGCCAGCTCAAGACGATCTTGTCGCCGCAGCGGTTGTTTAAAATAAAGTCGTCGCTTTCAGCGTAACCGTGCCAATCGACCCCGGCTTGATCGTCTGCTGACACCAGATGAGCGTCTTCCCGTCGTCCGCCGTGTATGCGCAAGACCTGGCCCGGTTTGAGTAGGTCGCCGTTATCCCCGATCCAATAAAGCTCCAGTTCGCCTGTGGTGTGGCAATCCTCGTCAAAAATCGCATGGCGGAGCTGCATAGTCTGGAAGTTAACCGCGTCCTCGCCCATGTTCTTCACATCTACCCATTCGCCGAAAAGCGCTTCCGGACGTATCGCTCCGAGACCGTCTTGGTCTTCGCCACTCTCTTTGCGCGCCGGATTCGGCTTGGCCTGAATAATTTGAAGGCTCATCGCTTTGATTCTCCTTTCCGCTTCGGTCGGAAAACTGACGAAGCAGTCTGAGGGTTTGTATGAAAGGCCAGCGATGAGCTAGAATTCACGCGCAAAATAGGAATCAGCTCAAAGCTGACCCGATAGGCCCGGACGATGGTTGAACTCGCGTCCGGGCTTAGTCGTTTTGAGGCGGCCAATCCTAAACACATTCCCATATGCTGTCAAAAGAAATTATAGTGCAGCGCAAACTTTTTCAAGTATATGTCATAGTTTGGCAATAACTATGATCAATAGGCGAAGGCTGATAGGTGATTGCAGATTTTAGAAGCCTAGGTTTCGGCACATACCGCAATGATCGCAGGGCTTATTCTTTTCGATTGAGCAGATTTTCGACTCAACGAATTCAAGCAAATCGCCGGCGGAGATTGTCGCTTCATTAATATCGAATTGCTGGCGGCTGGGATGCGCTTCATACTCCATACCAGTCCATGGAGCGTAGTAGGCGGACGGAGACGGTGACTTTCCGGACGACGCCTCGACATATAATTCAGTCAGAGCCTGCCTCACGATTTCCCTAACGATGCTTCTGATCGCGTCTTCGTCAGCCATTACACGCTATTTACCTCATGGTCCTGTTGGATGAAATCGACTACGCCGATAATTGCGCTGTCAATCGCCGCGCCGGCTTCACCGGTGGAGGCCGTCGAAGCCGACCAGCCTTCCTGAACGACTATCACGATGTCGCCCTCGCCGGCGTCAACTGAATCGAGCGCGAGCATCGAAACGCCGCGCGGCGCGCCGTCGGGATTGATCGGTTGGACGAGCATTATGCGCGCCTCTCCGTAACGCGAATTCTTTTGTGTGGCGACGACATTGCCCAACACGCGAGCCAGAATCATTTGCGCTCTCCTTCCCTCGCCACTGATTTCACGTGCGATTCTGAATCAACGATACCTATAATTGTGCAATCGGTCGGCGCCTCGATCCCCTCAAGCGCGAAACTGGCTTCTTTGCCGCGACACCAGAATACTAGCTCTCCGGCGCCAGCCCCGACCGAATCGACAGCGACGAGCGGTCTGCCCGTCGGCCGCAGATCGCCGTCGAGAATCTGAATGACCAGCAGCTTGCGGCCTTCGAGCGAGGGGTTTTTGACCGTCGAGACGACGGTTCCAATAACGCGAGCGAGTTGCATATCTCACAACACCTTGATCACGACCAGAGTCAGGTCGTCGTGTTGATGCGCGCCCGCCGTGAATTCTTCGATGTGATTGAGGAACGCATCGATGATCGCCGACGCGCGCAAGTGGCGATGTTCGAGCAGGAAATCGAGTATGCGCTCTTCGCCGAATTCGACGCGATGCGGTTGCGGCGTGTGCGCCTCCGTCAATCCGTCGGTGTAGAAAAAGACCGCGTCGCCTTTTTCCAGATGCAAAGTCTCGCTCTTATACTGCTGCTTGTCGAAGACTCCGAGCAGCAGCCCGCCAGTTTTCAATGCCCGCCATTTGCCCGAAGCCTTGACCAGTAGCGGGGAGTTATGGCCCGCGTTGCAGTAATTGAGGGTCTTCGTTTTGGAGTCGAGGACGGCGTATACAAGAGTCAGAAGAAGTTGCCGGCCCAGATCGCGGTGCAGTCGTAAGTTAGCGTCGCGCAGGATGCGCGCCGGGCCGCCTCCGCGCCTGGCCACGCTGCGCAGAATGCTGCGCGCGGCCGCCATGCCCATCGCAGCGCGCACGCCTTTTCCCGCGACATCGCCGATCAAAATCCCCGCGCGGTCGGGCGAGAGAGGGATGTAGTCGTAAAAATCGCCGCTCAGGTTCAGCGCCGGCTCCAATCGCGCGGCTATATCGAACCCCTTAATCTGCGGCGGCGCGTCGGGGATCATCGCCCGCTGCACGTCGCGGGCCATCAGGATCTCGCGCTCCAACTGCCGCTCGCGTTCGACATGCTCGGCATAGAGCCGGGCGTTGGCGACGGCGATGCTCAGATTGTTGGCGATATTTTCGAGCAACCGTCCATGATATTCGTCGAAGGCGCTCACGCGGCTGCTTTCGAGCGCGAGCGCGCCGATGATTTTGTCTTCATATATGAGCGGGACGGCGATCTCGGAGCGCTGTCCCTGGTCGTCCCACCTGTCCGAAACGTAATAGTCGGGGTCGCACGACACGTCGCCGACGATCTGCGTGCGGCGTTCGCGGACGGCGCGTCCGACCACGCCGTGAGAAACCTTTGTGCGACTGGCGTGTTCCCGCTTTGTCGCGCCGTAGCCTTCTTCGACGTGCCAGACGAACTCTTCGCGCGCCTCGTCGATCAGGCCGACGAGCAGAAATTCGTAATCGATTATCCGGTCGAGCAGCGCGGCGATGTGATTGAGCAGTCGGTCCAGGTCGAGGATCGAGGCGATCTCGTGACCGATCTCGATCAGCGTCCGCATCTCGCGCGTGCGCCGTCGCAGCTCGTCGTAGACGCGGGCGTGTTCGAGCGCGACGGCCAGATGATTGCCGAGTTCACTGAGCGCCAGCTCGTGGTCGCGCGTGAAATAGTTCGGCTCCAGGCTCTCCAGCGTCATAACGCCGACGATCCGATTCTCGCGCGCGAGCGGGAGCGGGACGGCGATCTCAGATCGTGGGAGGCTCCCTTCCTCTGTCGCGACCGGCAAATAGCGGGAATCACGCGAAACGTCGCCGACGTTGATTGTGTGACCTTCGCGCCATGCCGCGGAGGCGACGCTACGGTCGAGCGGGATGACCTTGCCAACTGACGCCTCTTCCGAGCTGTATCCGACCGCCTTTTTCCATACCAGACCGCCGCGCGCCTCGTCGACCAGAAAAAGGCTGAAGAACTTGTAGTCGATCACTTCGCCGACGCGGCGAGCCACGCTTTCGATCAACTCGTCGAGGTCGAGAATGGAGATGAACTCGACGCTCAGCTCGTTGACCAGGCGCCCGAGCCGCTGCGCCGACTGCGCGGCGGACGAGGCGGCGTCGTTAGTGGAGAGGTTGGGGAACATATCAATAGTCAAAAGCGGTCCGGGGATTTAATTCGAGGCCTCATTGATCGCGTCGAGGACTTCATCGTCGGCGGGCCGGAAGATCGGCATCACGACTTTGCGGAAGCGGATGACGCCATCCTTGTCTATCACAATCACGCCGCGCCGTGTGCCGATCAGGTTCTTCATGTCGTAATCATGCACGGTCTTGCCTTCGGAATCCGAAAGCAGGCGCATCGGCAGCTTGTGATTCGCCGCGAAGCGGCGATGCTTCTCTATCGAGTCGGTGTTGACGCCGACGACTTCGGCGCCCGTCTGCTGATAGCGCGCCCAGTTGTCGCGTACGCTGCACAACTGTTTGGTGCAAACCGGCGTCTCATCGCCCGGGTAGAAAAACAGCGCGATCACCTTGCCGCGCGCGCCGCTCAACGTCCATCTTTCGCCATTGCCGTCCAGGAGATCGATCTCCGGCGCCAACTGGCCAATATTCGGTCCAGTAGTTGTCATAGCCCATCCATTTCGTTCGAGTATTTAAGAAGAGGAGCCTGACGCCCTGTCGCTGCGATCAGATTGGCGTAACCAAGCCGTAATTGTGCTATAGCGCAGAGAAATTTGCCAGTTGCTATTTACGCCGCCGCCGCGTACGAATATCATACGCCATTTAAGTTTCACGCGTGCGCTTGCTCATGCCCCACATGCCTATGGCAGCGCTCAAATTTCAAAACCGGCTTGTCGTCTAATAGTCGAGGATTCCGAGATGCAAAAGCGTCAGACCAGCGCTAGAGGCAATGTGAGTGAATTGAAAGTGGCCACTGCATACGTTGAAGCAGGGTTTGCGGTCTCAGCGCCGATTGGCGGAGGCGCGCCTTACGATTTGATTGTTGACACTGGCGAACGTTTGTTGAAGGCGCAGGTGAAGACAGTCAGATTGAGGAATGGCTGCGTTATATTTCCGATGCAAAGATTCAGTGGACATAGTGGCAAACCACGAAGCTACGTTCCGGGTGAGATAGATTTATTCGTAGTCTATTGCCCTGGCAACGCCAAAATCTACGTTTGGCAATTTGGTGACAATCCCACACAGGGCTATCTTAGCTATTTAGAAACGAGAAACAACCAACATCAAAAAATTCGTTGGGCGAAAGACTACGAATTCGAAAAGCACGTTGATGATTTGAGGATGGGAGTGGAGCTAAGGGGGCTCGAACCCCTGACCTCTTGAATGCCATTCAAGCGCTCTTCCAAGCTGAGCTATAGCCCCACATCAAGCGGTTAATATCCTAATGGTCGAGAACATTGCCCTTAAATAAGGGCGACACCATATTAGCCAACCGGCTTTGGCGCGTCAACCATGGCCCGAGCCTTTTGCGAGCCCGGGAGCGCCGCCCATCCTTGCCTGCGCCGATCACGCTGCTTTCTCCAGATCCTTCGAGTTGAGGTGTCCTATCAGGTGGCCGTCCGGATCGATGACGGCCAGAAATCCGATGCTGTTCATTTTTAATTTACGTCGCGCGTGGTCGACGGAGGCGCGGACGGTGATGAACAGCGATTCGTCTATCGGCTCCATCACCTCGCCGATGGTCAATCGCTCCCATTTCTCCTGCGGCTCTTCGCGCAATCTATCGAGCGAGAGGATGCCGTGCAATCGCCCGTCGCGCGCCACGGGAAAATGTGTATGGCGGTGGGCGGTGAGTACTCGATCAATAAATTCCGCGACTGACAACTCCGGCGTAACGCTTACGGCGGGCGACCGCATCACCGCGCCGACCGTGCCGCTGACATCCCACTGCTTGCCGTCATCGCGCCGGATCTGTTCGCCGGCGGATTGTCGTTCGCGGTAGCGGTAATCATTTTCCGCCGCCGATTTCAGGAACACGCCCAGAACCAGCAGCCAGACCGCCGCCATAAAGTCCTGCCACAATCTTCCGCGCATGGCCGCGGACGCGACCAGCAACAGTCCGTATGAGATGAGCAGGTAGGCCAACCAGACGCCGATTTTCATCGTTGTGCGCGTGGCCGAGAGGATGTCTTTGCGCCTCTGCCAGAGGATAGCGCGCAAAGCTCTTCCGCCGTCGAGCGGTAAGCCTGGCAGCAGATTGAACATGGCCAGAAACAAATTGGCCGCGGCGAGATAGAGTAACGCGGCGCCGGCGGCCTGCGCTTCCATAGAACTGCCGCTCAAGCGCTCCGCCACGAACAGCCATAGCCAGAAGAAGACCGCCAGCAGGAACGAGCTTACGGGCCCAGCCCCGGCGATGCGCAATTCGGCCATCGGGGTGGGCGGCTCTCCAATGAGCCGCGCCCATCCGCCGAAGATATGGAGCTGGATGTCCTGAATGTGGATGCCCTCCATCCTTGCAGCGAAAGCATGCGACAGCTCGTGTATCAGAACAGAGGCGAAGAAGAGCGCGGTGATGACGCTTCCGATGATCAGGTTATGCCACAGCGGAAACGGAGGCTGTACTTCGGCAACCATCCAAAATCTCGACACCACCCAGATGTGCAACACGGCGACCGGAGGCCAACTGTAATCAATAATCAGCGGGATGCCGAAGATGCGCCCTAATTGAAATTGCTTTAGCCGCATAATTAATCACCGCTCTCTGACAGCCGTTGCGCCGCCAACGAAATTTTTGATGGTCAGCGTTAATTCGCTGGCCTGATTGTCGAAGAAATGTCCGGCGCCCGCGATCCGTTCTAATTTGAAGTCGCTATCGGCGGGCAGCGTGGCCAGGAACTCTTCGAGCGGCGCGAGCGGGGCGACGTCGTCTTCGGTCCCGTGGATGAAGAGCTTCGGTTTCGCGCAACTGGCGAGGAAATCCAGATCATCCATCTGCGCTAGTCGCACGGGCGCTCCAATGGCTATCAGTCTGTTCACGCGCTCATCCGAACATCCCACTCTCAATCCGACGATCGAGCCGAAAGAAAACCCGGCGACGACGACTTCGCGCGCGTTCGGCTGGCTGTCGAGAAGATAATCGAGAGTGACCTGCGCGTCGGCGCATTCGCCGCGGCCTTCATCGAATTCGCCAGTGCTCAGCCCGACGCCGCGAAAGTTAAACCGCAAAGTCTCGAAGCCGCATTCGTTCAAAGCCTTCGCCGCGCGGAAGACGACCTTGTTATGCATCGTGCCGCCGTGCAGCGGGTGCGGATGCATGACCAGCGCGACCCGCTCGGCCTGATTGCTTTTCGGACGATAGATCGCTTCCAACCGCCCGTGCGTCGCCGGAATGAAAAGATTTCCCGCCGGATACATAGTCAATTCGTCAACAGAACTTTGAGGATCCCCGGCCGCTCGGCTTCGGCCATCGCCTCGACGCCGCCGGCCAATTGGTATTCGCGCGAGATCAACGGCCCGAGGTCCACTTCGTTGGATTCGAGCAGCCGGAGCGCGGTTTCAAAACGCCCGCAGCGCGAACCGATCACGCTGATCTCATTAACGACTACCCTGGAAGTGTCAAGTCGGACCGCGCCGCGGAAAGTGGACTTCAGAATAATCGCGCCGCGCGGCCGGATCAAATCGAGCGCAACCGCAAGCCCGCCCGACGATCCGCTCGCCTCGATCACGAAATCGAAGCGCGGCGCCTCTGTAGTGACGACTTCAGTCGGCGCCTGACGACTGAAGTCGTCACTACAGAGGACGATCCCCGCGGCGCCGAGTTTCGCTGTTTTGACTCCGGCGCGCGCCGCAAGTTCCAGCTTGGCGTCGTGTTTGCCGATCATAGTCAGGTCGCATCCCGTCCTCGCGATCACGCGCGAAATCAATTGCCCCAGTTTACCGTCGCCGACGACGGCGACGCGATCTGAAGCGCAGATCTCGACCTGGTTGAGGATCTCGAGCGCCGCTGCCAGCGGCTCGGTGAAGACGGCCTGCCGGTCGCTGACGCTGTCGGGCACGATCAACAGATTCCGTGGCGGCAGGCTAAGATATTCGGCGAACGCGCCGTCGCGCCCGCGAATGCCAAGCGCCGTTCGATCCGGACAATGGCGCGGATCTTTCCCGCGGCAAAGATCGCATTGGCCGCAGCCCACGTTGATCTCTCCCACGACGCGTCGTCCGATTTGCGATCTGTCGGGAGACTCCTCGACGACCCCGACAAACTCGTGCCCGAGCGTGCCGCGAAACTCGGCGTATCCGCGCGCGATCTCGATGTCCGTGTTGCAAATTCCCGCCATCGTCATCCGAACCAGCGCCTCGCCTTCGCGACGCGGAACGGCCGAATCGGCCACTTTCAGTTTATTGTCTTCAAGGCGCAATGCTTTCATCAGCGACGTTGATAAGACAATCGCGCGCAGTTTTCAAGAGCGCGCCGAATTAGCCACAGAGCCACAGAGACACGGAGATAAGAAGACGGGGAGACAAGTAGAAAAACGCCCTTTTTCATTGTCCCACTTCTCATTGTCCCCTTGTTTCTGTGTCTCTGTGGCCGAGATTTTTGGCTACTGGCTTTTTGCTGATCGCTATGCGATGCTGCCTACGTGAGGATTTTCGATAATGATAGGAGAATCAAATGTCTACAGTTAAAAGTGGCGACACGGTGAAGGTTCATTACACGGGCAAACTCGACAACGGAGATGTCTTCGATTCGTCGGAGGGCGCGGAGCCGCTGGCCTTCACCGTCGGTGTGGGGGAGGTGATCCCCGGCTTCGATCAGGCGTTGCTGGGAATGCAGGTCGGGGAGACGAAAGACGTCGTCATCGAACCGGAGCAGGCTTATGGAAATAGGGTCGAGGAATTAGTGCAGGTCATTGACCGCAACCAGTTCAATCTCGGCGGCGCCGAACCGGAAGTCGGCATGCATATAGAGATGCGCACTCCTGACGGCAATATTCCGCTGACCATCACCGATCTCACCGACACAACTATCACACTTGACGCGAATCACCTCCTCGCCGGCGAGACGCTGCATTTCTCTTTGACGCTGGTCGAGATCGCGGCTTAGAGAGAGGAGACGCCGCCGCCGCCGCCTATGACTTCCCTTGCATTGCACAGTTGGGATCTGACTCCCGGCGAGGCCATAGAAGTTCAACAGCGGCTGCGCGATCTGGTTCGTCTGCGACCTCTCGCGCGGCCCGTGAATACAATCGCCGGGGCGGACATCTCGTTCAACAGATTTTCCGAGACGGTCTACGCCGGCATCGTCGTATTGAGCCTGCCCGATATGCGAATCATCGAATCCGCCGGCGTCCGCAGCGTTGCGAAATTTCCTTACGTGCCTGGGCTTCTGAGCTTCCGCGAGGCGCCTTCATTGCTCGAAGTTTGGGAGAAGCTCAAAACGAAACCTGACGTCTTGATGCTCGACGGACAGGGGATAGCCCACCCGCGACGCTTCGGTATCGCCTGCCACGTCGGCGTATTGCTCGACTGGCCGACCATCGGTTGCGCCAAAAGCATTCTGGTGGGCAGATATGGCGAGCTTGGGCTTGAAGCGGGAAGCCGGTCGCCTCTCGTTGATAAGGGCGAACAGGTTGGCGTCGCCCTGCGGACGAAGAACAAAGTCGCTCCTGTCTATATTTCACCCGGCCATCTGATCGACCTCGATTCGGCTGTGGATCTGGTCTTGCGGTCTACAACCAAATACCGCCTCCCCGAAACTACGCGACAGGCGCATCTCCTGGTCAACCGTTTAAGAGTTGAAGGTGGAGAGAATGAATTTGCGTAGCGCCAGGAAGCCGAGAGTCGCCTGCCTGTTGTAAACATGCTCTCATGCCAGTTTCTCCAGATTCGGATGCATCGTATGCCATTTCGTCGCGCGCTCGAAGGCCAGGGCCACGCGCAGCGGCGCGGCTTCGTCATATAGATTACCGGTGAACATAATCGACTGCGGCAGGTTGTTGATGAATCCGCAGGGGGTGACGACGGCCGGGTGGCCGGTCAGGTTCGTGATCAGCAGACTGGCGCTGCCCGGGGCGGGCGTGACGAAGACATCCCACTTCGACATCAAGGAGTCCATCTCGCGCATCAGCAGAGCGCGCGCCCGCTGCGCCCGGATGTATTCGACCGCCGGGATGAAGCGCGAGGTGCGGAAACTGTTGGGCCAGTCGCTGGCGCTTTGGCCTGACAATTGATTGACGCGCCCGTCGCGCGTGATGTCGTCGAACGCGGTCGCAGCCTCCGCGTTCAGGATGATCCGCAGGCTCTGGGCCGAGAATTGGGGAAGCTCTATCGGGTCGAGTTTCGCCCCGGCTTGCCTCAAGGCGTCAAAAGCATCCTGATACATCTTCTTTCGCTCAGGGCTGGGTCTCAGATTGGCGCCCTGGCCGGCGCTTGGCTCAAATTCCGCTTTGACATAACCGATGCGCATTTGAGAGAGAGGGCGGTCGGGTTCCCACTTGAACGCGGCGTCGCCGACCGTGATATCGCGCCCGTCGGGGCCGTAGATGGCGTCGAGCACGAGCGCGCAATCTTCCACGCCACGACAGATCGGGCCGACCTTGTCCATCGTCCAGCTCAATCCCATAGCGCCGTAGCGGCTCACGCGCCCGTAGGTCGGGCGCAGCCCCGTCACGCCGCAGCGCGACGAGGGAGAAACGATCGAACCTAAGGTCTCGGTGCCGATTGAAAACCCGACCAATCCGGCCGATGTCGCCGAAGCCGAGCCTGCGGACGATCCGCTCGAACCTTGCTCGGTCTCTTCGGGCTGCCACGGATTGCGCGTCATTCCGGCGAACCAGCGCCCGCCCTGCGCCAGCGCGCCCATTGAGAGTTTGGCGAGGAGCACCGCGCCGGCGGCGCGCAAGCGTTCGACCACCGTCGAATCGTAATCAATCATCTGATCGCGATAAGGCTCGGCGCCCCAGGTGGTCTTGATTCCCTTCGTCGCGAAGAGGTCTTTCACGCCGCAGGGGATGCCGTGCAAAGGGCCGCGATATTTGCCGCGGCGGATTTCGCGCTCGGCCTCTTCGGCCTGTTTCAGCGCCAGCTCTTCGGTCAGCGTGACCACGCAGAGAAGCGCCGGGCCGTACTTCTTCAATCGCGCCAGATACATTTTCGTCAATTCGACGGGCGAGACCTGTTTTGTGCGGACGAGTTCGGCGAGTTGCGGGATTGTGCTGAACGCGAGTTCTTCGACCGATTTGAATTTCGGCGGCTCGACCTTGCTCGCTTTTATCTTCGTCTTTGCGGTGTTGAACCTTTTACCAGGCGGCGCAGGGTGAAAAGCGATTGCTGGCTCGGTGTCAAGCGGCACGTCAATCTTGCGGAGAGCTTCATAACTTGCGAGGTTGCGATTGACGCCGGGCAGAGCCATCGCCTCCTGCGCGTCGGTCAGCTCGATTCCGATCAGTTGCTCGGCCGCGTGAAGCGTCTCCTTCGTGACATTCTGTGGCGTTTGCCGCTGCGCCTGTCGCGGGTTGGCGATTGCGACGCCTGGCGGGGCGTCGAGGTTAGATATCGCGGCGGCGCTAAGTCCGGCCGCCGGGAGCAGCTTGACGAACGAGCGGCGATTGATCTTCGCGGGCCTTTCGGCGGTGTTCGCGGGACGACGTGTGCGCGATTTTTTCATATGCCTCCTCAACCAAGAAGATCGAGGATTGAGGATCGAAGATCGAGGATCGAGGACTAAACAGATGACGCGATCTTCGATCCTCAATCTTCGATTCTCGATCTTCGATTCTCGATCCTTTTCCGTGTTCTCAGTTCAGTCTTCCACCGGTCCAATCATCGAAATTCTGTTTGCGCGACTGGCGTTCTGGAGTGGCGCGGCCATAACTGACCTCGCCGTGTTCTTCGGCGCGCGCCAGTTTCTTCAGGGCGCAGAGCCCTTCCAACGCCAGCTCGCAGGCCGAAACGACCGCGCCTTCGGCGTCCTTTTCGACCTTGCCGTTGCGGACGGCTTCGATCAGACCGTTCACGCCTTGAAATTCCCTGATGGCTTCTTTGTCGGCCGTCATATCGCTGATCGTCAGGGTGTTCCCGTAGTTGAAATGGTCGAGCGTCTGTCGGAAGTCGATCCCGGTGAAGCGCGAGCCGAAGACCTCGGCGCAGGCTTTGCGGATCAGGTCTCGCGCGACTCGTTCGGCGCCGATCTGTTCGCCCTCGTATTCAAGCTCTATCTTGCCGGTGATCGCGGGAATTGCGGAGTAAATATCGCTGACGCGCGGGGTGACCAGGCTCTCACGGTTTAATAAGGCGCGCCGCTCGGCGTTCGATATGACACTCTCCATGACGGTGATCGGCAGGCGCTGGCTGACGCCGGATCGCTTATCAACGCGTTTGTCCTCGCGCGCGATGAACGCGATCTGTTCGACGATTTCGCGGATCGCCTTCGGGATCAGAAAAGTCAACTGGTAATGATAAGGATAGCCACGGTAATCGCGGTGGCGATTGGTCCACGCCTCCTGCTTCGTGATCTCGACGCCTTCTTTGACCGAGGTCGGGTAATGAGTCTGAATCTCGGAGCCGATGCGGTCTTTGAGCGGCGTGATGATCTTGCCTCGCGCCGTGTAATCTTCGGGATTGGCCGAGAAGACCAGCAGCACGTCGAGCGGCAACCTGACCGGGTAACCCTTAATCTGCACGTCGCCTTCCTGCATGATGTTGAACAATCCGACCTGGATCTTCCCGGCCAGATCGGGCAGCTCGTTGATGGCGAAGATGCCCCGGTTGGCGCGCGGCAGCAGGCCGTAATGTATCGTCAGCTCGTCCGAGAGCAAATGTCCTCCGCGCGCGGCCTTGATCGGGTCGACGTCTCCGATGATGTCTGCGATAGTCACGTCGGGCGTCGCAAGCTTTTCAATGTATCTCGCGCCAGGATCGATCCAGTCAATCGGCGTGTGGTCTCCCTTTTCGGCGATGAGTCGTTTGCCGTAAGCGCTGATCGGACGGAACGGATCGTCATTGATCTCCGACCCGGCGATGATCGGGATCTTATCGTCGAGCAGAGCGGTCAATTCGCGCAGGATGCGGCTCTTGGCCTGGCCGCGCAGTCCGAGCAGGATGATGTTATGTTTGGCCAGCAGCGCATTGATGATCTGCGGAATGACGGTGTCATCATAACCGACGATACGGCTGATGATTTTTCCTTTGTCATCTTTGCGCGCAAAAAGGTCGTCACCGCCGCGCAGCGCTTTGATCAGGTTTTGCCGGATTTCGTCTTTGACCGGGCGAGTGCGGTACCCCGCTGCTTTCAGCTCGCCAAGGGTTTGCGATAGATTCGTGTTCATGCCTAGCAAAAAAAATTCAGGACTGGAAACTTCATTCTGACTAAAAACCTAAAACATAGACTCCCAGGCGCCTATACTCCTTTTCCCGACTCGTTGAGCGGAGAGACGACCGAAATTCGCCGCCTCAATGGACGCCCGCAGTGGAGGACGCGAAAAAATGTAAAGATAGCTTAGGTGTTGGGTATTAGGTTCTAGTCAATCACAATTCTATTTAAAGTAAGCCGTTCGATCTTAACCTTCGGTGGCTGGCGGCGCAAGAAAAAGGGCTGCCGTGATAGCAGCCCTGAGAGAAAGAGTTTGTTTCAGGCCCTCGCCCTCGGCTGGAGGCCTTCGAAACAATCAATCGCGATTGCGGTTCTTGATCAAATGGTACAACGCGCCGCCGCCGCCGCCGATCAAGGCTCCGGCCGCCGCGCCCCTTCCGCCACCGGCCGCCGCGCCGATGCCGGCCCCGATGGCCGCAGGAGCGGCGATCGTCAAAACGGTTTTCAGCTTGGAAT
>Ga0126377_10000628_pt1 | contig 21730 bp, 18 predicted proteins | sample PanSoiMetPlot_22_FD_92647 | JGI IMG/M metagenome (GOLD analysis project Ga0126377, IMG submission 92647) | Tropical forest soil microbial communities from Panama - MetaG Plot_22 | ecosystem: Environmental > Terrestrial > Soil > Tropical forest > Bulk soil | place: Panama | collected 2016-02-17 | reverse complement strand
GTGTGTTCCGGCGTCGAACCAAGCGAATCCGCGGCCGATCCGTTGGACTTTGAGCCGCCGTTCGCAAATATAGAGCTTATTAAGATCGCAAATTTCGTACTCGCCCCGCGCGGACGGTTTGATGGTTTTGACCAGATCGACTACGTTCTCATCATAGAAATACAGACCGATTGCAGCCCAGTTGGATTTCGGGTGCTGGGGTTTTTCTTCAATTGAGACGACCTGCCAGTGCTGGTCGAATTCGATCACTCCATAGCGCTGCGGCTCATCAACGAGGTAGCCGAAAACGGTTGCGCCAGACAGATCATCACGAGCGCGCCGCAGAAGGTCGGGCAACCCGTGCCCATAAAGAATGTTATCCCCGAGCATCAGGCACGAGGGATGGCCACGGATGAAATCTTCTGCGATCAGGAAGGCCTGTGCCAAGCCTTCCGGGCGCGGCTGGACCGCATAGCTGAGCTGCAACCCCCACTGGCTGCCGCTACCCAGGAGATTCTTGAACGCGGGCTGATCGTGCGGAGTGGTTATGATCAGAATGTCCCTGATACCTGCTAACATCAGCGAGGACAAAGGGTAATAGATCATCGGCTTGTCGTAGACAGGTAGGAGCTGCTTCGACGTGACAAGCGTCAACGGGTGTAGCCGCGTACCCGATCCGCCCGCCAGAAGAATGCCCTTACGCGACATGTGCTGGACTGGCCATTTGGGTCAAGACGAGCGCTTGCGTGATCTCAAACGCCTCCTCCGCCCATGCGCGGGCACAAAACCCGAACGTTTGCTCAAACCGACTGCAGTTCATTTCGGAGTTAAGGGGCCGCCGCGCCGCCGTACGGAACTCTGCGGTACTAATTGCATTCACAGTCGGGTTTCGTCCGGTCAACGGCGCCTGCGCCGCAACAATGCACGAGGCAAAGCCGTGCCACGTAGTCACGCCGGAGCCGGTGAAGTGATAAGTGTCCCAGACCTCCTCGCCAGCAGCTAAACGCGGCGTAATCCGCAAGATTGCATTGGCGAGATCACGTGTCGAAGTCGGCGAGCCACGCTGGTCGGCGACCACCCGCAACGCTTCGCGCTCTTGCGCTAGCCGTACTATTGTCTTGAGGAAGTTTTGTCCAAATTCGCTATACAGCCAAGAGGTGCGTAAAATAACGTGGCGCGGTTGGTGCTGTCGCACCCCCGCTTCGCCGATTGCTTTGCTGCGCCCGTACGCGTTAATCGGATTAGTCGGATCAGTTTCCAAATACGCTCCGCGCTTGGTGCCGTCGAACACGTAGTCAGTTGAGATGTGCAGAAGTGGCACGTTGGCAGCGGCGCACGCGCTCGCTAAAACGGCGGGCCCGTGTGCGTTCGCCTGCAAGGCCGCAGCTATCTCGGTCTCCGCATGGTCGACCTTGGTGTAAGCCGCGGCATTGACCACAAGTGAGGGTTTATGTTCAACCAGCGCGGCCCCGATGGCGCTTCGATCATTAATATCCGCCTGGTGCCGGGGAAGCGCCGCCAGCACAATGTTTCGGCGCGCCGCTAATCTCGCAAGCTCATGGCCCAATTGCCCGCCGCCGCCGAAGACAAGGATCACGCTACTACTCCGAGGCGCTGACCATGGTACCCCTTGGCGTGGATGCGTTCCCACCAGGAACGATTCGCGAGGTACCATTCTACGGTTTTGCGTAAGCCGCTTTCAAACGACTCATTCGGCACCCACCCAAGCTCATTCATGATCTTGCTGGGATCAATGGCGTAGCGCAGATCGTGGCCGGGTCGGTCTTCTACGAATGTGATGAGATTGGCGTGCGGCTCGCCGTTTGCCCGGGGGGCAAACTCATCCATTACCGCGCAGATAGCGTTGACGACAGCCAGATTGGTCCGCAAGTTCTGAGCCCCGATGCAGTAGGTCTCACCAACTTTGCCGTCGAATGCGACGGCAAGCAGTGCTCGGGCGTGATCCTCGACGTAGAGCCAATCGCGCACGTTGAGTCCAGTGCCGTATACTGGAATCTTCTGTCCGGTAAGCGCTTTTATGATTGTGAGCGGGATGAGCTTCTCCGGAAAGTGATAGGGGCCGAAATTGTTCGAGCAATTGCTGATCACGGTGGGTAGGTCATAGGTGTGATGCCACGCTCGGACCAGATGGTCCGATGACGCCTTAGAGGCCGCGTATGGCGAATTGGGGCGATAGGGTGTCGTCTCGACAAAATAACCTGCGCTGCCGTAGAGTGAGCCAAACACTTCATCGGTGGAGATATGGTGAAATCGAAACACCTCTTTCCTGCGGGGGGAGAGCCGCTGCCAATAGCTCACAGCTGCCTGGAGCAGCGTGAATGTGCCAACGATATTGGTCTCGATAAATGCAGCCGGGCCGTCGATCGAGCGGTCTACGTGGCTTTCAGCCGCCAGATGCATGATGACGTCCGGATGGAAAGTTTCTATGACGTCGCGCATCTTGCCAGAATCGACAATGTCAGCGCGGACGAAGGAATAGGCCGGACAGTTCGCCACCGGCGCCAGCGATTCCAGATCGCCGGCATAGGTCAGCTTGTCAACGACCAGAACCGAATGCCCGCAGCTTCCGACGGCGTGGCGAACGACTGCTGAGCCGATGAACCCGGCTCCCCCAGTGACAAGGATACGCCTAGACATTGGGATGCGGGCCGTAACAGAAAGGAGACACTTTGAAGGTACCCTATTTGCGATCCTGGTTCGACAAGATCGGCTCATGAGCCCCAAGGGCCGTGGGAATATTGAGGCTCGGAATACCCACTCTCAAGCCCGTCGCATAGGTGCTAACCTTGTAGCCCGCCCTCCGTACTCGGCTCAAGTACGCCGAAACCTGCCGCGGCGGCACGTGGATGAGGTTGGTTTGTATTGCTGCCGGATTGAAAATGCGACCTATCTCTGCGGAGCGGAGAGGACTGGTTGTCTTGGGCAAAGTTCGCTATAATGTCGGTACGTCGGAAAACTTGCTCGTTGTATGTTCCATAAATACTTGCCAGCCGCAAACTGTTGCGGCTTCAACGCTCGGGACCCCTGGCTATTGCGGCCCATCGACTGGCGACGTCAACATGCGCAGCTCCCTCAAGGCGGAGGTCTGCCATCAGAACAGCTCAGCGGTGGATGCCTGCGGTTGGTGCGCCACACTCCTTTGCTGCAGAAGTGGAGGCGTCGAACGCCCCCACGACGCGCCGCGCTACTCTTCACGCCGTCACCAACTCTCGCCCTATAGCTCCCTCCGGATAGGGACCAGCGCACGTGCGCCAGCTTCGCGCCTCGCACTAGTTGCCTAAGATGCCGAGTAAGCCTCCCAATCTTGATCGGACTACCGTCGACGATTTCGGTCGGGAATGGCGGCGCTTCGACCAGCGCGGCGTTCCCAGTGCAGAGCTACGGCGGACGTTTGCGGAGTATTTCGCGCTCTTTCCCTGGGATAGACTGCCACGCGATGCTGCGGGTTTCGATGCCGGCTGCGGGAGTGCGCGGTGGGCGGCGCTCGTCGCGCCGCGGGTCGGCTGGCTGCATTGCATCGATGCAAGCGCCGAGGCGCTGGCGGTTGCGCAAAAAAGCCTTGCAGGTCTCGGCAACGTGAGCTTCCACGCGGCCGCGCTCGAGGCCATGCCCTTGCCCGACAACAGCATGGACTTCGGCTACAGCCTTGGCGTCTTACATCACTTGCCGGACCCCGCGGCAGGGCTTGCTGCCTGCGTGGGGAAACTCAAATGCGGTGCGCCGATGCTCCTTTATATTTACTACGCGTGCGACAACCGTCCGGCGTGGTTTCGTCTGCTGTGGCGGGCAAGCGACGTTTTACGCCGGGTGGTCTCGCGAGCACCGTTCCGCGTGAAATCGATCGTTGCTGAACTTCTCGCCGCCTGCGCTTATTGGCCACTGGCGCGAGGCGCGCAGCTCGCGAGCTGCTTGGCGGTAATCTCACCAACTGGCCGCTCGGCGCCTATCGCTGGCGCAGCTATTACGCGATGCGCACCGACGCGCTCGACCGCTTCGGCACCCGTCTCGAGCGACGCATGACCCGAGCCCAGATAAAGTCGCTGATGGAAGAGGCCGGGCTGCGCGACGTACGCTTTCGCGAAGCCGAGCCGTTTTGGTGCGCAGTCGGGCGTAAGGCTTAGGCGGGGCTGATTTCCCTCGCCTGATGGGCTCAGCTGCCCCGGGAGCTTGCGGACATGATCGCCGCGGTCCGCGATCGCGCCTAGCCGCCGGGGCAGTGCGCTATTATCCGGAGATCGGGAGCGTTCCGAGCGCGCCCAGGTGCGTGGCGCTATGAGGCGCGATGTGGCGGGCATGACGGGTCGCACAGACGCTCAGGCAGGCCAAAGAAATTCCCCGCGCGGCCGCGCCTTGACTAAGAGCTATTGTCCGGCTACGTATGTACCTACAAGTCCTACATAGATGACAGACATGAAGACAGTGAGTGCCCGTCAGGCCAATCATGAATTCTCGGACCTTCTTTCGCGTGCAGAACGCGGCGAGCAAATCCTGATCACCAAACGGAACAAGCCGGTCGCGGTATTGAGTCCGTATCGTCCGGCATTGATGACCCCTGAACGCGAAAAGGCCATACAGCACGCGATGCAGGTGATGAGGCACGGGCTGCCTTGGGGCGGCACTTTGCGCAGGTTCAGGCGTGATGAAATGCACGACCGGTGATGGTCAGCTTCGATACCAACATCCTCGTTTACGCAACCGCTTCGCTACCCGAGCCGAAGGCGTTGCGAGCGTACGATCTCGTCGGCCGCGCCATGCAATCAGGGTTGGCTATCTTATTGCTTCAAACTCTTGCAGAGTTCGCCAATGTGGCGATCCAGGCGGGAATACCAGTTGAAGACATCCGAAGAACGATCGATGCTTGGCGTGCCGTATTGCCAGTACAGGCGGCCGACCAAGAAGATCTTACGGCCGCGCTCGAGGCCGTCAAAGTTCACCGACTGCCGTTCTGGGATGCGATGCTGTGCGCTTCGGCGCAGCGTGCAGGGGTGCGGTGTCTTCTGACTGAAGATTTGCAAGATGGGTTCATCTTGCAGAGTGTCAGAATCGTCAACCCATTCAAACAAGCAAATGACCGGTTGATTGATGAGGTTCTTCCACCAGCGGCGGCCAGAAGGTGAGCGGAGGTTTTAACTCGAGTTGGCCGGCGCAGCCGTGCATCACGTCCCAGCCGTCGCCTAAGAGATTGCTGTGGGGGGACGCGCGCTGGCCGGCCGCCCGGGCGCGCACAGACGTTCCTTCGGGCACTGGGCATCGATATTGCGCTCAGTCGGGGAAGGTTCTGCCGCTCGTGTGCGCTGCGCTCGAGATATACCCAATCGTGACCTGCTTCCGTGTTTTTGGACCAATCATTGCTGGAAAATTCAGTCGGTGAGATCTGTCGCAAGGCCGGGGCTTGCCGCCTGCGCGAGGAAACTCAAGCGCGGAGCGTCGATGCTTCTCTCTATATCTACTATGCGTTCGACAACCGGCGCGCGAGCGCAAGCGACTTGAAATCGGTCGCTGCCGAGCTTCTCGCCGCCTGCGTCTATTGGCCATTGGCTCGTGGTGCGGAGCTCTCCGAGCGGCTCGGCTGCGACGTCGCCAATTGGCCGCTGGCGGGCCTATCGCTGGCGCAGCTTTTATACGATGCGCACTGATGCGCTCGACCGCTTCGGCATCCGCCTCGAGCGTCGCATGACCCGAGCTCAGATAAGGACATTGATGGAAAACGCCGGGCTGCACGACATATGCTTTCGCGAGGCCGTGCCGTTCTGGTGCGCGGCTTAAGCCGGCTCTAATGCTAACGATCTCAACGATGACTCGTCATGCCCGGCGGTGTGCCGGGCATCCGTTTTTCCTGACACGGCCAACAACGTGGATGGCCAGAACAAGTCCGGCCATGACCCCAGGTTAGCGCCAATGCCCTTCATATTTCGCCTGATCCGCTCAGGCAGAGCTGGCCGCCTCGATCACGGTTTCCCTCAGCTGGCCCTGGTTCGCCAGGAACCACGCGTAATAAAGCCGCAGCCCCTCCTCGAGCGTGGTTGCCGCCTGCCAGCCCAGCGCGTGCATGCGGCTGCTGTCGAGCAGCTTACGCGGGGTACCGTCCGGTCGTGACCGATCGAAGGCGACGCGTCCTTCGAAGCCCACGCAGCGCCTGATCTGTTCGGCAAGCTCTGCAATTGTGATGTCATAACCGGCGCCGATATTGATGTGCGAGTCTCCGGAATAATGCTGCAGGAGATGGAGCGCGGCATCGGCGAGATCATCGACATAAAGTAACTCGCGGCGGGGATTGCCGCTGCCCCACACCACAACCTCGCTCGCACCTGCCATTTTTGCTTCGTGAAATCGGCGCAACAGCGCCGCCGGAACGTGGCTCGTTTCGGGATGAAAATTGTCGCCAGGGCCGTAAAGATTGGTCGGCATCGCAGAGATGAAATCGCATCCGTGCTGGCGCCGGTAGGCCTGACAAAGCTTGATCCCGGCGATTTTGGCGACCGCGTAGGCCTCATTGGTCGGCTCGAGGCGCCCTGTCAGCAATGCGTCTTCGGGAATGGGCTGGGGAGCTTCGCGTGGATAAATGCAAGACGAACCGAAGAACAGAAGCTTTTCGACGCTCGTGCGGTAGGCGGCATGGATGATGTTTCCCTCGATGAGCAGGTTGTCGTAGAGAAAATCAGCCGGGAACGTGTCGTTGGCGCGCAGGCCTCCCACGCGCCCTGCTGTCACAAAAATGACCTGTGGACGCTGCGCCGCCATCCAGTCTTCGACTTGCGCCTGGCGTCGCAGATCGATCCCTGCGCGGCCTGGATCGCGCAGCAGAGCGCAACGCTCCCGCTCGAGACGGCGCATCATGGCGCCGCCCACCATGCCATGCTGACCGGCGACCCAGACGCGTTTATCCCTCACATCAAACACCGTCACCCCACACCTATTTCGATCGCAACGGCAAGTGCTCTAGCCTGCGGCGCACGTTATTCCTTATGATATCGGCAACGCGTACCGCAACCGATCGCAGACAGCGCTCGCTCCCTCCGAACCCAAGCGCGCCGTTTCGATGAAACCCGCCCCGTTCGAATATGCAAGGCCTTCAGATCTCGCCGAAGCCTGTGCCATGCTGGCCGCAGGCGACGACGCGCGGATCATCGCCGGGGGCCAGAGCCTCGTGCCGCTCATGGCGATGCGGCTCGCACGCCCGAAACGGCTGATCGATATCGCGCGCCTAGGCGAGCTTTCCTTCGTGCGCCAGGAGCACGCGTGCGTGGCCATCGGTGCCGCCACGCGCCAATGCGTGCTCGAACGCGAGGCGCTCGTGCGCACGGCGGTGCCCTTGCTCGCCAAGGTGATGCCGTTCATCGGTCATGCTGCAATCCGTTCGCGCGGCACTATTGGCGGGTCGCTCGCCAATGCCGATCCGGCGGCGGAGATCGTGCTGGTGGCGGTCACGCTCGGTGCGACGCTGGTCTATCGGGACGGCACGTCAAGCGCCGAAATGGCGGCTTCCGATTTTTTTGTCGGGCCGATGATGACGGCGCTTCCCGCAACCGCCTGTCTCACCGCCGTGCGTTTTCCGGTCTGGCGCGATGCTCGTATCGGCGTTGGTTTTCACGAGGTCAGCGCACGGCGCAGCGATTTCGCATTGGCCGCGGCCGCGGCACAGGTCGCGCTCGACGATAACGGGATTTGCCGGCGTCTCGCGCTGGGTGTCGGGGGCGTTGCGGCCCGTCCGCTGCGGCTCGATGCGGTGGCGAGAGCGCTAGCGGGAACGCGCGCGGAGGAGGCAGCTGTCCGCGAGGTCGTACGCGCCGCGCTCGCCGAGATTAAACCACTCTCGGACCTGCACGCGTCGGCCGACTATCGGCGCCGCGCCGCCGCCCATCTTTCAGTGCGCGCAATCACCGATGCTTACCACGCCGCGGCAGGGGCCGATGCGGGTTGACTTGACCGTCAATGGCGAGACCTACGCGCTCGATGTGGAGCCGCGCATGAGCCTGCTCGACTGCCTGCGCGAGCGTCTGCTGCTCACTGGCGCGCATGCCGGCTGCGAGCACGGCGTGTGTGGCGCCTGCACCGTGCTCCTCGACGGCGCGCCGGTGCGCTCCTGCCTGATGTTCGCCGTGCAAGCCGACGGATATGACATCACCACGATCGAGGGGCTGGCGCCCGGACCCGGCGAGCTCTCCCCCATTCAAGACGCTTTCTGCGAGACGCATGGGATGCAATGTGGCTATTGCACGCCGGCTATGGTCCTCACGGCCCATGCGCTCTTGGCCGACAACCCCGCTCCGACGCGTGCGCAAATCGTCGATGCCGTTTCCGCCAATCTTTGCCGCTGCACCGGCTACGCGCAGATCGTCGAGGCGATCGCGCTAGCCGCCGACCGCATGCGCGGCTTGAACTGGCCGGAGCGCGGGTGGTGAAGTCCTTTCGCTTCGTATCGAGCGATCGCCGCGTGCGCGAGGATCGCCGCTTCGTGGTCGGCAGAGGCCGCTTCGCCGCCGATATTGCGGTACCTGGCATGCGGCACGTGGCGCTGGTGACCAGTCCGCATCCCGCCGCGCGCATCCTCGCAATCGGGAAGTCCGAGGCGCTGGCGATGGCCGGCGTGCATTGCGTGCTCGACGGTCGCGAGCTGGCCGGAGCGACGCAGCCGCTGCTTGCAGGCCTCGACACCCCGAAGGTGCCGCGGCGCCCGCTGGCCGTCGATGTCGCGCGCTACGCGGGGGAATGGGTGGCTGCCGTGGTCGCAGACACGCGCGCGCTTGCCGAAGACGCCGCCGAGTTGGTGCGCGTGGACTACGAGCCGCTGTCGTTCGTTCTCGACGGCGAAGCGGCCTATGCGCCAGGTAGTCCGATCGTGCACGCCGACCACGGCTCGAACGTGCTGCTCGACCGCACCTTCGTCTGGGGTGAGGTCGAGAAGGACTTTGCCGAGAGCGCGCATCGTCTGTCGCTGCGCCTCAATTGGGGCCGCAGCTCCACGGTGCCGATCGAGACCTTCGCCGTTCTCGCGAGCTGGGACGCGTGGCGCGAGATCCTCGATGTTTATGCGTCGGTGCAGATGCCGCGTTTTCCTGAGCAGGTCGCGCTCGCGCTAAAACTGCCAGGCTCCTCGGTGCGCGTGCACAACGACGTGGACGTCGGCGGCAGCTATGGAGTGAAGCGCGGGATCAAGCATGCGGTGCTGGTCGGCTACTTGTCGCGCCGGCTCGGCTGTCCAGTGCGCCTCGTCGAGGACCGGCTCGAGAACATGCGCGGTGGGGATGGACACGGCCCGGAGCGCAATTTCGACGTCGAAGTCGCGTTCGATGACGCGGGCCTCATCCGCTCGATGAAGATGCGCGCGCTGGACAATGTCGGCGCCTATGCCGGCCGCTCGCCCTTCCAGCTCGGCAAGCCGATTGGCGCCATCGTCGGACCCTACCGGATCCACAGCGTGCAGTATCAGGCCATCGCGGTTACTTCGAACAAAACGACTCAAGAGGCGGTGCGCGCATTCGGTCAATCGCCGACCAACTATGCCATCGAACGCGCGATCGAGGAGGTCGCCAAGCATCGCGGGCTCGATCGGCTGGAGGTGCGGCGCCGCAACCTCATCCGATCTGAGGAGTTTCCTTATCGCATTCCGAGCGGCACCACCTATGACAGCGGCGACTATCATGCGGTCATCGACAAGGTCGTCGCTCGCGCGGATTATCGAGCACTCGTCGCGGAACGAGACCGCCTGCGCATGCAAGGCTTGCTTGCCGGCATCGGCATGGCGGCCTGTCTCGAGCCGAGCGGCGCCAATTCGACTTTCGAGCCGCTGCTAAATCCGACGAACGAGACCACCACTTACACGGACTCCTGCCGCATCAATGTCGATCTCAGCGGCGCGATAGCGGCAACTATCCACACGCTGTCGGCCGGACAAGGGCACGAAACCTTGGTGGGCATCGTCGTCGGCGAGGTGCTCGAGATCGATCCCGATCGCGTCCGCGTGGTGCGGCCGGATTCGCTGTCATCGCTGCCGAGCCAAAGCCCGGTCGGAAGCCGCATGGCGATCATGCTGGGCGGCGCCGCCTTCCACGCCGCGCAAAAGCTCAAAGCCCGGCTGCTCGCCATTGCCGCCCATGACTTAAAAATCCCGCTGGAGCGCGCGACCTACGCTGGCGGCGAGGTCTTCGACCGCGCCACCCCGCAGAACAGGCGCAGCTGGAGCAAACTTGTGACCATCGCGCACCGCTTCTTCCATCGCCTGCCGCCCGGCACCGAGCCTGGCCTTGCCTTTACCCACGTGATGCAGGTGCCGATGGGCGGGCGACTGCCGACCGAGGATGGCCGCGTGCAGATGTATCCGTGCTTCGCCTTCGAGTTTCACCTGCTGCTAATCGCGATTGATCCCATTCTCGGGAAGGCGGATATCCACCGCTACTTCGTCGGCCACGACTGCGGCACCGTGATCAATCCGAAAATCGTGCGCGGCATGACCATGGGCGGTATCGCGCACGGAATCGGCGCCGCGCTATGCGAGGAGTTCGCCTACGACGCGCAGGGCCAGCTCATCGCGCAAACTTTCATGGATTATCTGCTGCCGTCGGCACACGAGGTGCCGCCGGTCGACATCGTTCATCACGTGACGCCGTCGCCGCACACGGTTTTCGGCCAGAAGGGTTCGGGCGAATCCGGCTATCTCGGCGCGCCCGCCGCGATCGCGAGCGCGGTTAATGACGCGCTGGCGCCGCTCGGAATCGTCGTCACTAGTCTGCCGATCAGGATGGCGCAGCTGGCGGATATGATCGCCGCCGCGCGCGCCAAGCGCGCCTAGCCGCCCGGGCGGTGCGCCCGTACCAACACGCGCATGTCGCCGATTGGGTCGATGCGCGCGAGCATCGTATCGCCGGGCTTGACCGGGCTCACCCCTTCGGGCGTGCCGGTATAGAGGACGTCCCCCGGGTAAAACGTATAGAAGGTCGAGCCCCATTCGATCAGCTTGCGGCAATCGTAGATCAACTGTTTCGTGCTGCTGTTCTGCTTGATCTCGCTGTTGATGGAAATGCTGAGTGAAACGTTGTCGGGATCGGGAATCTCGTCGGCGGTGACCAGCCACGGCCCAAGCACGGAATAGCTGTCGATCGATTTACGGAAACTACGATCCTCGGGGCCGCGCGCGGTCATGTCGAGGCCGATGCTGTATCCGACCACGTAATCGAGCGCTTTTTCGCGCGGGATGTCGCTACCCTCTCTGCCGAAGATGATCGCAAGTTCGACCTCGTGCTCGTTGCGGCGCTCGGGGAAGCGGATGGCCACGCCCTCGGATGGCCCGACCAGCGAGGAGTTTGCCTTGAGAAAAAGTCCGGCCGTGCCGATGGCGGGCGATGGCTTGATGTTCTGCGCCGTCGCGCGTGCCGCCATCTCTTCGATATGTGCTTTGTAATTGGTGGGCGCCGCCACGAGCTTCGAGGGCCGCGCCACTGGAGCCAAAAACTTGACCTGCGAGACTGGCTTGCCTGGCGCCTTCGTCGCCATCTCCTCGAGCCGGGAGCGCCAAGCCGGCAAGGCCGCGATCACCGCATCGCCCTTCATCGCGTATGGCGCCGCCGCCCTGATCTGAGTTTGTGCCTCGGTGACGTCGTGCACCAAATCCCCGCGCACCACCCCCAGGCGATCATCGTCGTAGCGGCATAACTTCATTGTGCTTTCCCATTCGGCCATTGTGTCCACGCCCGTTCGTACGAGCATGACTGCATTTGAGGGCACCTACTTCGGCGTGAAAATCTCCCTGAACAGCCCCTGCCATTTCTTCTGCTCTTCCCCGGAAAAGATTGTGGCAATGATTTTCCTGTCCTTCAACCTATCGGTCACCTCGGGCGGATTGACCGCCACGTCCGTGCGGGTCGGCATGCGGCCGCGCTTGGTCAGAAACTGCTGCGCCTCGCGGCTGAGCAGGAAATTCGCGCCCAGCAGGGCGGCCTTGGGATGCGGCGCCTGCGCGTTGATGCCCACCGAGCCGAAGAACAGCGCGACGGGATCGAGCGCCCAGAAGTCGATCGGCCCGCCCGACAAGCGCACGTTCATGGTCAATGACGCGTAGTTGTTGAGTGCGAGCCAATATTCCCCCGCCCCAACCGAGCGCGCCAGCGCAAGATGCCCATCGACCAGCACCGGCTTCAACGCGCTCACCAGATTGCTGAGCAGCTTCCTGCCGCGGTCCTCGCCATAGTGCATCATCATCGCGCTCAGCCATTCGTCATCGGTGTCGTCGAGGGCGATCTTGCCCGCCCATTCCTTACGCCCGAGGAATTCCTCATAGCTCTTCGGCAGCTGTGATGGCTTGATGAGGTCGGTGTTGTAGGCCGGCGTGTTGTAATGGGCATAAACGCCGTACCAGCGGCGATTCGGGTCGCGCGCCTGCGCAATGAGGGCCGCCGCCTGCGGAGGGTCGAACTGCAACAGAACCTCGTCCGGCAGCCGGTTCACCGTCGTGGTGACCGCGAGATCCCAGCTGCGCTGCCGCGCTCTCGTCTCGATTGCCACGCGCGAGAGGATGATGGAGTCAGAGGAGCGCACATAGTTCACCTTCACTCCGGTTGCTCCCTCGAACATTTTCCAGAGCGGCAGCCCTTCTTGCTCGTTGATGGAAGAATAGACCGCGAGCGTGCCCTCGGCGCGCGCCGCCGCGGCGATGTCGGGCATGAGCCAGGACGAGCTTTGGCTGCGCGCCTTCTCGGCGGTCGCGGCTTGGGCGGAGGCCGGCACCGTCCAAAGACAGATCAGACCGATCGCGACGCCGCGCGCGAAGGAACGACGCAATGTGATGCACCGGCCGGTCAACCGCCTAGTCCTCGCCCAAGCCCATGTCTTGGGCGAGCTGCTTGTATCGGCTGATATCGAGCATGATGAAATCCGAAAACTCCCTCGCTGTGCCGCCACGCGCCTCGTAGTCGAGCGCGGATATCTGATCGCGCGCCGCGGGATCGCGCAGCGCTGTATTGGCGAGCTCGTTCCAGCGGGAAATGACGGCCTCCGGCGTGCCCGCTGTCGCCGCGAGCCCACACCAGGCGAGGACCTCGAAGCCGGGATAGCCGAGCTCCGCCATGGTCGGCACATCGGGCAGCCGGGCTGAGCGCTTGAGGCCCGTGGTTGCAAGTGGCCGCAGTGTCCCGCTGGCGATATGCGGCGTAGCCGCAGCGGTGCTGGTGATCATGAATTGCGCGTTGCCGCTTAAAAGCGCCATCAGCGCCGGAGGCAGCCCGGCGAACGGCACGTGCACGGCCGCGTTCTGCGGCAAGCCCGCGCGGTGGAATAAGGTGACGGTCGCGAGATGGTGCGGCGACCCATAGCCGCCGGTCGAATAATTGAGCTGACCGGGCTTCGCGCGCAGGACCTCCACCAACTGCGCCACGCTGCGCACCAGCACGTCATCGCGGACCAAAAGCACCAGCGCTGCATCGGCCATCAGCACGATGGGTGCGAAGTCCTTCACCGGGTCATAGCTCAAGCTGCGCTTAAGGGCCGGCATCGAACCATGGGTGCTGGTGGTGACCACGACCAGCGTATGGCCGTCGGGAGCCGCCTGCTTTGCGGCCACGACGCCGAGGATGCCGGTCGCCCCGGCGCGATTGTCCATCACGATCGACCAGCCGTGCTTGGCGCCGATCCACTGGGCGATGAGCCGCGGAATGCCGTCATAGGGCCCGCCGGCCGGATAAGGAATGATGATGCGAACCGGCTTTGCCGGGTATGGCTCGCCTGAAGCACGCGCCAACCTGCGCGGCACGAGGATGAGCGCAGGTGAAAGGAGGAGCTTGGCTGTTGAACGGCGGGTCAAACGCACGGGCGGGCGCCTTAGGAGCCTCAATCTAACCGAGGCAGACCTGATGTGAATGGTGTCTTGCGAAGCCGTGGAAGGGGAGTGCAGTGCAGTTGCGATTTTTGCGCTGCAAAAATGAGTGGGTGCGGCACCTCGTCCCGCCACCGAAGCGCGTTTTGGGGCATTGTATGCAATAGGCTGGCGTCGTTCCAATGGCCATGCAAGAGGTGTGGAATGGCACTTTGGGTGCCGGCGTTTGTTTCTTTGCAGAGCTTAACGGCGTGAGGCGCATTACTCACTCGGTAAGCGTTACTCACTCAATAACAGGATTGGGATGGAGGCGAGGGTGGCGACAAGCACATCGGAAGCAATTGGGTCGCGGGCCACGGCATCAGAGGCGACGCGTTGGGGTCAGTTGATCTTCGGCATCATCTGCATGGTGATGATCGCCAACCTGCAATACGGCTGGACGCTGTTCGTCACCCCGATCGACCAAAAGTACCACTGGGGACGCGCGGCGATCCAAGTCGCGTTCACCATCTTCGTCCTCACTGAAACTTGGTTGGTGCCCATTGAAGGCTATCTGATCGATAAATTCGGCCCGCGGGTGATGATCTGCGGCAGCGGCTTCTTGGTTGGCATCGCGTGGATGATCAACGCCTATGCCGACTCGCTCGCATTGCTCTATCTGGCTGCGGCAATCGGGGGCATCGGCGCCGGCGTCGTCTACGGCGGTTCGGTGGGCAATGCACTCAAATGGTTCCCCGACCGGCGCGGCCTGGCCGCCGGACTTACGGCGGCAGGCTTCGGCGCTGGCTCGGCGCTAACCGTCGTGCCGATTGCCAACATGATCGCATCGAGCGGCTATGAGGCCGCGTTCTGGTGGTTCGGCATCGCACAAGGCATCGTCGTGATGCTGGTCGCGCTGCTCTTGCGTGCCCCGGAAGCGGGTGAGGTCGTGGCGCCGGCAGCGCCCGCCGTGCAGCAGACGCCGCGCGACTACTCGCCCTCCGAAGTGCTGGCGCCGCTGGCGACTCGAGACTTCTACAAATCCCCGTTTTTCATCATGTATCTCATGTTTGTGATGGTCGGGGCCGGCGGTCTGATGGCAATCGCCCAGCTTGCGCCCATTGCCAACGACTACAAGATCGCCGGCGTGCCAGTCTCAATCCTTGGGCTCACGCTCCCAGCGCTTACCTTCGCCTTGACCATCGACCGGGTGCTCAATGGCGTCTGTCGGCCGTTCTTCGGCTGGGTGTCCGACCATATCGGTCGCGAGAATACGATGTTCATCGCCTTCTTCCTCGAAGGCATCGGCATCTATGCGCTGCTCTATTTCGCGAGCAATCCGTTCCTGTTCGTGATCCTGTCGGGACTGGTGTTCTTTGCCTGGGGCGAGATCTATTCGCTGTTCCCGGCGACCTGCACCGACATCTATGGCAGGAAATTCGCGACGACGAATTACGGGATGCTTTATACGGCGAAGGGGACGGCGTCACTGCTCGTCCCCTTGGCCAACGTACTGACCAGCGCAACCGGCAGCTGGCACGCCGTGTTCTATGTCGCGGCGATCCTCAACATTATCGCGGCAGTCATGGCGTTGGCTGTGTTGCGACCAATGCGACTGCGCGCGATGGCGCAGGGTTGATCGGGCTGTCCGCGCCGTCGACGGTGCGGACATTCCTTCTTGTTGTCCTTCTTGTTGTCGCCAAGGCGAATGAGGCCGTGAGCCTCATTCGATATGGGACAGGACCCAGACCATATACTCCGGCGCAACCATCGGAATGATCACTGCCGAGAGCGCCAAACCGAACACGCAGAAGGCGCACACGACCTTGAAGGAGGTCGAAAGGAGCGGCGCATAGACAAAGCGGGCGGCAAGTTCTGACATCGCTTCCTCCTCGATATCGCAGCGATGTCGTAGCGCTCCCTCCGCTTCAGCCGTGTGAACCAGTTCACCCGGCGGCCTTTTTTTGCGCGGCGGTCGCCTGCCGCTGAGGTTTGTGGGCCGCGAGGCCTCCGGCCTTGTCGCGACCCGGGTGCGGGGACGGGCATGGGCGATGCGCGGCTGTCCGGACGAGGAAGATCGCCCCAGTTGCTTCGATTCAATGTGTGGAATATTGTATACCAGCCATGAGTGACGGTAGGCCTCGGTCTGGAAGGGTTAGGGCGCGGGCGGCGCCGCATGCCGCGGGAGCGGCGGTGTCCCCCCGCCTCGAGCCGATCGCCAGCCCGGACAGCTTCAAGAGTCGCGCGTATGCCGCGCTCAAGGACGCCATCGTCGCCATGGACATCTATCGCAGCCGGACCGACATCCGGCTCGACGAGCGCCGGCTCGCTTTAGATTTCGGCATCAGCCGCACGCCCGTGCGCGAAGCCATGGCCCAGCTCGAGCGCGAAGGCTTTGTGCGCGCGGTGCCGCGGCGCGGAATTTACGTCGTCCGCAAGACCAAGCGCGAGGTGATCGAGATGATTACCGCTTGGGCCGCGCTCGAAAGCATGGCGGCCCGCCTTATCACCGAAAACGCCAGCGCCGAGGAGATCGCGGCGCTGCGCACGATGTTTGCGCGATTCGAGAACGGCGAGCTGCACGCGAAACTCGATGAATATTCCGAGGTCAACATCGAGTTTCACCAGGCCATTATCCGCATGAGCCGCAATAGCGTGCTGATCGCGCTCGCCGAGAATTTGTTCACCCATATGCGAATGATCCGGCGCAAGACGATCGGCGAGCAGGACCGGGCCGACCGCTCAATCCGCGACCATCTCAGCATCATCGAGGCGCTCGAGGCGCGTGACACCAAGCGGGCCGAGGATCTGGTGCGCAACCACGCGCTCGGGCTTGCCGATCACGTGGCGAAGTACGCGGACTATTTGGACTGATCGAACCGCGCGGAGCAAAGCACGCGCGGCGCACAACGATTAGGGAGAGCACAATGTCCGATGCAGCAGTCAAGCCCAAGCCCGCGGCCGCGGAAGCGCAGCAGGAGCTCACCGATGGCTTTCATCTCGTCATCGACGCGCTCAAGCTCAACGGCATTAACACGATCTATGGCGTGCCCGGCATCCCGATCACGGACCTGGGCCGTATGGCGCAGGCCGCGGGCATGCGCGTCATCTCGTTTCGGCACGAGCAGAACGCCGGCAATGCGGCTGCCATCGCGGGCTTCCTGACCAAAAAGCCCGGCATCTGCCTCACCGTCTCGGCCCCCGGTTTTCTCAATGGGCTGACCGCGCTCGCCAATGCAACGACCAACTGTTTTCCCATGATCCTCATCAGCGGCTCGTCCGAGCGCGAGATCGTCGATCTGCAGCAGGGCGACTACGAGGAGATGGACCAACTGGCCATTGCCAAGCCGCTGTGCAAAGCGGCGTTCCGCGTGCTGCACGCCAAAGATATCGGCATCGGTGTGGCGCGCGCGATCCGCGCGGCCCTCTCCGGCCGTCCGGGCGGCGTCTATCTCGATTTTCCGGCCAAGCTCTTCTCGCAGGTGATCGAGGCGGAGGCCGGAGCAAGGTCACTGGTCAAAGTCATCGACCCGGCGCCGGCCCAGTTTCCCGCGCCCTCCGCCGTCAAGCGCGCGCTCGATGTTCTCAAGAGCGCCAAGCGCCCTCTCATTATTCTCGGCAAAGGCGCGGCCTACGCGCAGGCGGACGACGCGATCCGCGCGCTGGTCGAGAAGAGCGGCGTTCCCTTCCTGCAGATGAGCATGGCCAAGGGGCTGTTGCCTGACACGCATCCGCAGTCGGCGGGTGCTGCGCGTTCGACCGTGCTCAAAGACGCCGACGCGGTGATGCTCATCGGCGCGCGCCTCAACTGGCTTCTGTCGCACGGCAAAGGCAAGACCTGGGGCGAACCCGGATCGAAGAAATTCATCCAGATCGACATCGAACCCAAGGAGATGGACAGCAACGTCGCAGTCGTCGCGCCGCTAGTCGGCGACATCGGCTCCTGCGTCTCCGCGCTGCTCGAGGCCATGGGGAGCAACTGGTCGGCGCCGCCGGCCGAGTGGATGTCCGCCGTTAATGCGCGCAAGGAAGAGAACATCGCCAAGATGGCGCCGCGCCTGATGAAGAACACGGCGCCGATGGACTTCCACAGCGCGCTCGGCGCGCTGCGCACCGTGATCAAAGAGCGTCCGGATGCGATCTTGGTCAACGAAGGCGCCAACACGCTCGACCTCGCGCGTGGGGTCATCGACATGTACAGCCCGCGCAAGCGCCTCGACGTCGGCACCTGGGGCGTCATGGGCGTCGGCATGGGTTTTGCGATCGCGGCTGCGGTGGAAACCGGAAAACGCGTGCTCGCCGTCGAAGGCGACAGCGCTTTTGGTTTCTGCGGAATGGAGGTGGAGACGATTTGCCGATACGACCTTCCGGTCTGCATCGTCGTCTTCAACAATAACGGCATCTATCGCGGGACCGACGTCAATCCTGGCGGCGGTTCGGACCCTGCGACCACGGCCTTCGTCAAAGACGCGCGCTACGACAAAATCATCGAAGCATTCGGAGGCGTCGGCGTCCACGTGACGACCCCCGACGAATTGGGCCGCGCCGTCAACAAGGCGATGGATTCCGGCAAGCCGACCCTCATCAACGCGGTGATCGATCCGGCAGCGGGCAGCGAAAGCGGCCGCATCGGCAGCCTCAACCCGCAAAGCGTGCTGCGCAAGAAATAGATCGGCGACATCGTGTGAATTCTTAGAGGAAACGACAATGGCAAAGAAAGTGACAGGCAAAACGAAAGTTAAGTCCAAATCCAAGGCGGCGGCGAAGAAGGTCGCGAAGCTGAAAGCGAAGAAGCCGGCGGCAAAGAAGGCCGCGAACGGTCTGCCGAAGCCCTCGACCAAACCCTACGGCCAGGCGGGCAAGGCGCTCGAGGGCGTGCGCATTCTCGATTTCTCACATGTGCAAGCGGGGCCGACCTGCACGCAGCTGCTCGCCTATATGGGCGCCGACGTGATCAAGGTCGAGCGGCCCGGCGTCGGCGATATCACGCGCGGCCAACTGCGCGACGTGAAGGGAGCCGACAGCCTGTATTTCACCATGCTCAACGGCAACAAGCGCTCGATCACCATCGATTCCAAGCATCCCAAGGGCAAGGAAATCCTCGAGCGACTGATCAAGCACTGCGACGTGCTGGTGGAGAATTTCGCCCCCGGCACGCTCGACCGCATGGGGCTCACCTGGGAGTACATCCACAAGACCAATCCGCGCATGATCGTGGCCTCGGTCAAGGGCTTCGGACCGGGCCCTTACGAGGATTGCAAGGTCTACGAGAACATCGCGCAATGCGCGGGCGGCGCCGCCTCCACCACCGGCTTCCGCGACGGCCCGCCGCTCGTCACCGGCGCGCAGATCGGCGACAGCGGCACCGGGCTGCACCTCGCGTTCGGCATCGTGAGCGCGCTCTACCAGCGCATCCGCACGGGGCGCGGCCAGCGCGTGCTCTGCGCCATGCAGGACGGCGTGCTCAACCTCGCCCGCGTGAAGCTGCGCGATCAACAGCGCCTGGCGCACGGTCCCCTCACCGAATACGGCCAGCACGGCGAAGGCATCCCGTTCGGGCCTGCGGTACCGCGCGCCGGCAACGATTCAGGCGGCGGCCAGCCCGGCTGGATCCTCAAATGCAAAGGTTGGGAGAACGATCCCGACGCGTACATCTATTTCATCACCCAGGCGCCGGTGTGGGGGGCGATCTGTGATCTCATCGGCAAGCCCGACTGGAAGACCGATCCGGACTACGCCGCGCCGCCGGCGCGGTTGCCGCGGCTGCGCCACATCTTCAACACCATCGAGCAATGGACCATGACGAAGACCAAGTTCGAGGTCATGGACATCTGCAACGCGGTCGACATTCCGGTTGGGCCGATTCTGTCGATGAAGGAGATCGCCGAGGAGCCGTCGCTGCGCAAGACCGGCACCGTGGTCGAAGTCGATCACCCCAAGCGCGGCAAGTATCTGACTGTCGGCAACCCGGTGAAGATGTCGGATTCCATCACCGACGTGCGACGCGCGCCGCTGCTTGGCGAGCACACCGAGGAAATTCTTGCCAAGGAGCTCGGCTACAGTGCTGCGGAGATCGCCGAGATCAAGACGTCCGGCGCCATCACCGCTCCGGAGAAAGGTGCGCGCGCCGAGGCGGCGTGATCAATGACCCGTCATGCCCGGGCGGAAGCGCGTCGAAGACGCGCGTGAACGCGCTTGTGACCCGGGCATCCATCCTCTACGCATGAATCGTTTTGGATGGTTCGCCGGGTCAAGCCCGGCGATGACGTGCAGGACGGAAAGGGCGCTTTATGCGTATTGTGGTGCACGGCCAACAGGCCTTCGGCAAGGCGGTTTTGGAAGCGCTGCGCAAGCGCGGCGAGGACGTCATCGCCGTCTATGTCGCGCCGGAGAAGGAGGGCGCAAAGGCCGATCCGCTCAAGGAGGCCGCACTCGCGGCGAAGCTTCCCGTCTATCAGCCGGCCTCCTACCGCAAGCCCGAGGTGTGGGAAGAGTTCAGAGCGCTCAAGCCCGATCTGCAGGTGATGGCCTTCGTCACCCTGTTCGTGCCGGAGGAGTTCCTTAACATCCCCACTAAAGGGTCCATCCAGTACCATCCATCGCTGCTGCCGAAGTATCGCGGGCCGAGTGCGATCAACTGGCCAATCATCCAGGGCGACACCGAGACCGGGCTGTCGATCTTCTGGCCCGACAATGGGCTCGATACCGGCGATGTGTTGCTGCAGAAGAAGACCCAGATCGGCCCGGACGACTCGCTTGGTTCGGTCTATTTCGACCGGCTGTTTCCCATGGGCGTCGAGGCAACGCTGGAGGCAGTCGATCTGGTCAAGGCCGGCAAGGCGCCGCGCATCAAGCAGGATCACGCGCAGGCGACCTACGAGGGCCGCTGCGGGCGCGACAACGCGCGTATCGACTGGGGCAAGCCGTGGCGGCAGGTTCATAATCTCATCCGCGGCTGCAATCCGGCGCCGGGCGCGTGGACGGCGCTCGACGGCAAGGCGCTGCAGATCTTCGAGTCGAAGCCGCTGCCGGCGCGCGATCCCAAAGGGATCGGCGGCAAGATGGGCGAGATCATCGAGGTCTCGGGTGACGGCTTCACCGTCGTGTGCGCCGACGGGCGCATCAAGGTTTTGCGCGTGAAGACCGTCGATGGCCCCAAGCTCGCGGCCGGCGAATTCGCCGCCAACGCCAAGCTCACCACTGGAACGAGGTTCGCATGACGCCGACCCAAGCTGCCGTCGCCAAGGCTCCGATCACCGCCTCGCAGCACACCAATCCGCGCTCCGATATCGAGATCGCGCAGGCTGCCAAAATGCGGCCGATCGTCGATATCGCGCGCGAGAAGCTCGGCATCGGACCGGAGAATCTCGAGCCTTACGGCCACTACAAGGCCAAGGTGTCGATGGACTTCGTGAAGTCGCTGAAAGATCGTGCCAACGGAAAACTGATCCTGGTTTCAGCCATTACCCCGACGCCGGCGGGCGAGGGGAAAACCACGACCACCGTCGGCCTCACCGACGCCCTCAACTATCTCGGCAAGAAAGCGATGCTGTGCATTCGCGAGCCCTCGCTTGGACCCTGCTTCGGCGTCAAAGGCGGCGCCGCGGGCGGCGGCTATGCGCAGGTCGTGCCGATGGAGGACATCAACCTGCATTTCACCGGTGACCTGCATGCCATCGGCACCGCCCACAACTTACTTGCGGCGTTGGTCGACAACCACATCTATTGGGGCAATGCGCTCGGCATCGACAGCCGGCGTGTGGCGTGGCGGCGGGTAATGGACATGAACGATCGGGCGCTGCGCTCGATCGTCTCCTCGCTCGGCGGTGTGGCCAACGGCTTTCCACGCGAAGACGGCTTCGACATCACGGTCGCCTCCGAGGTGATGGCGATCTTCTGCCTGGCCAAGGATCTCGACGATCTCAAGCAGCGCCTGTCGAAAATCGT
>Ga0126377_10000627_pt1 | contig 21744 bp, 19 predicted proteins | sample PanSoiMetPlot_22_FD_92647 | JGI IMG/M metagenome (GOLD analysis project Ga0126377, IMG submission 92647) | Tropical forest soil microbial communities from Panama - MetaG Plot_22 | ecosystem: Environmental > Terrestrial > Soil > Tropical forest > Bulk soil | place: Panama | collected 2016-02-17 | reverse complement strand
TCGCGCGCGAGCCGGACCGGGCGGCGGAGCGGCGCGTGCACGGCGAAGGCCTCGTCGAGCAGCTCGGCGGTGACGCCCGCCCGCTCGGCCCGGCGCCGCGCCGGCGAGCCCGCCCCGTGCGACCAGAACAGGTGCGCCATCGACACCGCCGGGATGATCGCCCCCGCGAAGGCGAGGTCGTCGTCGAGCCCGGCCCACAGCGCGGTGGTGTAGCCGCCCAGGCTCATGCCGAGCGCGCCGATCGCGGGCGCGCCGCGGCGGCGCAGGTGGAGGGCGAGCGCGCGCAGGTCGCTCACCGCCTGGCCGAACGACTCGTTGGTGCGCACCAGGTTGGGCCCCGGGAACAGCGCGCCGGAGCGGGGCGAGCCGGCCGGCGTGCGCTGGCCGTGGAACGGCAGCTGGAACAGCGCGACGTCGAGGCCGATGCGAAGGAGATAGGGGACCACGAAGGCGCGCTCGTCGAGCCACGGCCGGCCTGCCCCCCAGCCGTGCAGGCAGACGACCACCGGGCGCAGGCCGGGCGCGCCGCTGAACAGGCGCACGCGGGCGGTGAGGTTGGCGTCGTAGCTGGCGAACTCCTCGCGGTAGGCGGGCCAGGTCGGCCGGTAGCGCGACGAGTAGGACAGGTCGAGCACGCGAGCGGCGCCGGCGCGCGACGGCCGCGCCAGCTCGGTCACGATCGGCTCGTCGGGCGGGGCGAACAGGTCGGCCGCGGCCCCCCGGTAGTGCTCGGCGATCTCGAGGAGGCGCGCGCGCGGGTCCCCGGCCACCGCAGCCGGCGACGAGAAGCCGGACGGGGCGGGGCGCGCGGACGCGCGGCGGCCCGCGCGGGTCGCGGACGGGCCGCGCAGCCCGGGCGTGCTCATGGCGTGGCGCATGAACCGCAAGACGCCGCGGTCGACGGCGGAGCCGGCGCGGGACAGCGCGGTGTCGAGCGCCCAGCGGGCGCGATCGCTCAGGTTCGGCACGCCTGTACCGTACCCCAGATCGCGTGGGTGAACAGGAGCCGGACGCGCGGGGTCGCGCACCTCAGGCGCGGCGGCGGTGCACGCGGATGACGTACTCGCGGAAGTCGTTCATCACCACGCTGGTGGCGTGGCCGCTCAGGAACGGATCCGCCCACGGGGGCAGCGCGCCGCCCGGCAGATCGAGCGCGAGCTGGTACTGCATCAAGGTCGCGCGCTCGCCGAGCGGGATGAACTGCGCGCGCCCCGCGACGAGAGTCGTCGCCCCGGGGTCGGTGCCCCAGGCGACGACCCGCTCGTCCTCGCTGTAGCGGTAGAACAGGGTGTAGCCGATGGTGCCCTGCTGCAGGCGACCGACGAACGCCACGCTCGCGGGCCGGCCGGCGCCGGTGCGCGCCAGCACGCGCACCGAGTGCACCAGCGAGAGCCAGAGCGGGATCGACTCGACGTCGCAGAAGGCGTCGTACGCGGTGGCCGCGTCGAGCGGCAGGCTGGTCGACAGGACCTCGCTGGCGGCCAGGTCGCGGGCGCGATCGCGGGCGCGCTGGTCGGGGCGACCGTGGCGACCATCGTGGCGACCATCGTGGGAACGATCGGGGCGGCGATCGCGGGGACGATCGTGCAGCGGCGGCCACGGCGCCGGGTCCCCATCGTCGTCGACCGTGGGCAGCTCGTCGAGGGCGTCCACGTCGCACAGCACCAGCTCCTCGGTCGGGTCGGTCGGGTCGATCGTCTCCGCCGGCTCGAGCGGCTCGCGCTCGTCGGTCAGGCCGCCCGGGCCGGTCGAGTCGCTCGGGCCATTCGGCCCGTCATCCAGGCGGTCCGGGATCCCCGAGCGAACGTCCATGAGCTGATCGAGAGCAACCGCCGTGCCGCATGCGAGCGACCGATTTCGAGGCGGTTAGGGAGGGCAGGGGGCCGCGGCCCGGCAGGTCCACGCGCCGAGTGGCCACCGCGCTGGCCAGCCCCGGCGCACCCGCGACCCTGGTGCTAACGTAGCCGCGATGCGTCGCGCCCTGAGTCTGCTGGTCGGCACCCTCACACTCGCGCCGGCCGGCCTGGCAGCGGCCGGCTCGTTCGGCGGCTTCTCTCGCGACGGGTCGCGCTACCTGGACGGCGCGCGGGTGTGCCAGCCGGTGGCGGGGCGACAGGGGATTCCGAGCTGCGAGAAGAAGGGCGCCGACGAGGTGGCCGCGCTGGGCTTCCGCAAGGGAGCGCTCCAGCGCGGCGGCGGCGCCGCGATCTCGGTGCAGCCGTCGGGCACCCGCCTCATCGTGCGCAGCGCCGACGGCAAGACGGTGCGCGCCGACTGGGACAGCGGCAATCCGGTCGGATCGATCGCCGCGGTCTACCTGAGCGACAGCGGCAAGCTGGTCGCGATCGAGTACGACGCGCGCGTGGCCGGGCGCGCCCAGCCCCAGGTCGTGGTGCTCCGGCTCGCCGGCGGCGCCGGCGCCGCGCCGGGTCCGGGGCAGCCGCCGGGGCCGGCATCCCGGCCAGCGCCGGGGCAACCGGGGCAGGGCCGGGCGCAGCCCGCACCGGCGGGCCAGGCTCCGACATCCACGCCCGCGACCGCCGCGCCCGACGATCCGAAGCTCGCGGCCCAGATCCGCGCCGCCGACAAGCAGCTGGCCGCGCGCCGCTGGAAGAAGGCCGAGGAGGAGTACCGCCGCGCGCTCGCGCTGGCCGCCGATCACCCGGCCGCGCGCTACGGGCTGGCCGCGGCGCTGGCCGGCGAGGGCCGCACCACCGACGCGGTCGCCGAGCTCGCCGCGCTCCGCCGCTCGACGCACCCGCAGGCGCCGCGCTGGCTGGTCGAGGCGCGGCTGGGCGGGCACTTCACGAAGATGCAGGGCGATCCCGGTTTCCGCCGCGCGGTCGGCATCGAGCGCGATCCCGCGCGCCAGCCGAGCGCGTACGAGCGGCTGGTCGGCCTCGGCGGCCACTGGGAGCAGTCGGGCGCAGCCTGCCAGGACCCGACCGTCACGCTCGACCTCGACCGCAAGAGCGAGAAGTTCCAGCTCGACATCCACACGCGCTGCCAGGGTGACGACCAGACCACGAAGCTCTCCGGCACCTGGCGCGCAGAGGGCGCGGCCGCGCTGCAACTCCGCTTCCCCAACCCGGGCGCGGCCGAGGAACAGCTCGAGTGCCAGATCGGCGCCACCGCCGATCGCTCCGGCGAGGACGCGCTCACGTGCACGCTCGAGGACCTGACCTTCACGATGCGCGTGGTGCGGCGCTGAGCTGGGTCTCCGGCCTCCTGGGTTCTCTCTAGAAGAAGCCCCAGCGCCACGACATGCGCAGGCCGGCCGTGAGAAAACCATTGTCGCCGAGGTAGGAGCCGACCCGCGCGAACATGCCGTAGGACAGCCCGCGCCGGGCGAGGATGTCGAGCCCGATGCCGAGCTCGGCCACCGGGTGAAGCTCGGTGTCGAGCGCCCCGCCGCCGACCGCGACCCCGCCGATCCCGGCCTGGAGGTACGGCACGTACTTCAGCACATCGATCACATATGTGAGCCCGACGGTCGCGCGGCCCGCGTAGGTGGTCCCCTCCGCGTTGCCGCCGCGGTAGACGGCGCCGGCCGCGAGCGCGCGCAGCCAGAAGGCGTCGCTGAGGCCGCGCTCGTACTCGACCCCCAGCCCGCCGCCCTGTCCGTCGTGGTCGTCGAGGGTGAAGCTGTCGAACGCGAGGTCGACCGAGAGCGCCGACTCGCCTTCGTCGGCGGCGGCGGGCCGGGCGCCGGACGCGGCGGCCAGCGCCGCGGCCAGGAGCGGCGCTGCCCGGGAGGCGAGTCCGCCGGCGGGCGACATGGGCGAAAAATAGAGCACGCGGCCGCCCCGGGGGGAACCGCCCCGGCCGTCATTCGAGGCAACCGGCCTCACCCGCCGGCGGTCCAATTGACACCCTGAAACGCCGGGTGCTAACACCCCGCCCCTGGGTAGGAAACGCCCGGCGAGGTCATCGTGTCGCCCAAGAACAAAGGCAAGTTCGGCAAAGCCAAGGTCTCATCGGTTCCGGAGACCGACGAGTTCCTCTCGACCATGGATCGCATCGGGCGCGCGCTCAAGCCGCACGCGATGCCCCTGGCCGTCACATGCGGCGTGGTCGCGCTCGTGGTCGTGGCCTACACCAGCTGGAACTGGTGGCATCAGCGCAAGCTGTCCGCGGCGACCGAGATCTATGCGCGCGCTCTCGTGCTGACGCACGTGCCGATCCGCGGCGCCGACGACGCAGCGCCCGATCAGGACGCCGCCAAGAAGGCCCAGCGCCCGCCCGATCCGCGCGGCATCCCGACCGAGTTCGCCACCACGGCGGACCGGGCGCGCGCGGTGCTGTCGGCGCTCGAGGAGCTGGCCGACGAGTACGGCGACACCGACGTCGGCCGGCAGGGCCTGCTGCTGCAGGGGGAGACGCTCTACCAGCTCGGCCGCTACGGCGACGCGGCGGCCCGCTACCGCGAGTACGCGGACGGCGGCGGCAATGATCTGACGGTGCTGTCGGCGCGCGAGGGCGTGGCCTACTCGCTCGAGGCCAAGGCGCTGGCCGAGAAGGACGCCAAGGCCCGGCAGACCGGCCTCGAGCAGGCGCTCAAGGCCTTCCAGGCCATGCAGCCGCAAGGGGACGGGCCGCGGCGCGACGAGGCGCTCTACCATCAGGCTCGCGTCGAGAAGGAGCTCGGACAGGTGGACCAGGCGCGCAAGACGCTCGAGCAGATCCTGACCCAGCACCAGGACACCCCGCTCAAGCGCGACATCGAGATGCGCCTGTCGGCGCTGTCGGCCAAGTGATCAGGGTGCGCGCACACGAGACGCGGCATCTTTTCGGCGTGGTCGCATTCGGGCTCGCGCTCGCCGGGGCGGCCGCCTGCGCCCCGATCGAACAGCTCGACGCCCGCAACCCGAGCGAGCGCGAGGTGGGCTGGCCGGTGCTGTCGCTGCGCTGGCGCATGGAGCTGGCGGATCGCGCGGAGGACGCGAAGCCGCAGGAGTTCGCCAGCCCCGCCGCGCTGACCGCGTCGGATCCTGACCGCGATCGCCTGTTCGTCGGCTCGCACGAGGGCGTGTTCTACGCGCTCGAGGCCACGACCGGGCAAATGCTGTGGAAGAAGAAGCTGGGCTCGACCAGCTCGCGGCCGGTGCTCGCGCCCGACGCCAGCATGCTCTACCTCGGCACCGACGACGGCCACGTGCTGGCGGTCGACCCCAAGGACGGGCGCGTGAAGTGGCGCTACTCCACGCGCGGTCCGGTGCTGGAGAGCCCCGAGCTGTCGGGCGATCTCGTCATCCTGTCCAACGAGGCGGATCAGGTCTACGCGCTCGACAGGATGACCGGCAAGTTCCGCTGGCAGTACAAGAGCGAGACGCCGGAGGAGTTCACGCTGCGCGGACACGCGGGCGTCACGGTCCAGGGCGACCTGGTGTTCACCGGCTTCTCCAACGGCACGCTGGTCGCGCTGCGCGTCGCCACCGGCTCGGTCGCGTGGCTGACCTCGCTCAAGGGCGAGGCGACCAAGTTCGTCGACGTCGACGCCACCCCGGCGGTGGTGGGCGAGAACGTGTTCGCGGCGTCGTCGGCCGGAGGCGTGTACGCGATCGACCGGACCACCGGCCTCATCCGCTGGCGCCTGCCGCTGCTCGGGGCCGGCGCGCTGTCGACCGACGGCGAGCGGCTCTACGTGGGCGCCGCCGACGAGGGCGTCTTCGCGATCGACCTGGCGGGCAACATCATCTGGCGCCAGGGCACGCGGGGCGGCGGCGAGCCGGCCGGTCCGGTCGTGGCCGGCGACTACCTTCTGTACGCGCTCAGCGAGGCGGGCCTGTACGTCGCCGACAAGCGCACCGGGCAAGTGCACGAGTACTTCGATCCCGGCTTCGGCATCTCGGCCATCCCGACCCTGTCGCGCGATCACATGTACGTGATGTCGAACAGCGCCGTCCTGTACGCGATGACGCTGCGCCGGTTCTGACCGGGTCTCGCCCCTACCGCTACTGCGCCTGCGAGACTTCGTGGCGCTCGATGCGGCGCACGAGCTCGCGGAGGCGGCGCATGCCGCCGATGTCGCGGCAGCGGAACTCGACCCCGACGCCTTCCTGGCCCGGGGTGTCGCGGCGCCAGGCCACGCGGCCCTCGATCGCCTGCGGCGTGTTGGCGCCCGGCGGACAGAGCTCGATCACGACGGGTGTGCCCTCGGCCGGCTGCTCGAGCGTGCGCAGGAACGCGCCGCCGATCCCGATGTCGTCGACCAGGCTGATGTGGCGCTCGGTCTGCTGCGGCACGCGCCAGTCGACCCGGATCTCGATCGGCAGGCGGCGGTGGCGGCGCTTTCCGGCCGCCGGCCTGGCCTCACCGCGCGCGAGGGCGAGCAGGTGATCGCGGCGGCCCGCCTCGGTGGCGAGGAACTCGATGAAGAGCCCGGCGCGGACGTTGTCGTTGCGACGCCCGCGCTGCCGCTCGATCACGACGCCGCGCAGGAGCAGATGGTCGCGCAGCTCGGACAGCCTGACGTCGAGCAGCACCGGCTCACCCGGCTCGACGATGCGGCGCGTCGGAAGAAAGAGTCCGCCGTTCTCGCGCCCGTCGAGGAAACGGGTGAGAAAATCAGCGCCGCTTCGAAATCGTGCCAGGAGCAGGCGCATCGGGGGTGACTCCCTATTATCAGAGCCCCCCAGCGTACGCAACCGAACGTTTTTCACATGGGCTTGTTGTCGGCGCAAATTTCGCGCGCCCGACAATTCTTGCGCCCGGCGCGCTGCTCAGCGCGGCTGATAGCCACCGCCTGGCGGGTAACCGCCTCCGCCTTGCTGCGGACCGTATCCGCCTCCGCCGTAGCCCTGCGGATAGCCCTGCGGTGGATAGCCCTGCGGCGGATAGCCTCCGCCCTGCGGATAGCCCTGACTGTGACTTGGCGCCATCGGCTGCGGCCTGACCGGGGCGCTCCAGCCGCTCAGCGCGCCGAGGCGGAAGAGCGAGAAGAAGCCGATGCCGGCCGACACGATGAGGCTGGCGAGCGCGCCGGACATTCCCACCCACGTGGCCGCCATGATCACCTGGGTCACCAGGCCCTTGAGCGCGAGCAGCGCGCCGAACACGCCGAGCGCCGCGAGGTAGCCGTAGGCCAGGCGCGCGGCGCGCGTGTACGAGCGGTAGTTGGTGCGCGGCAGGAACACCAGCGCGACCGCGAAGATCGGGATGACGCCCGAGATGAGCGCGGCCAGCCCCGACTTGAGGTTCTCGGTGCCGGTCTTGGCTCCGCTCAGCGCGTAGTGGAGGACGGTCTCGAGGCCCTCCGCGGCGAAGCTGACGCCGATGATGATGAAGAAGTAGAGCGCGACCTTGAGGCCGATCTGGCCGTCGTCCTTGTTGGGGCTATCGGACCTGCGCGCGTCCCAGACCAGGAAGAAGTAAGCCAGGATCAGGTAGGCGAGGGCGCCCGTGAGGAAGTTGATGTTTCCCGCGCCACCGAGAAGTCCCCCGAGATCCATGCCGCCGCCGCCGCCACCGGCGCCAGGCGCTCCGGCTCCCGCACCCTGCAGCTGTGCAAGAGCGCCATCCACGAAGAGCTCTTTCAGGCCTGGCATATCGCTCACCCCTTCTCCCGTGAAGTAGAAGTCGCCCGCCGCCTCACGGAGGTCGCTGGGCGGGCGCCATGTTACCCCAAGGGGGGTGGCGAAAACCCCGGCGGGCAGCCTTTTTCATTCAGCTGCGGTGGGGGAAGCCGGCCATCGCCTGCGCCACCAGATCCATCACGTCGATGGCGTTGGACGGGTGCGGGATGGTGTTGCACGTGACGACGCGGGCGGCGCCGGCGGCGCGCAGGTCATCGTAGGCGCTCTGCGAGAACACCGCGTGCACGCCCACGCAGATCGGCTCGAGCGCGCCCACGCGGCGCAGCTGGGCCAGCGTCTCGATCATCGTGCGCGCGGTCGACACGATGTCGTCGACCAGGACCGGCGTGTGGCGCGCCCAGTCGATCGAGCGGCCGCGGTCGCGCTGGGCCTCGTCGATGGGCGAGATGGCGACCTCGCGATCGCCGCGCCGCACCTTGCGCAGCACCAGCGACGGGCAGCCGAGCTGCGCGGCGACCGCCGCGACCCACTGCTCGCTCTCGGCGTCCGGACCGACCAGCACCGGGCGCTCCACGTTGCCGCGCACCCACTCGGCGATGCACGGCGCCGCGCGCACCGCGCGGGTCGGGACGCTGTAGACCTCGTCGAGCGCGGCGAAGCGGTGGAGGTGCGGGTCGACCGTGATGAGGCCGTCCACCGCGCTCGACAGCAGGCGGCCGGTGTAGCGCGCGGTCACGCCCTCGCCGTCCTGGAAGCGGTGGTCCTGCCGCATGTACGCCAGGTAGGGCGCAGCCAGGTAGACCGACGCGGCTCCCAGATCGCGCGCGGTGTGGGCCATGAAGTAGAGCGGAAGCAGCTTGTCGCTGGCCGGGTGCAGGGTGCAGACCAGCCACACCGCGCGGCCGGCCACGCTGCAGTCGATGCGGACGTACAGCTCGCCGTCGGGGAAGCTGCGGATCGTGGCGCTGCCCAGGTCGGCGCCGAGGCGATCTGCCAGCGCGCGGGCAGCGCTCGAGTCGTCGGGTGAGGCCAGGATGAGCGGCTTCATGGACGACTCAGCATAGTATGCTTCGCCGGCCTCGTCCGCACCGCAAGTCCGCGGCGGACGAGCCGCGCCGCGCGTCGCGCGCTGCGACCGCTCAGCGCGCTCGCCCGCTCGACCTCACGCGGCCCGCGACGACTGCGCGCGCTCGTCGTCCTGCGCGCGCGCCGCCGTGCCGCCTCGATCGCGCCGATCGCGCCGCTCGCGCCACTGCCACACGCGCGCCGCGAACCGCGCCGGCGCGTCGATCCCGGCCATGCCGGGCAGGCTGGAGATGCGCCGCTGGATGTCGCCCATGGTGTCGTCGATGACGCGCCCGGGGAAGACCGCGTCGACCAGGCGGTAGACCTCGTCGCCGGTCTTGACCCCGGAGCCCACCGGGTTCCAGAAGCGCTCGAACACGAAGCGCGTGATGCGCCGCGCGGCGGCCGAGCGCGCCAGCTGCTCGCGCGCGCCGTTCCAGTACCAGGCGAAGTGCCGCCGCTCCTGCTTGGCGATGCGGGCGGCCAGCTCGCGCAGCACCGGGTTGCCGGTGGTCTCCTGCAGGCGCTCGTAGCAGCGCGAGGTGAGGAGCTCCTGGCTCGCGCCCCAGGTCATGTAGAGCCCGAGGAAGGCGTCGGGAGCCAGCCGCGAGATCGCGAGCTGCCCCAGGTTCTCGACGCGCGCCATGATGGTGGCGCCGCGGCGCACCTCGGTGTGGCGATCCACCGGATCCGGGTGGCCGCACACCTCGAGCAGGCGCCCGAGCGACTGGGCGTGGAAGAACTCCTCGTAGTTCCACGTCGTCATGAAGGCGAGGATCTCGGGACGCGCGGCCGAGTGCGTGTTGAGGATCTCCCGGAAGTAGAAGATCGTCTGACCTTCGACGTCGGCGAAGTAGCGCAGCACGAACGGCTCGTCGCCGGAGAGGCCCGCCCTTCGCGCGGCATCCCAGTCGAGATCGTCGGTCTCGACCCGTCGCGAATGGCGGATGAACTTGTCTGTCTCCATGGGTTTCCTCACGTGGACACAGGGATTACGTCTCGGTGGTCCAGGTGGATCGGGTGGGCCCGAGCTTGCGCACCGCGCCCCTCCTGCGCGATGGTGACCTGAATGCGGGGAGGAAATCCAGAGGGCGCCGCCAGGCGTAGTGTCCTCTCGAGGTTCCCCGCGCATGCTAGGCATTCTCTGCATGATCGTCCCCGGCGGTCCTAGACGTATGCCCCCGGATCGATCAGTCGAGGCAGACCTCGTCGCGCGCATGGCCGCCGGCGACACCGGCGCGGCGCTGGAGGCCTTCTACCAGCGATTCGCGGGTCTGGTGCTCGCGGTGGCCAACCGCATCCTGTCCAGCCGGGCGGAGGCGGAGGAAGTGCTGCAGGAGATCTTCTTCGAGCTGTGGCGGCGCGCGCCGCAATATGATCGCGGACGCGCGTCGGTGACGACGTGGGTGCTGACCATCGCGCGCAGCCGGGCGCTCGACGCGAGGCGCGCGCGCGCGCGGCGGCCGAGCGGGGCAGGGGAGGAGAGCGCGATCCCGCCTGCGCCCGACGAGGAGCGCCCCGATCAGCGCGCCCTGGCCCAGCAGCGCAGCCAGGCGGTGCGCGCCGCGATCGGACGCCTCACCCCGGAGCAGCGCCAGGCCGTGGAGCTGGCCTACTTCGACGGCCTCTCGCACAGCGAGATCGCGGGGCGGCTCAATCTCCCGCTCGGCACGGTCAAATCGCGCATTCTTTCTGCGATGAAGCTCCTGCGCGGCGGTCTGGCCGAGCTCGGGGAGGAGATCCCGTGAGCCCGGCGTCCGAGCGCGTCGAGGAGCTGGCCGCCCTGTGCGCGGCCGGTGCGGCCACCGCCTCGGAGCGGGCAGAGCTCGACTCCCTGACCGCAGACGATCCGGGCGTGCGCGAGCTCGCGGCCGAGTACGCCGACGCGGCGTCGCTGCTCGCGCTCGATCTGCAGCCGCTGCCTGTGCCTGCCGGCGCGCTCGACGCGATCCGCGCGCGGGTGGTGCCGGCCAGCGGCGGCGGCGCGGGCCTGCCCGGCGTGGGCCCGGTGCCGGGCGCGCGAGGTGGCGGCGACGTGGTGTCTCTGGCCAGCCGGCGGCGCGCGCCGGTGATCGTGGCGGTCGGGCTGCCGCTCGCCGCGGCCGCCGCGTTCGCGTTCCTCTGGCTCAGGGAGCGCGACCAGGGCTCGACCCTGAGCGACCGGCTCGCGGCGGTGACGATCGAGCGCGACAACGAGCGGCGCGTGCGCACGCGCGCCGAGCACGAGGCCGCGCGCCTCGGGCGCGAGCGCGATGAGCTGACCGGGACGCTGCAGAAGGTGAGCACGCCCGACCTCCGCCTCGCCACGGTCAAGGACGCCGCCAACCCGCGCGGCGTCGTGCTCAAGATCCTGATCGACCCGCTGACCGGCAACTGGTACGTGATGGCGTTCCAGGTGCCGCGCACCGACCAGGACAAGGACTACCAGCTGTGGCTGGTCGACAAGAGCAAGCCCGACCAGCCCATCCCGTCGGAGCTGTTTCGCACCGGTCCCGCCGGCGCGCTCCAGGTCATCACGCAGGTGCCGCAGGGCGTGAACCCGGTCGGGGCCGCCATCTCGCTCGAGCCGCGCGGCGGATCGCCGAACGGCAAGCCGACGCAGGTGCTGGGCGGCGGCGCGTTCCTCTGACGCAGTGGCGAGTGGCATTCTTCGCCACTGCCTGTGACGCGGGCACGGCCCGACTCGGTGGTGGCACCAGGACGGGAATCGGTCTAGTCTGATCGACGGCCCGTTCGTCCAAGCCTGGCGGTCTCCGACGCGGTCGGGGGCTTCCGGACCGGATGGAGACGGATGCTGCGTCCTCTACCTGCAAGAACCTGGCGCGCGAGCCCGCGCGCGGCTAGCGTGTCGATCATGGCTCGCTGGCGCACCGAGGTGTCGCTGTTGGTCCTCGCCGCCGCGCTCCTGGCCAGTGCGGCCGTTGCCCGCGCCGGCGTGGGGACCCGGCGGTCGCACCGCGTGGCCAGCGGCGACAGCCTGTGGACCATCGCGCGGACGTACCAGTGCACGGTAGAAGACCTGCGGCGCGCCAACCGGCTCGACGGTGACACCATCCAGCCCGGGCAGCGCCTGCGCATCCCGGCCTGCAAGGCCGACCACGACGACAAGGAGCAGGCGCGGCCGGCCCGGCGCAAGGCGACGCGCACGGCCCACGCCGAGGAGGCGCGCGAGCGGCCGCGCGACCAGGTGCGGAGCGAGCCGCCGGTCGACGAGGTGCGGAGCGAGTCGGGCGACGAGCCGCTCGATGTGGTGCGCGGTGAGCCGCCCGGGCCGATCGACGAGGACCACGACGAGCCGCTCGACCGGATCGACGCGGACACGGACCCGTATGCGGACGCGCATGTCGATGCGCACGTGCATGCCGGCGGCGACGCCGACATCGGCGGCGAGGGCGACACGGGCGGCGCCGCCGAGCTCGACGAGATCGAGGTGGACGCGCTGGCGACCGCCGGCGAGCGCGCTCGCGCGCGCGGGCGCGACCTGCCGCCGCGCCACGAGCGGTTCATCGAGACGCGCCCGGCGACGCGCACGGCGCCGTCCGTCCCGACGCCGCGTCCCGACGACGACCTGGTCCCGGTCGCGGTGCCGATCGTGGGGCAGAGCATCGGCCGCCCGCAGACCGGCTACCTGGTCTCGGGCAAGCACATGCCCGCCAACCCGAAGCTCTACTATTTGCGCCGGCCCGAGCGCGCGTGGGGCACGAGCTACACCGTCGACCACCTGGTGCGCGCCATCAAGCAGGTCCATCGCCGCTTCCCGCGCTTGCCGGCGCTGGCCATCGGCGACATCTCGGCGCGACACGGCGGGCGCATCTCGCTGCACGGCTCACACCGGTCGGGCCGCGACGCCGATATCGGCTTCTACTTCAGGAAGCCGCCGCGCGGCTATCCCAGGGCGTTCGCGGTGGCCACCGCCGACAACCTGGACTTCAACGCGACCTGGGCCCTCATCAGCACGCTCTGCAAGACCGCCGCCGACCAGTCTGCGGGGGGCGTCGAGCGCATCTACATGACCTACGGCACCCAGGCGATCTTCTATCGACTCGCGCGACAGCACCACGTGCCGCGCGAGCAGCTGGAGTGGTTCCAGTACCCGCACGGTCGCCGCGCCGACCACGGCATCATCCGGCACGAGCCGGGGCACGAGGAGCACTTCCACGTGCGCTTCCACTGCGCCGCCAACGACCCCGAGTGCGAGTGAGCGGCGCCGTCCGGGGCGGTGCAGCTGCTCGCGCTCGCTTCTCGGTCCTCGCGGCTCGCCGCTCGCCGCTACAGGATCGGCAGTGACAGCGCCACCGGCAGGTGGTCGCTGACGCGGTCGACGTAGTCGCTGACCTCGAGGTCGAGGCGCGGGATGACCGGCTCGCTGTCGCCGACGTCGGCCGCGAAGCCGCTGGTCGTGACGATGTGGTCGAGCATGCGCCCGGTCGGCACGAACGTGAACGCGCCGCCCTGGGCCAGGTCGTCGGTCTGCACGGCGTAGCGGTCCGGCGCGGCCAGGAAGGGGGCGAACACGTCGCGGCCTGCCTGGCTGGTCAGGATCTCGTTGTAGTCGCCGAGCACGACGACCTTGTCGGCCCCGCCGTCGACCAGCTGGCGCACGTGCTGCTCGAGCGTGATCATCGCGTCGTGCCGGCGCTGGCGGTCCTCGGTGGCGGTGCCGGCCTTGAGGTGCACGACGATGGCGGTGAACTCGACCGCGCCGCCGGCGGCGTCCGGGACCGTGACGCCGACCTGGAAGGGCGGACGCGGGAACTGGAACGTGTCGTCCTGGAACAGGAGATCCTGCGGATCGACCTCGACGACGTCGGCCCGGTAGATGTAGCCGACCTTCTGGTAGTTGCCCGGGCTGTACTCGTGGACCGAGAGCAGGCCGCGGTAGTCGGGCACGAGCGACAGGAGCTCGCCCCACGCGTCCTCGTCGGCGATCTCCTCGACCGCGATCAGGTCGAGGCCGAGCGACGTGATGAGGTCGGCGACCACGGAAGGGGTGTTGCCGTCGGCCGGAAAGTTCTCGATGTTCCAGGCCGCGATGTCGACGGCTCCGTCGCTCCCGATGGGGTCGACGGCATCACCCCCGGAGTCGCCGCCGTCGTCGCTCTGGCCGCCGTCACTCGCGCCGCCGTCATCCTGGCCCGGGCTGTTGTCGTCGCCGCCGTCGCCGGCGCCGCCGTCGTCGGAGCCGTCCTGGCCGCCCTGATCGGCGCCGCCGCCGTCGTCGCGGTCGATGCCGCCTTGCTTGCAGGCGCCGATGAACGCGGCCAGGAGCCAGGCCAGGCAGATGGCGAGCAGGGCGTGGATCGGTCGGCGGACATCGCGCATGAGCGCGACAGTAGCGGCTGGTCGGCGCGCGCCGCAGCAAAAACGGCGCCGCCGCGGGGTGCGGCCGGGCGCGGAATGGTGCGGTGCAGCGTTGCGTTACATGCGCGTGGAGAGTTTCGCGGCCAGCGCCGGCCACTATGCTAGGCGGGTGAGCGCGCACTTCTGTGGGCACTGCGGAGCGCAGATCCCGTTCGACTCGATCTTCTGTCCCATGTGCGGCTGGCGCGCCGGAGCGTCGGCGGCGCCGCGCCGCACGCCGGTCCATCCGCACCAGGCGCAGCCCGAGCCGCCGCCATTTCCCGGGCCGGCCGGATTCGCCGCGCCGGACGCGCGCGGAGGCATCCGGCTCGCGCTCAGGCCGATGCGCATCGCGGCGGCTGCGCTATTTTTCGGACTGGCCGTGCTGCTGGCCGTGTGGTTTTCGCCCGGCGATCGGTCGATGAGCGACGCGGCCCAGGTGGCCAGCAGCATGGCGGTCGCGGCGCTCGCGCTGGCCGGCGTGGGCCTGGTCGTGTCGGGACTGCTGGGCCGCGGTGTGACCCAGGTCCGCTGTCGCCGCTGCGCGCAGACGGTCGACCCGTGGAAGGGCGTCTTCGGGCTTCACTGTCCGCTCGGCCCGCACTACGCGCGCGTGCACTGGTTCATGGTCGGGCTCACGGCGGCGTTCTGGCTCGGTCTACTGATGACCGCGGCGGTGGTGCTGCTGTGGCTGGCCTGAGCCGTGAGCTCCGAACCCCGGGCCGGCCGAAGTTGACATAAGATTGATTATGCGACATTCCCTCAATCGGGCGGAATGGCCGATTCCCAGGGCTCTGCGCCCGACACCATGTCTGCCATCCAGGCGCCCAGGCTGACACCCGCCACCGCGGTCTCGCCCAGCGGCCGGCCGGTCCACACGTGCCCGTCGCTGTCGATGGTGAACGCGCGCGCGTTGGGCAGCGCGGCCATGACGTCGTCGCGCAGCTCGGCGACGCCGGCGGCGTAGGCCGCGGCCGGCATCGGGACGGTCGGCTGGTCGCAGTCGGGATAGCCTTCGCCGTAGACCGCGCGCATCGTCCGGTCGCCCAGCGACTGGACCAGGCCGAAGCGGCTGGCCGGATACTTCGCCGACAGAAACGGCACCAGATTCACCAGGCCGCCGCCGTCGGCGCCGGTGCACGCGGCGCAGTCGGCCGGCACGGTCGCGGCCAGGTTCCAGGCCTCGCGGAACTCGGTCTGCAGGCACGGCGTCATGGTCGCGTCGCCGAGCGGCGGCCCGGAGTCATCGACCAGATCGACCGGGACGTCGCCGAAGATCTGCTGGACCTGGTCGAAGTCGATGGTGGCGCCGAACCCGCCGGCGCTCTGGCCGATCAGCAGCACGCGCTCGAGCCGGCCGTCCAGCTCGCCGGCGACCGCGTCCATCGCGCGCGACAGGTTGGCGAAGCCGTCGTGCAGGCGTCCGTCCACGCCCTCGGCGCTGGCCCCGGCGTGCGTGTCGCCGCTGCAGTACGGCTCCAGGACGTAGCTCCAGTCCGCGAACGGGTTGGCCGCGTCGCGCCGGTCGAAGAGTCCGCTCTGGCCGCCACCGCCGGCGAACTCGGCCAGCTGGTCCGGCCCGAAGCCGTCCTGGTGCGCGACGCCGGCGCAGCTGGGCTGGTCGTGGCAGCTGCCGCCGCCCTCGAGGAAGACCACGAGCCGGTCGGACGAGCCGTCGAGGTCGACGCCGATGCCGGTCTCGCTGCGGTCCATGCAGCGGTTGCCGGCCACCGGGATCCAGCTCCACTCGCGCTCGGCCACGCCGAACGGCAGCTCCGGCGCCCCGTCACCACCGCCGCCACCTCCGTCCCCTCCGCCGCATGCGGTGGCGGCCAGCGCGGCGCTCAGGACCGCGGCCGCACGGGTCACGTGCGCTCCAGCTCGGCCCGCGCCGCGGCCAGGAGGTTGATGTCGGTCGTGCCGGCGCCGAGCTCGAGCAGCTTGGCGTCGCGCGCCAGCTTCTCCAGGCCGACCTCTTCCATGTAGCCGTAGCCGCCGTGGACCTGGATCGCGGTCATGGCCACCTCGATGGCCGCCGCGGCCGCATACGCCTTGCTGGCGTTGACGAAGGCCGGGTCGCGCAGCTTGCGGCGCTGCATCCAGGCGGTGCGGAAGACCAGGTTCTCGACGTTCTTGAGCTTGATGTACATGTCGGCCAGCTTGAGCTGGACCGCCTGGAACTCGCCGATCGGGCGGCCGAACTGCCGGCGCGCGCGCGCGTAGGCCAGGCTCTGCTCGTAGCAGCGCTCGATGATGCCCCAGGCCATGGCCGGCACCGCCGAGCGCTCGGCCGACAGGTTCTCCTTGGTATGGTGGCGGCCGCCGCGCCCGCGCCCGCCGCCGTCGCCGAGGAGATGGTCGCCCGGCAGGCGCACGTCGTCGAAGAAGATCTCGGACGTCGGGGAGTCGCGCATGCCCATCTTCTTGAACGGCGGCCCGACGGTGAAGCCGGCCATCCCGCGCTCGACCACGAAGGCGGCCACCTCCTGCTCCTCGCGCGGCTCGCCGCGATCGACCCGGGCGTAGACCACGAACAGGTCGGCGCCGGGCCCGTTGGTGATGAAGGTCTTCGAGCCGCGCAGGACGAAGCCGCCCTGCCCGTCCTCGCCGGCGCCGGCGGGGCGCGCCGTGGTCTGCATGGACCCGAACGCGTCCGATCCGGCGCCCGGCTCGGTCAGGCACCAGGAGCCGATCTTCTCGCTGGTGGCGAGCGGCACCGCCCAGCGCTCGATCTGGTCGGCGGTCCCGCGCGCGGCGATGGCGCCGCCGGCCAGCCCGACCGAAACGCCAAAGCCCATGGCGAAGCCGGGCGACACCCGCGCCAGTTCCTTGATGACCACGAAGCCGAGCAGCGGATCGTCCATCCCGCCGCCGCCGTCCTCGCCGCCGACCACGCCGCCGTCGCGGCCGCCGTCCTCGTCGCCGCCGCCGCCGCGATCGCCGGGCCCAGCGGCCGCGGATGCCTCGGCGCGCATGCGCGCGATCCGCTTGCCCAGCGCGGCGCGCGCCATGGCGTCGAGCCCGAACGTGCGCGCCATCCTGCGCATGAGGTCGAACGGCTGGACCTCACCGCGCTCCAGCGCGGGCACCGCCGGCGCCAGGTTGGCCTCGCACCACCTGCGCACCATCTGGCCGACCATCGCATGCTGCTCACCGAGCTCGAACATGCGTCCATTGTGCATCGGATCCCCCCCGGGATTGCCTCCGTCGACCGCTCCGAACCGTCTCCGAACGATCTACGGGCGCGGCTCGCTCAGCCGGGCCAGCTCGGCCGGGCTCAGCCCGCTCGCCGCTTCGATCCGCACCGACGCGGCGCGCCCGCCCTCGGTCTCCTTGGCGGTGACCTCGAGCAACCCGTCGGCGTCGAGCGTGAAGGACACCTCCACGCGCACGCGCCCGGCCGGCCGGCTCGGCAGATCGCCGAGCACGAAGCGGCCGAGGAAGCGGTTGTCGCTCACCCGCTCGCTCTGCCCCTGATAGATCTCGATCACCACGTACGACTGATCGTCGTCGGTGGTGGCGAACGCCTTCTGCTCGCGCGTCGGGATGGTGGTGTTGGCCGGGATGACCACCGACATGCGGTCGCCGGTCACCTTGACCCCGAGCGAGTGCGGGGTCACGTCGAGCAGCACCACCTCGGCCAGCTCGCCGCCCATGAGACCGCTCTGCACCGCCGCGCCCATGGCCACGATCTCGTCCGGGTTGACGCCCTTGGACGGCTGCTTGCCGAAGATGTCGACCACCTTGGCCGCCACCGCCGGCATACGCGTCATGCCGCCGACCAGCAGGACCTGGTCGATGTCGGCCGACTCGAGGCGCGAGTCGGACAGCGCCTTGCGGCACGGCCCCTCGAGCGCGTCGATGAGCGCCACGCAGATGCCCTCCAGCTCGCCGCGCCCGAGCTCGCGCAGCAGGTGGAGCGGCCCGCCCGGGCCGGAGGCGAGGAACGGCAGGTTGATCTCGGTGGTCATCGACGACGACAGCTCGATCTTGGCCCGCTCGGCCGCCTCCTTGAGCCGCTGCAGCGCCACCGCGTCGGAGCGCAGGTCGACGCCGTGCGCCTCCATGAACTCCTCGAGCAGCCGATCGATCACCCGCCGATCGAAGTCGTCGCCGCCCAGATCGGTGTCGCCGGACGTGGCCAGCACCTCGAAGACGCCGCTCTCGATGCGCAGGATCGAGATGTCGAACGTGCCGCCGCCCAGGTCGAACACCGCCAGCTTCTGATCGGCCTGCTTCTGCACGCCGTAGGCGAGCGCCGCCGCGGTCGGTTCGTTGAGGATGGCGCGCACCTCGAGGCCTGCGACGGCGCCGGCGTCGCGCGTGGCGCGGCGCTGCACCTCGTCGAAGTAGGCCGGCACGGTGACGATCGCCTCGGCCACGCCCTCGCCCAGGTAGTCCTCGGCGATCTGCTTCATCTTGCGCAGCACCTGCGACGAGATCTCCTGCGGCGACACGTCGCGATCGCCGATCCGGACCCATGCGTCGCCGTTCCTCGCCGGCACGATCTGGTAGGGCAGCGCGGCGGCCAGGCGCGTGGCCTGCGGTGCGTCGAAGCGGCGCCCGATCAGGCGCTTGACCCCGAACACGGTGCGGGCCGGGTTGGTGACCATCTGCCGCTTCGACGCGGAGCCGACCACGACCTCGCCCGCGGGAGTCCACGACACCATCGAAGGCGTCGTGCGCCCGCCCTCCTGGTTGTGAATGACGACCGGCGCGCCCCCCTCCAGCACCGCGACACACGAGTTGGTCGTGCCCAGGTCGATTCCGATGATTCGACCGGCCATGTCAGTTGAGTATACGCGCCATTCGACCGCTACTTGCGGAACCAGCGGCCCCGGCGCCCTGCCCCGCCGCCGCCGTCCGGCTTGTCGCCGCCGCCGAGCACCTGGCGCGACCCGCGCGCCGGCTCGAGATCGGGATCGAAGCTGAGGGCGCGGTCGTACTCGGCCAGCGCATCGGAGGCGCGGCCGGCCGCCTCGTGCATGCGCCCGGTGACGTAATGGAGGTATGCGCGGAAGCGGCGATCGGACGGAGACTCGGCCGCCAGGGTGCGCAGCGCGTTGCGCGCGCTCTCCAGCTGTCCGCGGCCCAGGTCCGCCAGCGCGGTCTGGAAGCGCTCCTTGTGCTCGATGTCGCGGCGTCGGACCCGTTCGAGCACCTGCACCGGCCCGGCCATCGGGCCGGTGGTCGGCGAGGATGGGTTCGAGCGGACCCGGCGGCGGCGCGCCGCCAGCGCGGCGTCGACGTCGAGCTTGGGCTGCGACGGCGGCGAGACCTCGCTGGCGCGGGCCGCAACCGCGGCCGCCGCCTGTGCGCCGGCCGGCGACGTCCCGATCGCGGCCGCGCCCGCCGCCGCACCCGCGGCCGACGGCGCGCTCGGCGGCGCCAGCTGCGCCGGCTGGCGATCGGTCATGCGCTGGTGGGCCCGCCGCAGGTGCAGGAAGACCTCGTTGGCCAGCTTCTTGATGTCGGGCGGTCGGCGCGCGAACCGGTTCGGGTGGTAGGCCTTGACCAGGGCCAGAAATCTGGCCCGCACGTCGCCTGCGGACGCATCCGCGCCGACGCCCAGAGCCGCCGCCGGCTCGGCCACCCCCTTCAAGCGCTTCAGTTCCTGGCCCAGCGCGCTGCGAACAGCGCCGTCTTCGGCGGCCAGGAGGCCGTCCATCTCGCCCACCCCATTCCACTCTACATGGCCGCGCATCACACGGCAATCAGCCGTCACGGGCGCGCCGTCAGAATCGGTTCGCGCGCGGGCCGCGCGCGGCGCCGCGCTCAGCCGCGGCCGGCGAGGCGCTGCGTCCGGACCCGCCGGAGGCCGCGGCCGCGTGACCAGACGAACAGCAGCGAGAGGAGCGCGAAGCCGCCCGCCGCGCCGGGACCGGAGCCGCCCGCCGCGCTGCACCCACCGCTGACCGGCTCGGCGCCCGGGTCGGGCGGGTTGGGACCCCCTGCGGTGTCACCGGCGCCCTGCCCGCTTCCGCCGCCGTTTCCGCTGCCGTTTCCGACAGTCTCGTCGTCTCCCGGCGGGAGGCCGTTCGGGTCGTTGGTGTTCACGAACTGCGTGATGAACGAGTCGGCGAACGCATCGACCCGGGTACCGAAGCCGACCTGATCGCAGCCCACATTCCCGTAGGACGTGATGCCGGCGATGACCTCGACCCCGTCGATGGTCATGAAGTTCGGCCCGCCCGAGTCGCCCTGACAGGTGTTGGCGCTCGCCGATCCGTACTGCATGACGAGCGGGTCCGCGGCCTGCAGCGTCGTCATCGCCTCGCGCTTGATGCCGAAGTCTTCACCTGTGCCGTTGGTGCGGCCCCAGCCGACCAGGTGGACCGGCTCGCCGATGTGTTGGTCGAGCGCCTTGCCGTTGAGCAGCATCGGCTCGATCCCGCTGGCGTCCTGCTCCAGGAGGACCAGGCCGACGTCGTGACCGCCCTCGAGGTTGTTGATGTCCCACTCCGGGTGGAACTCGTACTTGGTCACGTTGATCGCGCCGAGGCGGTTCGGGTCGCTGTCGCTCACGACGGTGGAGCCGAAGTACGCCACGTACTGCCGGGGCGCGCCGTCGGGGAACTCCACGCAGTGCGCCGCCGTGAGGATGACGCGCGGCGTGATGAGGGTGCCGGTGCACAGCTGGGCCCCGTCGGTCTCCGAGAACTCGCTGTAGAGGAGCGCGACCGCGGGATAACCGGTCGTGGGAGTGCCGCCGACGATCGCGCCGGTGGACTCTCCGATCGCCTCTTCGATCGCCACGTCGTCGCCGCCCGGCTCGAGGGCACACCCGGCGACGAGCGCCAGGAGGATCGAGAGAGCCACATGAGCCAAGGTACGCATCGACATCCTCCCTGCCCGGGCCAGCAGCGATGGGTCGTCTGCAGGGGCCATACCCGCCGCGCATCGGCGGAAGGATGGGAAAAGACTGGAAGGACGATCCCGGCAGCGGCGGGCGCTGGAGCCTCGACTCCACACGTGATGCCGGGCCTCGTCGCGCGAGCGTGCTTCTGGTTATTGAAGCGCGGCGTTGACACGCAGCGTCAGAGGGCGGTAAGAAGCGCCGCCTACATGTAGCAGGCGTTTCGTCGGATTGCTCAGAAAGCCGGGTGGTACCAATGCGTTCTCTTCACTTCGTTCGACTCATGGGTTCGATCAGCCTGCTCCTGGCGGGCGCTCTCTCGGGCTGTGCGGGCGCCGAGCTCGGCGATGCCATCGACAACGGGGCCGATGGTGACGGCGATACGGGCGTCGGGGGTGATTCCCCCGCAGAGGGGGACCTGAGAGACCAGCTCGCGCGGGCGACTCCGTTCACCATCGCCGACGGCGCCGGCGGCAGCAGCGCCCATGTGAAGGCGGTCGCGGTGAGCGGCGGTGAGACCGCCGCCGTGGACCTGGCGATCGCGGGCGGCATCGTCACGCTGTCGCTCGACGAGCAGGACCGGGTCAGGTTCCACGATCTGCTGGTGGACAGCGACGACGTCACCGTGTCTCCCACCGTGGTGCCGCCCGATGGTCTGGTCTTGACCGACCTGACCATGGAGCTGGCCGAGCCGGTCAGCGTGCAGGTGGGGTCGACGGCTGACGGCGACGAGATCGCGGCCGGCGCCGAGCTCTCGATCAATGTGAAGTGGGCGGTCGAGGTCGACCACGGCGTGGTCGACCTGGCGCCGATCCGGCTGCCCGATCTGGCCTTCGACCTGTCGCTCGAGGCGGATGCCTCCGGTCGGCTGGCGGCTCACCTCACCGCGTCGCACCCGGGGCTGTTCTGGAGCTGGGCGGGGATCTTCGAGCTGCACGATCTCGAGCT
>Ga0126377_10000626_pt1 | contig 21757 bp, 17 predicted proteins | sample PanSoiMetPlot_22_FD_92647 | JGI IMG/M metagenome (GOLD analysis project Ga0126377, IMG submission 92647) | Tropical forest soil microbial communities from Panama - MetaG Plot_22 | ecosystem: Environmental > Terrestrial > Soil > Tropical forest > Bulk soil | place: Panama | collected 2016-02-17 | reverse complement strand
TCGGCGTAGATGTTGTTCTGGAAGGCGCCGATGACCACCGAGATGGTCCACAGCACGAATGCGCCGGTGGTTCCCAGCACACCGATCGACGCGCCGAGGGCGGCGATCAGGAAGCCCGGATTCGCCAGTGCAACGACGAATCCGTCCCACCACGACATCGCCTTCAGGAGCTGGCGCTCCTCGACTTGGGCAACCGCCATCCTCACCCTCCCTTGCCGTCGACACCTCGCGCGGCGCGGCTACGCCGAGCGGCGCTTGTGGCAGTTGCGGCTTGTACCAGTTTGTACAGGCGGCTGTCAACACCATCCCCGCTCTCTCGCCGATTTCCTCCGGACAGTCCGCTCTCGGGTCGCCGTCGCCTACCATTCGTGGCGCGCGGCAGCCCGATGTCATCGTCGTCGATCCGAGATCGCGTCTCGCCCGCCGCTCCTCGCGGGACGGCCGCCGATGCGCGCCGGCCGGTGGTTCTCGGCACGCTCTCGGTGCGCGTCGATCCCACCGCTGAGGAGATGGCCTTCGCGAGCGCGCTCGAGGCCGGCGCTCCGCTCATCGTCGTCAATGCGATGCGTCTGCCGCCGTATCCGGCGACGATCATGCTCCTGGGGCCGGGCGCGGCGACCCTCCCCGACGAGGAGGACCTCGAAGCGGTGCGGGCCACCGCGCACCGCGCCGCCGCGCTGGGCATCCGCACCGAGCTGCTCCGGGTCACGGCCCAGCGCCCGGTGCGGGCGATCCTCGAGATCACGCGCGAGCGCAACGCCGGCCTGCTCGTCTTCGGGCCGGACATCGCTCGCACCCGGCGCGGTAGGTTTCGCCGGGCCGCGCGCACGATTCGGCGCGAGGCGGGCTGCCTGGTCTGGATCGCGCCGGACGGGTGGCTGACGCCCGACGCCGACGCGTGACCGTCGACTCGTAGGAGGCCGGACACCCTCTGGACACGCCCCACCGAACCAGGTAGAACGTCAGCTCAGCCTGGACGAATTTGTCTGCTGTGAGCGAGAGGAGAGCTCCGTGGCGCGCGACCCCAAGTACGACGTCCTGTTCGAGCCGATCCAGATCGGTCCGAAAACGCTCAAGAACCGCTTCTACCAAGTGCCGCACTGCATCGGCGCGGGCTCCGAGAAGCCCGGTATGCAGGCCTATCACCGCGCGATGAAGGCCGAGGGCGGCTGGGGCGCGTGCTGCACGGAGTACTGCTCGATCCATCCGGAGTCCGACGACACCAGCCGTGTCTCGGCCCGCATCTGGGACGACGGCGACATCCGCAACCTCGCGGCGATGACCGAGCGCCTGCACCACTACGGCGCGCTGGCAGGCATCGAGCTGTGGTACGGCGGCCCGCACGCGCCGTGCATGGAGTCGCGCGCGACGCCGCGCGGCCCGTCGCAGATCCCGTCGGATTTCGAGATCAACATCCATCCGCGCTACGCGGACAAGGACGACATCCTCGAGCTGCAGCAGATGTACGTCGACGCGGCGATTCGCGCGCGCGACGCGGGCTTCGACATCGTCTACGTCTACGGCGCGCACGCCTACCTGCCCTTCCAGTTCCTCTCGCCGTACTACAACAAGCGCACCGACGAGTACGGCGGCAGCTTCGAGAACCGCGCGCGGTTCTGGCGCGAGACGCTCATCAAGGTCCGCGAAGCCGTGGGCGACGACTGCGCGATCGCGTCGCGTTTCGCGGTCGATCACCTGTTCGGGCCGATCTCGATCGAGGTCGGCGAGGACGGCGCACGCTTCGTCGAGTACTGCGACGACCTCGTCGACCTGTGGGACTTCACCGTCGGCGACATCGCGGAGTGGGGCCAGAACGCCGGCCCGTCGCGATTCTTCGAGGAGAACCACGAGAAGCCGTACACCGGCCAGCTCAAGGCCGGCAACCACACCAACAAGCCGGTCGTCGGCGTGGGGCGCGTGACGAACCCCGACACGATGGTCGCGATCATCACCTCGGGCCAGTTCGACATCATCGGCGCGGCGCGGCCCTCGATCTCCGACCCGTTCCTGCCCCGCAAGATCGAGGAGGGTCGCCCCGAGGACATCCGCGAGTGCATCGGCTGCAACCAGTGCATCTCCCGCTGGGAGATCGGCGGCCCGCCGATGGTCTGCACGCAGAACGCCACGGCGGGCGAGGAGTACCGCCGCGGCTGGCATCCCGAGAAGTTCTCGCGCGCGGCGAACGCCGACAAGGGCGTGCTCGTGGTCGGCGCCGGTCCGGCCGGCATGGAGTGCGCGATGATCCTCGGCAAGCGCGAGATGTCCGCGGTCCACCTGGTCGAGGCCGACAAGGAGATCGGCGGCTGCGTGAACTGGATCTCGCAGCTCGGCCACTCGGACGGCAAGGAGAACCTGTTCCGCGGGACCGCGCGCGGCCTCGGCGAATGGGCGCGCATCCGGAACTACCGCCAGATCCAGCTCGACAAGCTACGCAACGTCGAGGTCCATCTGGGGTCGCGCCTGAGCGCCGACGACATCTTCGAGTACGGCGCCGAGATCGTGGTCATCGCCACCGGATGCCGGTTCGCGACCGACGGCCTGAACCCGGCCACGCACGAGCCGATCCCCGGCGCCGACACGACGCTCGACTGGCAGCTGACGCCCGACCAGGTCGTCAGCGGCGAGAAGCCGATCGGGGACCGCGTGCTCGTGCTGGAGAACGAGGGCTACTTCATGGGCGCCTCGATCGCCCAGAAGCTCGCCGGCCAGGGCAAGCAGGTCCACCTGGTCACCCAGGCCGGCGACATCGTGGGCTACATGGAGTACACGCTCGAAGCGCCGATGCTGCACCGCGACCTGCACCGCCTCGGCGTGGACATCCACACCCACACGATGCTCGAGAAGGTCGAGCCGGGCGCCTGCCACGCCTACAACATCTGGGACACGGGCCACAAGGACGTCTTCGAGGTCGACTCGGTCGTCCTGTGCACGCAGCGGATCTCCGACGACCAGCTCTACCGCGACCTGAAGGCCGACAAGGCGCGCCTGGAGCAGGAGGGCATCGACGCCGTCTACGTCATCGGCGACGCCTCGGCGCCGCGGATGATCGTCGACTCGGTGTTCGACGGGCACCGGCTCGCTCGCGAGATCGACAGCCCCAACCCGGCGATGCCGCTGCCGTTCATTCGCGAGCGCCGCCTGTGGGGCGAGAGCACCAACGACGACTTCGAGGGACAGCTGCGCTCGGCGCCCGACGTGCTCCCCCTGAGCCAGCTCGGGCCGGCCGAGGTGCCCGCGTGAAGGTGGTCGTCGCCGTCAAGGCCGTCGCGGCGCTCGACGACGAGGCCGAGCTGGTCGACGGCGACACCGCGGTCGACCCCGACGGCCTGGAGTGGGACCTCAACGAGTGGGACGCGTTCTCGCTCGAGGAGGCGCTGATGTTGCGCGACGCGGCCGGCGACGGCGAGGTCGTGGCCCTCACGGTCGGCGACGAGGAGGCGCAGGACAGCCTCCTGGCCTGCCTGGCCAAGGGCGCCGACCGCGCCGTGCGCATCTGGGACGACGCGCTGGAGGGCGCCGATCCGCTCGCCGTCGCGCGCGTGCTCGCCGCCGCGATCGAGCCGGAGGCACCCGACCTCGTCCTCTGCGGAGTCCAGTCCTCCGATGCGGTCAACGGCGCGACCGGCGTCGCCGTCGCCGCCCACCTCGGACTGCCGCATGTGGCTGTCGTCAAGCGCCTGGAGCTCGAAGCGGGCGTGGCCACGGTCGAGCGCGAGCTCGAGGGCGGCCTCGTCGAGGTGCTGCGCATCCGACTGCCGGCCCTGATGACCATCCAGACCGGCATCAACGAACCGCGCTACGCGACGCTGCGGGCGATCAAGCAGGCCCGCGACAAGCCGCTGAGCGAGCTGGGGCTCGACGACGTCGGGCTCGACGCCGCGCGGGTGGGCGCTGCGGCGGGCGCGCGCCTGCGGCGGCTGCGCCATCCGGAGAAGGGCGAGGGCGCCGAGATGCTCGACGGCTCGCCCGAGGACGTCGCGGCCCGCATCGCGGACATCGTCAAGGAGCGGATGAGCGCGTGATCCTCGTCATCGCCGAGACGCGCCGCGGCGAGTTGCGGCCCGTGACCCTCGAGCTGGTCACGGCCGCGCTGGGGCTGAAGGAGGCCGCCGGCGGCCGCGTCGCCGTCGCGGTGATCGATGCGGACGCGTCGTCGTTTGCCGGCGCGCTCGCCGTCGCCGGCGTCGACGAGGTGCTCGCGGTCAGCGCGTCGACGCCGCACTTCGAGGCGCACCACACCCAGCGCGCGGTCGAGGCGCTGATCGAGGCCGAGCAGCCCGCGTTGGTCTTGCTCGGGCACACGATCGACTCCATGGGGTTCGGGTCCGCGGTGGCCGCGAGGCTCGGGCTCGGGTTCGCCAGCGACGTGACCGCCGTGAGCTGGGACGGCGGCCCGATCGCGACCCGCGGAGCCTACGGCGGCAAGCTCGTGGCCGAGCTCGACTTCCCGGGCCACGAGCGCACGCTGCTGACGGTGCGTGCGGGAGCCTTCGATCCGGCGGACGCGGCCGGCGCCGAGCCCGCGGTGCGGCTGTTCGACGTGGCCTTCGACCCCCCGCTCACCGAGCACATCGAGTTCCGCGAGGCGGCCACGGGCGACGTCGACATCACGAAGGCCGACTTCCTGCTGTCCATCGGGCGGGGCATCGAGGACAAGGACAACATCGCGCAGTTCGAGGAGCTCGCCGAGCGGCTCGGCGCGACGCTGAGCGTGTCGCGGCCGCTGGTCGACGCCGGCTGGATGTCCAACGCGCGGCAGGTCGGCCAGTCCGGCAAGACGGTGCAGCCCAAGGTCTACCTCGCGCTGGGCATCTCCGGCGCTGTGCAGCACCTCGCCGGCATGCAGAAAGCGGACACGATCATCGCGGTCAACACCGATCCCGACGCGCCGATCTTCGGGGTCGCGCATTACGGCGCCGTGGCCGATCTGTTCGACGTGGCCGAGGCCCTGGAGCAGCACTTCGCGTGACGCCGCCGCTCGCCGCCGAGAAGACGCGCGACGTCTTCTGGGGCTTCGGCACCCTCGTCGAGATCCTCTGGTACGTCCTGGCCGTCGCCTCCGTGGTGGTGTTCGCCTACGGCATCGGCCGCGAGGTGGCGAAGTACCGCCGCGGGCACGCCACGTTCCTGCCGCCGCGCGCCGAGTTGCCCGGCCGGTTCGTGACCGGCACGCGCACGCTGCTCTCGCACGCCTCGATCAAGCGCCGCGACCCGTACGTCGGGTGGGCCCATCGCGGGGTGTTCTACGGCTGGGTCGTGTTGTTCATCGGCACGGTGATCCTGGCCGTGAACACCGACGTCACCGAGCGGTTCTTCGGCTGGCGCTTTTTCAAGGGCAACTTCTACCTCGGCTACTCGATCGTCCTCGACGTGCTCGGATTGGCCCTCGTCGCCGGTCTGGTGCTGATGATGGTGCGCCGCGGGATCCTGCGGCCGCGCAAGCTCGACTACGCGCGCCCCGACCGCGCCCCGGGGGACCCGCAGTACGACCGCGGTATCTACCGCCGCGGGGACTGGGTCTTCCTCGGGCTGCTGCTCTACCTCGCGCTGACCGGATATCTGCTCGAGGGCGTGCGCATCGCGATGGACGCGCCCGGCTACAACGCCTTCTCGCCGGCCGGCTGGGTCGTCGCGCAGGCGATCAACCCGCTCGGCCTGGGCGACGAGGCGCTGGGCGTCGTGCGTCGCACGATCTGGTGGAGCCACGGGCTGGTCGCGATCGCCTTCGTGGCCGCCATCCCGTACACCAAGGCCACGCACATGGTGTCGAGCTGGGCCAGCCTCGTGCTCAAGGACCCGCTGGCGGGCAAGCGCCTGCGGCCGATCCCCGAGGACCGCCAGCAGGAGCCGGCGGGCTACGCGACGCTCGGTGACTTCGCGACCGAGCACCTGCTGCAGCTCGACGCGTGCACGAAGTGCGGCAAGTGCCACGAGGCCTGCCCGGCCAACGCGACGGGCCGCCCGCTCTCGCCGCGCGACGTCGTCCTCGAGCTGCGCGAGCAGTCCAACGCCGCGCTCCACGACGCCGGCGTCGGCGGGGTGCTGGGCACCCTGCTGCACGGCGACGGCAGGACGGGGTCGGCGCGCCGCATCGTCGGCGAGGATGCGGTGCGCCCGGAGACCGTGTGGGCCTGCATGCAGTGCAACGCCTGCGTGGAGGCGTGCCCGGTCGGCATCGAGCAGGCCCCGATCATCAACCAGATCCGCCGCCGCCTCGTCGAGGAGGGCGAGCTGGACGCCAACCTGCAGTCGACGCTCGAGGTGATCCACAAGTCCGGCAACTCGTTCGGCGAGAACCGGCGCCGCCGCGGCCGCTGGACGCAGGAGCTCGATTTCGAGGTCAAGGACGCGCGCAAGGAGCCCGTCGACGTCCTGTGGTTCGTGGGCGACTACGCGTCGTTCGACCCGCGCTCGCAACGCGTCACGCGCGCGATCGCTCGGCTGCTCCACGCGGCCGGCGTGGACTTCGGGATCCTCTACGACGGCGAGCGCAACTCGGGCAACGACGTGCGCCGCGCCGGCGAGGAGGGCCTCTTCGAGGCGCTGGCGGAGGCGAACATCGCGACGCTCGCCAAGTGCGACTTCCAGCGCATCGTCACGAGCGATCCGCACTCGCTGAACACGCTGCGCAACGAGTACCCGGAGCTGGGCGGGGCGTGGACCGTCGCCCACCACACCACGCTGCTGCTCGAGCTCATCGACTCCGGGGCCCTCGACGTGCGCGACCGGCTGGCCTATCGCGTCACGTACCACGACCCGTGCTATCTGGGCCGCCACAACGGCGGCTACGACGCGCCGCGCGCGATCCTGCGCGCCCTGGGCTGCTCGCTGATCGAGATGCCGCGCAACCGCGACAACTCGTTCTGCTGCGGCGCGGGCGGCGGACGGATCTGGATCCCCGACCCGCCTGGGGCGGAGCGCCCGTCCGAGAACCGCATCCGCGAGGCCGTCGGCCTCGGCGAGCTTGACTACTTCGTCGTCTCCTGCCCCAAGGACGTGACGATGTACGAAGACGCGATCAAGACCACGGGAAACGCCCAGCGGCTCGAGCTGCGCGAGCTGACAGAGCTCATCGAGGAGGCCTTGGTCGGCGCGCCTGCGGCCGCCGCGGTCGGCTGAGCCTTACGAGCGCGGGCGCGTCTTCTTGGTGTCGTAGAGCGGGAACTCAGCGACCTCGGCCCCGACGGTGCCGTTGCCCAGCGCCACGTCGACGCGCTGGCCCGGGGTGTTGAGGTCGCGGTCGATCGAGGCCATCCCGATGACCTGCGAGTCGAACGTCGGGCTCTGGCAGGGACTCCGCAGGATCCCGACCTCGCGGCCGTCGAGCGTCACCGCCGCCCCGTACTCGGGCACGTCGTCGCCGTCGATGCGCAGCGTCGTGAGCAGGCGCGGCGTGCCCTCGGCGGCGATCTTGCGCAGCGCGTCCCTGCCCACGAAATCGCCCGGCTTGTCGAGTTTGACCACGTTGTCCAGACGCACTTCGAGCGGATCGGTCTCGTGCGGGAAGTAGTCGATGTCGGGAAACAGCAGGCCCGACTCGATGCGCAGCGTCTCGATGGCCGAGAGGCCGATCGGGCGCAGGCCGTGTGGCTCGCCCGCGCGGACGACGGCGTCCCACAGCGCGGCGGCATCGCTCGGGGAGCAGTAGAGCTCGAAGCCGAGCTCGCCCGAGTAGCCGGTGCGCGACAGCATGATCGGCACCCCGCCCACGGTGACGCCGTCGGGCACGAAGCGGAAGTAGCGCAGCGCCGCGACGTCGGTGCCCTCGGTGATCGGACCGAGCACCTCGCGGGCGAGCGGCCCCTGCACCTGCAGGTGCGGCATCGCGTCGGTGACGTCCTGCACCTCGACGTCCAGACCGCGGTCGGCCGCCACGTTGCGGAAGTGCTCGAGGTCGGAGTCGTAGCTGGTGATCGAGAAGCAGTGGTCGTCCGAGAACTTGAAGATCGTGCCGTCCATCACCATCTTGCCCTGCTCGTCGCACAGCGCGCCGTAGCGGACCTGGCCGACCTCGAGCGCGGCCATGTCGTTGGTGAACAGCACGTCCGCGAGGGCGAGCGCATCGGGGCCCTTCATGTCCCACTTGCGCAGCGCCGACTCGTCCCACACGTTGCACGCCAGGCGCGTTGCGTTGTGCTCGGCGACGGCGTCGCCGAAGTCGGCGGCCCACGCCCAGCCCTCCCAGTCGGTCCACGTCGCGCCCGCATCGCGCTGGACCTCGTCGAACGCCGTCCGGTGCAGTTCCGTCGTCGACACGCGTTACCTCACAAATGGATGAATTCGTCTAGCGGCGAGCGAACTCATAGCACAGGCGAGCGGGCGTGAACAGTCCTCGGACGGTGGTCGGCCGTCGCCGTCCCGATCCGGCTCTATGATGGCCCGTCAAGGTGGCGACTCGCGCGAAGCGGCCCTCGCTCGTCGACAGCGCCGAGCAAGCGCTGCGCGACTGGCTGGCCCACGGCGGTCACCGCTCGGGCGACCGCTTGCCTCCCGAGCATGAGCTGAGCGCGATGCTCGGCGTGTCCCGCGGCACGCTGCGTTTGGCGCTGCAGCGCCTCGAGTCAGCCGGCGAGATCGCGCGCCGACAGGGGAGCGGCACCTTTGTGGCCAGCGTGCCCCGGCCCACCGCCCTCGACGAGGGCCTGGAGCGTCTGGAGTCCTATACCTCCCTGGCGCGCCGGCGTGGGGTCAAGCTGACCGTCGACCAGCTGGTCATCGAGCGCAACGCGCTTGCGCCCGAGCTCGCGCAGGCGTTCGGTCTCGATGCGGGAACGATCGCTCCGTCGATCTCGCGCGTGCTGCTCGCCGATGGCACCCCGGCCGCGATCATGGTCGACACCGTCCATCCGGAGATCGCGCTGCCCAGCGAGAGCCGGCTGCGCCGAGCCATGGAGCGCGGCGAGATGGTCCTCGATGTGCTCGTTGGCCGTGGGCTGCCGATCGCCTACTCGTACACCCGCATCGCCGCGCGGGTCGTGTCGGCACGCCAGCGCGACGGCAAGGCGCTGGCGCTCACGGGCCCCACGGCAGTCCTGGAGCTCGATGAGACCTTCCATCTCACCTCGGGCGAGGTCGTTCAGCACTCGATCGACCTGTTCGCCCCGAGCGCCTTGGACCTGCACGTCATCCGCTGGCTGGAGGCCGGCCGGCCGGCACAGATCAATCCGAGCGGCGACGATGGCCGCAGCGCGCCGCGCCGGCGGCCGCGCGCGCGGCGCTGACGCAAGCGCCCCCGGCAGTCAGGTCCATGGGTAGGGACCGGCCGACGCCGCGTGCGTTGCGCCCTGGGCGAACCGGTCAAGGCGGAACCGATCGAGCAGCGGCTCGCGGCCGTCGAGGACGTCGTCCGCGGCGAGGCGGCCGATCGCGAGCGTCTTGAAGCCGTGGCCCGAGTCGACGATCGCGTAGACGTGTTCGCGAACCCAGTCGCACACGGGGTAGTTGTCGGGGGTGTGGGGCACGATGCCGCCGCCCGCGGTGACCCGCCAGTCGCCGCTGCGCCCGCGGAAGCGCGGCAGCGCGGCGGCCAGGCCGGAGACGACGAACTCCTCGAACGCGGGCTCGGCGACGTGCGCGGGGTTGTCCCACCCGTACGGGTCGAGCTGCGGATCGTCGAGGTAGAGCGGCAGCCCGCCGCCGGTGACCGACGACGCGCCGGCGCGGAAGTAGATGCCCCACGGGCCCGGGACGAGGACGCGGCCATCGCGGTCGGAGCGCAGCGGGCCCTCCTGGTCGAGATGCACGACCGGCGGCTCCCCGCCGCCGGCGGTCGTCACGGCGCCGCGCAACGCGAACTCGCCCTCTTGGGCCTTCATGTACGAGACGAGCGGGCGCGGCTCGCCGGCGACGTCGAGCTCCGGATCGAGCCCGAGAAGGCGCCACACGGAGGCGATCCACGGCCCGGGCGCCACGACGACCGTCTCGCACTCGAGTCGGCCCGCGCTGGTCGCCACGATCCGCCCGTCGCCCTCGAACCCGACCACCTCGACGCCCTCGCGGATCTCGACGCCGGCGTCCCGCGCCCGGTCGGCGAGTCGGCGCACCGTCTGCGCGGCGTCCGCCCACCCGCCGCGGCGCTCGTGCAGGATCGCCGCGACCGGCGCCTCCCAGTCGCTCCACGACCACGACAGGTACTCGCGGCAGCGCTCGGCCCCGAGGATGAGCTCAGAGTCATAGCCCGCGCGCTCGTGCTGGTCGCGGATCGCGACGAGGTCGTCGACCTGCCGCTCGGGGACCGCCGCGAGGTACCCGACCTGACGGAAGCCGTAGCCGTCGGGGTCCTGCTCGAACATCTCGACCGACATCCGGACGACCTCGGTGATCGCCTCCGAGCGGTAGTAGTTGCGCACGATCCCGCCGGCGATCCCGGACGCGCCCGCGCCCACCCGCGCCTTGTCGAGCACGACCACGTCGGCGCCGCGCTCGGCGAGCCGCCACGCGGCCGAGAGGCCGTTGACGCCCGCGCCGACGACGACGTGGGAAGGCGTTCGCGGGGGGCCCACTAACTCCAGGGGTAGGGGCTGTTCGAGACCGGGTGCAGGTCGCCGGTGGCGAAGCGGTCGTAGCGGAACGGGTGCAGCAGCGAGGAGTGCTCGCCCTGGAGCACCCGGGCGATCTCGCGGCCGACCGCGATCATCTTGTAGCCGTGGTTGGAGTCCGCGGCCACGAACACGTTCGGGCGCATGTGGTCGAAGACCGGGAAGTTGTCCGGAGAGAACGCGCCGACGCCGCCGGACCGCACCTGCCGGTACTTGTCGCGGACGCCCTCGAAACGGCCCAGACAGTGCGACAGCGCGGCGCACCAGCGATCGGGGAAGTCCGGCGCGACGGTCCCGGTCGGGTAGGGGTCGAGCTCGAAGCTGGGCCCGACCGTCAGCGGTTCGGCACCACCCTGCACCGACTCGCGATCGGGCTTGACGTAGATCCCCCACGACTGATCGGTGAGGAGGCGCCCGTCGTCGGCGTGCAGGGGCATGTCGCTGTCGACGTGCAGGACGGGGGAGGGGGCTCCGTCGTTCGTGCGGAAGCGGTCGGGCGGCACCGCGACCTCGCCCTCCTGCAAGTACCAGTACGTCCACATCTCGCGGTCCTCGCTGCGGACCTCCACGCGCGCGGGCAGGTCGAGCATCGCCCACAGAGCCGTGATCCACGGGCCGACCGCGACGACGACCTGCTGCTCGACCTCGATGCGGCCGGCGGTGGTCTCGGCGGCAAGCACCGCGCCCGAGCCGTCGACGTCGAAGCCCGTGACCTCGACGCCCTCGAGGATCTCGGCGCCCGCCCGGCGCGCGAGCGAGGCGAGGCCGTGCATCGACTCGCGGTTGAAGGCGAAGCCGCCCGCCCGCTCGTGCAGGCACACCTCGAGCCCCGGCGCGCGCCAGTCGGCGTACACGGAGCGCATGTGCTCGGAGACCGCGCGCTCGCCGACCACGATCTCGGACGGGTAGCCGATGCGCTCGTGGCGCTCGTGGACGACGGTGAGCTCGTCGGCCTGCGCGCGCGGCCCGAGCGCGATGTAGCCCGAGCCGTGGTAGGCGAGCGTCTCGGGCTCGGACTCCCAGATCTCCACGCACGCGGCCATGAGCTCGGACATCGCGGGCTGGAAGTAGTTGTTGCGCACGACCCCGCACGCGATGCCCGACGCGCCCGCGGCGACGCCGGTCTTGTCGACCACGAGCACGCGCTCGCCGTGCTGCGCGAGGTGCCACGCCGTGGACAGGCCGTGGACGCCCGCCCCGATGACGAGGTACGGCGTGGAGCGCATCTCAGTGCGCCGGCGGCTCCCAGCCTTCGAGCACGGGCGGGTGCCAGTCCTCGCCGACGGTCGGCGAGCCCTCCACCCACGACCCCAGCTCGGGCTGCGGGAACTTGCAGTGGGCCTCCTTCAGGCGGATGCCGTAGGAGTTGCCCGCCTCCAGGTGCGTGATGAGCACCTTGCGCGCGATCTCGTTCTCGCGCCCCTCCGGGATCGGGAAGTAGATCTTGATGAACGCGTTGGAGTAGCGGTCGAAGACGGCGGGCGTGCCGTCCTCCTCGAGCAGCTCGATGTCCTCGAGCCAGTTGATGTCCTTGCCGGGCGTCGCCGCGTCGAGGTCGACGTCCTCGACCAGGCCGATGTCCTCCTGGTACGCGAAGCGCTGCCCGGAGAGGTACTCCGCGTCGATCGAGACGATCTTCTGGGGCTCCTCACCAGCGCGCCGCAACTCGCCGCGGCCGCCGAGCTCTCCGCCACCGCCCGTCCTCGCAGTCACCGTTCCACCGCCTCGTGCGCGGGCAGGCGGTCGATCGGGTTCTCGAGGTAGCGATCGAGCATCGTCTTGATCTCCTCGAGCGCCCGGTTCTCCGACACGCCGGGGATGTAGTCGGTGCCGGCGAGCGGCACTCGCGCCATGGCGGCCGCCTCGGTGGTGAGCGCGCAAAGGTCCTCGGGCTCGAGGTTGTGCACGCTCGTCTTGCCGCACGCGCGGGCGAGCATCTGGACCTCGAGCGTCAGCGTGTGCAGGAAGTTGTAGACGCGGTGGGCGGCCTCGTCGACGTGCAGGCGCTTGCGCAGCTCGGGGTCCTGCGTGGTGATGCCGACCGGGCAGCGGCCCGTGTGGCAGTGGTAGCACTGGCCAGCCGGGACGCCCACCGTGCCCTCGTAGTCGGTGACCCCGGGGATCTCCTTGTTGCAGTTGAGCGCCATCAGCGCCGAGTGGCCGATCGCCACCGCGTTGGCGCCGAGCGCCAGGCACTTAACCACGTCGCCGCCGTTGCGGATGCCCCCTGCGACGACGAGGTCGATCTCGTCGGCCAGGCCCACGTCCTCCAACGCGCGTCGCGCCTCGGGGATCGCCGCCATGAGGGGGATGCCGGTCTCCTCCGCCGCGACGTGCGGTCCGGCACCCGTGCCGCCCTCGGCGCCGTCGAGGTAGATGATGTCCGGCCCGCACTTGGCCGCCATGCGCACGTCGTCGTAGACGCGCGCCGCGCCGAGCTTGAGCTGGATCGGGACCTCGTAGTTCGTCGCCTCGCGCGTCTCCTGGACCTTGAGCGAGAGGTCGTCGGGGCCGAGCCAGTCGGGGTGGCGCGCCGGCGAGCGCTGGTCGATGCCGGGCGGCAGGCTGCGCATCTCGGCCACCTGCTCGGTGACCTTCTGGCCCATGAGGTGGCCGCCGAGCCCGACCTTGCAGCCCTGGCCGATGAAGAACTCGATCCCGTCGGCCAGCATGAGGTGGTGCGGGTTGAACCCGTACCGGCTCTGGATGACCTGGTAGTACCACTTGGTCGACAGGTCGCGCTCGGGCGGCGTCATCCCGCCCTCGCCCGAGCAGGTCGCGGTGCCGGCCATCGACGCGCCCTTGGCCAGCGCCATCTTCGCCTCGAGCGACAGCGCGCCGAAGCTCATGCCGGTGATGTAGACCGGGATGTCGAGCTCGAGCGGCTTCTTGGCGAAGCGCGCGCCGAGCACGGTCTTCGTGTCGCACTTCTCGCGGTAGCCCTCGATGACGAAGCGGGTGAGCGTGCCCGGCAGGAACATCAGCTCGTCCCAGTGCGGGATCTTCTTGAACATCGAGAAGCCGCGCATCCGGTAGCGACCGAGCTCGGCCTTCACGTGGATGTCGTCGATGACCTCCGGGGTGAAGATCGGACTGCGACCGAGCGCCATCAGAGCACCATCTTTCTTTCCGCGGGCTCGAGGTTGTCGTAGTTGTAGAGCTTCTTCCCGCACACGAACTTCTGCAGCTCGGGCGGCGCGCCGAGGTCGTAGATGCGGAACTTGCGCTCGATGAACTCGGTGTCGGCGTCGGTCCACTCGCCGGGGACGCAGTCGATGCCGAGCGAGGCGATCTTGCCGCCGACGTAGATGACGCCGTCGTACATCGAGTCGCCCAGGCCCGGCCCGACGTTGCCGCAGATGATCTGGCGGCCGCGCTGCATCATGAAGCCGGTCATCGAGCCGGCGTCGCCGAGCACGAGGATCGTGCCGCCCTTCTGATCGATCCCGGTGCGGGCGCCGACCTGACCCTTGACCACGAGGTCGCCGCCGCGCAGCGCCGCGCCGGCCAGCGAGCCCGCGTTGCTCTCGATGACGACGACGCCCGACATCATGTTCTCGGCCACCGACCAGCCGACGCGCCCGTTGATCTGCACCTCGGGGCCGTCGATGAGGCCGACGCCGAAGTAGCCCAGGCTGCCCTCGAAGGTCAGCCGGCAGCGGGTGAGGATGCCGACGCCGAGCGAGTGCCGTGCGCTCGGGTTGAGCACGGTGACGTCCTTGATCCCCTCCTCGTAGAGCAGCCAGCGCAGCTCGGCGTTGATCTTGCGCGTGGACAGCTCGCGCGCGTCGAGCACGGCGCGGTCGCCGTCGATCTCGGAGATCTTGGGGACGGTCCCGTCGAGCTCGACGAGCCCGCGGGCGTCGTAGGTCGCGCCTATCGCGTCCATACCATCACGGTCCCCTCGTAGGGGTCGTAGGTCTCGATCTCACGGTCGACGACCTTGCGGATGGCGATCTCCTCGGAGGCCAGGGCGACGAGGTCGTCGGACTCATAGAGCACAAGCGGCTTGGCGCCGAGCTCGTCCTTGGCCACGCCGAGCGCGTTCTCGGTCACGCAGATGTAGGTGAAGACCCCGTCGAGCTCGTGGAGGCTGCGGCGCATCGCGTCCTCGAGCGAGTCGCCCTTGGCCATCCGCTCGGCGAGATACACCGCGATGATCTCCGAGTCGCACTCCGACTGGAACCGGTGCCCGGCGCGCTCGAGGCGGCGGCGCCACTGGTGGTAGTTCGTGAGCTGGCCGTTGTGCACGACCGCCACGTCGGGGAACGGATAAGCCCAGTACGGGTGCGCGTTGGCGATGTCGACGTCGGACTCGGTGGCCATCCGCGCGTGGCCGATCGCGTGGGTGCCGATGAAGTCGTTGAGCCCGTAGTCCTTCGCCACCGTCTCGGCGTCGCCGAGGTCCTTGACGATCTCCAGCGAGCGCCCGAGCGAGAGCACCTCGGCCCCGCGGATGTCCTCGATGTAGTCCGTGAGGGCCTTGAGGTCGCCGTCGTGGTCGAACGTGACCGTCATCGCGTGCTCGGCGCTCGCGTCGACGTCGCGGATGCGCGCGCCGAGGCTGCGCAGGCGCTCCTCGATCTGCGCGCGCTGACGGCGTAGCCGCTCCACAAACTCGAAGCTCTGCTGGCCGTTGGACTCCGCCAGCTTGACGTGCATGACGTAGCCGTCGGTGTCGGGGCGGTAGAGCGCGTAGCCGGTCGAGTCCGGGCCGCGGTGCTTCATGGCCTGGAGCATGCGCGTCATGTCGCGCCCGACCTCCTGCCGCTCCTCTCCGTTGCGGTAGATGATCCCAGCGATACCGCACATCTACGGCAGGACCTCCAGATATTCGTCGCGCTCCCAGTCGGTGACCGCGGCGAGGTAGCGCTCCCACTCGTCGCGCTTGTAATGGTGGAAGACCTGCCACAGCCGGCCGGGCATGGCGCCGTCGCGGATGACGTCGTCGGCGGCGAGTGCCTTGAGCGCGTCGCCGAGGCTGTCGGGCACGCGCTCGAGCGGCTGCTGGCCGTTTGAGCCGTCGAGCAGGTCGTAGGTGTTCGCGCTCTGCGGCTCGCCGGGATCGCTCTCGCGCTTGATGCCGTCGAGGCCCGCGACGAGCAGCGCGGCGACCGTGAGGTACGGGTTGCAGGAGGAATCCACGCCGCGGTACTCGAAGCGCCCGCCGGAGGCGACGCGCACGGTGCAGGTCCGGTTCTGCCAGCCCCAGTTCTTGTAGACCGGCGCCCAGAAGCCGAAGTCCCACATGCGGCAGTAGGAGTTCACCGTCGGGTTGCCCACGCACATCAGCGCGCCGAAGTGGTCGAGCATCCCGCCGAGGAAGTGGCGGGCGGTGTCGCTGAGCTGCGCCGGGCCGCTCGGGTCGTGGAAGACGTTGTTGCCCTCGTCGTCGACCAGCGTGAAGTGGTGGTGGTGGCCGTTGGCCGACACGCCGGTGAACGGCTTGGGCATGAAGCTCGGCAGGAGCCCGTGCTTGCGGCCGACCGCGGCGCACACCTGGCGGTAGGTGGTGATGTTGTCGGCAGTCCGCACCGGCCGGTCGAAGCGGAAGTTCAGCTCGAGCTGGCCCGGGGCGTCCTCGTGGTCGCCGTAGCTCATGTCCAGGCCGAGCGCTTTGCCGTACGCGACGACGTCGAGCAGCACCGGACGCAGTTCCTCGAACTGATGGATGTGGTAGCAGTAGGGCTTGGTGGCGCCCTCCGGCTCCCCGCCGTCCTCGCCGCGCTTCATCCACATCATCTCGGGCTCGATGCCGATGAGGAAGCTGTACCCGAGCTCGCGCTCGAACTCGGAGACGACGCGCTTGAGGTTCTGGCGCGGGTCGGCGTCGAGCAGCTCGCCGGTCTCCGTGTCGTAGCAGTCGCAGTAGACGCGCGCGACGCGCGGGTCCCACGGCAGCGTGGCGAAGGTGTCGAGGTCGGCGACCGCGGCGAGCTCGGACTCCTCTGGGCCGAAGCCGATGTAGTTGCCGGCGCGATCGGTGAACAGGTTGGCCGTGGCGCCGTAGACGAGCTGGTAGCCCTTCTCGGCGACCTGCGGGAAGAAGGACGACACGACGCCCTTGCCCATGACCCGGCCGGTGATCGAGACCTGCTGGAAGAAGACGTACTCGATGCCCTCGCTCTCGATGCGGCGCGTGATCTCCTCGATGCGCTCGCGCCGCCCGGGCTGGTTGCGCGCCTCCTCCAACGTCGCCGGCGCGGCGGTCGCCCTCGGGGTCTCGAGAACCGTCTTCACGGTGCCCCCAAACGCCAGCGGAGCCTGCGCGTCGACGGCGACCCTCTCCTCGTAATGGCTCGTCATGCCCACTCTCCCAGTGGTCAGTTGGGGTGCGGATCACGCCCGGCGGCGCGTCGCGACTGTACCCCATTTGATCAAATTGGTCCATTGCGGCGCGTCCCTCAGAACAGCCCAACCGTTCGCCCCGTTTCGTCGATGTCGACGTTCAGCGCGGCCGGGGTCTTACCCAGGCCCGGCATCTGCTGGATGTCGCCGGCCAGCGGGACCAGCCACCCGGCGCCCGTGTAGGCGCGGATGTCGCGCACCGGCAGGCTGAAGCTCTCGGGGGCGTTGAGCAGCTGCGGGTCCGCCGACAGCGACAGGTGCGTCTTGGCCATGCAGATCGGCAGGTGGCTGAGGCCGTCGGCGTTGTACTGGCCGATCTTCTTCTCCGCCTCCGGATAGAAGTAGACGTCGGCGGCGCCGTAGACGCGGCGGGCGATCGCCTCGATCTTGTCCTGGATCGTCCAGTCGTCGTCGTAGAGCATGCGGAACTCGCTGGGCTCCTCGCACGCATCGACCACCGCCGAGGCGAGGTCGGCCGCGCCGATGCCGCCCTTGGCGAAGCCCTCGTTGGCCTCGGCGCGGTAGGCGCCGGCCTCGACCGCCAGGCGCTTGACGAGCTCGATCTCCTCGTTGGTGTCGCCCGGGCGGCGGTTGACCGCAACGACGCACGGCAGGCCGAACTGCTTGACGTTGGCCAGGTGGCGGCGGACGTTGGCCATGCCCGCCTCGATCGCCGCGCGCCCGCGGGCGCGGTCGGTCCGCGGGTCGTCCTCGATGCCGCCGTGGTGCTTGATCGCGCGCACGGTGGTGACGAGCACGGCGGCGCTCGGCGACAGCCCGCCGAAGCGGCAGACGATGTCGAAGAACTTCTCCATCCCCATGTCCGACCCGAAGCCCGACTCGGTGACGACGTAGTCGCCGAGCTTCATCCCGATGAGGTCGGCGACGAGCGAGTTGTTGCCGTGGGCGATGTTCGCGAACGGGCCGCAGTGCATCAGGCACGGCTGCCCCTCGAGCGTTTGGATGAGGTTCGGCTTGAGCGCGTCCTTGAGCAGCACCGCCATGGCGCCCGCCGCGCCGAGGTCCTCGGCCGTGATCGGCCTGCCGCCGTTGAAGGAGTGGGCGACGGTGATGCGGCCGAGGCGCTTGCGCAGGTCCTGCAGGTCGCGCGAGACCGCCATGATCGCCATGACCTCGGAGGCGGCGGTGATGTCGAAGCCGCTCTCGCGCGGGTAGCCGTTGGCGCGGCCGCCGAGCGCGATCGTGATCTGGCGCAACGCCCGGTCGTTCATGTCCATGGCGCGGCGCCAGCCGACGCGCAGCGCGTCGATGTGCAGCGGGTTGCCGTGGAGGATCGAGGCGTCGAGCATCGCCGCCAGCAGGTTGTTGGCGGCGCCGATCGCGTGGATGTCGCCGGTGAAGTGGAGGTTGAGGTCCTCCATCGGGACGACCTGGGTCAGGCCGCCGCCCGCCGCGCCGCCCTTGATGCCGAACACCGGGCCGAGCGACGGCTCGCGCAGGCACGCCACGGGGCGCTTGCCGACGACGCCGAGCCCCTGCGTGAGCCCCACGAGCGTGGTCGTCTTGCCCTCGCCCGCCTTCGTCGGCGTCATGCCGGTGACGCACACGATCTTGCCGTTCGGCGCATCGCGCATGCGGTCGAGCACGTCCAGGCTGATCTTGGCCTTGTAGCGCCCGTACGGCTCGAACTCGTCCTCTTCGAGCCCGACCTCCTCGGCGATCTCGTCGATCGGCTTGAGGACGGCTTCCTGGGCGATCTCGAGGCTGCTCTTCACAGCGGACTCCTTTCAGTGACTCACTGCGGCGGCGGCCAGCTCGGACACGAGGCGGTCCTCGTAGAACCGCTCGAGCGCGAACGGCGCGATGAGGTCGGGGGTGCGGCCCGTGTCGACGAGCTCGGCGAGCGTCTTGCCGACGATCGGCGCGGCCTTGAAGCCATAGGTGCCCCAGCCGGCCGAGACGTGGAAGTTGTCGACCTCGGTCTTGCCGAGGATCGGGCTGTAGTCGGGAGAGAGGTCGCACAGTCCCGCCCACGACCGCAGCATCCGCGCGCGCTCGAGTTGCGGGAAGAGCTCGAGGGCGTGGCGGCTGGCCTCCTGCAGGAAGTTCAGCGTGCCCTGCATGCGATAGGTCGTCCACGGCTCGATCTCGGCGCCGATGAGGAACTCGCCGCGGTCGGTCTGCGAGATGTAGACGTGCATCTGCGACGAGACGATCACCACGTCGAGCAGCGGCTTGAGCGGCTCGGTGACGAACGCCTGCAGGATGTGCGTGGTGATCGGCAGCGGCACGCCGGCCATGTCGCAGGTCAGCGTGCTCCAGCCCGCGGTGGCGCTGATGACCTGGCCCGCGCGGATCGTGCCGCGGTTCGTGCGCACTGCGGACACGCGGCCGTTCGCGCGCTCCAGGCCGAGCACCTCGGTATAGGGGTGGATCTCGGCGCCGCCCGCGTCGGCACCGCGGGCGAGCCCCCAGACCACCGCGTCGTGGCGGATGATCCCGCCGGGCGGGTGGTAGAGGGCGCCGAGGATCGGATAGGTCGTGTCCGCCCCGACGTACATCGCCGGCGCCAGGCGCTTGACCTCGTCCGGGCCGATGAGCCGCGAGTCGATCCCGTTGAGGCGGTTGACCTCGGCGCGGTTGGCCATCACGAACATCGCCCGGTCCGAATGGGCGAGCGTGAGATGGCCGCACTGCGAGAAGAGCAGGTTGAAGTTCAGCTCGGCGGACAGGCCCTCGTAGAGCTTCACGCTCGCGTCGTAGAAGCGCGCGCCCTCGGGCGTCTTGTAGTTCGAGCGCAGGATCGTCGTGTTGCGGCCCGCGGCGCCCGAGCCGATGTAGCTCTTCTCGAGCACGCAGACGTCGGTGATGCCGCGCTCGCGCAGGTAGTAGGCCGTCGCGAGGCCGTGCGAGCCGCCGCCGATGATCACGACGTCGTAGGAGTCCTTCAGCCGCGGGCGCGTGCGCCACATGCGGCGGCGGCGGAAGATGTCACGCACTGGCCACACCCCCCAGGCTCTCGGCCGCGTCGGCGACGACGGTCCACATGTACTCGCCGAGCGCCCAGCCGAACAGCATCAGGAAGCGGTCCTCGTCCTCGCGCAGCACGTAGCCGGGGGTGCGGGCGACCGATCCGGGGCGAAAGCCCCCGACCGGCATCTCGCGCTCGCGCAGATCGAGCGCGCAGAAGCGCGCGAAGACCTCGCGGGCGAGCGCCCCGGCGATGCTCAGGGCGGCGAGGGTGGTGGTGACGTCGATCGGGGTCAGACCCCTTGAGTCGCTCCCACTCAAGGGGTCTGACCCCCCGATGACCAGCGCGCGGTCACGGGTGATCGGGCACCACCAGCTCCCGTTCACCTTCGACGCCAGGCCCGGTGTCAGGTCGTGGGCGCCGCGCACCTCGCGCTTGCGCAGATGCGACATGTCCGTCCAGGTCAGGGAGCCGTTCGCGGGGTAGGACACCGCGACGTTCCAGCCGTCGCGGACCTCGAACCGGGCCCCGGCCTCGAGCGCCTGGTGCTCCATCGGGCTGCGCGCGACCGCGTCGCCGGAGACCTCGAGGAACTCGAAGGCGGTCATGAGCGCAGCACCTCGCCCTCAGGGTCGTAGAACGGCTTCGTCATCACCGACGCGCTGAGCCGGCGGCGCTCGTCCGAGATCGTGATCGTCGCGCCGTCGGCGGCCATTGGAGAGGGAACCCACGCCATGCCGATGACCCGCCCGAGCTGGCGGGAGTGCCTGGCGCTCGTCACCTGCCCGACCGGCTCGCCGCTGCCGTCGAGGACGGCGGCGCCCTCGGTGGGGACGTCCCCGTCGGGCATCGTGAAGCCGACCAAGGCGGTCTCGCTGGGGTGCTCGGCGGCGTGCTCGAGCGCCCACTTGCCGATGAAGTCCTCGTCCTTGTCGAGCTTGACGATCCACGGCATCGCCGCGCCGTACGGGGTCGACTCAGAGTCCGTGTCCTGCCCGACGAGGATGTGCTGCTTCTGCAGACGCAGGATGCGCTGCGGCTCGAGGCCGAACGGCTTGATGCCGAACTCGGCGCCGGCGTCGAGGATCGCGTCCCACACGTCCTGCCCGTACGCGGACGGGAAGTGCATCTCGTAGCCGACCTCGCCCACGAAGCCGATGCGCAGGATCAGCGACGGGACGCCCGCGACCCGCGCGCGCTTGCCGTCGAGGTAGGCGAACGCCTCGTTGGTGCAGTCGAGGTCGGTGAGGCGGCCCATGATCTCGCGCGCCCGCGGGCCGGCGAGGTTGACGGCGGCCAGCCCCTGCGTGACGTCCGTGAGCGTCACGTCCATCCGCCAGTCCGCGAGCCACCACGCGAACCACTGCTCGACCGCGCCCGCGCCGCTCGAGGTCGTGGTGACGTAGAAGCTCTCCTCGTCGAGCCGGCAGATGGTCCCGTCGTCCATGATCCGCCCGGCGTCCGAGGTGAGCACGCCGTAGCGGATGCGACCGGGCGCGAGGTTCGTGAAGCGGTTGGGGTAGAGGCGGTCGAGGAACGCGCCCGCGTCCGGGCCGCGCACGATGAGCTTGCCGAGCGTCGAGACGTCGATGAGCCCCGCCGCTTCGTGGACGGCCAGCGCCTCGGCCTGCGGATTGCCGTAGTCGTACGCGCGCCGCCAGTCGCCGGCCCACATCACCCGCGCGCCGAGCTCGCGGTGGCGCGGGTGGATGGCCGAGCGCTTCGCGGGCTCGATCGGCCGCCCGGCGAGCGCGCCGAGCGGCACCGCCGTCCACGGCGGGCGCGCCGTGGTGGTCCCGACGTCCTGGAGGCTCTGCCCGGTCTCCTGCGCCATGAGCCGCACGGCCGGCAGCTGGCACATCCGCCCCTGGCAGGGCCCCATGGTCGTGGTCGTGTAGCGCTTGGAGAGCTCGATCGAGTCGTAGCCCTCCTCGACGCT
>Ga0126377_10000625_pt1 | contig 21794 bp, 19 predicted proteins | sample PanSoiMetPlot_22_FD_92647 | JGI IMG/M metagenome (GOLD analysis project Ga0126377, IMG submission 92647) | Tropical forest soil microbial communities from Panama - MetaG Plot_22 | ecosystem: Environmental > Terrestrial > Soil > Tropical forest > Bulk soil | place: Panama | collected 2016-02-17 | reverse complement strand
TGGCGCCAACGGCCCGGTCGACACCCAGTACAAGGTCGAAGTCATCCTCAACGACGCTCGGGAACTCGACTCGGATCCAATCGCTGTCCACTTCGACCGGACCGGCTCGCAGCCGTTAACGTACACATTCGCGACGCCCCTCGCCCCGAACTACAAGATCCAGGTGAGCGTCGAACTCCTCGGCAAGGACTACGGCACCAGCACCAACTACGTCATATTCCACACCGCTTGCAATGCCACCGAGCAGAGCAGCCGCGCCGACTACGGGCTCTGCGGACAGGTCTCGTCGCTTATCTTCACCGTGCTCCAGCCGATCGGCCCACAGCGTCAGGTGCTGCAGGCCGAGTTCTACGACGCCGCCCACCCGGATGGCCCGCACACCACGGTCTCCTACCCGTACGACTTCCCGGCCGGAACCGGGCTGATCCACGACTACAAGGTGTCCCGCCTGATCCTCAAGCCCGGCCAGGTCATCGCCGTGATTATCACGATGCCAAGCGGCGTGAAGCTCGGACCGTACGGGCTGAAATGCACGGGCACCGCTTGACCCGCGCGCAGGGCTCGGCGCACGCCGAGGCTTCGAGCTTGCCCGTACCGGTTCCGCTGCGCAGAATCGGCCCCGCGCCACGAGGCGCGGGGCCGATCCGTATCTGTGCCGCGGCGTGGTTGCCGAAATGCCGCGGCGTGTCGGCTACTTGATGACCACGCGCACTAGTACGTCGGAACCGGTACTGCTGAAGCCGACCGCCTTGATCGGTGCCAGGTTGGCGCGATCCGCGGCACTCATGTCGCCGCCGGCGAGGTCGAGCACCCGCTGAATGTCGAGGTACACGGCACTCGTCGCGTCGGACATGCCAGACATCGTCTCCTGGAACAGGCTTGACGAGCCGAGCGAGCCACCGGTCGCGGGGTTGCCGATCGTTGCCGTGATCGACGTCCCGTTCTGCGTGACGTTGATGCCATCCGGCAGTTGACCCTTGGTCAACTGGTTGAAGGAATCCATCAGGGACGTCGCGGCCGACTCGCTGCGTGCCTCGACGTTGATGAGCAGGTTCGGCATGTCGTTGCTGACGCCGGTGAACGCGACGCTCAGCTGCTTCGACGTGAGCAGTTGCGTGACGCCCGTGAGAAGGAACTGGCTGACCGCATCCGGCGGTCCACCGGGCGCGAAACCGCCACCACCCGATGGGTCATTGCCGAGGGGATCACCGTCGAATGGATCGCCGCCAGCGAGCGGATCCGGTCCGGCCAAGGACTGCGTGCTCGAACCGAGCGCGAGAAGGCCTACGAGGCTGCCCAACGACTTCGCTGTCTCGCTGGACGGATCGAGGCCGGAGATCGACGCGCCGGCGATGGTCGCCGACGGCATCGCCCGAAGAGTCGACATGACCTTCGTCCCGGACGTGACCGCGGTGCCCTCGGCGTGTATCCGTAGCTCGAGGCCGTCGCCGGTGACCTTCCCGCCGATGGCGATCTGCGCGGTCGCGGTCTTGCTGTTCGCGCCGCCCAGCAGCCCACCGTCGAGGCCACCGAACAGGCTGAGAGGCGCTCCGAGCTGTCCCGAGAGCAAGGACGTCATCTTGCTGAGGTCGGCGTAGGCCAGGAGCAGGTTGCCGTCGCCGACGTGGGAAACCGTACGACGGAATGTGATGTCGTCGGCGAGTGAACCGTCGCGTGCGGCCTTCACCGCCGCGGTCGCCTCCGCCTGCATGTCGCCGTCGCCGCCGGCGATTAGTGCGTACCCGCCTTCCATCGCGAAGCCGAACGAGTCCGCGCCCTTGCGTTGCCGGAGGGCAGAAAGCGTCGCGGCGGCCTTCGTGTCGTTGGTGCTGGCCAACGCGATCAGCACGACCGGCTTGCCGCGATCTGCCCACACGCCGACGCCCGCTTGGCCGCCGAACCACGGCTGCACGTCCGACTTGAAGTCGAGGCCGACCTGCTTGGAGATCTCCGTCTCGGCTCGCGTGATGAGTTCGCTCGCGGACTTCGTGTTCGGGAACTTCTTGACGAGGTTGTTGACGGTCAGCTTGTTAGCGACGCCGGGGTTGACGTCGATGCGCGCGAACGCACCGATCGATGCCGGCATTGCGGTCTCGGGTTCGGTGATGTCCGAACCGGTCCAGGCTCGGACGCCGGCGTATGCACCGACTCCGGCAAGCAACGTGACGACAACTGCGGACGACGCGATGATCGCGCGCCGCCGTCGGATGCCGCGCTTCGGTGCTGCGTCGCCGAATTGGACGAACGTCGGCTGCGGCGCGGTTGGATCGTAGTCCGGCGCGCCAGTCAGGTATGTGGTGCCGGCGTCGATGACGGGACCGGGAGTCTGCGGGATTGTGGTGTCGCCGGCGGGCTGCTGCGGGACTGTTGGCTCGCCGCTTGGCCGCGCAAATTGCGAGTTGGGTATGGGTGCGTCAGGCGACGGCGTGGATTCGGTCACGAGTGGACTGTCCTTCCGGGGGAAGCATCGCGCGTTCCGGGTGGGATGCGTCGCCACTCGATGTTATCGGTTACCGACAAACCGGGCGTGCACGTTTATGCCGTGCCGTTCCTCCGTGCGGTCACGGTGTGTCGTCGATCCGCCATGCGCTGATGGCCCACAAGCCAACCCCAACACACGCGACGTTGCGTCGTGCGACGGCACATACCCGCAGTGCGCGTGTCTGACCAGTGCGCGTTACAGACCAGACAAGCGCTGACCAGCGCGTACGACGGCCATTGCGTGCCGGTCACCGGGGCGCCGGCCGAGCCGTTCGATCGGACCCGACACACTGATCGCGGCGATCACCCGACCGGTCCGATCGCGTACCGGCGCCGACACACTCGCGACCCCCGGCTCGCGCTCGGCAACGCTGGCCGCCCAGCCACGGCGGCGCACCTCGGCGAGCGTACGGCCGGTGAACTTGGACCGAGGCAGCAGCGGCATGACGGCCTCGGGCGGCTCCCACGCCAGCAACACCTGCGCGGCCGAGCCAGCTGTCATGGGAAGGACCGCGCCGACCGGCACGGTGTCGCGCAGCCCGCTGGCCCGTTCGGCGGCCGCCACGCAGATCCGTTCGTCGGCGCGACGAAGATAGAGCTGTGCGCTCTCGCCGCTGGCGTCCCGGAGCGCCGCCACCATCGGCTCGGCGGCGGTCAGCAAAACGTCCGGCGCCGCGTTGGCCAGCTCACCGAGGCGTGGGCCGGGCCGCCAGCGGCCTTGCGGGTCGCGGACGAGCATGCGGTGAATCTCCAGGGCCTGCGCCAGCCGGTGCGCGGTGGCCCGCGGCAGCTTCGTGCGCTCCACGAGCTCAGCGAGGCTCGCGCCGTCAACACACGCGGCGAGGATCACGACCGCCTTGTCGAGCACGCCGACACCGCTGATACTCTGTCCCATAGCGCGAAACATACCTCCCAAATTATAGGATGTCCAGATGGTGGGAGTTGAGCCGTGACCGGACGTACCCTCGCGGAGAAGGTCTGGGATGCGCACGTGGTGCGCCCCGGCGAGCAGCCGGGAGAACCCGATCTTCTCTACGTTGATCTACATCTGCTGCACGAAGTGACCAGCCCGCAGGCGTTCGACGGGCTGCGCGCCGAAGGTCGGCGAGTGCGACGGCCGGATCTGACGATCGCGACCGAGGACCACAACACGCCAACCGACAGCCTCACCACGATCGCCGAACCGGTATCCCGGGCGCAGATCGAGGCGTTGCGCCGCAACTGCGCCGAGTTCGGCATCACCGCGCATCCGCTTGGCGATGCCGAGCAGGGCATCGTGCACGTGCTCGGGCCGCAGATCGGTCTGACTCAGCCGGGCATGACGATCGTGTGCGGCGACTCACACACGTCGACGCACGGTGCGTTCGGTGCGTTGGCGTTCGGCATCGGCACCAGCGAGGTCGAGCATGTACTCGCGACGCAAACGCTGCCACAGTCGCGACCGAAGACGATGGCGGTGACCGTCGACGGCGACCTCTCGCACGGCGTGACGGCGAAGGACCTTGTGCTTGCGCTGATTTCGCGAGTCGGTACCGGTGGCGGGCGCGGCCACGTCGTCGAATACCGCGGCAAGGCGATCGAGGCGCTGTCCATGGAGGGGCGCATGACGATCGCGAACATGTCGATCGAGTGGGGTGCGAAGGCAGGCATGATGGCGCCCGACGACACCACGTTCTCGTACGTCGAGGGACGCAAGTACGCGCCGTCCGGCAAGGAGTGGGAAGCAGCGCTCGACTACTGGCGGACACTGCGTACCGACGCTGGTGCGACGTACGACGCGGAAGTTCGTCTCGATGCGGCGGCACTGCAGCCGTTTGTCACGTGGGGAACGAACCCCGGGCAAGGCGTGAGCTTGGACGGTGTCGTACCCGATCCGTCGACATTCGCGGATGAGGGCAGCCGACAAGCAGCGCAGCGTGCGCTCGCGTACATGGCGCTGGAACCGGGTACCCGGATGCACGACATCTCGGTCGACGTCGTGTTCCTCGGCTCGTGTACGAACGGCCGGCTCGAGGATCTGCGCGCCGCGGCGGATGTGTTGCGTGGCAGGCGCGTGGCTCAGTCGGTACGGATGCTCGTCGTACCCGGCTCGGCGGCGGTTCGTGCGCAAGCCGAATCCGAGGGTCTGCACAAGGTATTCGAGGCGGCCGGTGCCGAGTGGCGGTTCGCCGGCTGCTCGATGTGTCTTGGCATGAACCCTGACACGTTGCGGCCGGGCCAACGGTCAGCGTCCACATCGAACCGCAACTTCGAAGGTCGTCAGGGTCCAGGTGGCCGAACCCATCTGGTCTCGCCGCCGGTTGCCGCGGCAACCGCGGTCGCCGGTCATTTCGCGGCGCCAGCCGATCTCAACTGACGACCGGTTGCAGACGAGGAGTCTCTACCATGCAGAAGTTCACCGTTCACACCGGCACGGCGCTGCCGCTGCGGCGCTCCGATGTGGATACTGACCAGATCATCCCGGCCGTCTACTTGAAGCGCATCACGAAGACCGGGTTCGCCGACGGCCTCTTCCGCGCATGGCGCGACACCGATGCGGCCTTTCCGCTGGAGAAGCCGGCATTCGCTGGCGCGACGATTCTCGTTGCTGGGCCTGAGTTTGGCACCGGTTCGTCTCGCGAACACGCAGTCTGGGCACTGCGCGACTGGGGTTTCCGCGCGGTCATCGCGCCGAGCTTCGGCGACATCTTCCGCGGCAACTCGTTGAAGGAAGGACTCGTTCCGGTCGAACTGCCGCTGGCCGCTGTCGAGGAGCTGTGGACACTCGTTGAGTCCGAGCCGACCGTGCAAGTGACTGTCGACGTCACGACACGAAAAGTTTTGGCACAGAGCCGTTCCTGGCCCTTCGCGTTGGATGACTTCGCCCGCTTGCGGCTTGTGGAAGGACTCGACGACATCGCATTGACCCTGCGTGCGGCAGGTGCGATCGGTGACTACGAGGCGAAGCGCGCATCCTTCCTGCCCGCCGTGCACTGACTGCCGACCCCGCCAAACGCTGTTCCCGTTGCCCTCCAAGGGGACCAAATGTGCCTGAGGATTTGAATCCTTGGCGCAAAAGGAATAGCGTGCGCGCAGAATGGCCAAAGATGGCCATCATTTGGTACGGGAGGAAACTCGTGAACAAGGCCGAGCTGATCGATGCGCTCTCGGTTCGCCTGGGCGAAAAGAAGACGGCTACCGCTGCGCTCGACGCGGTGCTCGCCGAGATCCAGGCGGTAGTCACCAAGGGCGACAAGGTTTCCATCACCGGATTCGGTGTGTTCGAGAAGCGAGTGCGCGCGGCACGCATGGCACGCAACCCGCGGACCGGCGAAGCCGTTCGGGTGAAGAAGACCGCCATCCCTGCGTTCCGCGCGGGTGCTGGCTTCAAGGACATGGTGGCAAGTGGCAAGGCGCCGACGGTCCGCAAGACCACGGCAAAGGCCACCACGCGGTCGACCGCGAAGGCTACCACCGCCAAGGCGACGACGGCACGCAAGACCACGGCCAAGGCCGCCACGGCGAAGGCGACGCCGGCCAAGAAGACCGTCGCGCGCAAGACGACCGCGGCGACCGCGGCCCGCAAGACCGCAGCGACGAAGACCGTCGCACGCAAGGCGCCGGCGTCGAAGACCGCCGCGAAGAAGGCACCGGCCCGCAAGGCTCGGTGACACCGCCGCGGAGCGTTGCCGCACGGCGCCAGATCAGCGCCGTCAAGAAACTCGATCGCGGGTGTCGATCCAGGAGGATCGGCACCCGCGACGTGTTTAAGCGAGACGGAAGTGCGTGCTTCAACCAGTGGTGCTCGCGACCGCTACAAGTCCAGCCGATCAGCGGCGACAAGCGCGTTACCACTAAAACTGAGCACCCAGCTCGCACCCTTGCCGGTGTGGTACGAATCGGTCGCGAGCCCGTTCGGTGGCTTGAATTCGGCAACCGTCGCGGGAATCACGCCGCCTTGGCTCGACACGACGATGCGGCCGTATTCGCTGACTAGCGCCCGCAATCGGTCCGCGACAACATGCGGCGACGCTTCGGATTGTTCGGCGAACACCCAGTCGGTGCGCACCGGCAGACCTATCTCGGACACCGAGTCCACACAGCGCACGAGTGGCGCCGAGTAGACGCGGACCGGTTGAAACAATGACAACAACGGGGCGAGTGCGTGCGCCTGCGCGATGCCGTTGTCGTCGAGCGGCCGCTCGTCATCCGACGGTGGCCCGGGCTGTGCTGCCCACTCGGCGCGACTGCCCGCCTCGGCGTGCCGCACCAACACCGCGACGCCGGTGACCGGTGGCAGCGCGGCGAACGCCGCGACGACGCCGCGATCGTGTGCGTACGTCAGGAGACCGGTTGCCTCGTACGGTGCCACCCACCGAAGCTCGTCTACTTCATCGTTGGTGACGAACGTCGACGGCGACGACTCTTGCATCGACCAGAAGTCGACGACCTTCTCGATGTCGGGCTCACCGGTCAGGTAGTTCGTCGACGGTAGACGTACCTCGGGGATCCCGGTCGCGCCGGTCTCTTCCCGTACCTCGCGAACCGCGGCCGCGAGCGGATGTTCCTCCGAGGCGAGCTTGCCCTTCGGCAGCGACCAATCGTCATAGCGGTTGCGGTGCACGATCGCGATCCGGGCAGGACCGAGCGGATCCGCGGGAGGGTCGTCCCGTCGCCAGATCACCCCGCCGGCCGAGCGGATCACGCTCATGTCAGCCACGCGATGAGTCGTTCCTGGCTGGCCTCGGCCCAGCACCGCGGAAACTCGCGTCGACTCGCAATGACCGCCGCGCGTTCGCGCTCGATCAGGCGGCCGGCCGTGATCGCGAGGCCGACGTTGTCCGGGTCGGCCAACGCAATGCCGAGCCAAGTGTCTGCGGCGACCGCCGCGTCCTGGTGCGCACCGAGCGCATCGGTCACCGCCGCGAGGGCCATGCCGAGGTCGGCAGCCGCTGCGCCGACGGCCGGTGCTACCGCGTCCGCCGCGTAGCGAGCCCGCTTGGCTCGCTTGCGCACCTCGTGCCACTCGTCGTCCGGTGCGGCCGCGTCGAGTTCGCCGGCGCCGCTGACCCCGCCGCCGCCGTCGGCGAGCTTGCGCCATGGTCGTGCGACCAGGCGAGGAAGCAACGCCACGGCCGGTCCGAGTGCCGCGTCCGTCACCGGTGGCGCCGCGCCGGTGAGGACGAGCGTGTTTACCAGCCGGCCATAGCGATCGCTATCCATGGTGGCGGCGAGCTTGTCCAGCGCCTCCTCATGGCGCGCCACGAGCTCGGCGTCGATTCGCGCGATCGCCGCGACGTTCAGCGGGCTCACTGGATCGCGGGTCACCGTGCGGCGCAGTCTTGCCCGCAACACCTCCACATCGCGTGCCGCACCGAGCATCTCGCCGATCCACGCGAGCTCCTTGCGCAGCGGCATCACCCAGTCGGCCAGGAGCGGCTTGAACGTCCAGAGGTCGGCGCGCAACCGGCGGATGCCTACCCGCATTTGGTGCACGGCGGTGTCGCCGCCCGGTAACGGCGCACGCAGGCGCACCAGCGGGTCGTGCGTCAACGTACGGACGATGTCGGTACGCAGCGCGTAGGTCACCACGTCGGCGGCACTGGCGTCCCGGTCGGGCGGCGTGGTCGGCGCGACGAGGTCCGGTGCGCGTTGTGCCGCCTCACCCAGCGCGCGGACGTGCTTCGCGGTGAACTCGCCCTCGGTCGCGCCGGCCGCGAGCAATGCGTTTGCCACCTTGCGCAGCACCTTGCGTTTGCCGCTCTTGCGTTCCACTTCGATCTCGCGGAACGCCGAGCGCACCTGTGTTCCGTCGACGACCGCGACGCGATCGTCGGCGACCTCGGCGAGCACCAGGTCGCTGTCGTCGAGGAGATGGTGTCGGACTCTCGTGGTGCGCAGCGTCACGGCCGGCCGCAGATCCGCGCCGCGCGCGTAGATGGTCACCAGGGCAGCCAACTCCGGTGGCAGATGCGAGGCGTCGCCCGGCCGATCGATCTCGTGCCGCGTGCCCGGGACGTCGGTCGGCAGCTTGACCGTCCACGGCTCGCTCTCGTCGCCGCGACGGAAGCGCAGCGACACGCCCGCGCGGGCGAGACGGAGATCCTCGGTGTCGTAATACGTGGCACGCAACCGGATCGGCGGGTACCTGACGATGCGACCGCCGGCCGGCACACACGAAGTCAGGTCGGGCAGGCTGAACCGCGCGTCAACCTCGAACTTGCCTTCCTCCTCGACCATCGTGAAAGCCTAGACGCGGTCAGCTCGGGCGCTCAACGATGCCGCCGAGCAACGCCTCCTGAAGGTTGGTGGCATCACCGGCTGCCTCGGTCTGGGTCCACGATCCGTCGCGGCGCAACTCGAACGCGACGGTCTGATCGCTCATCGCACGCGTGAGGAGCCGGTCGAGACTCGCTTGCGCGTCCGCGTCGGTCACCCGTACCAACGCCTCGACGCGCCGGTCGAGGTTGCGGTGCATGAGGTCGGCGGAGCCGATCCAGATCTCGGTCGCGGCGTCGGTGCCGAAGCGGTAGATGCGCGAGTGCTCGAGGAAACGCCCGAGGATCGAGCGGACGCGGATGTTCTCCGAGAGTCCGGGCACCCCCGGCCGGAGCGCGCACATGCTGCGCACCAGGCACTCGACGCGTACGCCGGCCTGCGCCGCGCGGTAGAGCGCGTCGATGGTTTCCTCGTCCACCAGTGCGTTGCACTTGATCTGAATGAGCGCCGGCTCGCCGTTCTTGGCGAGCACGTTCTGCCCCTCGATCCGTTCGATGATGCCGGACCGCACGCCGTAGGGTGCGACAAGCAATCGGCGGTATGCGGTCTGCCGGCTGTAGCCGGTCAGCATGTTGAACAGGTCGGTGAGGTCGGCGCCGATTTCCGGATCCGCGGTGAGCAGACCCAGGTCTTCGTATGCCCGCGCGGTCTTCGGGTGGTAGTTGCCGGTGCCCACGTGTGCGTAGCGGCGGATCTGGCTGCCTTCGCGCCGCACCACCAGGGCGACCTTGCAGTGCGTCTTGAGGCCGACGAGACCGTAGACCACGTGGCAGCCGGCCTTCTCCAGGGTTCGTGCCCATCCGATGTTCGCCTGTTCGTCGAAGCGCGCCTTGACTTCCACGATGACGACGACCTGTTTGCCGGCCTCGGCAGCGTCGACGAGCGCGTCGATGACCGGCGAGTCGCCCGACGTCCGGTAGAGCGTCTGCTTGATGGCCAACACGTCCGGGTCGCCGGCGGCCTGCTCGATGAACCGTTGCACGCTCGTCGAGAACGAGTGGTACGGGTGATGCACGAGTACGTCGCCGTCCCGCAGCATCGCGAATACGCTGCGCCGACCGGTCGACTCGCCGCCGCCGAGCACGTGTGTCGGCTCGCTTTCCAGGAAGCGTGGATGCGTGGCAGGAACGAACGGCTTGTCCTTGAGATCCGGCCGATCGACGTCGTCGTGCAGGCTCCACAGCGCAGAGAGGTCGAGAACACCGGGCACCCGCAACACGTCGCCTGGATCCATGTCGAGTTCGCGCACAAGCAACTCGAGCACGTGATCCGACATCGTCGACGCGACCTCGAGGCGCACCGGTGGGCCGAACCGGCGCCGCGCGAGTTCGCGTTCGAGGGCCTGCAGCAGATCCTCGTCGCGGTCGTCGTCGACCTCGAGCTCGGCGTTTCGCGTGACGCGGAACACGTGGTGCTCGACGATCCGCATGCCGGAGAACAGCGCGCCGAGGTGCGCCGCGATCAGGTCCTCGAGTGGCAGGTAGCGCACCCGTACGCGCTGATCGCCGCCCACCAGCACTAGACGCGGGACGTTGTTGGGCACCTTCACGCGTGCGAAGAACTCCGGGCCGCTGTCCGGATCGCGCGCCACGACGGCGAGATTCAGAGCAAGGCCGGAGATATACGGGAACGGATGCGCCGGGTCGACCGCGAGCGGAGTTAACACCGGGAAGACCTGGCTGCGGAAGTAGTCGCGCATGCGATCGCGCTCGTTGCCGTCGAGATCCGCCCAGTGCACGATCTCCACGCCGGCCTCGGACAGCTTCGGCCCGACGAAGTCCTCGAAACACCGCGCGTGCCGCGCGACCAACTCGGCGGTCCGCTCGGTGATCAGCGTGAGCTGCTCGCGGATCGACATGCCGTCGGCGGTGCGCAGTGGCAGCCCGGTCTGCAGCCGCCGCTTCAGCTCGGCGACCCGCACCATGTAGAACTCGTCGAGGTTGCTCGCGAAGATGGCCAGGAACTTGGCCCGCTCGAGCAGCGGCCGCGCCTGATCTTCGGCGAGCGTCAACACGCGCGCGTTGAAGTCAAGCCACGACAACTCGCGGTTGATGAACCGGTCGTCCGGCAACGGCTCCTCGTCCGGCGGTGGCGCGTCGGCGTCGGCTACCGCATCGAAGCCGAACACCGCCGGGGTCGAGGAGGTCGGTGGGGTCGGCGTCGCGGGTTCCGGCGATGCGCTGGTACGGCCACCGGTGGCTCCCTCGACCGTCCGCTCACCGGCATGATCCGTCGAGATCATGGCGGGCCGGCTCTCGTGTGCCGAGGTGTCCGCCTCGGGTCGGTCGGCGCTCAGCGTGACCTCTGAGTCGCGCGTGTACCCGTTCGCCGCGTACGCATGATCGGCTGCCATGCCGGACAGCACCGCAGCCGGTTGGCGTCGGGATCCGCCGCCTTCCGGACGGCGCGCCGCCGTGGCATCCCCGTTCGGCCGCTCGACCGTCGCGTTGCGTCCTTCCTCGCGATCGCGTTCGGCCGGGTTCGCGGCCTCCGACGGCCCTGGGCCGGTCGGCTCACGGGACCGTGCCGCCTGAGATCCGCTGCCCCGAGTGCCGGCACCACGCCGCTGGCCGCCGGCCGAAGATCGGCGCGGCCGCGGCGCGCTACGCCCTTCGCTTGCCGGATTGTCCGCGCGCGCCGAGCGGTTTGGCGTCGGGTCGGGGGCGGCTGAATCGGCGGCGTTCACGCTCTCCATCATCACAGCAAGGACGGGGGACGGAAGGCCCTGACGGCAAATGCGTTGGCTACATCGTCACAAGGGCGATCCGGACGACCCGGCGGTCCGGGTCGCACTCGAGCCGGACGCGCTGACCGAGCCGCAGCAACCGCAGACCGGATGCCTCGAACGCGGCGGGCGGCACGTCGACGCGCGTTCCGTCGTCGCGCAGCACGGTGGCCGCGTGGCTCACCGGATCGAACGTTTCGACGGTCGCCTGCACGGTGCCGACGCTAACAAACCGCGCGGATCGCGTTTGACTCGCCGAGATCACGCTGGCTGCCGCCGAGATCGCGCTCGCCGCCCGGGTCGGTGGCCAGCGCGGCGCGGGTCCGACTGCCGAGCCGAAGTCGCCGCGCCAGGGCCAGGTCGGTCGCGGTGTCGACGTCGAGTCGCAGCCCCGGCCAGTCGCCGCGCAGCGGCGTCGCGCCAGTCGCCGCGTGGGCCGCAGCGGATCCGGGTCCGAAGCGCGGATCCAGTACCACGCCGGGTAGCGCGCCGAGCAGCGTGGTACCCGTACCCATGTGGTCGGCAACGTACGCCCGGCCAGGCGTACCCATAATGGCGTCGAGGGCAGCGGCGAGTTCCGTGCCACGCAGTGCCGGCAGATCGGCGAGCAGCGCTGCCCTGGGCACAGCGAGCCCGGCGGTGGCGGCACCGGCGTCGATCGCCGCGTTGAGCCCGCCACCATGCGGCTCGGCGACCACGTCCGCGCCGAGCGATCCGACCGCGTTCCCAACGATCGCATCACCGGTGACAATGAGCACGCGCTCGACGTTGTGCGCCGCGGCGGCCGCCGCGACGGTGTCCAGCGCGATGGCGAGCACCAGCGCATCGTCGTCTCGATCACCACGCAGGCGTGACTTGCCGATCTCGAGCCGTTTGACCGGGATCACAACGGTCCACGGGGCCATCTGCATGCCGGTCATCCTGACCGACGACCCAGGTGTGCTGCACCCCGTCCTAGCCTGCCGCCCGCGAGCCGGGCATGATTTCGCTTGATACCAGTGCGCGCCGGCAGCGCTGGTCGAGGAGGGCGGCGTGGTACGAAGGATCGGATTCTGGCCCAGGACGGCGGTCGCCCTCCTCAAACCGATCCTGTTCGTCGTGACGAAGCGCGACTGGCAGGGCATGGACCGCATTCCGCGGACCGGCGGCGTGATCATCGCGGCGAACCACATGTCGGAATTCGATCCGCTGGTCATCGCTCACTTCGTCTACGACGCCGGCCGGTGGCCGCAATATCTGGCGAAGTCGAGCCTGTTCAAGGTGCCGGTGCTCGGTCCGATAATCAAGGCGGTTCGCCAGATCCCAGTGGAGCGCGGCACGATCGACGCCAGCCGGGCGCTCGACGCCGCGATCGCGGCGATCCGGCGCGGCGAGGACGTGATCATCTATCCGGAGGGTACGACCCCGAAGAAGGGCGACCTGTGGCCGCAGCGCGGCAAGACCGGCATCGCGCGGCTGTTCCTCGCCACCGGAGCACCGGTCATTCCGGTCGCGACGTGGGGTGCCCAGCAGGTGTTCGATCCGCGGGAGCGCAAGCTGCACTTGCGCCCGCGCCGGCCAGTGACGGTGATCGCCGGCAACGAGATCGACCTGTCGAAGTGGAAGGGCGTCGAGCCGACCGCCGCGAACCTCTATGCGATCACCGACGAGATCATGCTCGTGCTCCGGCGGATGGTGGGCGAGATCCGCGGCGAGACGCCGCCGTTGGCCCCCAGCTCCGCGGGTCGGCGCCTGGCCAACGGCACCGCCGATGTGGTGCCGGTCGAACGCGATGTGCCGGGCCAGGCGGCAAGTTCCGAGCCGGCCGACGGTTCCGCAAGTTCCGAGCCGGCCGACGGTGGCGTGGTTTCCGACGGTGACGCGGCTGCGCCGCGCGCGGACGCGCCATGATCACGATCCGGCGCGCGGCGGTGCTCGGCGCGGGCTCATGGGGTACGGCGTTTGCGAAGGTTCTAGCCGACGCCGGCACCGACGTCACGTTATGGGCTCGGCGCCCCGACGTGGCCGAGGCGATCAACGCGACGCGGCGCAACGTCGAATACCACCCGAGCCTCGTGCTGCCGAGCGCGGTGCGCGCGACCGCCGACGCAACCGCCGCGATTGCCGATGCGGACCTGGTTGTCCTGTCGATCCCGGCTCAGACGCTGCGCGGCAACCTCGCCGAGTGGTCCGCGGCGATCGGTGATCGAGCCACGTTGGTGAGCCTCATCAAGGGCATCGAACTCGGCACCGGCAAGCGGATGACGGAGGTGATCAGCGAGGCGACCCGCATCGATCCATCGCGCGTCGCCGCGGTGACCGGCCCGAATCTCGCCGCCGAGATCGCCGCGGCACAGATCGCCGCGACCGTGGTGGCGTGCACTGACGACGAGCGTGCACAGGCCGTACAGGCCGCCATCGCCACGCGGTATTTCCGGCCGTACACCAACGACGACGTGATCGGCTGCGAGTTGGGCGGCGCGGTGAAGAACGCGATCGCGTTGGCCTATGGAATGGCGAGCGCGATGGGCTTCGGCGACAACACGAAGGCGACGCTGATCACGCGCGGCCTTGCCGAGACGGCGCGACTGGGCATGCGCCTCGGTGCCGACCCGCTCACGTTCGCCGGTCTGGCCGGGCTCGGAGACCTCGTCGCGACGTGCTCGTCGCCACTGTCGCGCAACCGTACGTTCGGTGAGCGGCTCGGCCGCGGCGAGACGGTGGAGCAGGCGCAGGCCGCCACGCGGCAGACCGCGGAGGGCGTCAAGAGTTGCCTCGCGATCCGGGATCTCGCGCGCTCGCAGGGTGTCGAGACGCCGATCACGGAACAGGTCGAGCGCGTGTGCCACGAGGGCGTCGACCCACGCGTCGCGGTCGCCGAGTTGATGAGCCGCGAGACGAAGCCCGAGACGACGTGAGCGACGGCATTGACGCGGCCGGAGTGAACGCCGGCGGAGGGGACCCGGCCGGCGTTGACTACGGCGACGGTACGCGCGCCGCGCACGCCGGGCTGCCGGATGCCGTACCAGGGCGGCCGTTCGTACCCGGGCCGGTGCTGGCCGCGCCCTACCACCTCGATCCGGCGACCGGGCCGCGTGCCGGGCTCGACGGGTACGGGCGCACCGACAACGCGTCGTGGCGTGCTCTGGAGGCGGCGATCGCCGGCCTGGAAGCGCCGGGCGGCGGTGCCGAGTGCGTGACGTTCGCGTCCGGTATGGCGGCCATCTCGGCCACGTTGTTCGCGGTGCTCCGCCCCGGCGACACGATCGTGCTGCCGGCGGACGGCTACTACAAGACGCGCGCGTTTGCCGCGGACCGGCTCGCACCGCTCGGCATCACGGTGGCCGAGGCGCCGACGGCCGGACCGTACCCATCGTTTGCCGGCGTACGCCTTGTGCTGCTCGAGTCGCCCGCGAACCCCGGGCTCGATGTGTGCGACATTCCCGCATTGGCGGCGGCCGCGCATGCCGCTGGCGCGCTCATCGCGGTCGACAACACGGCCGCTACCCCGCTCGGCCAACGGCCACTCGCGCTCGGCGCCGACTTCAGTGTCGCGTCGGGTACGAAGGCGTTGACCGGACATTCCGATCTGCTACTCGGGTACGTGTGCGCATCGGATCCGGCGCTCGCGGCGTCGGTGCGCGACTGGCGTGGGCAGACCGGCGGCATCCCGGGCGGCTTCGAGGCGTGGCTCGCACACCGATCGCTCGCCACGCTCGACATTCGCCTCGCGCGACAGACCGCAAACGCCACCGCGGTCGCCGCGATGCTCGCATCGCATCCGCTGGTTATGTCGGTACGGTTTCCCGGCCGCCCCGACGATCCGTCGTACGCCGTCGCTATGGCACAGATGCGGCGCGTACCGGGCATCGTGACGTTCACGCTGCCCTCCGCGGCGCACGTCACCGCGATGCTCGACGCGTCGACGCTGGTGGCCGCGGCCACGTCGTTCGGCGGCGTGCACTCCAGCGCGGATCGGCGCGAGCAGTGGGGCGACCCGGTGCCGCCGGGCTTAGTACGCATGTCGTGCGGCATCGAGGACGCAACCGATCTCGTCGCGGATCTAGAGGCTGCGGTGGACCATGCGATGCATGCCGTCGGCGGTTCGCGAGATTAGGCGAGGCCGGCGCACGCCCGCGCGCGGCTAGTCGAGTGGGCGCCGTGGCGTGACGATGCTCGGCTGCCCGCCCACGCCGAACACCTCGGCACGGTAACGGCGCCGCTGGCGCGTCTGATGCAACCGCGGCTCGACGCGGATGCGCAGCCGCCACAGCAGCGCGAGCGACCACAACAGCAGCGGCGCGATGTACGTCGCCGGCGGCGAGCCGAATGCCTCGGTGGCCGCGATCCACAGCCCGAACGCCAGCACGCCCGCCGTGACGCCGACGTTCACTCGGGTGACCATCGGGCTCCTACCGCGCAGCGCCAGCCGTCGCATCGGCGCCGGCAGCCGGCGGTACGCGATTGTGCCGACGGTCACGTACGCGACCAGCAAGGCGAGCGTGACCAGCGCGCCGGTCAGCGGCGGCACCACCATCGCGACGACCAACGCGGTGACCACGATCACGACGCCAGCGTCCAGAGCGCTTTGCATCCACACGAACGCGCTCGCGCCGACATTGCGCGCGTACATGTCCTCGGTCGGATTCGCGGCGGCCACCGCGCCGAACCCCCGGCCGGCCGCCACCACCTTCCCGCCCCGCAGGTCGGTGACGGCAAGGTTGGTGAGAGCCGCCGCATTCGACGGATCGAGGGCAAGTGCGTGCGCGAAGTATCGCCGCGCGTGCCGAAGCTCGCCGATGTTCAGCAGCACCCGGCCCATCGTGACGTGCGCGTCGGCTGCGTGCGGTGCGATCTGCAGCGCGCGCAACGCCGCCTCGTACGCCATCTTCTTGTCCGATGGCTTCGTGCCGACGAGCGCGGCATCCGCGAGGATCATGTGCGGGCGCCAGGCATTCGGCGCTAGTTCGATCGACCGTCTCGCCGCCGCGACTGCCTCCGGATGGCGGCGCATGTTGTGCAGCGCCAGCGAACGCAGCCGGTGTGCCCACTCGGAGTGCGGGTTCGCGGCGATCGCGCGGTTCGCGGCGCGCAACATCGTCGGGTAGTCCTTCGTCGCATTGTGGCACTGGGCGAGCTGGCACAGCGCTTGATGATTGGCCGGCTCGCTGGCCACCACGCGGCCGAGGATCTCGATTGCGTCGACGGCCCGTCCGAGTTCTCGTAGTGCGTCCGCACGCTTGAGATCGGAGGCCACGTCGACGTCGGGCATCAGGCCAGCTTCCGCTTCTTCAGGTAAGCGGCTAGATCGTCGTAGGCACCGGACTCGTTGGCGAACATCGCGACGTTGCGGGCGGACGCGAGCCACGGTCCAGTGGATGGCCGCACCTCTCGGAGCGCTCGGTCGAAGTCCCGCTGCTCGATCATCCGTACGTCACCGGTCGCGATCGAGTCGTGCATCGCGTGTTCGGCGGCGCTGTCGCACAGGTGAGCCAGATCCGCACCGGAGAAGTCTTCGGTCGCCGCCACGATCCTTCGCACGTCGATGTTCGCGACCGGCCGATCGCGAAGGTGATATTCGACGATCGGGCCGCGGGCGGCGCGATCCGGCGGCAGCACAAGAATCACGCGATCGAAGCGGCCGGGGCGTCGGAGCGCCGGGTCGACGTCCCACGGCGCGTTCGTCGCGGCGAGCACGAACACGCCGTCGTTGTCGCCGTCCATGCCGTCGAGTTCGGCAAGCAACTGGTTGCCGAGGGTGCGCATGGTCGACGAGTTCACCGCGCTGCGCTTGTGTCCGAGCGCGTCGATCTCGTCCAGGAACAGCACACACGGAGCGTTGCGGCGCGCGCTGTCGAAGATCTGGTGCAGGTTCTGCTCGGAGTTGCCGACGTACATGTTCAGCACGTCGACGATCGACAGCGAGATGAACTTCGCGCCCATCTCGCCGGCCACCGCGCGCGCGATGAATGTCTTGCCACAGCCGGGTGGGCCATAAAGCATCAGCCCACCGCGCAGGCTCTTTGCATAGAGGCTGCGCAGCGTGGGATTGCGCAACGGGGCGAGGAACGCCACCTCGAGTCGCCGCTTCACGTCGTCCATGCCGTGCACGTCGGTGAGGAAGATCGACGACGTCTCGACATCGAACATCCGATCGTCGTCGCCGCTGACCGGCTCCGGCTCGTCCGCGGCCGGCGCAAAGCGGGGCGGCACGATGCCGGTGAACTCGTCCTCGAACGCGCGCCAGTCGACGTCATCGGCCGGCCGCCGGGGCTCGGGCGCGGGTGGCATGGGTACGCCCGGCTCCGCCGCTCGTGGTTGGTCGCCGGCCGTCGGTGGGGTTGCGGCCGGTGGCGGCTCGGTCGCCTGCGACGCCGGCGTGGCGCCCGCGTCCGTACCCGTGGCTGTCTGGTGTCCCGGCGCGGCGGGCGGCTCGACCGCGGACGGCGGAGTCGCGTCGGGGCGCGCGATCGCTTGTGCCATCAGCGCCTGCGCCTCGGCATGGCCGGGATCGCGGGCGAGCGCCTGGGCGAGGTGACCGATCGCCTCCGCACGCCGGTCATCGCGCAACAGCAACTCGGCCAGATGCACCCGCAGCGGAAGGTCGTCGGGCGCGGCCTCGACGGCAGCCACTAGCGATGCGATGAGGGGGGAGTTGCCCACGGCGCGAGACTATCTAGCCGAACGGGCAGTCGGCCAGGTGCTAGGTGGCGAAAGCTGTGGTGCCGTTGGGAACGCGGCATCCTGGCTCAATCGCAACCGTGTAGTTGGCCGCCGGCTGCGTCCTCGCGGGCTAACGACGAAGCGGACTATGCAGACAAATGCGTCCGCCCGCGGCGGTGCGATTGGTGCGGTAGCGTCACGCGGTACGTGCACTGCGAGTCACCGCGAATCGGGGAAGGAGCACCATGTCGACACCTCCGAAGACGCGAGTGGCCGTGGTGTTCGGCGGTCGCAGCACCGAGCACGCCATCTCGTGCCTGTCCGCGGGCGGCATTCTCGAGGCGCTGGATCCCGACGAGTTCGACGTCGTACCGGTCGGCATCACTCGCGAGGGGCGATGGATCCTCACCGACGGTGACCCACGATCGCTGTCCATCGATGCGCGCCGCGCTCTGCCGGAGATCACCGCGGCCGCCGGCTCGGCCGTCGTGTTGCCGGGTGACCCGACAACGCACGGACTCGTCATGCTCGATCCCGCCGAGGGCGCCCGCGCGCTCGGCGACGTGGACGTGGTGTTCCCTGTGCTGCACGGCGCGTTCGGCGAGGACGGCACGATCCAAGGGCTGCTCGAAATGGCCGGCATCCCGTACGTCGGCTCGAACGTGTTCGCGTCGGCCGCCGCCATGGACAAGGAGTTCACCAAGACGTTGGCGAGCGCGGCGGGCATCCCGGTCGTCGACTACGTCGTTTTGCGGGCCGGACAGTCGCTGACCGACGCGGACATGCAGTGGCTCGGCCTGCCGGCGTTCGTGAAGCCGGCACGCGGCGGCTCGTCGTTCGGCGTCACCAAGGTCACCGACTGGTCGCAGGTCGAGAAGGCGATCGCTGAGGCGCGACTGGTCGATCCGAAGGTGCTCGTGGAGGCACAGCTGATCGGCCGCGAAGTGGAATGCGGCGTGCTCGAGGGGGAGGCCGGCGGCGCGCCGGAACCCAGCGTCCTGGCCGAGATCCGGGTCCTGGAGGGACACGAGTTCTACGACTTCGAGGCGAAATACCTCGACGAATCCGTCGAGTTCGACGTGCCGGCGCGGCTGCCCGAGCGCGTGACCGCGACGGTGCAGGACTACGCGTGCCGGACGTTCAGCGCGCTGGACTGCGCAGGCCTCGCCCGCGTGGACTTCTTCGTCACGCCGGAACTCGATGTCGTACTCAACGAGATCAACACGATGCCGGGGTTTACCGCGACGTCGATGTTCCCGCGGATGTGGGCGGCGACCGGCTGGGACTATCCGAAGGTGATCACGCGGCTCATCCGTACCGCCGTGCACCGCGGCACCGGCCTTCATTAAAGCTAGTCAAAGCGCCTGGACCGTTGGTCGGCGCACCGTCCCTGAGCGTGATGGCGGACGGCGGACGGGGCGCGCGCTTCGCTGACGGTAGCTAGCAGTTATAGGGCGTCTCGATGGACGGCATGGCGCTGACCAAGGGCGCGGAGAATTCGGCGGCCCACTGTGCTGAGCCGGCGCCACCGGGGGCGTACGTGTTCGGGATCGTCACCGCGACCGGCACCTCGCGGTCAAGCGTCGTCCAGACCGTTGACGCCTGGCCGTTCTGGGCAAACCAGCACACGCCGGAGATCGTCAAGACCTGATCGGTCGGCGCCGGACGGACCTGCGTCGCGCCGCACTCGACGGTGATCGGCGGATCGCCGAACGCGGCGTTCTGTTCCGGGCCGTTGCTGACGTGCCGCTGTTCCAGGTTGCGGAGCTTGTTGGGCAGCTGTGCGATGAACGCGAGGCAGGCTTGCGCGTGCGCGGGGGAGAGCTTCGGTGCGGGCATCGTGACGGTGCCGGTCGCGCCCGCCCCGACTGTCGGCGCGCCGCTCGCCGCGGTCGGGTTGGCCGTACGGGTGGCGAACACCGCAAAGGCGATGCCCGCGATCAGCAGAACAACCGGAAGCGAAACCGCGGTGGCAATGAGCGCGGCGCGGCGGGTGGCGCGGTCTGGCATGGTCCTACAGATTCACCACGGAGCACGTGAGCGTACGAGTGATGCCCGGCACGAGTTGGACACGGCTCACGATCATCTTGCCCAGCTCGTCGACGGTCGGGGACTCGGCCAGCACGATCACGTCGTACGGTCCGGTCACGGCATCGACCCGTGCCACGCCCGGCACGCCGGCTATCGCGCCGGCGACATCGCGTGCCTTGCCGACTTCGGTCTGGATGAGGATGTACGCCTGGACCACAACACGCCTCCCATCGGTCGCATCGGGCGTTGCACGCGAAAACTACCGTACAAGACGTCGATCTATGTTCCCTGAGTGGTTCTTGGCACGGTCACCACGGTGCCGCGGCGTGATAACCGCCAGGCGCCCGACGCGTCCGGTGGCGGTGCGGCAAGCTGTCGCGTGAGGGAGGTGCCATGACGGTCGCGGATATCGGCGAGTTCGGGCTCATCGATCGCATCACCGCGCGGCTCGGCGCCCGAGCCGCCGGACCCGGGGTGCTTCTTGGTCCCGGCGACGACGCCGCGATAGTGGCGGCGCCGGACGGTCGCGTGATCGCGTCGACGGACGTGCTCGTTGACGGGCGCCACTTCCGATCCGACTGGACCAGTGCGACGGATGTCGGCCACCGCGCCGCCGCCGCGAACCTCGCGGACATCGCCGCCATGGGTGCCACTCCGACGGCGTTGCTCGTCGCGCTCTGCGCGCCACCTGATCTCGACGTGGCGTGGGCCGAAGGGCTGGCCGACGGTCTGGCAAGCGAGGCCGCGTCGGCCGGCGCCGCGGTGGTCGGCGGCGACATCTCGGCGAGCCCGGTGCTGACCATCGCGGTCACTGCGCTCGGCAACCTCGACGGTGCGGCGCCCGTCTTGCGGTCCGGCGCGCGGCCCGGCGACGTGGTCGCGGTGGCCGGCCGGCTCGGTTACGCGGCGGCTGGCCTCGCGCTATTGAATCGCGGCCACCGGAATCCGGCCGCCTTGGTCGACGCGTACCGGCGACCCGTTGTGCCGTACCCAGCCGGTCCGGCGGCCGGACGCTTTGGCGCGACCGCGATGCTGGACGTGTCCGACGGGCTGCTCGCCGATCTCGGTCACATCGCTGATGCCAGTGGGGTCGCGATCGACGTACGCCGGGACGCGTTCGAGGTGGCGGCACTGCTAGCGGACGCGGCCGGGGCACTCGGCGCCGACCCGTACCAGTGGGTGCTGACCGGCGGTGAGGACCACGCGCTGGCCGCGACGTTCCGGCCCGACACTGCCCTCGGCGTCGAGTGGCGCGTCATCGGCCGCGTGGCGGCGGGCGCCGGCGTGACGGTCGACGGCCAACCGTACGCGGACGCACCCAGTGGCTGGGACCACTTCCGGTAGCCGCCATCTCGGTCACGCGTACGGCACCGGTAGCGTGATCGCCCGTGACCGACATCGAGATCCGATCGACGCGATATCTCGCACCCGCCGCGCAGCGCATGGTCGCCGCGGCGCTCGGCGACCTGAGCGCGCGATACGGCGGCGCCGGCGACGACACGCCGATCGACCCGATGGAGTTCAACCCGCCCGAGGGCGGCTTCTTCGTCGCATACCGGCAAGGCGAGCCGGTCGGTTGCGCGGGATGGCGTAGCCACGAGCATCTCGACGGCGGTCGTGCGGCCGGCGAGCCCGCGGTCGCGGAACTCAAGCGGTT
>Ga0126377_10000623_pt1 | contig 21813 bp, 13 predicted proteins | sample PanSoiMetPlot_22_FD_92647 | JGI IMG/M metagenome (GOLD analysis project Ga0126377, IMG submission 92647) | Tropical forest soil microbial communities from Panama - MetaG Plot_22 | ecosystem: Environmental > Terrestrial > Soil > Tropical forest > Bulk soil | place: Panama | collected 2016-02-17 | reverse complement strand
TTGCTCCCGGGGCTGCAGGCCACCAGACCGGATCTGATCCCGGCGCTGAAAAACGAATCCACCCTCGGCGGTTATCGTCGCTCGCGCTTGCGGAACGTGCTGGTGGTGGCGCAAATGTCTCTCTCGCTCGTGCTGCTGTTGTGCGCGGGGCTGGTGTTGCGCGGGCTGCAGCGCGCGCAACAGATTGATCCCGGCTTCAATCCCAGCCAGGCCGTCGAAGTATCCTTCGATCCAGGGCTGCAGCAGTACGACCGTGAGCGCGGTCGCGAGTTTCAGCGACAGGCGCTCGAGAGAGTGCGCAGCCTGCCCGGCCTACAGGCGGCCGGGCTGACCACGCACGCGCCACTTACCTCCGGCGAGAGCGGGGGGAAAGGCGTCTTCATTCAGGGCGATGAGCCGAAGACCGCGACACAAGCGCCGATTGCGTTGACGACCTCCATCAGCCTGGATTATTTCCGCACGATGGAGACGCGCCTGTTGCAGGGCCGCGACTTCACCGCGCAGGACGACGCCCAAAGCCCCCCGGTCGCGATTGTCAACGAGGCCTTTGCGCGCCGCTTCTGGCCGGGAGAAAACCCCATTGGCAAACGGTTCAACTTTACGACTGGGAAATGGATCGAAATCGTCGGCGTCGCGCAAGATGGCAAATACTCCAGCCTGGCTGAACAACCCCAGCCGTTTGTCTATCTTCCTCTGGCGCAGAACTACGAGAGCAAAGTCACGCTCATTGCCCGCGGCGCAGGCGATCCGCACTTGCTGACGGCGACCATTCGCAAGGAGATCCATGGGCTGGACGAGAATCTGCCGCTCTACGATGCCCGCACGATGCTCGAACACATGGACCTGCCGCTCTCTCCGGCGCGCGCCGCGGCGACCGCGCTGGGCGGGTTCGGCGCGCTGGCGTTGCTGCTGGCCGCCGTCGGCATCTTCGGCGTGATGTCTCACGCGGTGACGCAGCGGACACGCGAAATCGGCGTGCGTATCGCTCTTGGCGCCGGCTCAAAGGAGATCTTCAAGCTGATCGTCGGGCAAGGCGCGCTGCTGGTGGGAACCGGCGTCGGGATCGGGTTAGGCGCCGCCGCATTGGGGACCCGTCTGCTCGCCAATCTCCTGTTCGGTGTGAGCGCGCTCGATCCGGTGACGTTCGTCGGCGTGACGGCGCTGCTGACAGCGACTGCGTTCCTGGCTTGTTACCTGCCGGCGCGACGCGCGACCAAAGTGGACCCCATGGTCGTATTGCGACAGGAGTGATCAGGCGCCTTTTTGACGACGTTACCGGCGATCCGATGGCGCGCTCCAGTTCAATGATCGCCAGCGCGAGCTTCAGGAGTTCCTCGATGAGCCATCTTCGCGCATGCGAGCGTTGCCGCGAAGACGTTCGCAGTTTCCTGGAGTTCAGGCGACAGATCGAATCGGCGATAAATATCATCCCTGCGGCCGGACAGCCTGTGAAATGGACGGAGAGGATTTCAGGGTGGCTATACCGGCCAAAAGCGCAATTGAGGCCGCTCTATGCAGGAACGGTAATTGTCGCTCTCGGCCTTGCGTTGCTCGCATTTTTCTTGCTGCGAGATGATGGCGCAAAAGATCAAAGAGCGTTGACGACCCCCTCTCCTGAAATAATCACTCCTTCTCCACAGCCTTCGGCGTAGGCTTCGATCCCGCCGCCTCATTCGAAGTCTGATGAAGAGCCTGACAAGGTCTCCGTTGGCAAGCAGTCAGAACAACCCACACCCGTTCCTGGAATTGGACCGACGACTGACAAGGATATAATCGCTTCTTTACGCGATGGCGATAGAAAGATCGTCGTCAGCCGTACAGGCGCTGTGCGCGGTATCGAAGTGATTCCTGACAGCCTGCGGCGCCCGATCAAAGACGCCCCGCTTACACAGGAAATCAGAAAGCCAGAATCGTTGAATGAGATCGCCGCCGAACAAGGGGCGGCGAGAGGGAACAACGACAGGAAATCTCCCTTCAAACTCTTGCGCCCGGGTAGGAACGTGATCGCCGAGGATCAGCCGGTGTTCGAGTGGCAGGCGGTTGAAGGCGCGTCAAACTTCGAAGTTCAGGTTGCGGATTCCAGAGGTCGTGAAGCCGCCAACAGCGGGCGGCTTCCGGCGTCGGCCACACAATGGTCGCCGGCGACTCCGCTAAGGCGCGGCGTAATCTATAGCTGGGCGGTCACCGCAATCGTCAACGGTCAAACTATCACATCGCCAGCTCCAACCGCGCCGGGGATGAAGTTTAAGATTCTGGAGGCCTCTAAAATGCGCCAGCTCGAACAATTAAGAGAACGCGGCTTCTCGCATCTTGCGCTCGGCGTCTTCTATGCGCGAGAGGGAATGCTCGCGGAAGCGGAGCGTGAATTCCAGGCGCTGGTCAATGACAATCTCGATTCACAAATCGCATCCAATCTGCTTCGAGCCGTCCGGGCCTGGCGCTGAGATCTCATCTATCATTTCCAACAACCACAAAACCGGCCCAGCGCGCCGAACCGGTGATCTTGATCGGAGATTCAGGCGCTGGAAAAACGCGTCTCGCAAGCGGGCTGTGCCTGGCAGCCTGCAAGCAGAAGAAAAGGGCGCGTTTCGTGGCGGCGGCCGGCTTGATCAACGGTGTTCTTGCGGCGACGTGGCAGGGCGCATATAGTTTTCTCACCTGCGCCGCGATCCCACAAGGACGCATAATCGGGAGGAGCGTTGACGACGCGCAAGAATCATTAGATATCGATTGATTGGTGAATGCGAGGGATTTTATGAAAAGACCGTGCCTTCTAGGTTTCGTGATCGCCGCATTATTCTGCTCGGGCAGCGCCAATGGTGAAAACCTCCAGGCGCTGCTGTCGAAGTTCAAGGCTGAAACCGATTTAGCGCGGAAAGAGCTCTTGCTGATCGAAATCCTCCAGCACTCGGAAGCAGGCCCCCAGTTGCTGGCTTTAGCCGAGAAGACAAGCGATACGGATCGCTTGCTGAGGAAATACGAACGCGTTAAAGACCCAAAAGAGATCAGGGCATGGCTCATGGCTTATCATGGGGAGGCTCCTGGTCAGCAGGTAATGTATTCATTTGTCGACTGGGCGATTTCCAATCCGGATGGATTTATCGCAATTACAGATGGATTTACGGACGGCGAGCAGAAAATATTCGTCGAAGGATTTAGCGACGCAATATATCAAAGTTCGAGAGAGAGGGAATTCAAAAACGCCTTTAAGGGGCGACAGACCAAGGTTTTGAGCATGACGCTCGCGGAACTACCGTGAGCTTTCGGCGACGAATCTTTGTTATGGCCCTGACCTGGGATGAGTGAGGGCCGATCAGGTTCGGAGGAGATGCGTTCCACTTGTAGAAGGTTAGGATCGGCAAACAGCGACTTGACACTCATCCATGATGAATAGCAAAAAATCCGGCTTGCGCCAAAAGCTCGGGTGAACCCAGATCAAATTGCCAAACTCACCCGATGGGTGGCGCCTAAAGCGCAATTCAGATTCCAAAACACCTGACATCGAAAGGAGATCTTATGTTCGCTGAAAACTACACCGTCTCGAAGCCCTATGCTTGCGACAACCTCACTATCTTCCTCATTCACGGAGAGGAGAAACTGCCTGAAACCCCGTTGCTGACCCTGCAGGAGGCTTTGGAGCAGAAGAAACTGATCGTGCACGAGACCAGGAATGTCAATGAACTGGCGATTGAAAACCTGTCGTTGGAGGAGGTCTACGTGCAAGCCGGCGACATCGTCAAAGGCGGATTGCAGGATCGCGTCTTCGCCTATGACGTGATCGTGCCCCCACATTCGGGGAAGATTCCGACCGGCGCCTTCTGCGTGGAGGCGGGAAGGTGGCGACCGAGGAGAGAAAAGACGGGAGAAATAGAACCGGATTTTCAGTTTTGTTCCTCGGAACACCGCGTACATACCAGAGACCTGAAGTTCGCGGCCTTTGCCAGTCGCTCGCAGGCCGAAGTCTGGAACAAAGTGTCAGAAGCCCAGGACAAGCTGAGCGCGAAATTGGGCTCGTCGGTGAGGGCGGGACGTTCTGCGACCAGCCTCCAATTGACGCTGGAGGACGAGAAGATTGACCAAAGAGTGGAGCGATACATGCGGGAATTGACTCACATTATTAGCGGCGATGACGGGCGAGGCGATGTGATCGGCTATGCGTTCGCACTTAACGGCAAGGTCAACAGCGCCGATCTCTACGGATCGAAGACGCTTTTCAGGAAGCTCTGGCCGAAGTTGCTGAAGGCCAGCGCGGTCGAAGCGGTCGCCGAATTCGAGGAAGGGAAGAACTTCGCCCCCGTCACAGCGGATGATGTCAAAGCGTACCTGAATGACGCCGCGCGAGATAAGGCCGTCGAGAAACAGGTCACATCGCGCATCCGATTGATCACCCTGGAGACGAATAAGACCATTCTGCAAGACACCTGTGATCTGGAGAGAAATGGAGCTTGGGTCCACCGATCTTGCCTGGTTAAATGATTATGCAACCTGTACCTGATTCGCATTCACCGCCCGGACACGATAGACCAGCAAACCGGCGAACGCTGGAGCATTTTACCGGCTGTCTTTTGGGCGGCGCGGTGGGCGACACGCTGGCCGCGCCGGCCGAGTTCCATAGGATCCACGCAATATGTAGTGAATACGTATCGGCAGGTATCACAGACTACGACACGTCTTACGGCCGACGTGGGGCTATCACCGACGACACGCAGATTACGCTCTTCACAGCGGAAGGATTATTGCGCGCAATGCATACTCCGTGCTGTCGAAAAACTATCGCGCAATCGCCTGGCAATTGCGCTCGGCGCAGCCAAAAAGATTCCACCTTGTGACCTATCGCGGTAGGGCATACCGAGGGGTTAAACGCTTGTGGAGCGAGTGTAAGACCTGCCACGGCGGGCCCATTCGCGTCGAAGCAAGAATCCCGCCGCTTCTAGCGGCGGGGGCGTCAAGAGCTCCTGTCCCGCCCCTAAGTAATGTCGTATAATCCCGGCTCCGATAATGTAAGCTATTTTTAGCCCCGGAGCATTTAGGGCGCTTCAGCTTGGTCCTGTCTTTTCGATTTTCTTTAGCTATTATTTATCGTGGAACAGGATGGCATCTCATTCCACCTTTCACGCAGGAGTAGAAAATGTCCCGAATCACCCGCGCGCCCGGGCCCAAGGTCATCCTCGTCAATCCGGCGATGGCCACAATCGGCTACAGCTTCATCACTCCGCGCTGGCTCTATGTCATCGCACAGGCGACACCCGTGGATTTAGTGGGTGATCCCATCGTCGTTGACGAAGTGCTCCAAAGGTTCGACGGCGCGACAGTTCGCCCCGGAGACATCGTTGGCATTGGCATCAACACGGGTAACTGCCTCGCCGGCTATCGCGTCCTGCGCGCGGCGAAATCGCGGGGGGCGGTGGTCGTAGTCGGCGGCATTCACGCGACGATCTTCCCCGAAGAGCCGCTGGAGATGGGAGCGGACGCGGTGGTCATCGGCAACGGCGACGTCGTCTGGTCGCAAGTCGTCAGAGACGCTCTCGAAGGTCGACTGCTGAAGCGGTATGACGGCGAGCGCGTCCCCGGCGCCGCGATGCAAAAAGCCCGTTGGGATTTACTTGATCCAACAAAATACTTGATGCCCTCGATTCAAACAGTCGCCGGCTGCCCTGAAAATTGCAGCTTCTGTTCCGTATGGGTGACCGACGGGCGGCAGCCTCGCCAGCGCCTCTCCGAGAAGATCATCGAAGAGGTCAATGAGCTTTACCGCCTGGGTTTCCGTTTCTTGGTCTTCGCCGACGACAACTTCAACCCGGCCACCACCGGGCGGATCGCGCGCGAAACTAGCCCGCAAAAACAAAAAGAGCTGGGGCGCATTCGCGAAGAGCGGCTGAAGTTCTTCGATGAATACGACCGCGCCGTGCCGAAAGACATGCTCGCTTTCACGCAGATGACCGCAGAAGTGGTCAGCGATGAGGAATACTTTTCGGCTATGCGCCACAAGATGCGCATCCGTATGGCGCTGGTCGGCGTTGATTCGTTTTACGAGGAAGGGCTGGAGAGCGCCGGCAAGTTGTGGAGCCCCGTTGGGAATCAGATGGTCGAGACGATCCAAGCTATTCAGGAAAAAGGCATCCTGGTCTTAAGCTCGATCATCTGCGGTCTGGAATCAGATTCAGTCCATACAATGCGCGCGATGCGTGAATTCGCGCTCTGGTCAGGCACGGCGCTGGCCCAGTTCACGGTCTATCGCCCCTATCCCGGGACCAAAGACTATTTCGAGATGAAGCAGGACATGAAGCATCGCGGCGAAGCAGGTTACAAGCCGAAGCATCGCACTCAGATCCTCTCCGACCATTTCTGGCTGGATAGGGGCGACCCCATAGACTGGTTCCGGCACGCGAGGATGGACACTGAGGTGTTGTTGCATGAGAACCGGAAGTGTTGGGACAGCTTCTATTCGCTCGGCGAAGTGCTGAAGCGGGCAAGGCGCGGCGTCGCCCGTTCGTGGCCCTGGGCGGGGCGGCTGGCGTACATATTCCTTTCCATCGTTTTCTATCGCGTCTACACCGGGCACGGAGTCTCGGCAGACAACGTGCGGAAGAAAAAAGGAGTGGTGACGAAGTTCTTCATTCGGCTGGCCGTCGGCGTCTACAACCGGTTATCCCGCAACGATAAAGTAGACTTCAGGGTGAAATAGCGATTTTCAGCGAGCGAGCTTGTGAGACCGAAAAGATACCGACAAACGAGGAAGCGCCAATGACTCCTGAACGCCATCAGCAAATCTACCGCATCTATCTTGAGGCGCTGGAGGTGGAAACTGCCCGGAGGATGGAATTCCTCGAACGGGTTTGTGACGGTGACGAGGAACTGCGTCGGGAGGTCGAGTCAATTCTGGCCTCGGACGATCAAGCGGGGAGTTTTCTCGAAAAGCCTGGGATGGAGGTCGCGACGACGATGGGTGACAAAGATCGTCGCCAGCTGGCGGCGGGTCATCGGATCGGCCACTATGAAATTCTTTCCTTATTAGGCGCGGGCGGAATGGGTGAAGTCTACTTGGCCGAAGACGCACGACTGGGTCGCAAGGTGGCGCTCAAACTACTCCCGGCCAAATATACCGCCGAACCCGACCGGGTGGCGCGCTTCGAGCGGGAAGCGCGCGCTGCGAGCGCGTTGAACCATCCCAACATCATCACCATACACGAAATCGGTGAGGCCTTGGCGGGGCGCTTCATTGTCATGGAATTTGTCGAAGGGTGTACGCTGCGGGCGCTGGCAAGAGGGCCGGTGGCGTTCGACTCGCTCATAGATTGGGGCGGGCAGATCGCCAAAGCGCTCAAAGTCGCGCATGCGGCGGGCGTCACGCACCGTGACATCAAGCCGGAAAACATCATGGTGCGTTACGACGGCTTTGTGAAAGTCCTCGATTTCGGACTGGCGCGGCTCATACATACCGGCGGAGCCGATTCCGCCGACGTCAAGCTGGCCCGCACCGCCCCTGGCATAATGCTTGGAACGGTGCGCTATATGTCGCCAGAACAAGCGGTGGGGGGAACGGTTGATCGCTCAACCGACATCTTCGCTCTCGGCATTTTGTTGTATGAGCTGGGTACGGGCCAACATCCTTTCGCGGCGGATTCTGCGCGCAACATGCTGTACGCGATCGCTTCGCGGACGCCGCTCGCGCCATCGCGTCTAAACCCGGAAATCCCGGCGGCGCTTGAATCGCTGATCTTGCGGATGCTCGAAAAAGACGCCCGGTTGCGGCTCACGGCGGCGGAAGTCGAGGCCCTGCTTCAGGAGATGTCGGGCAGCCAGCCGAACTTCGAAACCAGCCGGATTATCGTCGCCGACCGGCGTCAGACCGTGGGGCGCGGAAAAGAGCGCGCGGAGTTGCGGGAGAGTTTCGCGTCGGCGAGTTCAAGGCGCGGATTGTTGCTCTGCGTGGCTGGCGAGCCCGGGATGGGCAAGACAACTCTGGTCGAAGATTTTCTCGCCGAGCTGGAATCCGGCGACCAGGCGCTCCACATCGGCCGTGGTCGTTGTTCCGAGCGATTGGCGGGCGCTGAAGCTTATATGCCGCTGCTCGAAGCGCTCGAGAGCCTGCTGTACGGCCAGTCCGGTCAATCAATCGCGCACGCCATGAAGCGGCTCGCGCCCTCCTGGTATGCGCAGGTTGCGCCGCTCGCGGCTGAGACTTCGTCGTCGGCGCGCAGGGCCAGACCGGGGTCGCAGGAAATGATGAAACGTGAGTTGAGCGCCTTCTTTCAGGAGATCACGCGATTACGACCGCTCGCGCTCTTCCTCGATGACCTGCATTGGGCCGATGTCTCGACCATTGATTTGCTCGCATATCTCGCCGGCAAGCTGGCCGGCGCGCGCGCGCTGATCGTGGTCACATATCGCCCGTCAGATTTGTTGCTGGCCAAACATCCGTTCCTGCAAATCAAGCCGGATCTGCAAGCGCGCGGCGTGTGTCGCGAAATCCTGCTGGAATTTTTGACCCGCGATGACATTGAAAAATATCTTGCGCTCCAATTCCCCGACCACTGTTTCCCGGCGGAGCTTCCGTTCCTGATCCACGCGAAGACCGAGGGCAATCCGCTTTTCATGACTGACCTCGTGCGCTACTTGAGTGATCGCGGGGTGATCGCTCAAGCGCAAGGCCGCTGGGCAATGGCGAGCGCGCTCCCTGAAATCGAGCGTGATTTACCCGCCTCAATGCGCGGGATGATCGAGCGCAAGATCGCGCAGCTCGAGCCGGATGATTGTCAATTGCTGGCGGCGGCCGGCGTACAGGGTTATGAATTCGATTCGGCGGTCGTGGCCAAGGCGCTGTCGTTGGAACCGGACGAGGTCGAGGAGCGGCTCGAAGCGTTGGAGCGTATCTACGCGTTCGTGCGGTTGGTCGAGGAGAAAGAGTTCCCTGACCGAACGCTGACACAACGCTATCGGTTCGTCCACGCGCTATATCTGAACGCTCTCTATGGCTCGCTGCGCCCGACGCGGAAGACCCGGCTGAGCAAGGCGGTGGCCGAGGCGCTGCTCGGTTTTTATGGCGAACAGAGCGGCAGGGTGGCGTCGGAGCTGGCCGCTCTCTTTGAAGCCGCGCGGGAGTTCGCGCGCGCCGCCGAATATTATTCGCTCGCCACTGAGAACTCCCTGCGAGTTTGCGCCTACAAAGAAGCGGTGATCCTCGCGCGCCGCGGTTTGAATCTGCTCGACGCGGCGCCGGAGAGCGTCGAACGCGCCCGGCAGGAGCTTAGGATGCAGGTCGCTCTCAGCTCCGCATTGATGGTCACCACGGGTTATGCCGCCGCGGAAACGGAAAATAGTCTGCTCAGGGCGCTCGAGCTGTGCGAGCAACTCGGTGAAACCCGCCAGCACTATCTGGGTCTGGGTCTTTACTATCTGGTAGGGGCTGAGTACCACGCGGCTCGGCGGACGGCGGAACAATTGCTCATTAAGGCCCGAAGTCTTAATAACCCGGTCCTGCTGATAGGGGCGCACGCGACTCTTGGATTCACTCTGGAATTTCTCGGAGAGCCGGTCGAAGCTCGTCATCAATTCGAGCAGGCGATCGATCTTTACGACCCGGAGCAGCATCTTTCCTTGAGATCACGCTACAATTTCGACCCAGGATTGTATAGCCGAAGCGAGATAGGGTTCAGCCTCTGGCTGCTCGGCTACGCCGACCAGGCGCTGGGCGCATCTCTGGGCGCTCTTGATCAAGCGCAGAAAATTGGTGATCCACGAACCCTGGCCAACGCCTATCGGTTGGCCACCTGGGTGCATTTTTTTCGCCGGGAGTCGCTCAAAGTTCTGGAATTAGCTGAGACTGCTATCGCATATTGCAACGAGCACGGCTTTGTGAATGATCGGGAATGGATCAATATCTTGTCTGGCTGGGCGATGACAGAGCAGGGTGAAATGTCGGAGGGATTGGCCGAGATGCGCCGGAGTCTAGCCGCTCTTCGCATTATGCGCGCCAGAGTCGCGTTCTCGTGTATGCTGGGCATGCTGGCTGAGGCCCTGGCCAGGGCCGGACAAGGGGACAATAGTTTCGCCGTATTAGTAGAAGCGTTCGAGGTGGTTCACCAAACGGACGAACGTTACTACGAAGCGGAACTCAACCGACTCAAAGGCGAGTTTCTACTCAGGTCGCGATCTCAGCCGCTGGACGCGAATCAACGGCTCTCGGAAGCCGAAAGCTGTTTCCGACAAGCCGTCGAGATTGCCCGGCGACAGAGCGCGAAATTCTGGGAGTTGCGGGCGACGATGAGCCTGGCGCGACTCTTGCGGCAGCGGGGCAAACCGACAGAGGCGCGCGAGACGCTCGCCGAAATCTATGGCTGGTTCACCGAAGGCTTCGACACTGCGGATTTGAAAGAGGCCAGTGCGCTACTCACGGATTCTTCAGAAGATTGAGTTGGTGGCGCCTTCCTACGGATCACGATCGCGCATCCTTACATAAAGATAAATGCGTTCTTGAACGATGGTATCACGACTCCCGGCCGCATCAGTCCTTGGAGCGAAATTCCCCAGAACCTCGAGAAATCGAACTCCCTTCGCAGGGCAAGATCATCTCCATTCCACAAGTCGGCGGCCTGCATTATCGGTACCGTCGGGCCGCCTAAATTTGCCGCCGCCGCTGGGCCTGGCGATATTCCATTGTTTCGTAGTTTCCCTTCAGCGTGATTGACTATATATTCAAGTAAAAAACGCTCTAAATTTTAAATCAACTTTTTTGTCCCCTGGCGGCTTCGACAGCATCGGATTTAGAAACGCGTCCGTGACCATATCGCGGATGCCAATGATTTAAATCGGGATCATCCTTCTGAGAGGTATCGATTAATATTTCGCGGATCCTTTCAGCCGAAAGCTCTTTGCTCGCTACAGAAAGCATGGAGGCGACGATTCCGGTCACGACCGGCGCGGCCAGACTTGTGCCGGCGACCCGGTTCCGCAGCACCAGCGTACGCGACTGCGCTGCCAGAACCAACTCACCGGGAGCGGAAACGTCGGGCTTCTCCGAATGGTGTTCGTTTAGAGACGGTCCGGAACTGGTGGAGTCACCAAGCTTATTTCCCGGAGTGCGCGCATCATACGATCCCACTACGATGCTCTTGTTTCCGCAGGCAATTGAGTTGAGCGTGAAAGAATCGTCGATTTTGTAATGCGATTTCGCACACTCGGATTGTTCCGGTTTCATCGCAACAAAGCAGGATTGTCCCATCTCATCGCGTTCAATCCAGGCATGGAACCTGGTCTCCTCGCCCTTCTTTGCTTTCGTGCAGTGTAAACGCAATGTCCAATCACCCGGATGCAACTCATTCTCAAAGAAAACATTGATTGTATTCTTCCCCGAGTTTGGTTCGTCCAGGCGATTGACGACGGATAGCAACCCCTGACACTTATCTGAGAGATCGATCTGCCATCCGGGAGCGACTTTGCCCCAACTGATATTGAAGGGATCAATCACTTCAACCGTTATGCGGTCATCCGGCGGATACCAGACTTCCAACTCATTCGGCGTTGAATCGTTCTTCGAAATGCTCCATTTCAGGTCGAGCGTTTCTCCTTCGACGATCTGCCCCGACACATGAAGGTCTCGTTTGAAAGAATTTCCGGCAGCGACGACCACTGCCCGATTCTTCTTTTCGCGCAGCATTCGATCGATGGCTTCTTCAACCAGAGTCGTTCCGTTGTGAGGTCCCCCGTTGGTTCCCACACTCAGATTGATCACGCAAGGACGGTTGAGATCATCCGCGAATTTGAAGATGAATTTAATGGCCTCCACGAGTTGCGCCGAGTCGCCGAAGGAGTTGTTGAGGAGTGGGCCCGGATGCGTGGAGAGTTCAACGAAAACGATATCTGCATTTGACGCGAACCCCGACACTCCAGTGCCATTGCCGTTGCCCACTGCTACATCAGCAACATAAGTTCCATGCGCGCCGACCTGGAAGATCGTGTCCTCAGGGGGGCCATAACCGAGCGCCTTGTAAGCGGCAGCGCAAACTTTCTCTACGTCGGATTGGTCCTTGACCTTAGCGGCGGCAGCGATTGCGTTATTAATGTCGGATTTGGTGTATAACCTCCCGTAATCGAAACCGAATTCCAGTGGCTGCATATGCTCGGAATCGGCGGTGGCCGATTGATCCCACAACGCCAGTATACGGGTCTTGCCATTGCTGTCGCGGAAATTGCGATGCATAAAATCCATTCCGAAATCCACGATCCCCACGATGACACCTTTCCCATCCTCCCCAGTCGCATCGTTGCAGTTGCCTTCGATCTCCACTGCCGTATCTTTCGCTCCGGACGCTTCTAGAGATTTCTCGAGCGTGGGTCTCATCCGCATTCCGGCCTTCAGGCTGCGAATGAAATCTTTCTTCCTAACCTCCTCGACGATCGATACGGGCATTCGCGCTGTCACTAGCCAGGTCGGATCTTTAGGTTCCTCATCTTTTTCTGATACAGGGTTGATGACAGTTTTGATTTCGACATCATCGAGTGATTTGAACGCCTGAAGATCGGTTACTTTGGCAATGACAGTGGCCCAGTCCGCTTTTGTCGAAGCGGTCGCCAGTTTAGAGATCTTCTGACTCTGGACTCGCCGCACCAGCCAGTGCAGATGCGGATCCATTCCGCAACGCACCGCCTCAGTTTGTTTAGCCAATTCGTTGTTCAGTGGAATGTCAATCGGCGCGTTGCAGTTAGCGCAGTATCGCCAGGGCAGTGTGGTCGCGTGGCAGTTGGGACAAATAACTTTGTTCATTTTGGGACACCCCTTTTACTCTCAACATGCTCAAATAATTTTCCGAATTATGGGATAGAGAGCTGATGTCAGGACATTTCCCAAATAGCCTCTTCTTTTAGAAGATTGCAACTGAATGTGACAGCAATGGGCCGCGGATGACGCATACCCGAGCGGATTTCCGCTGATCTTAATGTGTTCATCCGCGAGAATCCGCCAAATCAGCGTCATCCGCGGCCCATTTTTCAACCCTTTGACAAATATGTCCCGACATCAGGATAGAGAGCGTGAGCTCAGATCGAATTTTCTGCCGGCATCGTCTCTAAAAACATCGTACCGGTTATGATGACTCGGTAAAACTAGGAGTCCGTCTTAGCCATCCACCCATGCAAACTTGCACATCTGAATCAAGTGAGAAGTCCGAATGAGCGGTGGCCAGCCGTCCTGAGTTTTCGCGTCCTCCATTTTCGACCACACGCTGTATATCGAACCTTTCGTTTTTCGAGTTGCTGACCGCATCGAAGATGAAACGGAAATCAGTGCCTCCCCTCGATTCTTCGGAATGCGGGCAGGTATTTTCAATCTTGATCAAATATCTTGTGTTTTCCTTCCACGGCAGCGGTAGGGAATTCGATGGATCACCTGCATTGCTCAGCGTTACTACGCTGCCTTGCCCTTCTTCGCAGGCGATGTCCAGTCCTACTTTAAATGCAATTCGTCCAAGAAATTGAGGCAGAAGCGTAGCATCATGGAGAGCGATGGATACAAATTTTTCGTTCGATATCAGCTCAGTGTAGATAATTCCGTTAGTGACATTAATGTACGGTCCAAGATATTTCTTTTTCTCGACGTACTCATGTGGTCTCAACTTCAATTTTTGATTGCCGAATTTATTCCCGTCGATGTCGACCAACCAGCGGGAATCATTCGGATCGCCCACGTCGTTTTCGCGGTTGAACTCGGCGCCCCGGTGTTCCGTCACTCCGGCTTGGAGAGCCTGTGTAGCCGTTATTTTGATATCACGCTCCGTGCTCAGTGAGTGGGAAATGAGCCTTGACTTGAGCAGGCTGCCATTCCGGTCAATCGTGATCTCCTGGATGTCAATAATCAATTCGTGCTTGGGACACTGCACGATGGCTACTTCGCATTCTTTTTTTTCTGGGTTGATCAGGAAAAGCAGAAGGCCTGCAAAAGAGATGGTGGCAGTCGGGGTTGAATTATTCAGAGGCATTTTGATCTCCTCCACGGTCGATGTACGGAAAGCTGTCGTGTGTTTGTTAAAAATTGGCATACCCGCCGATCACAATGAACGACGCCCAGTAACTTGGGTGGCGATACCGCTGTGATGGGCCATTGATCATCTCCGATTGAGCTCGTCTGAGCGCTTCGGCGGTCGTAAGTCCATCCTGCTTCCGATGCCTGTGAAAAGCGACCATCAATTCCGAGGTGGCCTCGGAATCAACCGGCCACAGGCTGGCAACCACCAGCGGAACCCCCGAAGCAATGAACGCACGCGACATTCCAATCATCCCTTCACCATTGTAGTAACGCTCCACGCCGCTACGGCAGGCCGAAAGCACAACCAGTCGCGCGCGCAATGGTCTTTGCTGATAAATCTCTTCTGCTCGCAACACACCATCTTGGTCACCGGGAGATACGGGTTCTTTCGCCAGTAAAAGCTTTGACAGTAACGATGAGTGTTCATCAACTACATAATGGGAAGCCAAATGCAGCGCATCAAATTGGGCCAGTTTGCTTTTTACTATTGCTTCTCTGGCATTTGGGCCAAGAAAGACCGAAGAATGTTGATAAAAGGAAGCGACATTGTTTGCTTCACGCTCCGAAGCAGGTAAATTTTCGAGCGGAAATGCCTGTCGGTCAAAACTGGGGTTGCCGAGACTTAACAGTGATTCATCCGTTTTCCCACTGCGCTGGAGCGCCCATTCCGAGCAGCGAAGGTAAACATTGGCGCTCGGAGCGAATGTCAGATGGTATTCGTCGATTATATATCTGCCTGTTTTCGTCGAGACGAGCGCATTGAAGGGGAGGTAATTCAGAACCTTATCCGGCACGATGCAGACGGATTTCTTTTTGTCCAACAGGTTTCGCGCCTCAAGAGGGGCAATCAGAATCTCATAAAGTTCCTTCGCCTGTTTAGTAGCATTCGCTTCGTTTTCACGGTCGATTGATAGACTAGAAACCACTCCCCAATAACTGTCCACTCTATCCCGCAATCCACTGAGCGAGATCTTCTCTTCAACTATTTCGAAGCTGTTTTGCGTGACAACCCAGATAAGCAGTTTGTCTTCCAGCACGGCGTATTGCACGATCTGCGCTTGCTGAGACAAATTCTTCTGAATCTGGTCCAAGGTAAGGGGCTCTGTGACAGACGGGAGCGCCATCGGATGGGACTTCTTGCCGGGTATCTGAGCGTTTGCATTGATCAAATCCAGGAGCGACCTTGCGCGAGAAGCCTCCGAATATTCGAAAGCCGCATGTTTGTTGCCCCTTCGCGAATATTCGAAATCGATGGCGATATCGTAAACGCTCTGCTCAGCGTCGAAAAATGTATTACGATGTTTCTCCTCGACGATCTTTGAACGGTACTTTTGGGCGAGACTTAGAACCTGCTGCAGCTCTCCACTTGCTGCAGCGTCGTTTCCTTGTGAAAGGTAACAAAGAAGCCGACCTTTATACGCATCGTAGATCCTTACATGGTCATCCACTTCTGCCAGACGATTAACCGACTGCTCGTAATTTTCAAGCGCTCGTTCGACATCACCAGACTCTCTGTATATATGGCCAAGCTGAAGTAAGGCATATCCGGAAATTCTTCGGCTAGAACTCTGGCTGGATTTAAAGCCCAGCTGAGCCAGTGTAATTGCCTCGTTGTAGTTTTGTAACTTCTTAAAGATCGACGCCAGGTGTACATATGATACTGAGATCTGTGAGGGATCTTGAAACTCTTTCAACCCCAGATCTAATGATTCCTTCTGAAAATCTGCTGCAGCGGCGTAGAAGTGAAGCGCATTAAGCGCTTGTGCAAGAGTGTCATATGTTCGCCACATCTGTCTGCCCCCCGGCCAACCATCATTCACTGATTGCAGGCAGCGATGGAGAATGGCAAGGGATTGGTGAAAGTCATCAAGGTAATTATGTTGATTAGCAAGCTGTGCAAGGCTTTTTTGTGCGCCGACTGTTTCCCCTATAAGCTCCGCTACTTCCAGAGCCCGTCTCGTAATAGTATTGCTTTTTGAGTATTCCGCTTGTGCAAAATGAACAGCGCCCAATGCGCATAAAGCTTGCACCTGTAGGGAGCGATATTTTTTGCTTTCACAGATTCGCTCGAGTTGTTGGAGTTGTGGGAGACTCTCCTCCAGCTTCGTCATTTGCAAGTAACAATAGCCAATCATCAGCTCGGCGAGTCTGGCCTCCCAAGTGTCTCCGGATTGCTCAAATAACCTTTCTGCATTGCTGTAATTTTCGAACGCGGTGTCGTATTTCGATTTGAGCCAAAACGCGTGTCCCTGTCGAATCAATTCGTGCGCCTGGATCAGCGCGACATGTTGTTGCGGAGTGGATGAGCGATAGAAAACCGCCAGTTCAGATGTGAAATGGTCGCCTTTCTCCAACTCCAGCTCACCGGCATAGGCCAGCGCTCGCAGCAGATCGTCTGCCTGATCGTTAAGGCCAGTCTTGGCGGCGTTGAGGAACGCTCCTGCCAACTGCCACCAGACCAATCTTTCGGTGATCGGTTCGCGGTTCTGCCTCAGAATCTGCCAGGCTTTGGCTTTATCGTTGGAATGATAAGCGTTCAAAAATTCCTGCAGAAGTTCCTGTGGAGTAAGACTGATCTGTTTCTTAGCTTCCTCGATTGCGATCTCGCGATACTTCCTGGCTTCGTCCGCCCAGGGAGACGAGGAGTCTTTTTCGAGGTATTTGTTCCAGGCTTCTTCGGCCTGCCTCCACAATCGCCGCTCTTGCAGCCAGAGACCCAGATTGAATTGTGCTTCGGGGGACTTCTCATTGAGTTTCTGAGCTTCATAGAGATGTTCGCGGCTTTCGGCAATGCCTAATTCATATTTGACCGGGTCTTTCTCTTTTTCGCTTTTGGCCTTTTCCATCAGGGCCACTGCGTAATCGTTTTGAAGCTGCGATTTTTCTTCATGATCGAGCTGCGGCCTTGCTTTTTCTGCGTTCAACGCGGAGTTGAACTGGTCGATGGCCTGAGCATAGTCCTTTTGTGTCAGGTAGTAACGCCCGGCCGCGTGGTAAGAGGTCGGGCCTGCTTTTTCACTGACCAAATCAAGAAAGATTCTCGCGGCGCGATCCAGCGCAAGTTTTCTCTGGCCGATTAAGGGGGCCATTTCGGAGCCGCGTTTGACGGAATAGGGCGCATGATTTAATGCGGATATACGCGGCTCGAGCGGGCGCTCCTGGCTGTATGCTTCGCTGAGCGCCGCCATCCCTTTCCTGAGTTCGGACTGAGAGACCAGCAGCCAATAAGCGCCTATTCCTAGGCTGATGACGATCACCGCCAGTCCTGCGATAGGCTGCCAACGCAGCTTCCGAATGAAGGAGAGGAGGTGAAGAGAGAATTTAGCAGCATTACGACGCGCCTCTGATTGAGAGGAAAGGGAGGCGAAGCCATCGATCGTCTCTCGGATTCTCACTTTTCTCGGAATCTCAGGCATTAGAAGCGTGTGCTTTTCAAACTTCTCTCTAAGGGGGGAAGGGAGGTCTCCGCAAACGTAATCATCGATCAGTTCGTCTTCGACGATTCGCAGTTGATCGTTGTAATCGTTGTCGAGCAACAGCCTCGACTCGATCTCGATCCGAGTCTCTTCATCCAGATCGCAGAGCAGATACCGCCGCAATATGTTTTTATCGTTTTCCTGATATTGCATTTCGATTGTCTTCCCTGTGTCATAGTTTTACCCTTTCAATCTCATTAAGTAAAAAAAGCGCGATCTATTTCGTACTTTTTTTATCTTCGAGGCAGTCGTTGAGGCAAGATCCGAGGGTATCCCTGATGCGAAGAACGCGTAAGGCCAATGCGTTCAATGATATGCCGAGATATACGGCAATTCGTTTTCGGTTTTCGATCTTTTGCTTTTTATCTTTGGAATAATAATCGAGGATCAAATCTCGTTGACTGTCAGGCAATTTCCTCAAACACCCATCCAGACAGTGGTGCAGACGCTCCCGGCTCCATTTTTCGTCATTGTTCTTAGAGGAATAGTAGGGAGAGTTCTTTATCTCGGACTCAGGTATTGGATGCGGTTTCTTTCGGTGCTCGTAGCATAGGTTGATCGCTACACGAATGATGTATTTGGCCGGTTCTCCTATGTAGGTTTCGATGATGTTGGGGAGATGTTCGATGACGCGGTCGAACGCTTTGTCGGCCAGCTCCTCGGCGTCGAGACTTCCGCGCCGCCCCAATATGCGGATGAGGTTTCGACGGATGTCTTCATATTTGAGCCCTGCCTTGTCGTTGTCAGGGTTGAGCCAAGCAAGAAACCGGTTCCAATCTTCCTCGTTCATTCGTCTAACCAATTTTCATCAGTGTGACCCAATGAGTGGTGAGGGTGTGTACTGCCATTTACCCTAGAGCACATCAGCAACTCCGAACATTCATGGGTAAGAATTGAAAGTTGTGACGGCAACAACACGAATTATAGGGGAATGAGGAAGTAAATCACAGGAAAGGCAGGGGATGTCATCCGAAAATTAAACTGTGACCGATAAATAATGGGCCGGGAAAAATTTTTGATATTTCGACGAAATATTTTTCGGTGTAAACAGTTATGAGATTGACAGGACCGATACTCCCCCTCGAAGCGATGGAAACCGATTGAAAGATCGGTTACGTGGGCGGAATCGGTCAATGAAAGAGCGTCCTCAGCCCAAGGCAATGCGTCCTCAGCCAAGGAACAGCGCCCCCAGCCATTCAGGGCATTGCCACTACCAGCCATTAGGAGGCGCAGAAGGCGATTTGATCGCTCTTCTGCGCTGCTTGCCTTGAATTGAGTCTAAATCGAACGGAATGAATCGGTCGGGGGGCTTCTTCGATTTTCACCACTAAGTCTGGCTGACATCGTACACTCTCTTCCGCCAAAGTGAGCCTGCTGGTTTTGCCCGGCATGCAAGAATGCCGGACGGTTCGATTGGCGCAGAGCGCCCTGGTCGCAGTTGATAAGCGCACGGCTCGCGGTCGGGGAAGTCGTCGCGACGCGTGAGCAACTCGTCGCCGTGTCCAACGTCCTGCGGGTACACGTTGGCGAGCGCCTGATATTCAGGAGACTGAATAATTGACGACCAGAACAAGATCAAATACGCCGTTGGCGACGGCGGGCGGCGCGATCGCGCTGCGCTGCGTCGTTGGGATCGGTGATCGTGGCGATGTCGAGTTTGCTGGACAGCGTAAGCATGCCGCCGCCCAGGCGTCCCAGATTCGCCGACGACGAGAGCTGCGCGGTTTAGCCGTTGGGGGGCTGGACGCCCAGCATGCCAAGCAGCTCCGCGCCGGTTATAGGCGCGCCCTCGCGCGGCGCGGCGTAGATGCGCACAGTATTGGTTTTAAGCTTGCGTCCGCGCTGCGCGAACAGGAACGGGAACCGGTCCTGCGCGATGATGAATTTCTGCGTACGAGGCGCCGCGTTGGGTTCGATCGGCGCGGTGAGCGCCGCCAATTCCCTCGGAAACTCCTGGCGTAGGCTGATCAGGCGGTTGAGTCCCCGTCTGCCGCTGGCGCTGGTGATCGCGCCGAGCGCGCTCGCCAATTCCGCATTCGCCTTGGCTCTTAAGGCGGCGCCTGCGCCACGCGCCGTATAGTGGATGTGGAGCACGACGTCCGAGATGGTGTCATAGTCAAAGGAGCGGAACGCCTCCGGCAATTCGAGCCGCCAGGCGCTGATGGCGCCGGAGCGCGCCCCTGCAAGCTTACCGGCTCTGCGTCTATAGAAGCCTGCCGCGCTAGCTCGACGATTGTCATAATTTGCCGGCGTTATCATGGCTACAAGCTCACCCTGAATTTCAAAATACGCAATATCTATAGCGATTCCTGATCTGGAACGACTGTTGCCAATATCGTGACCATTGTTCGATCTCAAATATCTGGAGCTAGGGAATGGGTCAAATGAAGAAGATAATATTGAAATATGGGGTTTTTGCATTTTTGTTTATGAGCCTTATTTTTATCGGATGTGAAGAACATCCGTATAAAGTCTCGATTGACGGCAAAGTCCCGCCCTCTTTTACGATTAAGACTTATGACTCAGTGTATTTCGTTCGAATCCTAAAATATCCAGTGGAGCCTAAAACCGATATATATCCGAATGAAGCCGGAATCTGGCAAATTGAACAAAAAGGATCCTGGCGCCAAGTATCCACCGAAATCGAATACGGCATGGTCCCTGACGGGTTTATTCAGAAGGTTCCTAAAGATGGATCGGCCCCGCCGGCGCTCAAAGAAGGCGAAGAATACCTGTTTTTTGCGCCCACTACAGCGAATTTTGATGGAATAAGATTCAAGATCGAGAACGGAAAAACGGTGATTGTAGATTAAACTTGCGAAATAACTACAAGGTCTCATTACGCCATGCCCCAGGTTGCGGGACGCTAATCGGTGGAGCGCCGAGAGCCGCCTGTCGTGCGAATAATCGCGGCGCTGAAATCTATGAAACCTTGATCAGCAGCTTGCCGAAGTTGCGTCCTTCAAGCAATCCGATCAGCGAATGAGGGGCGTTCTCCAGGCCCGTGACCACATCCTCGCAGTATTTGACTTGGCCACTTTCGATCCAGCCGGCCATCTCGCGGTAAAAAGCCGGGCGCTGGTCGGCGAATTCGCGCTGAATGAAACCGCGTATCGTCAGGCTTTTCGTCAGGACATCCCTCATGACAACGGGCAGACGATCCGGCCCTTCGAAAGGGCCACCGCTGTTGTACTGCGCGATCAAGCCGCAGACGGGGATGCGCGCAAAAGGGTTGAGCAGAGGAAAGACCGCGTCCCACACCGCGCCGCCGACGTTCTCAAAATAGACGTCGACGCCGTTCGGGCATGCGTCGGCCAGTTGTTCGGCGAAATCCGGCGCCCGGTGATCGACGGCCCGGTCAAAGCCCAATTCGTCGCGCACGTACTTGCATTTGATCGCGCCGCCGGCGATCCCCACCGCCCTGGCGCCCTTGATCCTGGCGATCTGGCCTACTGCCGAGCCGACCGGCCCGCTGGCCGCGGCCACTACGACGGTCTCGCCCGGCTGAGGCTTCCCGATGTTCAGCAAACCAGCCCAGGCGGTAAATCCTGGCATGCCCAACACGCCCAGCGCAGTCGTGATCGGCGCGGCGGCCGGATCGAGCTTTCTCAGCCCTTCGCCGTTCGACAGCGCATGAGTCTGCCAACCTGAATGGGACAGGACGATGTCCCCGACCGCGAAATCAGGGCGCCGGCTGCCGATCACTTCCGCCACTGTGCCGCCTTCCATCACCGCGCCGATCTCGACCGGCGCGGCGTAGGATTTTGCCGCGCTCATACGCCCGCGCATGTAGGGATCCAATGAAAGATAGCGAACCTTGAGCAACACCTCGCCGTCCGCCGGAGTCGGGACGGCCGCTCGCTCGATGCGGAAGTTTTCGGGAACCGGCGCCCCTTCCGGGCGGCTCGCCAGAACGATGCGGACAAGAGTCTGATCAGTCATTGATTTTTTGCCTCCAGCGGTATCCTGGTATGCCGTCGCTTTCCGGCGACGCGAAACTGAGGTAGGCGGCAGAACCCCAGTTTTTTTCCGGTCTCCAATAAGAAGCGACTCGGCTCACCTGCGCGATCTTGACCTTCGGTACGAACCGGATGGTCTACAACCCGCGTTGTTCCGATGGCGGATCATCGGGCCTTGAAAGGATACCTCACGGTCATCACTTCGCCCGATTTTAATTGTATCCACTCTTCGCCTCTGACGGCCCTCGAATGAAATATCGAGCGACCGCCGGCTATCACCTCAAACCAAAACGGAGTATCGGGCGGGATGAAATACCGTTTGAATCCGGAGGGATCGAGAGGTACTCCGAATTTTGCC
>Ga0126377_10000622_pt1 | contig 21829 bp, 24 predicted proteins | sample PanSoiMetPlot_22_FD_92647 | JGI IMG/M metagenome (GOLD analysis project Ga0126377, IMG submission 92647) | Tropical forest soil microbial communities from Panama - MetaG Plot_22 | ecosystem: Environmental > Terrestrial > Soil > Tropical forest > Bulk soil | place: Panama | collected 2016-02-17 | reverse complement strand
CCAGACAAGCGGATCACTCCCGTCAGCTCGCAGTAGTAGAACCTTGTCAAACGCCTGAACAAATTCGACGTGAACAATACCTGTAGTCTCGCCCACAGGCAGATTAATTTTGACAGGCGTTTTCCCGTAAGACATTGCCCAGACAAAATCGCTGTCCAATTCGGCTACCAACAACATTTCGCTGACAGCATTGGGCGACATGTACACGTCGCTGCCGATAAACATATCCGTGTACGCAGGGTTAAAATCGCCCGCTGGCTGAACACCGCCTCTTGGCTCGCAAAACCCACGCCTGCAACGGTTGTTCGTTGCGCGGGCAAGAGTACCGGAAGGCAGTTTGTCCCGGTCGATCTTGTTGTTTACCCCTGTAAAAAACTGGTCGCCGTCAACGATTGGTTGGGAATCCAAGTCCCCGTATGAATCCCATTTAATCTGTCATCGCATACCCCTTGATCATTCTGGAACCCCTAGGTGCTCGATTATTGCTTTGTTCTTTCCGAGTAGCCCATCGACAGTTTGAAGGCATGTAGTGGCCATCAGTATTGATTCGATCTATCGTCATTCCTTTGGGTCGTTCGCCCATGTCGGATAAGAAGTTTTTGAATCCGTCCCTTCGGGAACTATGCCATCTTTCGCAGATTAAAATTCCGCGTCCACCGTAATACGGATATTGAGGACGTTTTGGGTCGTAACATCGCCTGTGCATTGATGACCATACCGAATAAGTTGGATCAGTTGGCATCCTTCCACCTGAATTACTTCTGTCATGCGTTCGATTATTATTACGCCTTAGGCAACCACATGACTTTGTATTTCCACGAACTAAATGAACCCCTCTAACAACAACGGTTTTACCGCATTCACACTTGCACTCCCAGTGAGTTTCTTTTTTGATAATACCATAAAAGCAAGTCACGGTTAGACGCCCAAACGTTTTTCCCAAGAGCTTTGATCGCTTATCTATTCTTGACATGATTACGTACATAGAAATGAAAAGCAGTTCTTGCTAGGCAACTTCCACAACTTCAAAAGCGTGAAATCTTAGGCGAGAATTTTGAAACGGCCAAAAGAAGAACCACGCAGTCGGGACACGGCTCAGTTCAACGGCAGCCATGTTAAATACGCTGGCTGGGAAATTGACCAGTTTATCCAGTAACTCAGCCTTTGTCGGGGTACTGCTAAACTCTACATCAGCAGAGTTAACATTTTGCGGGAAACTGACACGCACAGTACGCGAGCTTGGGTTATCGCGTTGCAACCGCATCGCCAGCATGGTCGCGTATCCTCCCGCGCCACCTACATTCTGAACAAAGTGCGGGAAATTCTGGGTCATAGCCCTGCGTAGATTCGCCCCTTCCAAAATGACTCCGGTCGGTATCACCCCGTAATCGTTGTCCGGTCGCCAGAAATTGCTGTTCGTTGTGCCGATCCCGATGTCACTGGACAACAGCTTGGACGCGCCCTGTTCACGGTTAGGACCGCCAGCCTGAGAGTTGCTGAACCCGATAAACACTTCGCTTCCCGTCAACGGCAGATTGTCTCCCTCGGTTTTTAACCCGATAAAATACCTGCTATCGGCAGGGTTAACGTTCCCAATGGAAGCAATCGTTTCCGATAACCCAGTGATCGTATCGTCAGCACCGGAAGTAGTCAGAGACAAAAACCAGCCTACACGCAGATCAATCCAGCCATCAGCGCGAATCGGCTGAACCAAATGCCTGCGGGTATGCATGACAATGATTTGGTCGCCAGACTTATCGAAAACGTGTGCATCGGCCATTTAGATATGTCTCCATCTCCTTCGTAATCGTATCGCACATATGTGTCCTCTGTTTACTCCAAACTCGGAAGCTGCTTCTTTATGGCTTAGTGGACTGGAACGAATTTGCTGAACGGAATCAGAAGTTAGCTTTGCCATTCCATTGCTTTCACCATAATGCATTCGCCATTTTAAGCAGGCATCCTGAACGTTATCAGATTGAGTACCCAAAAAAAGGTGATTTGGATTTACGCATGGCCTAGTATCACAACGGTGTAACACGCTCATTCCTGAAGGTATAAGCCCATTGTGAATCATCCATGAGGCTCTATGTGCTAACGTTGTTCCATGAAACGAAAAAGCTCCATATCCATTACTGTGAAAGCCACCACACCATAACCAGCAACCGGAAAAAGGCTCAGGAATATATTTATGGCTGAATTTAGAGATCTTCGGAACCTTTTTGGCTGCCCTGTTTTTACGCCTTCGTTCGTTAATTTTGCCGGAATTACGGATTCTGTAAAGGCGTCGCTGTTCCTTGAATCTCTCAGGATGTTTCGATTTATACCTTTTCTGGTATTCCGACCTACTTAGTCTCATCCTTTATTTCAAATTGTGATCGAAAAAGTTGCCCTGATCATCAATGATTTCGCAATCGCCGTGGTTATCGCTGCCGCTCAGTTGAGTAATGTTCCCGACCGGCATAGTCTCAAAATCGTTTCCAGCTTCATTGGAATGGTCCTTAAAATTCCCTGTGAGGATTTGCACCGGCATAACATCATTGCTCTATTGTTACCTGATCGGTGAGCACGTTGGGTTTAGGCAATAGTTCCTGCCCAACCCGATTCTGTTGCTCAGTTGGCACAAGCTGTTCTTCGGCCATGCCTTTGGTATGTTGACCCTCTGATTTCAGCCAGTCGGCATACACCCCGCGCACAACCTGATCAGCCAAAGCATAAGGAAATGGAACCTTTTCCCAGTACGGGTTGGCATCCTGATTTAGGGTGACGCGTACTCCCACCGGGGTCTGGGTTGTTAACGATAATACATTGGGCGAACCGGCAAGTATGCTTCTCCCAACTCCCTGAAAAAACGTGTCAGAAGAATTATCTATCGCCATCGTTAACCCGGCCAATATACCCAGATCACTTTCATTCTCAGACGTATAATCAACAGAATGAATTTCATTGCTTTCATCTGTGACTTCCAGAGTGTACGTAGCACCTATAACAACATCATCGGTTGCCAGGGTTACTTGCGTAATTTGCGGTGCTCCGGCTGCCCCTGAAACTACAGGCAGAAACGATTGAACCTGTATAGTGGTCAAATAATAAATCGGTCCACCGTTCGGAACATAGAACGGAGCGCTACTCCCTAAAGGTCTGATAAGATAAAAGTCGGATGCATTTTCAAACCGGATTTTTTTATTGGCCGGGTCAGCAGTAATAATGAACGTACTTAAAAACGGATCGGCAGCAAGGGTGTTCCGCATATTAGTTATAATATCCGACAGATTAGTCACTCCATCAGCCAGCACCGTAGCAGAGGTTAACAAGCTACTATCAGGGTTAAGAATCGGACAATAAAACTGAGATAAATCAGGTGGAACATCAGGCGGGATTACGTCTGAATTGGTTGTGAAATAGAGATCAATAATCTTGGTTTGCGCGGCCAACCCCGGATTATTGTTTTCAGCAGTTTGCGTCACTACTGGCGGCAACGGTTGATGCGTGAACGCCAATGACGGATCATGGCCAATGTTCCCGTTTACCCTGCTTTTAAACACTTCCCCGGCTCTCTTGGAATAAACCAAGTCCCCGACCGAATACGTGTTCTGAACATTCCACGGGGTAGAAGTAAACTGCGGTACAGGCAACATGAACTTCATCCATACCTGTGCGCCATGCTCGAACCCTACCCAGACCCCGTTACTCAAACGCCTGAACGGAATATCCAATGGTCCATCAGTAATTCGCGGATCTAGTAGATACACCCGCAACAACCGATCCATCTGAGATAATCCCGGTGCGCCGCTGAACCCGGTTGCGTTCAACGGAACAACGTGATTCACGTCCGGTGTACGTGCTTCGATCGTTGTCCACTCAGGGAAATCTTCTTCGTTAGCTAGTTTCCGCACCCATTTATTGATGGAACTTACGAGAGCTGCAGTATCAGCGCCGGTGCGATCTTTAGCCGGGTCAAGTCCGGCTTGATACATGACAGGATTTAAAACCCCGTCACGAAAAGATATACTTCGATAAGTTGGACTGGCCATTGTATTAGTGATTTCTAGCCCAAGTAAACCCAAAAACGCAACAAATAAGGTTCTGATCATAGGCGGGGGACATAGTCATTCAGTTAACCTCTTGCAATAGCGCATTTCCGGCTCCCGATTTTAGTGCCTCGATTCCGTGGATACAATTTCGTCTGCGCTTGTAACCTTCCGAGCCATCCGCAATGATCCGGCCGTTTCTAGCAATCAGACTCCAACGCCATTCTTTTTTACTGTCTTTATAAATTAGGAATTTCATGGTGCGTAGTTTGAGCAGTTTGTTGTGTCACTTTCGCATACCCGATAAACCGCAGTCGGGATGCGCCCCAGTGAATCCGAATACCAACCCGTGTTTTGAACTTTGATCAGGAATATTCCGTTCCTGTAGATATCCATATTTTCTGCAGTTGAACCGTACCAGATCAAATCAGCCTGATAACGTCCACGCCATTTGTAGATGTTGGCGGTCAACCCGATCACCGGAACAGGTGTAGGCGTTGGACTCGGAGCAATGGTAGCGGTCGCGGTAGGAGTAGGGGGAGGCGCTAAAGTTGCCGTAGCGGTTGCTGTTGCTGTCGGGGTTGGCGTAAACGTTGCAGTCGGCGTCGGGCTTGGTGCAATCGTAGCGGTTGCTGTCGCGGTCGCCGTAGGAAGAGGGCTTGGAATCGGGGATGGAGTTACCCCGCCGAATCTGCGTTGCGCAGGAATCATTCCCACCATCGGGGTCAAATCCGGCCCAATCGCTGGCCACGGCAAATCCGTATCCCACCATGCGGGTTTAGATGAGTAGATGTAGCTATTGGGGATAGTGTGGTCGGGAATGTTCGGATCCCACACCACGCCATTATGAATGGCATCCCAGTTGCCGTGTCGGATAATCGTCGCTTTAACGTTCAGGTCGCGTTGCTGGCAGCTATCTAGCGTGTTTCCGAGGCCGCTGTAGTCAGGCGGGTTTTGCGGGCCGTAGTCCACTGTCCAGTTTTGGTTGCCTATGTTCGGATAACCAAGCTCGAAGATGGACGATTCGAATGGGCCGTTTAAGCTGGATTCGTAAACGGTGTTGACGCCTGCTGTTCCCAGCACGTTGCCGACAATGTTGTAGTAATTCGAGAAATGCTTGAGCCCAGTCTGCCAGTCGATGCGGTTACGGAGCAAGGTCGTGTAGCTGGATGACCCGAAGTATCCGTCATCCTTGTACCAGTGCATCACGTTGCCTTCGGCCAGATTGAGCCAGCTACCTGTTCCGTGACAGAAGCTGATGTCCCACCAGCCGGGTTCGGTGTTTACGATGTAGTTATACGAAATGACGTTGCAAGACGCGCCCCTGCCACCATCCGAAAAGATGATCGCCATTGCCCCGCCACGGTTGCAGATGTTGTCCTCGACAAGGTTCCATGACCCTGACAGCGTAATCCCTTCGTGGTTAGGGCCAGCCGCGACCTCTGTGTGCGTGTAGCACCTGCGGATCTCGCACCTGACGCTATTGGTCACGAACATCTGGCGCGACACGGCGTTCAGGACTTCAACATCCTGTATCCATGACCCGAAAGCGTTCTCGTATTCGAGCGGGAAGGGGGCTGTGCCGTTTGTGCAATCTATTGTGAAACTTTCAACGCCCAACCCCTGCACAAGTGTCCCGTTCTGGGGGAGCACCATTGGCGTCATGCCGCTCATGTCGAACGGTATCGGCGGATCGAACGTGACGCTTGTGGCGGTCTTACTGCGAACCTTGAACGTCACGAACAATGTGCGTTCAGTATCAGGAAACCCGCCAAGGTTATGCGCCCATGAGGGCAGCCTGTTCGGGCCGATTGAGATTGGCTGGTCAACGGAGAATGGCGTCGTGTCAGCAACCGTGATGGTGTTACTGCCTTTGGTCGCCCCGCCCGTCACCGGAACCCAGTTAGTCGAAGGCGGCCAACCCGCGCTGCCGCGCAAGTAGATGTTGGCGTTCCCGTGAAGCTGTAGGATCGTTTGGCCTTGACCAGCTCCGCGCAGTGTCCTGTTGCCCTTCATGAATGTGCTAACGGTGCTATTTATCTGGAATGTGCCAGCCGACAACAGCACAACCTGATTGGCTGGGCAGGCGTTAAGTGCGCTTGTGATAGCCGGGCCATCGTCACCGCCACTTGGGGTTAGCGTTTGGAATATGGTGGTGCGGCTGGGGATACCGCCAGGAACACCCACGTTCCCCTGCCACGGCGCGAGCCGATCATCTGGAATTATCGTGGACGGTGTTACCACGTTTTGCATCACGGCATTGATAGTCTGCCGTTGTTTCGGTTTCGCCGAACTATCGCTGGACACCTTTTTGCCGACCTGCGTCGCCGTGAATATTGCTCCGGCCGCTACCGCGATTGTTGCCGCTTTTTTGACTTTTTTATTCATAAATTCACCAGTAAAAGAATCCGTTTGTTGCTGATTGAGTTGGTCCGCTTGTGGGCGTGTACGTGATCCTGATTATCCCTTGTGCGCCTACGCCACCGTCACCGGCTCCTTCGGCGGAACCGCCACCAGCTCCACCGCCATAAAGACCGCCTGGACCACCAGCCCCACTGTTATTCTCACCTGTGCCAGCACCGCCACCCCCTGAGCCATGAGTGGAATCAAATTCTTGCCCCGCCCCGCCGTCACCAGCAGTTCCACCGGAAGCAAACCCGTTGCCGCCACCGCCACCGCCGTTCGTGCCATCGGTTCCATCGGAAGCAAATCCACCGCCTGTGCCGTGACCTGTGCCACCTGAATTATCGCCGCCGTTAGTGCCATTGTTGCTGGCTGTTGGTCCGTCAACTCCCTGTGTCCCGCCACCGTTACCGCCACCGCCCATGCCACCGCCGTGACCCGCCGATGATCCGTTAGAGGAACCGCCTTTAGCGCCTGCTCCGTTCGGTCCACCTGCGCCACCGCCACCTGCCCCACCTTCAAAGGCTCCTTCACCCGCTTGCCCACCTGCGCCACCTGCATTATGCGTGTCGCCTTGTCCACCTGTTCCGCCAGCACCGCCTGCCGTGTTCGCTCCGGTTCCGCCTAGCCCGCCACCTTTGGCGCTTACAGTGGAACCGGCTAGCGTGGTTCCATTGAAAAGTGTGTCGCCCCCGGCAGTATGAATCGCGCCACCAGTTCCAACCGTGATGTTGATCGTGCTGCTTGGGGTAAGCGTGACATTTGTGGACTTGGAGTATTCACCACCACCGCCGCCGCTGGTACTTCCACCTTTCGCCCCGCCGCCACCACCGCCCCCGATGCATTCAATGGTGTTAGCTGCATTGTTCCAGTCAGAGGGAACATCCCACGTGGTTAGACCAGTATCAGTGAGATAGATCGTGGTATCCGCAAATGCGGATGAAACCAGGAACAGGAATAAAAGCAGGAACCGTTTCATTTATATGTTGTCCAGCTTCGCTAACAATGTCCATTTCGATGAGGTAGCGTTCCATACGAACAGGCAATACAGATATTTCCCAGCCGTGGTTGTAGTCGGTAACGCCAGATCGGTTGAAGCAGCGAACGATGCGCCCCAAGAAATAGTTCGTGCGCTTCCATTGTCCTTTATCCAGATAAGTAATTTTTGACCCTCTGTCGGTGTTCCCGACAGGTTAGTGGTCATACTGGTGATGTTTGTCGCCAGAGCCGTGATCGTGAACTCGTCAACGTTATCGGTGTTGATGGTCGGGGTAGCACTTGAAGCCGTTGTCCCTACTCTCGGAGTCACCCGTTTATTCGTTAAGGTCTGTGTATCAGTCGTTCCGACAATCGCCCCGCTTGGAGCAGTAATAGGACTTTGGATAACCCCACTAGCATCCGTGTTTGTGATCCCAGCCGACTGATCCAGAACATTGACTTTTCCGTCATCATCCGTATCGAATGTATGCCCCCAATCGTAAACCGCGTTCTTGGAAGGCGCGATGGTTGTCACCCCGTTCCATGACGACGCAAACGCTGTGTCGTTTACCTGACTGGCAGCAGCAGCACTTGTCCAGTTCGTGCCGTCACTGGTCATCACGTTCCCGCTCGTGCCGGGGGCAGCATAAGTTTCCGTTGAAGGTTTGAATGCAGCGCCGTCGCTCTTGAGGATCTTGCCATTGGTCGAAGCAGACGTTCCTACCCAATAACCAACATTTGCGCTAAAGATGCCTAATCCTGGATCTGTAGTATTACTGAGACTAGCTCCACCGGAACCAAACACTTGAATGCCGGTTGATAAAGATCCAGAATTGATAGGTCGTATAGCAACCTTTGAAGTCCTGCTAAGATTCGTAACGTCCGTCCATGACACATCAATCGCGCCGGCCTGTTGATCTACCGTAGTTGAACTTTCCAATCCGAACGAGATTCTTGCACCTAACCCGTTCGCTGGTGTCCCAGTCGAGTCGTGGTTAAGCGTCAATAACGTGTCCACAGCGTTCGTGGTCGCGTTGTTTAGGACTACCGTTTGCGTTCCGGAAAGCGTGAGAAGATTAGTCGTCTTATTCCAAATCAAATCAGCGTCCCCTGCAAACGAGCCAGCGTCGTTAAATTGAATTTGAGTATCGCTACCGCCCGGACTGCCGCTGCCGCCCGTTGAAGCAATAGTTACCGTGTCTGTCCCGGCGTTGGTTGTGATGGTAACGTTCGATCCGGCTGCAAGCGTCAACGTGTCTGCCGCAGAATCAGCTACCACATCGCTCTGGCCACTGACTGAGATAGTCTTGAACGAACTATCCGCGTAGTCCGTTCCCGCTGTCGCCGCCGAAACGATGTTGCTGGATGCTTTAAGCAGTCCCGAAGCGACGTTTATCTGAAGGTTGCCATCCAGACGGGTAACGCCGTTATCCACCCATAAAGCGTAAGGATTCGTGATTGTAACTGAGCCAGATGCCAACGGAGAATTTTCAATCCATAGGGTAGCCGCATTGGTAACTGTCACGGATGAACTATCTGTGTAAGTAGGTCGATAAATCGCTGCTTTGTTAAACCCTGTAGCCGTTGTGATGTTCGTGCCGCCACTGATGGTGCTGGTCTTGGCATCAATCTTAAACTCATCCAGCGTTGCAGACGCACCGGAAGCAACGGTCTGCCCAAAATAAAACCTTGCGCCTTCGGTTCCGCCGCCGTCATTGGAGAAAAGGATAGGCGCGACCGAATCCATGAGACCAACATGCCCAAGTTGACCTACCGAAATCACGAGCCTGCCGTAAGCATCAATCCAGCTATCGTCAGTCTGAAGAATGCCAGAGGTCGTGAAAGCGTCCCCAAGAACGTGAATGAAAAAGTCGCCCGATGAACTATCTATCCATAGCACTCCCTGTGACAATGCTCCAAGACTGCCACTTTTGATCTTGACCTGCGTTACCCCATTAAAACTACTGTCAACGTGCAATCCTGTTGCCGGTGTACCAAATACAGAAGTTGTAGAAGGAAAAGTAGCTGTGCCGCCACCTGCAAGGTTTATAGTTGGCGCGTCAATCGTCGGGTTTCCAGAAAACACGAGGTTGCCAGCCGTTCCGGTCTCATTCGTCACCAATGACGCTAGATTTGCGCTACTGGGCGTAGCCGTGAACGTGTCGAACCCACTCGCCCTTGTAATAGCCGCCCAGCTTGTCAGGTCAGCGTCAAACGCCTGAACATTCGTTCCAATGACAAGACCCAGACTTGTCCGACCCGTAGCCGCGTTAAGACCTGTTGCGCCCCCGTCCCATTTCAGTCGATCTGTAAACGCCGTGTCCCAGTTGGTATGACTATCAGTAATCGTCCCTGATACTCCACTGGTGATCGTGAGGATTCCTGTTCCTGTAGCCCGTTTGATTGCTTTCCCGCTTGTGCCATTGAAAAGAGCCACTTCACCGTCAACGGATGATGCCGGGCCAACAACATCACCACTACCGCCACCCCCTGAAATCCCGCCAAGAGTTAACCCTGTAAAATCCAGATCATAAATTGCCCCTGCCGATACAGGCGGTTTTTTAACAGCATGTGTGATCGTGTCGTACTGCATCGCAGCAGTACCAGCCTTTGCATAATGGCAAAATACCAATAGCAACGCGATCAGGACGCCCCAGAGACATAGCTTTACAATAACCTTGTTCCGTTGCTTACGGCGAACACGGGAACAAATCACGCAATGGCAATCAGCTATGCTGTTTTTACCCATGCTTCCCTCCAAGTGGCGTAAGAGTGAACTGTTTCCCCTCGATGTTTGCAGCGACCCCCGGCCAGAACCGATAATGCACAACTTGTTCGTCTATTCCGCCGTTACCATTCTGGAACGCAGGCGCACCAATCCTTCTGAGCAGGCAAGGGGACATTTCACCTAGCTTGTTGTGAGGACCTACATCAGCCACAACAGCAGGCTCAAAATTGCCTTCGGGGTATTCAACAGTAGCGAAACATCCCAGAACAATCTCAGGCGTCAGATTAATGACTTCAGGCGGAAGAACAATAAAGGGAACCTCGTCCCCGTTGACGGGTTTCCCATTGAAATGAAGCGAAGTCTCAGCCTGCCCGTATGGATCTTTATGCCAGTACGGAGCTCCATCGACATCGTTGTCAGCGTCGCCGAAAAAGAAGTAAGCAGGTTTTCCGTTTAAACGGTCGTTGTCATCCCTGATAATATTCGCGGTATAATTTTCGCCCTTACTCGAAATCGTTGTCAGTAATTTCAAACCAGATACTTCAACCTTCCTTTTTTGCCGTTCACGGACTTGGGTAGTTCGACCCTGCGAGCTGCTTCCATTCGTGCCGGTCGCGTGATTTTCAGCCAGTACCGAGCTACCGGATCGTTTGCGTGTTTATTGTGCCTGCCGTTTTTACTCATACGGGAATTAATCCCTTCAGGTACACGTACACACCAATACCGCCTACGATCAGAGAGATTATCCCCCATTGAATCAGGATGGTTTTGCTCTGGCTTACGATCTTGATTTCGCTGTTTTTTTCGGCGTCTTTCCATGCGTCACGTTCCCCCTGAAGCGTACCAACTTGCGTTTGTAACTCAGTCAGTTGCCCGTTTGCCTTATCCAGATCGATCTTTTGATCTTTAGCCAGTTGAACAATGTGTTTAACCGTTGCCTGTATCTCGCCCCAGGATAGTTTGGAAATATCCTCATCGGTTTGCCCGTGACACAGAGTAATCGCCCCTAGAATTATCAGGATCGCGCCAACTGTCAGCCATACAGCTTCAACTCGTGTTCTCACTGGTTGTCCTTTGGTTTATGAGTTTCCAGCCAGCGATCGATCAGGACAGCTTTACGCTCCATCCGGTCGCCTTTGGTTTGCGCGGAAGAAACAGCCACACGTGTCGGTTCAACAGATGGACCAGACACGTAACTTGTTTTTGTCGCGCACCCCGAAAGCGTCACAACCAAAATCAGTAGTATTGGTTTTAGCTCCACAGGTAACGCGGGGTCACGTACGCAGCAGCAAATCCGCAGACGGTGATAAAACTGCCCTGTATTTCAGCAGGAATATCAAAGTGCCAGATGGTTCTGACCGCCCATGTTCCGATTGTGACTAGTCCACTGATTACAGCGAACACGGTCACACGCGGGTTAGGCGCGAGCGTATTGGGGTTTGGGTTTTCGTCAGGCATTGTTTTCTTTCTGGTTGGTTTTTAAATATCAGGTGGCAATTTCGGTGTCGGATACGGGGTAGGAGAAGGATGCGTCATTAACTCGTATCGTCTTACCCAGTCAGGTACGACAGTAGGGGTAGGAGACGGTTTCGGTTCCTGTTTGTTCCGAGCAGATTTCTTGCTGTGATGTGTTGTCGCCCGCCTCTTTGTCGGAGAAGGCAACGGCTTTACGCTGATTGTGCATCCAGAGAGTATGAGGAATGAAAGCGAAACGAATATCCATTTCACTTGTTTGTCTCCGGTTCTGGCACTCTGATTAACGGTTTCCCTGCGGTGCCATCGTTATCCCTTTGTAAATGTACACTCCATTTAAGTTGATCCTGGAACGACCAGCTTTCCTTGCTTGCCTCGAACTTGTCCATTCGCTTGCTAAGCTCGTCGATCTTGAAATCGCTCTTATCCATTCGGCTGGTAATTGTATAAGTAGCGTTGACTATGGATGTTTTAGCTTCAGTTACAGAACTCACAATCCATAGAATTCCTCCAACAGCCAGGATAGCTAGTCCTATGGTCACTTTGGTGCTTGTATCAATAGGCACATGCATCCCTACAGAACTTCCTCCCAGTACACATTATGACTGCCAGCGTTCCAATCGTCCGGTTTACCTTGCCCAGGGTCTGCCTCGTTAGATGTTCCGGCTTTCAAGATGAAATGTTGCCCTGTGCTGATAACAGCCATCGAACCAATAGCGAATCCGATAGATGATTTGGATACCAGTTTAGGCGTAGTCGTTTTCAGTGAAACAACATCAGGGAAATACAATAACCCAGAAGCCGGTTGCGCCGGAGGCGGTATAAATCCGTCATCATCGCATTCGTCGGTTAACGTTGTAACCGTGTCAGATGGTCCAAGTAACCCATGCCACCGGCATTTTCTGAAACTGTAAGTAAACCCGTTCCCCTGCCTTAACAGCGCGTCCACCTGTTCCTGTAAAGCGTCATTGGCCTCGTTCAGCGCGTTAGCAGCTTTGGTATTGCGGATCTGAAGTTTAACTGGGTCATTCTCTTTATTATCGGTTTCCAGTAGTTTATCCGCGTAAGAAGCAGCCTTGACGTAGTGCGAAAAGATTTCAGGAAACAGGCATTGCCGCCAGTAAACCGTGTTAGGCGGATCTTGCGCCAGCGAATTGGCAATTGCCCTGTAACATTCGCCAGTGCTCTGCTGGTAAACCAAATCGCCAATGACGTAGTTCTTAGTCCCGATAAACGGAACCATAGTAAACTTGTCCAGCCTGATCTTGTATTTAAGAAACACGGTGTTCCCGCAATAACCCAGAACATCGATTCCTTTATCGCTCTGACGAAACCTCACCGATTGAGCGCATCCGTTCGTGCGCGGGTTAGAGTTCCACATCGCTATGGCTTCCCCGATCGGTCTTTTGCAAACCTGATCCAGTGCGATGTATCGGTCCACCGGGTCAAGAACCTCGAAATATGTGGCATTCGTAGGGAGAGTGCCAACAGGCGGATCAGTTACCGCGTCGGATTTTACCTTGTAATAACCGTAACCAGTCCCGAACTCGCCGCCCGGAACGAAACCCGTTCCCAGATAAAATAGTTCATCCGGTTTCCCGTCGCTACCAGACTTCAAAAACTGCCGCGTAACATTCCAGATCGTCCTGAAAGCGCGTTCCTCAGTCAAAGTCAGTTCCGACCATTCCCAGAACCGTAACGCTACGTCCACCCGTTCATTAGCGTGTTCAACAATGTTTCTAGAGGTAAAACTACTGACAGGGATTTGCGGGTCCATTCCGTCCCTGCGGAGTATCCCTTCGTAAACCGAGCGCCATGTAACTGTCCGAATCATGTTACGCGACTTGGGAAAAGTTTGGGGTTAGCTTCTTTAACCGACTGAACAAAATCCTTGTCCTGCCACGTTGTGTTGTGCTGTTTCATCATCTGGGTTGCGTACCACGGATGAATCACCGCGCACCTGCGCATCGGAGCGCCCTTACGAACTGGCTCATTAGCAAACTGGTCATTGATCTTTTTCTGTTCCCGTTCAGCTTCCAACGCTTGTTTTACCGCTTCGCGCCGCATCCATTTACGCATTTCAACCACGAGCGGTTTTTCGGAGGTTTTAAGGATGTGCAAGGTCATTGGATCAAGATTTTTCACGCACCCGAAATCAGCGATATGCCTGACCGCTTCCTCAACCACTAATGCCTCAATGGTCATAACGGGAAAATCACCGATCCGATGTGGCCAACGGTGCATTGGGTGTCCAAATAGATTTTGTAACCCAGTTCGGTTGCTCTCTGGCAAAACCACCAATCTTCGCTCAACCAGCGCCCGGTCTTTTGCTGAACGCCGACCGGCCAGAAATCCCATTCGGTTCGCCTTGTTTCGTCATCCTTGTACGTGATTTCTTTCCCGAACACTTCACGCATTTTCTCGAATACTTCCCGCGCAATCAGTGAAAACCCGAACCCCACATACATCACTTGCATGACCCCGTTTGTATCAGTCACGTCCTCTGGTTTGACGTTGGGCAAAGCGTTACAGACAACGTTGCGTTCCAGTGTCTTTTTGTAATATGCACCGCCGATAATCGGAACGTCATGCGACAAAATCCGATCAACGTTTTCTTCTGAGAACACTATGTCGCAGTCCAACCGCATCATGTGAGTGCAATCAGTGTCCAGAAAGTCACGGCTGAGTTTGTTGACTGCTCGCCCCATGTAGGGACAGCCGATAACGAAACTGGTCTGATACCCTCTGTTGATCAGTGTAGAAAGACAGGTGGCCGCCAACATCGGCGCTTCCCTGTAACACGGAACAGCAACGAACGGTTTAATCATGTTCGTCTCTCAGGCAGCGCCCCGACAGAGAATCAGGACGCCGCCATGAGAAGGTTAATGTTGCGGTTTAAGTGTAACCAGACCCGAACGGAGCAGCTTTGACCGTTGATTGGTCAGCTGCGCGTTGAACATCCAGAAGGATATACAACTGTCCTTTGTTCAGGTTTGATATAGACTTCGCTGCCATTGAGTTCAGAGTGATCTGTAACTGTGCAGCCGCAGTATTGATGAAGTTTGCCGATGCACCCGGCATCACATCAATTACTTCGGTTCCGTTCTTGTTGGTTTCAGATGCACTAATGAACCGTGTCGCGCTACTGGCATCGCCCAAGCTCAACGTTGTAGCGTTGAAATTGGCGTCTGCCGTGTTCTCGAACGGTGTCGTTAGATGCAGTTCAACCCGGCGAAGGATGTCGCTTGCTTTGAAAGCAGGACATCCAACCCAGCCAGCCGGCGAACCCGCTGCCGCAAACACTTGTGAAGTGTTATTGGCAATGCCGGGAGGAATATCCTGGTAACTGAAGTCAATGCGATGGGTAAACCCAGTCGCTGCTTTTTCTTCATTGGTAAGACTTGATACTCGACCCATAATCTTTTGTTCTCCTTTCTTAGGTGATAGCCACGTTAGGGTCGATCTTCAGATGACTCCGGGGATCGCCGTATTGCGGGGCTAGGATCGACTGAATAAGTCCACGCGGACCCGCGCCTTTATCTTCCTGAGCCTGATGAGTCAGGTAAAGGCCGCTTGGTCGCAAGTACATATTGTCCATGTCGAGGAGATATCCACGACCCGACAGAGCGCCGGTTGAAGTCCGCGGTGCCCATGACACAAGGTTGATGTCGATTGTGCCAAAGTCCGATTCCCAAAGATCGCTCCCAAAGTCGATGTAATTCTTTGACGAGTAATCGGTGTTATACCTCTGGGTTACAGCGGTATAATTGGTCATCGTTTTCTGGTACTTCTCGATCCTCGTGAAATGCCGTTTCAGAATGGCATCCACAAACCCTGAGAACTGCATGGCAGGTCCGAACAGATCAAACCTGTTTTGGAGCATCCCGTTGATGGTTTCACCGTCAAAGGTGATCGCACCGGATGTCATGAGTTGCCCCGTATAGATTTGAGCCGTAGGCGTCCTGAACTGGACGGGAACAGCGGTTTGCGTGTCCCCGAAGGTCAAAGGCGCACCGGCGCTGCCTGTGCTGGTTGCGTCATTCACGAAGCGGCCTAGACCCATGAACTCGCGCCCGTTCACGCCGTCATCGTCGCGGCTGTCCGCGTCCGACAAAAGACGCTGTTCGATGTCGCGTTTTTGTTCCTCGGTCTTTTTGACCACTTGTTTGTTGTACTTGCCGAAGTCCGCAGGCGCACGATTGACCGTGTTAGCCTCGACTGTTACGTGCGGTCGCCGCCAGAATTTCTGGGTGCGCCCGTACAGTTGGTATTGTTTATCTGTCTCGAAGTCGTCGGCATCCTTGTTTTCCGGTACGCCGTCCGTCATTCGACCGTCATAAGTCTCGATTGCCCATGAAAACAGCTTCACGTTCTCAAGATTTTCGCCCTTCTTTAACCGCGAGGTATAAACAGAAGCGCGTTTATCAATGTTGATGAACAGGTTGCTAAGATCTTCACGGACAATCTGGTCAGCAGTTGTGACCCCTGTCATTTAAGATTCTTTTGTCCTTCCTTAAAATTGATCCGTGGAAAAGTTTACTGGTTTACCAGTTGCGCCTTTCCACTTCTACGCTTGGACAGAATTGCGCCCACGTAAGCCTCTGCGCTTTCAGTGTCGCCTCGTTCCTCCAAGCGTTTTTCCAGCTTGGTTAGATCCGCGCCACGTCGAGTTGACTCGAACGCTCTCGATTTGGTGGCAGTAGGAGCCAGCTTGGTTTTTGAGCTTTCAACGATTCGTTTAACAGTTGCGTCCCCGTTTTTGCCGTTCTTTTGTCCATTAGCTTTCGATAACCGGATCTTCCGGCCTTCAATGAAATCGCCAATGCACATCAGGGCATCAGGGAAACGCATTATCTCAGGGAATTGCCTTAGCCATTGACCGGCTTCCTGTGACAACTCGCTGTCAGGATCTTTGAAGTCTGGATACGACTTCACAGCTTCAGCATCCATCTGAGCGCGTTGAACAAGAAGTGCGCGCCGTTGCGGGATTTCTTTCCGCAACCTGCGACCGGCGTTGATCTTGATTTGGGCTATCTGCTCACGGGTGAAATCCTGTAGAATATCTTTCCCGTTTGCGTCCTTACCCATAACAACGTCTTGAGCCCCGTCCGGGTGAGACTCGGCAAATTCCAGAACTTCCTCAATCTGTGCCTCGGCTGCCTGTAGCGATGCTTCATCGTGTACATCAGCCAAAGGATCGGAAACAGTAGGTCTGGGACGTTGCGCCACAGCTAATTGCTGTCTGTAAGCGTCACGCTCAGCCCGAACCTCATCCAGTTCAGCCTTGTAATCATCCCGTTCCTGGGTCCGCTGTTTGCGTTTACGTGTTTCATCCACGATACGCGCATGCAGCTTTTCAGGGTCAGTCTGTTTCGCGGCTGGTTTGGTTTCTTCCTCAGACTCGGTTTCTTCCTCTGCCCTTGAATCACCGTCCGTATCAGCGCCTTCGCTGATAGTAGGTGGTTCTTCCTGTTCCTGTTGTTCTTCCTCGTTTTTTGGCTCTTGAACCGCTGTCTCGGTCTGTTCCTCATCCTGTTCATGTTCCTTTTCGGAACTGACAGGGGAGTCACCAACTTCGATACCCATTTCCTGAGCTACCTTCATCAATTCAGAGGCAAAACCTCCTGTTGACTCGGTAGCTTCGGTTTTGGGTGCGGATTGTTCAGACGTACCTGTTCCCGTATCCTGCTTGGATGCCATCAGCTTTTGCCTCCTGATGTTGAGATAATGCCCGAAACGCGGGAACACGGCTTGTGCTCCACGTGGAACGTTGGACACCTTTTCACGTCTTACGGCTAAGGCGTCAGAAAAGTTGTAGGGAAATTATAGTTTGTATTACTTTCGTGTATGCAGCCAAAAATGACCAAGAGTTACCAAGCCAAAATCACTGAAGAATTGCACCACGAAATCTTCTTGTTACCGTTCAAACAACGACAGGAAATAACAAGAGAAGTCAGGCAGCTTTTGAAGTCAAAGGTTGGGGACTTGGCAAGACTCTTAGCCGAACGCGCTTTGGAGAATGGTTCGCAGACCAGCAACGGTCGCCCACCTTCCTGACCACTTCGCAGAGCAGGTGGTACGGGATTTCAGGGAAAATATCGTAAGACCGGCCGTCTCCACGTTTTATCTCCTGATACACCCCGCGTTGCCTTGCCTTTTCATCGACCATTTCCAGCGCGTAAATGAAAGCGCCGAAGTAACAAAGCTGTTTATCTGTGATTTTGACCGGCTCTTTTAAGAGTGCGCTCGCCATCGAACTAATCCTTTGTCATTGCTGCCTGTCTATCTGCCTCCATGTCGCCCAGAAGATTTGTTAACGCCTCGAACGCTCCGTTAGCCGCGAATGTCTCAACGGTTTTACCCTGAGCGCACAGAGCAGCAGCCCGATGCGCGTATTCCTGCCGTGTATCCTCGATTGTCTGGACAACAGCTCGCCAGAGAAGGGTGGTTTCAGAGACGGCAAATGCCGACCGCATCTGGTCTGGACTCATCTGGCCAAACGGCAGCACCAGAGTCTTAACAGTGTCAGACTGTTTTTTCCTTGGCATTTACGTGCTGTTTATCGGGAGCACCGGGGCGGGCAGGGGAACAAAGTCCGACCGAACACGTTGTTCGTGTGCGGATCAGTCCATGCCAGCGCGATTGCTACTGCAAACAGAACACCGATGATTATGGCTCTGATTTTCATGTTGTTAACTGGGGAGCTGCTTTGGGGTTAAACGTCTGGGTGGAAAGTGCGCGTCCAATCATCGGATTTTGTTGCGTCTGTTGGATCTGGTTCCGGAAAAATTCCAACCTGTTTTTAAGCATTTCCGCGCTGTCAGGGAGCATTTGCAACCGTTTAGCCATCATCGGATTTGGACTTTGAATCGTGTTGGACAAGAGCCATTGCATCCTAAGCTGATGATTGCCATACATCGGTTTTGGAGGTTCAACCCCTGACATGATCGAGTTGAGCGCACCGCGTTCCTCGTCAAGCTCGCGCTGGGTGGCTGTCTGTTGGTCGTCTGTAACCAGATCCGCAATATCAGGCTCAACAACTTCAAGCATTTTATTAAAGAACTTCGCCATGTTCGCAGTCCCGGCCTGATTGAACTGCATTGCCTGAGCGTACAACCCTATCTTTTCCTTGGCGTACTCCAAGTCTCGGTCACGCACATCGACTGTCGCCGAAATCTGGTATTGCCCCTGAATATCTTTCGCGCTCGCGTGAACACTTCCCCCTGCCACCTGTGCCATGTCCTGATCCGACTCGAACTGTTGCATCAGTTGGAAAGTCTGATCGACTGCCAGTTCTATCTCCTGCAACACGTCATCGGCCAATTCCTGTTTCCTGACGACAGACATATTCGGGTCAACGTTTGGTCCGAACATCCAATAACGCCTGTCCAATCGCGCCTGAACCATTTCAATGATCCCGGCCGGCGTCTGATCTATCGGGGGCAGGGGCGGATAACTGATGTCACCCGGTCGGAACGATTCCATGATGGCTTTAGGTCCCCACAAACTCTTAAACTCTCGGTGGTCCCCGGAAATATTAATTAAAAAGTTATGGATTAGATCAGTCCGATCTGTTAACCCATCCTGTTGAACCTTGATGTCCTGCTCATCCGTGTACGCTTCCTCGGCGATACCGCGACTGGAAAGAAGTGGGCGTTCCTCGAATGTGCGCCGGAGCGCAATCACTGGATATTGCTGATGATCGTATTCAGCCTTGCGATGTACCGCTACTGAATCCTTTACCGCAGCGCAGAAAACAGTCCGGTACACGCAAGGCACACCGTCAGCTACACTCTTGTAACGAAAATGATGAAGCTCAATCAGGTTGCGCCTGACCTGGTTCAACCCGTTGTAACGCCAGTCCCAGCCAAGTTGCATCCAGTCAGCAAACTCGCCCTTGTGTTCAAGTGCTTCCTCGACAAACAGGGGGTCATATCCATCTGTCCCGATTCTATCAACCAACTCGGATTCGGTCACAAACTCGCGTCTACTCACCCACCGGGCGAACTGAATATCGTCCGTCTCAGCCGGGATCATTATATCTTCCCCGTATTTAAGTGCAGACCATTTAGGTTTGTTAACAGTCAAATTTATCGTCGGAATCGCGCTCTGGCCTGTCTCCCGTAGTTCCCTGATGATTTGTCTGGCTCTTTCAGTATCCAGAACTTGCGAGAACGATTGGAGTAATTGTACGCCTTCCCGTTCAGAGTCAGGGTCGGTCACAACAGTTAAGAGTTGTTCGTTACCGGTTGCCCTTGCCAGTTCCGCAATCGTGTTGATGTCGATTGGGACATCCATGACTGTGCGTTGCTGTTCCCATTCGACCCAGAGAAAACTTAATCCAAACCCGAACCGCCACAGGAACGCCATTGTCAGTTCGCGGTTTATCTCTCGCCGCATTGACGTGTAGATCCGCCATTTTAGCGCCTTATCAGCCACGTTACGTTCCCGCCCGTACACGATCGGGCGAGTGGACATTGCCTGTATCTTGGCGTTCCAGAACGCCGCTTTCGCAAATGTTACATGCTCGTTAATGATGCCCTGAACAATCCGTGTACGGGAATCGGATGCGCCTTCCCACGGGAACGGTTCAACGCCGTTGTGCAGATGTTTGCGGCCATCCCAGAATTGATGATCCCATTCGCACCGCCACCAGCGTCTTGCCATTTCCAACCGTTGACAATACGTGTTGCCATCGGATTGCGCCTGTTGAAGTTCCTGGATTATTTCCGGTAACGGCGGTTCATCTACCGGCAGAGATTCGAGGGAACGTTGCGGGTCTGGGCGATTATTTACGAGGGAAAAACGAGATTTGTTCGCCCTCTTTCTGGCCATTTATCTTCTACAGAACAACGAATTACACAATTAGAAGTGTATTGTCAAGTCTTACGATACAATCTGTATGCCCACTGATCGTTTTCGAGTCTTGCCATGCCGTCCAATAGCGTTACAGCTTTTTGGGTGCTGGCGTAGTTGGAATCATCGAACCAGATCCACCCGCCTGAACGCACTTTTGGTCCATAGGTCGCCACATCGAAACACGAATTTTCTTCGTCGTGACAGCCGTCTATGTGCAGCACATCGATCGATTCAAACAAACTGGCAGCAACTGCGCTTGTCGCCTGAACAAGGACAGCGTGTTTTTGTAAGCTGTGCCTGTGTATCCCATCCACAGCCTGCAATCTTGCCCTCTCGATTTCCTCCTGGTTAATCTGCCATTCGTGGATTATCGAGGCATCATACGGATCTATCCCATAAATTACGCCCGCCCCGTTCTGTTTAAGTGCTAACGCTTGGGACAAAAACGAGCGTCCTGCGAACACTCCAACTTCAACAACTACACTCGGTTTTTTCCACAGGATAAGTTGTGCAAGATGCTTGTTCCTTAGCGCGTTTTGCCATCCCTGGCATACCCTGTGATCACATAACGCCTCAATCTCAGCCGATATCTCTTTCGCTGGTTCGTCCGGCCAATCCATCACGCCGCACGACCGCCTCTCCACACGTTAACATCGCTCCCCTGAAACCCGACATCGCTTAGAAACATCATCCGAACACAATCAATCGGGTCTTTAGACGCCCCTTTTTGTCCGTCCATCCCTGTCCAATGTTGAAGCGAATAAATCACGTTCGGACAGGTCTCTAATACCATGAGTTTCGGTTTGTTTATCCTCGACAACTCAGGGCTATGCTTCCCAATCTCAACGTTCCTGTCGAAATACAGAGCGTCATTAATCATGTCAATCGACCCGTCTTTAGCCCCTAAAATCCTGCTCTCAGGGACGCTGGCACGAAAATCCATCCCTATCTCTGCCATTTGCTCAATCAACGTAGTCGCACTCTCATGGCTCAACGTTGCCGACTGCGCGTACCTTGAATCAATCCAACGTTCCAAAATTTCTTCCTGCCCTTCCAACCCCAAAATCTCTTTCACATACCTGTTCAAACTGAACCCGAACGTTTTCTGTGCCGGACCCATTGCCCCGTCCGGCTTGGTCCCCTGAACCGTCCACGCACCAGGATCGCCTACTTCATCTATGAAACTGCCCCTGTGCCCGTGGCTAGGCCATTCACGGTAAATAATCCACTGGTCAGGAGCTGGACACGCGACCCAGATCATAAACCAATTCCTGCCCGAACACGGGTCAACGATGTGATACCTCTCCAAGTTTTTCTGTTTCGATACCACTTCCCATTCATCCAGTTTCATCACGTG
>Ga0126377_10000621_pt1 | contig 21832 bp, 32 predicted proteins | sample PanSoiMetPlot_22_FD_92647 | JGI IMG/M metagenome (GOLD analysis project Ga0126377, IMG submission 92647) | Tropical forest soil microbial communities from Panama - MetaG Plot_22 | ecosystem: Environmental > Terrestrial > Soil > Tropical forest > Bulk soil | place: Panama | collected 2016-02-17 | reverse complement strand
GGTCAACAAGAGCCGTGATGCACTCATTCACCTTCCTCCATGAGCTATCAAAGAGATCATCATAGTGGAACCGGCTTACAACGCCTCGATTGCCAGCAATAGTCAAGCACAGCCACACACACTTGACCGCAAAGCCTACAGACTTCCCACCACCTACACCACCTTGCATGTACAGGTACTTCTCAGTTGATGACAAGATGTCCTGTTGCTTTGGTAGTATGTGCTGGTGCTTTACAGCACTGTCAACGTCAGCATCAGGACAGTCAGGGAGCATACAGTCTGGGAAGAAGTCATGAATAGTGTATGCCTTCTCTCTCTGATTCTGTGCTGTAGTACTTAACAACCTTAAATTTGCCATCTTGCCCTATCCTCAACTGTGACAGTACTGTGTGCCTGTTTCCCCACTTGTCAATCGTGTTGGTCAAGTATAGCGCATACTCTGCATCTTCGACATCAGGCACAAAGTCAGGATGTTCTAGACGGATATAGATATGCGTATCATCCTCAGTCGTTTCCCGTATAGTTCCCTGTTCCATAAACCCATGAATAGCTTTCAGTGCTTCTGACGTCAGTTGACGCTGTATATCTTTGGCAATACGTATCGTTCCATGAGACATAGCTCACTCCGTTCGCTACCAGCCCTGCCCTTAACGGGCCAACAGTTGTGCATACCGTCTGTCGTACTCATCCTGAGTAATGAGACCATCCCACAACATACAGGCTAGAGGGTTATAGACTGTTTCACCAGCCCATACCACATGTGGATTCATTCGTACCGTGTACTTTGCGGTGTAGCGTAGCATATCAGCCTCTTCAAGCGCATGCAGTGCACGGTAGAGCGGACTCTTCGAGGTATGGAGTACCTTACACAGTTCCTTTGGTACCGCTGGTACACATGTATCATGGCTTTTGCGGTCCAACCGTTCTGTGAGGTACCACAAGAGACGAAAGCACAGTTGTGGTGCCTTCCGTAACTGTGACTCTACCAAGTCAAAGCTGCCGTGTTTCAGCATACTGTACGACATATACCCTCTCAGATCGACCACCTTGACCCCGTAAGGTGTGGTGCCAAGTCTCCTGATCGTCCCAACATTCACTGGTGCAAACTCGGACGGTTTCATGTATACTTTCCTTTGCTGTGGTGAAGCCTTACGGTCACTGCTATGGTTGACACGAGAAGGCCGCAGTACTCCTTGGATGCCGACAGACTCCCACACTGGTTGACAGATGGCCTGGTATTTCGCAGGTACCAGGCCACCCTAGCCTTACGGACACTTCAAACTATAAGTATAGCAGGTTTTCCCTCTCCCAGCACTGTATTTCTCTTGTGTCCTTTCTGGCGTATGCCATTATGGTACATCGACACCAGTATGGCCCATAGCCATAGACCTTTCAGGTACTCCCTATAACTCCATCTCATAACAGGAACCGTGTAACCCATTGATATTGTTGAGTTATACCCTCAAAAACGTGCCTCATTGTGGGAATTTCATGCTGAAATTCTCCCTGTTTTGCCCACATTCTCCCTCCTCTTTCCCTCATACGGTCCCTCTTGACTCGGCTTACAGGCCGCACTATCATACACGGGCGTACTGGCTTTCACGGTTTCACCAGTATGCATACGCAGTGTGGGACTCTGGACCTCTTTCCTGCATGGTGCAGGTTCTCCCAGAGTCCCATCAGCCCCACAGCCTACGGCTATCCTCATGACTCTTGGAGCCTGTGAGCGCAGTATGAACCTGTCGTCAGCCTATGCGAGAAAGGTCGCAACCCAGATGAAAGCCTTGATGCAGGACGCTGCCTTACTGCCTCATGGTGCTATTTGGTACGGCCTTATCCCTAAGAAAGGGAAAAATAACCGCTCCGCTGTCTTGCACAGGTGGACAGCACACACCCTCCAGTGTGTCATGCCTGATGACCTTGTCGCCGCTATGCTCAACGCGGCTATCTTGCCCACAGGTCAACCCTCTCCAAGTGCGAAAGCCTTGTACAACTGGCTCCTTACCCATCTCTACGCTCACTCTGAACAGCAACTCTACACTGCATGGCTCTCTGTGCCCCATACAGGGTCCACAGACGCAAGGATACCGTAATGTCTGCTGATACTGGCCCACTCATCACCATACTTGCGTGGGTCTTGTGGGCACAGTATAGCCAGTGGGCTTGTCTCCCACTCCGTGACTGTCATATGATTACCTACCCTATGCCTGTCTGGGACTACAAACAGGCACAAGAGACCAAGGAACAGTGTGACAACATCCCACGAGAAGAGTCTGACCTGGTGCATGATCCTGAGATCACGATACTGGTGAGTGTGGGGAAGCGTATCGTCTACGTTACCCGTTTCCTCTGCTTACCCGACAACCTCGATCCGCACAAGCTCAATCAAGAGTTCTTAACCGATGGCTGACTGCTGCCAACGCAGTCACCACCGACAAGGAAGGGCAACGCCCTATGGATCAATCCGCTAATGCCGACTTTGTCACCATCCTCTCTAGTGAGCTGATTGAAGAGGTGATGGAAGAGTACTTTAAGAAGCTGTACAGACGCAGAGTAAGACTTGTCGATAGCAGACCAACAACAGAAGGGTATATGTTCAGTCTCTCTTTTGTCACGAACACTGTACCTGTCTTGACTGACACACCACCTCAGACACTTGAGACAACCGCCATTGATGTACCAATACACTCAACACCTACACCTACACAGCTCTCTCTCTACGATGACATGACCATAAACGGTACTGCTCTCCAACCGAGAGCAGTTGTCCCAGCAAGGCGTATGACTACGTCACAGCGTGGAAGACATGAAAGGACAGCACATGGCAACCCCTAGTCGTTCACAATCCTCACGCACTGATCCCTCACAAGGTCCATCTGTATCAGAGAAGGCACCGCTTGACACCATACAGGAGAAGCTGACAGACATCCATACTACTGTCTTACAGCTTGAAAACAGTGATGCTCTTGCAGCCTTCCTCCAAGCCCTCTCCACAGCACAAGGTGCGTTACACGCACTTGTCACTGCATCATCTGGTGAAAGTGGTGGCGAAGCCACAGACCCATACAAAGCTGCACAAGCATCTATTGAGGCTTCTTCGACACTCCACAGTAACCCCATACCGCCAACTCCACAGAGTGAGGAGCACACTGATGCCAGTACCTAAAGGCAAGGAAGAGATGTATGGTAAGGTGCTCGGACACAACAGGAACATGGGTAAGTCTATGGAGGAGAGTAAGGCCATTGCCGACAGAGCAGTCAAGAGCAAAAGCAATGTCCGTAAGGACACAGGCAAGAAGTGTCAAGCCTGTGGAAAAGTCCACAAGCATGGGGATATGCACTAGGTGACTACGTCACCTTACGCAAGGACACAGCCATGAGCGAAGATCACCAGAGAATACTCACACGTTATGCACAGTATGACCACCTCCCTGAACCATACCAAAAGATCTCTGGTCCAGTGTGTGATCTTATGCATTATATGGTAGACCTGTGTAGAGCCAATAAAGACCCAGACGAGATCACTAGAGGACTTCACTTGCTGATACAAGCAAAGGACTGCTTTGTCAGAGCTATGTTACCATGACTACTAACGGACTACTCATGTAGTCAACACAAGACAGGAGGAGGTAGTGTGAGACTGAAGTGGGTCATCATAGGTACAGCGCTCACTGCATTAGCGCTCTGGAACTACGCCACCTACAGGTACGGTCCTTACGGTCCACCTACAACACTGTCACTTCCTGGTGTCCACCTTACGCCTGCAACAGCACAAGTGGTAGGAGGTGCCTCAGAGAGAGACATCTTGAATGATGTCTGGGACCCTAGTGGACATGCACTGCGTGTCACCTGTGACAACTGTACAGGTGGAGGAGGAGGTGGTCCAGCAGGGTCCTTCACCGACATCACCACAGGTACTAACACCACCGCCTCTATGATTGTTGGGTCAGGAGCGTCACTCACTGCAACAGGTAGCGGCATGATTGCTGCATCCACCCTGGCAGCAAACGGTACCAACTGTACTGCTGGGTCCTTTCCTCTCGGTGTTGATGCTGCTGGTGCAGCCGAGAGCTGTACAGCTCTCCCTACAACCATAGCAGGGACCACAAACCAGATAGCCGTTAGTGCAGCAACAGGTCCCGTTACCATTAGTATCCCCACGAATCCTACCCTTCCTGGTACCACCACAGGCACGTTCAGCGGTAATCTGACAGGGAATGTGAGTGGGAGTGCTACCGCACTTGCAGCTAACGCAGCAAACTGTACAGCAGGACAGTTTGCCACTGGTGTTGATGCGTCAGGAGCAGCAGAAGGCTGTACAGCTCTCCCAACCACCATTGCTGGTACCACGAACCAGATTACTGCTAGCGCAGCAACAGGTGCCGTTACACTGGCCATTGCCAACAATCCCATACTCCCTGGTACCACCACAGGCACTTTCAGTGGTTCCCTTACAGGCAACATAAGCGGTACAGCTACTGCACTTGCAGCGAATGGTGGTAACTGCACCGCTGGTCAGTTTGCATCAGGTGTTGATGCATCAGGTGTCGCTGAAGGCTGTACCGCTCTCCCTACCACCATTACAGGCACCACCAACCAAATAGCCGCTTCTGCAGCCACTGGTCCAGTGACACTCAGTATCCCGAACAACCCTACACTCCCAGGAACCACCACAGGCAACTTCAGCGGTCCACTCACAGGCAACGTGAATGGCAACGCTACAACAGCAACCGCTTTAGCAGCGAATGGAGCAAATTGCTCCGTTGCAGGGACCTTCCCCAACGGGGTTGACGCCTCTGGCGTAGCAGAGAACTGTGTCGCTCTCTCCAGTGCCAACGCCCAAACAACCACCTATCAGGTGTTAGCAGCAGACTTTGATGGTTACAAGACCATCGCTGTTGCATCAGGGACCTTTACTATCACCCTTGTTGCAAGTGGATCACAGCCAGCCAACGGCAAGTACATTCGTGTCATTAACTATGGTAGCGGTACTGTGACCATTGCCCGTAGTGGACAGAATATCAATGGTGGGACAACGTCCTTGACGTTGCCTGCAGGATCAGCAACAGACCCAGCATATGCATTCATCCTGAGTGATGGTACGCACTACCTTGCTGCTGTGGTGAAGCCGACAAGTCAGGTTATCACTACCCTTGCAACCAGTACCACCTACACCTGTCCTGGTCCTGTAGGCAGCAGTGCTGCATGTGAAATGCAGATGACAGGTGTTGCAGGCACTGTCACCATCGCTGCACCGACAGGAACACCGAAGAATGGGGATATGCTGCTCTTCGGTCTGCTCTGCACCAACGCACAGACCCTCAGTTGGGATACTGTCTTTGTGGCGAGTGTCAATGTCGCAATCCCAACATCGTGTCCAGCCAATGTCACCCAATGGCTCCAGGTTGGTGCACGGTACTCCACGGTGCTGAGTAAGTGGCAAGTGCTTGCAAGTAATTGATGCATACGCATCAAACAAGGAGACATAATGCAGTCACGACGGACCATAGGGATACTGTTACTCCTGTGTATACCTACCCTCTGTGGTGCACAAGGACTCACGGAACCGCAGTACCAACAGTTGAAGACAGACATTACTGTGACGCATCAGACGGAGTTTGCTACTGCTGTCACCGCACGGAACTACCAGGCTATAGCTGATGCCTACAACGCTGTTGTAACGCCGACATATTGGGTATGGCGCACAAGCCTGACACCGAAAGAGATCTATGAGAAGACCTCTGACACAAGCGCTACCTGGAGTTGGACCACATACAAGGGACAGACACAGCAAGAGCGTGATAGCTGGAGAGATATGATGCAGCCTAACCTGCTCAATCCCAGCCTGAAACAAACCAGAGATGGATGGCTCGCAATCTTTGGAGGTGCAGGTGCATCACAAATCCAGGTCAACTTCCTCCTGGCTATCTCACGGAGAGCTGCACTAAGAGCTGAAGCACTCTTTGCTACTGGAGGAGATGGCTCAACAGCCACACCATCCACCATGAGCTATGAAGGGACAATTACCTACAAGGATGTCAACCACGCACTTACAGGAGCACCCTTACTATGACTATGAAGCACAAGACTCTTGCACTGCTCCTTGGTGCTATCCTCCTGATACATACACCATATGTCTGGGGTGCTGCTAGTAAGCAGTTTACTGCACCTGGAACGGCTGTTACCTTCGCAGACTCTGCCCAAACACCGACTGTCGTCTTTACCCTGTCCAACCTGGTACAAGGGACAGGACAGTACTCTGCCAGGTATGATAAAGGAGCTGGCTCTCAGCCATCCCTGTTTCAATTGGCTTGTCATCTCCAGCTCACAGGTACCAACGTTGCAGGGTCAACCCTTGAAGTCTACATCATCCACTGGGATGCAGCAGGCAACAACAGTGATGGCAACTTAGGCACCACCACAGCCGCACTTGCTACAGACAAACGCCGTAACTTGAAGCCAGCAGGGTTGCTGGTTGTCGATCAAACCGTCACCAACACGACTATGAGCGTCAACTTACTGAATGTGTACATTCCAGGTCGCTATGTCTCCATCGCTATCTGGAATGCTACAGGTATCCCGACAAAGACTGACACAGCCGTGCATGGGTGTGCTTTGATACCTATGCCACCAGAAATGCAATAGCCCTTACAGACTTTAGAGGTATAACTGATGCTCTACAGTCTTCTTCTGATAACCCTGCTTCTTCTCCCTACTCCTGCCTGGTCACAGACAGTGCCTGATCTCGACCACCCTCTCCTCAAGAACTTGAAGACCTGGTGGAGAGGGGTGAGTCAGCTCTCTTACGGTGATAAGTGGTATGATCTCATGCCAGGGACCCTCAACAATGGTACCCTCACCAACATGGGATTTGACACGACCACAGGAGCAAGTCCAGCCTCTCATCCAGGTGGGTTTGGCACAGTACAGATAAACTTTGATGGTACCAATGACTATGTTGAGACAACTCAGAATGTCGGATTCACACAGACCTCTCCCTTCACCATATGTCTGTGGGCACTCAGCACCAATGCCACAAAAGCTCGTCAGAGCCTCATACAGAACTGTGCAGGGAGTGATTTCAATGCCATACTCACCAGATTCGGAGACGGAGACACCAAGCCTGAGATGAGCATTGGCCCTAACGGCAGTGCGACACAGGAGAAGATCAAAGCTACGACCAATCTCAGCATCAATACTTGGTACCATATCTGCTTCACCTACGATGGCTCCCTCACCGTTGCTGGTATGCTCATCTATGGCAATGGGCAACCGTTAGCAATAACAACAGTCGTGAACACAGGGTTTGGTTCCAACTTCACTGATAACCCGTGGAGAATTGGTGCACATCGCAGTGCTTCACCTGTCGATTTCTTTCCTGGGTCCATGGCCAGTATTCTCATCTTGTCTCGTGCTTTGTCCGCTATGGAGATAGCAATGCTGTATGATCAAGAAAGACAAGGGGTCCCTAACCTGCTTCTTGTTGGACAACCACCAAACCTTGTCAGTACACTCATGCAAAGAGCCTTTGGATCACTTCTTCCATTCTTCCGGTAGCTACCGCTACAAGGAGAGCACTGTATGATCAAGCGATACTTTGAACGCCATAAGAAGACATGCATATGGACAGCGAGTGTTGCAATAGCAGCACTTGTGCTGCAGGTCACTGTTGGTATCCCACAGACCTACCAGACAGTCCAGACTATCTACAACGATGTGTGGAATCAGCCCTCTCACGCATTGCAGGTGACATCTGTTGGTGCTCAAGGGGGTGGAACGGCTCCACCGTTCTCCAGTATCAACAACGGCACGAACACCCATGCAGCCATGCTGGTAGGGTCAGGCTCTAGCCTTGCACCGTCAGGAGCAGGGTCTATCCTGGCATCTGGTCTGTCTACAGACCCTGGTCTCTGTGGCAGTAACCTGTTCATGCGAGGTGTCAGCAACACCCTTGCCCTCAACTGTACACAGCCTACGTTCGCCATGCTTGCAGGGACAGCAACGGATGTACAGGTCCCTGACCTGAACACTGTCAGCACAGGACTTGCGGCCAGTAAGTGTGTGCAGACCGATGCGACAGGGAAGCTCTCAACAGCAGCAGATGTGTGTGGTACTGCTTCTGGAGGTGGTATCTCCACCATCGACGGACAGACTGGCTCTGCCATTACCATAGCGAGAGGTGCAGGTATTGGTGGCACCTCTAGTGCTAACACGATCAATCTAGCAGTAGCCAGTGATGAACCAGGTTTCCTGACCAGTGGTGCTCTTGCCTGTGGACCAGGGACACAGGGAGAAGCGAAGGTCCACACGACTCCGTATCAGTACTGCGACAATGCGGCTACACCAACACTGAGGTATGCCGCATACGGTGATACCGTAGGTCGCTCTACAGGTGGGAGTACCGCTACTGGCTTCTTCCCTGCAGGACAACTTGAAACAGCAAGAGGTGGTACAAACAGTGACAGCAGTGGTGCAACAGGGTTCGCACTGCTCACAGCAGGTGTATGGAGCTACAGTGGTCTCTCAGGTGATGTGGTCAACGTTGGTCCAACCATTACCATCGCCAACAATGCTGTTACCACCTCTAAGATCGCTGATAAAGTCGTCACCTACCCGAAGTTCCCTGACATGCCTACCCAGACTTTCATTGCAAGGAATACTGCTGGGACTGGAAGTCCTGAAGCACTCAATGCTGACACCATCAAAGCGATGTTATCGCTTGACCAGGTTGACAACACCAGTGATGCTACTAAGAACGCAGCAGCAGTTTCACTGACCAATAAGCAGATTGTCCCACGAGTTGCTGTACTGACACCTGTAAGTAACGTTGTTACCCCTAATGCTGACAACATGGATATCGGGTATAACTATGGCTTAACAGCAGGTACCACTGTAGCGAATCCAACACATGCCATACCAGGCAACCCTGTTGATGGACAGAGCTTAGAGATCATCTTCAAGTCAGCAGCACCACAGACACTTGCATGGGGTACAGACTTCAGTACTGAGTGTGGCCTTCCACTCCCATCAGGTACCACAGGTAATGCAACAGCATACGATCACTTCCTCTTCAAGTTCAATAGCACAAGTGGCAAGTGGTGTGCACTTGCTACCACCAGACAACCAGGACCAGTGGTGACAATACTGGCAAGCTCTACCACTTATGCCTGTACTGCTGCTGGTGTTGATGAGTGTGAAATGCAGATGACTGGTGCAGCCGGTACTTTGACGGTTGCAAGTCCTGGTGCTGTAGACAATAGTAGACAGGTGTTGATGAAGTTCCTCTGCACCAATGCACAAACGTTCTCATGGAACGCTATCTTTGTGGCATCACCGAACGTACCGTTACCAACAACCTGCCCTGCTGGTACAGCAGCGTGGACTATGGCAAGCTTTAAGTACTCGACGACACTGACCAAGTGGCAGATTATAGCCACCAACTAAGGACCAAAGGTATGACCAAACCTATCCTGTGCCTTGATTTTGATGGAGTCTGCCATAGTTATAGTCGTGGGTGGCAAGGCGCTACAGTTATCGCTGACCCTCCAGTGCCAGGTATGTGGACATTCCTTGAGGAAGCAGTACAGCACTTTGAGGTACATATCTATTCCAGCCGTAGCCATCAGCCAGGAGGTACTCACGCGATGCAAACCTGGTTTCTCCAGCATGCCGAGTCAGGGTACCAACACGACATTGCCAGGAAGTGGTTACACTTCCCTACAGAGAAGCCCGCTGCATTTGTCACGCTTGATGATCGTGGGATACTCTTTATTGGTGTATGGCCTTCTTGTGAGGAACTCCGAGGCTTCAAGCCCTGGTACTACTACAGAAGCAGCAGTGTAACCACTTCAGTGTAGGTCAACCTGGCGGTGCCTAAACCCTTTCTTTTCTCTGGAGTATAGGAAGGTCAGCGTATGACGTACCTTCGGTCCATAATGATCGCTGTGTTCTTGTCACTCTCTGCCACGAGCACTCCACGTGCAGCAAGTACCTACTTTGTTTCTCCAAGCGGCAGTAACGGCAACACTTGTGCCGCAGCAAAGTCTGCATCGACACCACGTCAAAGCATAGCATCAGGTATTTCATGCCTGGTAGGTGGAGACACCCTCAGTGTAGGGAATGGGACCTATGTCGAGAAGGTCAACGGCAATACCATCCCCAACGGCTCCTCTGGAGCCCCTACCATCATCAAAGCCACCAATAAACGCCAGGCTATCCTCAAGCCAACTAATGCTGGTGGTGGACAGATATTCATCCTTGGAGGATCAGGGAACAATAAGCAGTGGATCACTGTTGATGGCCTTGCTATGGACGGTACTGACTCAGGAGAGGGTACCAATGGTATGTGGATTGATGCTCAAGCCGGATCAGATCACATCCTTATGACTGGCCTGGAAATACATCACCTCAAAGGTAATAACAGCTCTCAAACAGCCGTTGTGACCAACGGTCTCACCATGTCATGGACGGTGACTGATGTCATAGCCAGGGACATCTATATCCATGACATTGGCTACCAGCAAGTTGCAGGTGGTGCCTGTAATGAGTGCTATGCCTATTGCAACTACCTCTCTGGTGCAGGCTATACCTGGGAGAACTCACAATGTATCAACGCCTCTGGCTTCGCTCTCCACGGCTATACCTCTGGAGCAGGAGGTGCCAGCAATAATACAGTGAGGAATAACTACTTCCAGAACACTGGTGGTGGGTTCCTGATGTGTCAATCTGGCAACAAGCTCTACAACAACGTCCTCAACCATGTTGGTGCCACCAACTTCAACGCTGGCAATCATTTCGGTATCAGAATCAATGTCTTCTGTTCTGGTCAACCCTCCTCCAACAACGTTGTGGCCTTCAACACTATCTTTGATAGTGATGGCAACTGTATGGAGCTTGGAGGCATGACCAACAGTACCGTCCAGAATAACATCTGTTTCCAGAACGGTGCAGATACCATCACTGGTGGTGGATCAGGGAACAACTTCGGTCCAGCCATAGGAGGGAGACCCAACAGTAACCTCCTCGCCACAAACCCACAGTTTGTCAACTCTGGTGCTGGAGACTTCCACCTGCTTGCAAGCAGTCCTGGTAACAATACAGGTGTTGCTGTGTCAGGAGTGACCACTGATCTTTCCGGTGTTACCAGAGGCAACCCTCCAGATGTAGGAGCGTATGAGATAGGCAGTAGCGACACAGTCGCTCCAACAATCCTCATCACTAACGTTGCAGGGACTGTTATCTCTCCAGCCTCAGCCTCAGTATCACAGAATGTCACGAGCGTACCATTTACTGTCCAAGGGACTTCGTCCGACAACGTTGGTGTTAGCAGTGTGACTGCTGCTTGCAGCCCTGCTTGTGGCAGTCCCGCTGTGAGCGGTACTACAAGCTGGTCAACATCACTGTCCCCACAGACAGGCACCAGTACCGTTACCTTCACTGCCAAGGATGCAGCCAACAACAGTGGTACAGCCACCTTGACAGTGAGCTACAATCCACCACCACCTTCTGTGGTCACAGTCTTTGTTGACACAGCTAGCATTGGTGGCACAGCAAATGACAGCCAGCCATGTGCAAGTGCTGACATTACACATCCAAGGAAGACTATTGCAGCAGGTATAGTATGCCTCCAGGCACCAGGTTCACGGCTCTTTATCAGGCAAGGAACATACAACGAGACTATTGATTCTAGTAGCACACCTATCGTCAGTGGTAGTGATGCAGCTCATACCATGCTGATATCATCCTACAACAACGAGGTTGTCACACTACAAGGTGCACCAGGCGGTTCACACATCATCATTGGTGGTGCAACAGACCACCATATTGTCCTTAACGGACTCACTATCGCTGCTGGTGCCTCCAATGTTGGACTCATGTTCTTTGGTGGGACACATGACAATGTCTTCCAGAACGGTGAGATCAGCAACACGGCCTTTGAGGTTGTGTACAACGGTGGTACGGATAATGCGGTCATACGAACGAAGATACATGACACGGTCTCAACCACACTTCCCCTCATTCGAACAGATGCCACTTCGCTACGATTCAAGATAGACCAGTGCGAGATATACAACAATGACCATGAAGGCTACCTCGATGACAACTCTGCCAGCAATGGTACCATCTTCACACGCAACTACGTCCATAACGTAGGGACAGCAGGCTTTGCTTCTGTTGCTGCACGAGGCAATGGTCATCAGTTCTACAACAACATTATTGTCGGTGGGACACAAGGAATCGATGTTGCAGGACCAGGACAGAACTGGAAGATCTTCAACAATACTGTCTACGGAGCAACCTTTGAGGGCATTGTGCTTGACTCTGGCACCAACGGGAATCAGGTGAAGAATAACATTGCTTTTGGTAATGGTAATCCTGCTGGTATTGTCAACAACGGTGCTACAACCACCTTATCCAACAATATCACAACAGACCCCTCTTTTGTTGACGCTCCAAATGGCGACTTCCATATCCCAGCCACGAGCGTGGCAAAGGGAGCTGGAGCTACGCTCTCGGAAGTGACCATCGACTTTGCGGGTACAGCACGAACTGTACCCTATGATGCAGGTGCCTATGTCGCAACAAGTGCCACACCACCACCACCAAGCAATGAAGGCGTGACTGGAGGAGGGAGAGATGTCAGTTGGAGTAAGCGGGCTTTCTTCCAATAGCTGACTCTGTCAGCTTTCAGCGGACACTACCACTGTAATGTCTGTAAGGATATGTATGCAGCAGCTTCAGCCAGGAGATATTGTCCTTACCGTTCCACACACACCCGCAAGTTCCTCCCACAAACAGAAGGAGCTTATGCTCTCTGTTGTGCGAAGTATCCACATGCATGGTAAGGTGGTAACTGTTGTAGACTACCCGTATGGACCAACAGAGACACCACGCATGGTCTATACCCATGACTGTGTCTTTCTTGCCGTACCTACAGCACTGCTGACGGCTGCTGCTTACGCCGTACCATAAGTCACAAGGCGTGCACTTGCACTTCCTGATCAGACCAGGTATACTGTCTCTGCCTTGATCAGGACATTGTTGGCATGCAGTGTGATCATGCAGAGGGAGCAGGGCTCTTCTGAGCGGAGGAAGAGCCCTACTTTCCTGCTGTCACTGCTCTCGCACTGCTCTCGCAGTCGAAGACGATCATTGCACTTCTCTCTTCCTTCCCGTATACTCAAGCTCTCCCTTAGGTTGGGTGCAGTACCTCTCTCCTCACCGTTTGCACACTGCGCGGTGTATGCAGGGTAGGGGAGAGGTACCCTCCTGTCACAGGTTCCCTCCACACATGCCATGCCGAGACTGCCTTTGGTCCACCCTCCCTCGGTCAAGACCTTAGATGAAGCGGGTAGGACTGTAACTTTGTGGGCTGTAACCTTTGTTGGGACTGGAATGGTGGGCTGGAATGTTGTGGGTTGTAACAATGGGGGTGTGAGGGGGTATCCTGGCCATCCACGTATGGGTTCCCTGGACAGTCCACATTGAACCTGGTCCAGAGACCAGTCCTACTAGGTACAGTCCCTCCTACCTAGTCTGGTGAGACTATGGACATAGTCCCTTCCGATTAGTACCGTCCATTCAGGTACAGTCGCATGAACATACGTGCAGTACCGTCCTCTTAGCTCTGTTCAAGCAGGTACGGTCAAGCAGGTATGGTCTCTACTATCGAGACTGTACCAATCAGTACGCTGTCACTCTAGACTTGACCCCTATCAAGGCCGCATTGATGCTGTACACTCCAGGAGAGTAGCGTTCACTTAGGTATCACTCAAGGCATGCTACAACTAGGTAGGATCAATCAGGTATCAGTGTGCTAACAGTACCGTACTCTCAGGAACAGTCTCAAGGTTGGTCTGATTACTCATGGTCTGAAGCTCACAACCGCATAAACACTGGGGAAAAGGCAGGTAGTAGACAAAGAAATAGGGGATTGGTTGGTTGTGGACTAGTCCTAGTCCACTTCTCCCCCCTTTCCCCTATCCCTTCAATATCAACCCCTTACCGCCACCTCTTCCCTATTCCTACCCACTCCGACCGTCTCCATATGTATATGGTCCCTACGGACTTCCCAGTATCATTGTGGCCTACCATCGCGAGGCCAAGCTGTCGCTTTCCCTATCTGGTCTATCCTCTCAAGCTGTGCATCCTGTCCTTGAGACAGTGTCGTAAGAGCAGCATTGCACGTTACACCAACCATTGCCACCATGCACACCAGGGCTATGCACACTATGATGAACACCATCATACCTGCCCTAACCGCTTCTGTGCACGTTCCTTGTAGTGCTGTAGAAGTCGCTTCAGCCTATGCTTCACACCAGCCTCAACCATGTCTCCCGGCAGAAACTGTATCCAATCTATCTCCGTAATGTCAAGCAGCTCCTTAAGCATCCTGTGTGCAGTAGCCCTATACCTGATCGACACCAGATTACATCTGTACCCGTTGGCTATGCACGTGACGTTGTACCCGTCAGCATAGGCTTGCCTTGTCACCGCTAATCCCCTCTCACTATACCATCCTTCTACCGTGACTGTCTCCACAGTCCCCGACCGTAATTGAATCTTCACCTGTACGCCTATCGGTTTCCCCATGACCGACTCTCCCCTCTTTTGTCGCTGCAGGGAGCGGTCTCGACCGCTCTCTAGGTATACACAAGGGCGTGCTTCGCCCTTGTGACTGCTACATACTCAATGTTTCGCTCTTGCTCCCTTTGCCAGTCCTGCCGTGCTCTCTCCGCAAAGTATCCGTGGAGCGGATATTGGAGCAGATAGGCAGTACCTGCTTCAAGACCTTTGGCCTTGTGCACCGTACTGAGGCATATGCCTCTTCCCTGTGAGAACATATCCTCAATAGCATCGATAACGCTCTCAGGAGTGTCGTCAAGCTGACACTTCCCTATGAACAGTTGCAGGCAAGCATACTTATCCTCGATACTCTGTATCTTGCGTTCATCCTCCCGTGCAAGGGCTTTCTGAAGCTCTAGCTCTCTCCATGCTTCAAGCGCATCGATCAACCCACGTACAGTGGGTACGTCAAGCTTCCTGATTAAGGAAGCGAGACCATTGCCGATGTCTCTCCCACGAACATGACAGGCTATGCCATCCCGCAAGAGCCCAAAGGCCATGCACACGAGCGGACTGTTAATCCGACAAAGGATCAGGGTATCAGGATCACGGAAGTAATCAGCATGAAGCTTCTCACAGTCAACCACAATACCCCTTGTCACAGTTCCCATGGGGGAACTGTCCCATGGTTCTATATCTGGGTATATCCTCTGCGCTTCCCTGACAATACTCTGTCCACACCTATAGGTTATCGAGAGCGGCAGCTCTACACAGTTGAACGTGGTTGACAGATGATGCATCGAAGATGCCATAGCTCCACGGAAGCCGTAGATGCTCTGATGCTTATCCCCAACGAAGACAAACCGCTTGCCTTGAAGATGGCTAACCATCTTCGCTTGCATGATGTTGAGGTCCTGGCACTCGTCAACCAGAACATTATGGTACTGTGGGATATTGCAGCGATACAAGGCTGGTAGCCGTATCTGGTCATTAAAGTCAATGGTAGATGTCATGTTGTCGTTGATATCAAGGCAGGTATTGATATCCTCAAGCATACCATCGTAGGATTCAAGGTCATACTGAGACAACATATCATGATACTCGCTAGAGCCCATGACGGTATCGAGAGCGGTAATCTTCGCCATGTCAACAGCCCTAGCGAGAGTCCACTCTCTCTCATTGAGTACCTTGTACGGCAATCGTTGTCGCTTCCATTGTGGCGTCATAGTGTCCTTGACAATGTTCAGTACCTTACGCGGTTCAAGCTGTATCCGACCAAAGGTATTCATAACGGCTCTATGGCCTAGACCATTGAGCGTGAAGACATCACTACCCTTCTTGGATGGTATCTTGCCTTGGGCTTCAAGCTGGTTATGCTTATTGAACACCAGATAGACCGTTGGTCTATCATCAAGAGACCACAAGTGCTTAATGTTGGTTGTCTTGCCAGCTCCAGGACAGGCTTGGACAATGATATTGTCCTGTGACCCTGTATAGGCATCAAACAATGCATTGCTATAGTGAGACCATTCCATACATCTCTCCTCTGGTGCCCGTAAGGACACCATACATCTCTCCTTATGGTTCCATGATCACCATGGAACCAATACAGTGTGTAGCGCAGCTATACCAGCCGTACATTCATGATATCGGTGCTAGCACTAACGTTGATGTCAACAGCGTCAGTCTTCACTATCCATAAACCATCCTCATCTCTCGTAAGAGGGATACCCTTCTCCTTGACCAGTCTCCCCTTGTCAATGTTAAGTCTCATCTTGAGCAAGTTCCACTCATTGCTACATGTGGCTCCTATGCTATTGGAGCCTGCAGCTCTAGACTCACCATGTGGAGGATGATGTATGAGCATCCACGGTACGGTACCACAGAGCAGTGAGAGCTGATCAAGGGTCTGTAAGACTCTGGTGTTGTTAATATCCTGCCTTGAGAGCCGATACAGGCTATCGAAGACAATATACCCGGGATCAACCTTACTGATCAGATTGGCTAGGCTACTGACGTAGCTTGGATTATCAAGGCAATTGGTTGGTGCACCTACTAAGGTCCATCCCATAGACTGGGGAGCTATCCTCCTGAGTATCTCTCGCCATTCCAGCTCAACACTGTCTACTTGCACAAACAGTATCTTGGTCTGCTTGGTCTTACGCCCAAGGAAGGGAAGTCCTTCTTGTAAGGAGAGGCACATTTGCAAGGCAAAGGTCGTCTTGCCAATACCTTTCTGCCCAACAAGCAATGTCCAGCCAACTGCGGGCAGGAGGTCTTGCACTAACCACGGGATAGACACTTGCTCTGTGACAAACTTACGGATGGTCTGCACTCTGCCAGGGAATTTCTCCGCCATAGAGTCAGCTCTCCTTAGTAGTACCTAGTGGACCAAGCTGTAACCAAGCTGGCCTACGGTCTCCAGAACGCATGCAGAGGGTTACACCCTCTGAGGAGTACAGCCTACCCGTCAACGTGTCTCCTAAGCAATCCTGACACGCATAGAAGGCACTCCGATATTTCCCTGAGATGTATTCCCCAACAGACACGATACTGTTACCTCCCACAAGCTTGCCATGGCAGCTTGGGCAGGATTTCCGATTGCTCAAGGAGACATTGCCTACCCAGATATTGAAGCCCTTACTCTGTGTCGCCATTGTGCTTTCTCCCTCTAATGGTAGGGAGCATGCTCTCATGCTCCCTACCAGAGTGGCGTTATCAATCCAACGGATCAGCCTTCAGCCGATGGAGCTCTAGGAATGCCTCAGCTTGCTTGTCACCATTGGCAGTGAGTTGCCGATACAGTTCCTCCCGTTGACGGTCAAGCCGGGTAATAGTCTCCCACAGAGCAGCGATACGCTGCTCTCTCTCCTCCTTAGTCATTTGCTGTGGTGCCATTCTTCTTGTCTCTCATTGCCGCTACTGTTACATCAATCAATTCATCACGTTCATCAGGAAGTACAAACGACATAGCCTTGTCGCTACCCACATGCAGGGTACAGAAGTCACGCAGCATCTTGTCAGGCATCATGGTCAGCATATCTACCATAGCCTTGTCTGTTGGGCTGGTCCGTGTAGCCGGAGTCACCATCCTCTGATAACACTCGAATAACGCCACATACGCATCACGCATCTGTGAGCGGTGGTGCTCAATCCGTGCCAGCTCCTTCTCAAAGGTCGCTCCAGGCTTCCTTTCTGTCGTGATTCGCTCATTGATCAGTGGTATCATCTTCTCGATAGCGTCTTTGGTTATGTCACCAACTGACATAGGCACACTTACATTACAGGTAAGTGTGCCTTGCTCCACGGTAACAGCTAACAGGCTAGACATGGTTGTTCCCCTGGCAGTCTTCATATTCCCTCTTTTCTGTCCTGTTCCATAGAGTCCGTAAGGACTACTGTTGACCGTCAACTTCGGTATCAGATATAGCTTTGTGTCTCATATGCCGTGCTAACATGATCTCCTCAGTGAGCTTGTCAAGGCTGTCCACATTAAGCCACAGATACTGTGATATCTCCTCTCTTGCTTTTCCGTCCGTGTCACCAATGGGCAGATGATGACTTATCGACACACAATACATATCACTCTCTTTACTCCAGAACACGTGGATACCGTGTCTCAAGGTAATGTCCATGTCTTACTCTCCATTGTCTTCAGTAACCGCAACGTAGGATGCCTTCGCTATTGACAACGACGCTCTCTTTTCTTGTGCAGTCTTAATGGAATGGACCAGCATAGTAAGAGTCTCTTGGTTCATCCATACCCCAAGGTTCACGGACTCATTCTGCAATCGATAGCCCTTACCATCATCAGGAGGAAGACTGTAGTAGACAGACACATTGTACAGTTGATACTCCTCATTCCAGTACACATTCACACCATACTGTAAGGTCTCAGCCATCTGTTACTCTCCTTCTGGCATCAGTGTATCGTGTCTCGATAACCGCGCTACAGTCATTGCAGCATTGAAGACATCGAAGTCTTCCTGAGTAAGCCACAAGCTGAACGCCATCTCTTCCTTCGCATAGTGCCTATGCTTGTCTACATGTACAGGGAAGATGTACCAGAAACTGATATGGTACAGCCCTATCTCTTCGCTCCACTCCACGGACATGTTGGGACGTTGAACATCAGCCATAGCTACAGCTCCATCTCTTCTATCAGCATGACTGCCAACCGATGCTTACACAGATTACCGCGTGCAGTCTCAAAGTCAGGACAGGTACAGCTCTCCCTTGTGACATCATACCCATGAGAATTATCCTCTAGCAGGGTAGTCGATGCTTTCTCTACCCGATAGTTCCCGTTACCAACAGGAACTACCTCATACCCAAGTCCATCTGACTGTGCAATATCATATCCACGGTCAAGACGCTGCTTGACCTTGATATCATCAACGGGAATCCGCAAGGATACCGCTAGGTACGCCTCAGCAATACTCTTCCTCATCGGCTCCACTCCTTCACTGGCATAGCGCTTCTCTGTTTCATCACGGTACGCCTCAGCGGACTCGATATCTGGGAAGGTACCCATAACATTATAGGACTCACTGTATTGACTTACGGCCTTGGTATCAATAACCTGAATGTAACCATCCTCAACGACTAACTCAACGACTAATTGGAATCTCATGGCTATGTTCTCCTTACGCTGTAGCTTCGCCATCTCTTTCCCATTGCTCCATATCCCGCTTGAAGCTCTCTGTAACACTTCTGCTCTTACTCAGCGTACCATCATCCGATACCCTGACAGCGCCATTCCTTCCCACAAAGTACCGTTTCTTCGAGGGATCTATGTCTGTCCGCTTAAAGACACGATACCGTCTTGTGGAAGACGGTATCTCAGCAAAGCCCATCTCCATCATGAAATCCACTATACGATTGGTCAGTGTCTTATCTGCCATCCTCCATACTCTCCTTATAGACAGCCTTGTTAAACTTGACCGCATCAAACCTTTGGTTATCCTCCTTCATGATATAGCACAGTCGATTGACGACAGCTCTAAGAACATCATAGCCGTCCATCTCTTCATTGGCGTCAAGCTGCATCACAACGTCATTGAGAGCCCTTGCAATCGCTATGTAGTTCCGTTGTGTCATTAGTACAGTCCTCTCTCTACAGCTATCCTCTCCTTGTACTCCTCTGCCAGACGGTCCGTTATCTCTTGAGCACAACCCAGACAGTACTTATCACCATCATTGATAGGTACCACCCGGCAATGCTCACAGTACAGAGTGTCGTCCATGAGAGCAAGTAATGACGCTTGCTGCGTCAACACTACGGTGTCCTCAATGGTCCAATGTGACAAACCCATACCAATACTCCATTCCAAAGTGTGATCCAAAGGTAGAACCAAAGTGTGATCCAAAGTTGAGACGTTTAGTAACCGCGTTAGCGGAGTAGACCGCATGAGCGGAAAGCTCTCTCACCACGTCAAGGTAGTCTCATATGAGAGAGAGAGAGGACATAGTGTCCTCCTATCCATAGGTAGAACTGTGGGCTATAGCAGTCACTCATACACAAGGTCTATCATGGCAGGGTATCAACCAGTCCTCCAAGCTGGTATATATGCTCAGACACGGTAGTGTTGCTGTGACCGCTATTTCTGTATTCATCTACTTGACCTTGGGCTCTTCATCACTCTAACTTACCTCTCTACTTGCCACTATCGAGGTAGTGTAGGGTAGAGTAGTTATGCATGCCAGTTCGCTCTCTTTGGGGTCTTTCGTCTGCTATGTCTCCAAAGGCCGTCTCGGCTATCCGAGTGGATACCTACTAAGGTACCCCTTAACACTGAGAACGTCAACTACCCCAACACAACAAAATGTCTGTTGATAGCAATTATTTTTCATTGGCAATCGCTATCGTTATGGTGTACAGATGTACACAGTCTGGCATGCTTCTTGCAATATACTACCATAGTGGGTATCTCATTGATACCCTACCCTCTCTACCTCAGTACCCTGCCTACCTGGACCTTGGGTCTGTAAACACACTGTTACACTGTTTACATCTATACGGCAACATACACACTGTTTACATCTCTCTTGTACCGTACACAACACACCGTTATGGTGTACACATCACAACACCCTATAGTCCCATCAGACTATGGCCATAGAGATAGTCTGTCAAGACTATCCCCTATCACACTAGTCCCACCAGACTAGTGCTATATCCTAGTACTACCCAACCCATCCAATCTGTCCTACCTCAACATCATCAAAGGCTGAGAGGGGGAAGGAGCTGTTCTCACGCTCCTTCCCCTATACGTGTAGCGAGAGCCTCACGATTCTCAAAGCTCGCAGTCCAGTTTTCCTCTTTCCCCTAGCAAGGGGTCTTCCAGCCTTGTCAGAGCCCTTATCAGTCGTGAGGTTGTCAACCCTCATCTTGGAGGGAGGGGTACATTTTCTGTGCTTCTGGAAGGGTTCTGAGGGTATCCAGTACTCTGAGCAGTCACTGACGTTCAGCACCATTCTGGTACCTGCACACTTCATACCCTAGAGAGATCAGCGTAGCGAATAGCTCTGACTCATCCGTAAAGCCCAACGCCTCTATCATATGCCTCATAGCTCTATACTCTGTCTTGGGCAGTTGACGGATACTGAACCTACCCTTAAATCCGTGCATAAAGTCAGCCACAGGTATCTCCCTTTTTCTGTAGACCCCTTGACACTATACGATAGGGGTATTATATTCCCCTGTGCTGACCAACGCAACAGGGCCTAACGGCCTTACACCTGAGACCGTCAAAGGAGTCCATAGTTGACAATGAAAGGGACCATATGGCACTAGTCGGTGAGGACAAATTCACGGTAACACTCCCAGAACCGGACGCTTCAACAGACGATATTGAAGCATTCATGAACACACTCACGCTCAACACCGATGTTCACGGTACAAAGACGCTGCATACCAGGCTCTCAAAATACCTGGTACACCGTAGGCTAACTGATAGCTTCTGGGCTGGTGTCAGGAAAGCTGCTGATGTTGTAAACGGGCATAGGACCCCATCACAAAAGAAGGCCGATACTTTACGCAGTAAGACGATGACCACCACACGGTTCTATGAGTCACTGTCCACACCTGCCTTACGGCGTCATGCTGCTATGTATGGTGTAGACTACGATAGCTACGAAGACCAGAACGATATCATTGCTGTAGTGGTAGAGAAGCACATTGCAACAGAGATGGGGGAGTAGCTGACGCTACTCTCTCCAAAGAAAGGTTGCTCTCTATACCAGGAAAGAAAGGCCGAAGGCCAGG
>Ga0126377_10000620_pt1 | contig 21862 bp, 14 predicted proteins | sample PanSoiMetPlot_22_FD_92647 | JGI IMG/M metagenome (GOLD analysis project Ga0126377, IMG submission 92647) | Tropical forest soil microbial communities from Panama - MetaG Plot_22 | ecosystem: Environmental > Terrestrial > Soil > Tropical forest > Bulk soil | place: Panama | collected 2016-02-17 | reverse complement strand
GCTGCCGTTGGCGAGGTTTCTTCAGGACTGCGATTTCAAGGCCGATTCACGCGCGGCGATCATCATGACCAACCAGTCGTGCTGGCCGATCGCGGCTTACGCGGTCTTTTATTCGGGCGGCGTGCTAGTTCCCCTGGATTACAAATTGAGCGCGGACGAGCATCTGGCGCTGCTCGCGCACTCAAAGGCTGAAATCGTCGTCACCGAATATCACCTGTGGCGGGCGATCGCGCAATCGAAGGGCTTCGGCGAGTTCAACGCCAACCTGGTGATCGTCACCGGCGCGCCGGCGAACGCCGAACTCTTCGGCGCGGTGCGATGGGAAGACCCGGTGGTCAGTGGCGAGCCCGACTTCGTCCCGCGCAAACGGGAAGACTGGGCCTGCATCGTCTACTCCTCGGGCACCGGCGGCCGTCCGAAGGGTTGCGTGCTGACTCACGACAATTATCTCGAACAGTGCGTCGCGCTCACTTCGCTATATCCGTTCTGGCCGGGCGTGCGATACCTGAGCATTCTGCCCACGAACCACGCGATCGACTTCATGGTCGGCTTTATCGGCCCGTTCGTGTGCGGCGCCACCGTGGTCCACCTGCGCACGCTGCGACCGGAATTCGTCCGCGAAGCGTTCACGCGATACAGAATCAACTACGTCGCGCTGGTCCCATTGATTCTGAAGAACCTGCAGGCCGGCCTTCAGGAACGCTTCGACAGACTTCCGCCGTTCAAACGCTTCGTCTTCGACCGTCTTATCGGAATCAACCGTGCGATGACGAAAAGCGAGCCGAACCCGGAGTTGAGCCGCAAGTTGTTCAAGCAGGTTCACGACGCCTTCGGGGGCGAATTGAGGGCGATCTTCACCGGCGGCGCGTTCAGCGATCCGCAAATGGTCCAGTTCTTTTACAACCTGGGCATTCCAGTCGCCATCGGCTACGGTTTGACCGAGGCGGGTACGACGATCACGGTCAATGACTTCAGGCCGTTCCGCGCCGACACTGTCGGCAAGCCTCTGCCAGGGATGGACGTGCAGATCGTCAATCCGGACGACGACGGAATCGGCCAGGTAATTGTGCGCGGCAGGACTGTCATGTCGCACTATTTGGACGATCCGGAATCGACCGCGGAGACGATTGTCGCCGGATGGCTGATGACCGGAGATCTGGGCCGCTTCGATTCGACCGGACATCTGCAACTCTTCGGACGGGTTAAAAATATGATCGTCACCGAAGAGGGCAAGAACGTTTATCCGGAAGACATCGAGAAAGCCTTCGACGGCCTGCCCGTCAAAGAGTTCTGCGTCTTCGCGGCCAATTACGTCTGGCCCAAACGTTCGATGCTCGGCGAGAAGCTGATCATCGTTCTGCGCCTCAATGAAAGTCAGGAGCTGACTGACGAGTTGATCAGGGATTTGGCGAGGCGCAACAACACCCTCCTCAATTTCAAACGCCTCAGCGGCTACGTGCTGTGGGAGGCCGATTTCCCTCGCACTGCTTCGATGAAGATCAAACGATTCGCCCTCGCCGAAGAGATTCGCAACCGTTTCGACCGACAGGCCGCCATCAAGGAACTTTAGGGGGCGCCGGAAGATCCTCGCGCGGCGGAGCGCGACCGGGGCGCCTTGTTCACGTCCCTGTGCGCGAACGGGAGGCGCGACCTGCTGGCGCAACGGCTCGGGACGGGCTTCAGGGCGCCCAAGGAGCAAAATACTCTTTTTTGCTCCTTTTGCATTATTCGCCCTTTTCGCTTCCTCTTCGCTTCCACTCTCATAGCTTAGCTCATGAACATGCGCTGGGTTTCTTTGGCGCCGGCGTGGCATTACAGTTGCTCAGGCAATTCCCGCATACGATAGAAGGGACGTTGATTTGATACGTGGATAAATTCGCCCATCAACCCAACCCGGTATGGAACACACATCCGGTTTTACGAGCCGTTGGCGTGGCGATCCTTGTCATTCTCTCGACCGCAGTGGGGATGTTGGCGTCATGGCGCGCTCCCTGGTTGGAGCTATACAGCCGCGATTGGTTGATGCGATGGCGAGGCAGTTTGCCGCCGCCAGGTGAGATTACCCTGGTCGCGATTGATGAAGCGAGCATCACTCGTTTCGGACGATTCCCGTGGTCTCGCCGGTTGATGGCGCAGGCGCTCGACAAGGTCAGCGGCTCAGGACCCAAAGTGATCGGTCTCGATGTGCTTTACATCGATTCGACCGACGCGGCCGATGACCGCGCGCTTGCTGACGCCATAGCCCGCGCGGGCAACGTGGTAGTCGCGGCGCAATTGACCGAAGGCGATCACAGGGGGATATGGTTGCGGCCTTTGCCAGCCATTGAAACTGCGGCGGCCGGCGTCGGACACGTCAATGTAGCCACCGGATTTGACGGGGTCGCGCGAACACTGCCTCTCCGGCAGTCCGACGACGAAGCGCGGTCGTTATGGGCCATGGCAATCGAGGTCGTCCGTATTGGCGAACGCGTCCCGCCGTCCGAAATCCGCGCGACGCCGGATGCGGTGGCGATCGGCGGGCGGCGAATCCCGGTTAACGCCGATCTGCCGAGCCTGCTCATCGGGTCGCGGAAAGAAGGATCGCGCTTTGAGACTTTGCCCGCCGCTAGATTGTTGATTGATTACGTCGGGCCCCCGGGTTCGTACGCCGCGCAGACTTACAGCTTCGCCGAGTTGATGGACGGGAAAGTTCCCATCGAAGCGATTCGCGACAAGTACGTTCTACTCGGCGCGACGGCGGCCGGGATGGGCGACCGCGTCGCATCGCCCTTCGTTCATGAAGAAAACGCCGACGGCCGGCAGGGCGGCGAATTGACGCCCGGCGTCGAGGTTCTGGCCAACACGCTTCACACCATTCTGCGCGAGCGATTTTACAGAGAGACGCCGGAATGGGTGATTCCGCTTTGCGCCATGATCGCTTCCGCCGCCATGATCTCATTGCTCGCGTTGGCCGGCGGGCGTTTCGAAACGATCAAACAGTTGGGCGTCGTGACAGCCGTGGTGGCCGCAATCTTTATGTTCTCCTACCTGGCTTTCGCGCACGGGCTTATCGCGCCGCCGCTCGCGCCAACGCTGGCGGCCTGTTTGACGGCGGCGCCTCTGGCGTGGCTGCGGCGTTCGCTGACGATCAGCGCCGATCTGGATGCGCGCATCGCGGAAATGGCGCGCGCCGGCGGCGGTCTGACTCCGGCGCCGGACGAGACGGCGGCCTCGCTCGAACCGTCGCCCGCGGCGTTGATCGCGAAATTGGCTAACGCCGACGCGGTAGCCGTCTTTGAAAAACGGGCTTTGAGATTTCAATTGCTTGCAGGTCACGGCGCGGGCGTTCACCCATCGGCGCCGGATAAGAACGGCGGCCTACTGGCTGTCCCGCAACGCTCCATCGCGCAGGCGATGGCCGAAGCCGAACCGGCGTCGAGGTATTTTTCATTCGACGACGAAAAGACGGCGGATTTCATTCAGCGCGCGCGTTCAATAGCTATTCAGATTGGCGAGGCGGGTAAGCGCGAAGGCCTGCTGCTGATCGCCTATTCCTCGTCGCGGACGCCGTCGCAAGAGATATTGCTGCTATGCCGCGAAATCGCCGGCGCCTGTCTCGGCGCGGCCGCGCGGCGGGAGAAAGAGTCCGATGTTTCCATGCCGCCGCGCGCCTGGCAATGGCCGCGCGGGGCCCGATGGAAAGCGCGGGCGCTGGGCGCGCTCAACCGGCGATTGCTCGCTCGCGCGCGATTCGTCGAGCGCGCCCTGCATTCGGTCGAAGACGGATTGATCGTCGCGACGCCCGACGGGCGCATTGTTTTCGCCAATCCGCGGGCGGGCGAGATCTTCGGACTACCCGCCCGGCTGTTGACCGGTTCTGATCTTTTCGATCGCGTCGCCGGCGCTGATAGAAGGGGCGCCGGCGACGAGCGCGCCATTCACTCGACGTGCGAAACTCTGATGCGCCTGATAGTCGAGCGCGCCCCCGTGGAGCGCGAGATCACCATCGGCGACTCGCCCGCGAGACACTACATTCTACGGCTTTCGATGATCAACGATGAGCTTGACGGCGTGTTGGGAATTGTCGCCTCGTTCTCCGACATCACCAAACAGCTCGAATTGCAACAGACCAAAAACGATGTGATGGCGCTGGTCTCGCACGAAATGAAGACGCCGCTTACCGCCATACAGGGTATGAGCGAAGTGCTGGCTAAATTCGACGTTGACGCCGAGCGGGGACGCAAGATGCATCTGGCGATTCATGAAGAAGCGCTGCGGTTGTCGCGGATGATCGACGAATATCTGGACATCACCCGGCTGGAATCCGGCGTCCGTCAATTGCGGCTGGAGCCGGCGCGCCCGGCGCAGATTTTAGAGCGCGTCCTGATGATCCTCGATCCAGTCGCCTCTCAGCGGCAGATTCGGATCGTCCGGCGGTTCGCGCCCAATTTGCCGGCGCTATTGCTGGACGCCGACCTCTTTTCGCGCGCAGTGACCAACCTGGTCTCGAACGCCATCAAATTCAGTCCGCCTGGAAGCGATGTGGTCGTCGAGGCGCGCATTGATCAGGCGCTGGCCGATGTGGACGTCTTACGCATCGAGGTCGCGGATCAGGGCTGCGGCATCCCACCCGAATCGCTGCAGCGCATCTTCGAGAAATTCTACCGCGTTCCGCGCCTCGAAGAAGCCGACGCCCCCGGGACGGGATTGGGACTGTCGCTCGCGCAGGAAATCGCCGAATTGCACGGAGGCCGCATCACGGCCGAAAGTGAAGTGGGCGTTGGCTCAGTCTTTGCTATACGATTGCCGTTTAATCACCACGTACTCAACAAATAACCGAGCTGAGTAAAGAAGTAAGCAGGTATGGCCAAGGTTCCGCAGATTCTGATCGTCGATGATGAGCGTTCGATTCTACTGGCGCTAGAAGCCGGTCTGAGCTTGAGCGGATTCGGCGTGACGTGCGTGCGAAGCGGAAATGAAGCGGTCGAGTTGGCGAACGAGCGCCATTTCGACGCCATCGTCTGCGATATTTTCATGCCCGACGGCGACGGATTGAGCGTCGTGCGTGAGCTGCGCGCGGGACACCAGAGCGCGCCGATCATCTTGATGACGGCCCAAGGTTCGGTCGAACTCGCCGTTCAGGCGCTGTCGGAAGGCGCCACGGATTTCATCGCCAAGCCGTTCGAAGTCACCACAATGGCGGCGCTCCTCCGGCGGTATATTGACGCGCACCGCGAGTCGCAGTCCGCCGGCAGCGAGACCGATTCCATGTTCAGCGATTTTTCGCGGTCAGGGTTGGCGGGTCGTAGCCCCGCGATGATCGAAGTCTATAAATTGATCGCGCATGCCGCGCGCTCGGACGCAACCGCCCTGATCATCGGCGAGTCTGGAACAGGTAAGGAGCTGGTCGCTCGGGCCATTCACGATTTCAGCGATCGCTCCGGTAAACCATTCATCGCCGTCAACTGTTCAGGATTGACTGATACGCTGCTCGAATCCGAGCTGTTCGGCCATACGAAAGGCTCATTCACAGGCGCCTCGACTGACCGGGCGGGCTTGTTCGAGGCGGCCAACGGGGGGACGCTCTTTCTGGACGAACTGGGTTCGACCAGCGCCGCGTTCCAGGCGTCGCTGCTGCGGGCGCTGCAATCGGGCGAAGTACGCCGCGTCGGGGCGACGGTCACTCGGCGAATCGACGTTCGCGTGATCGGGGCGAGCAACGCCGACTTGCGCGACCTCATCGAAGACCGCAGTTTCCGCGCCGACCTCTATTACCGTCTGAGTGTTTTGACAATCGAATTGCCCCCGCTCCGCGATCGCGGCGCCGACGTCGAATTACTCGCGCTCCATTTTCTGCGAAAGCTCAGCGGCGATGGCCAGCCGCCGGCGCGACTGACGCGCGAAGCTACCGACGCGCTGCGGGCCTACTCATTTCCGGGCAACGTGCGCGAATTGGAGAACGCGCTGACTCGCGCGATGGCCCTGGCTTCGAACCGTCTGATCACGATCGAATGTTTGCCGCCGCAGATCGCCGGATCTTGCGCGAGATACAAGGCTTCAACAGACGCCCGTGACATCGAGGCCGGCATTATCGCCGACCGTCCGATGATGGATGAATTGCAACGCCGCTATTTGCAGTTGATCCTGGAAGAGTCGGGAGGAAATCGTCGTCGCGCAGCGCAAGTATTGGGGCTTGATCGCCGAACGATCCAGCGATTGATCGCCCGCTATCGACTCTCCTCAGCCCTCGAGGAGGCGGGATCGGAGTCCGATGAGACTGACCCATCGGATCCTATTGACTGCGAGACTAACGACGACACACACACCTTAATGTAGCCCTATCGCTCCCGGTGGCGTCTTGGCGCCCCCCGCTACGGATTGCCGGTGGCGTCTTGCCACCTCCTGCTACGGATTGCCGGTGGCATTTCGCCGCCACTATCTTTCACAATTAATCAAGCAGGTATTGAGGTAGGTAATGCCGTTCTTTTTTTCTTCAGAAAGAGATTTCACCCGCGAGCGTTTCGTGTTCGCAATTACAGTTTTGTTGTCAACGATGGTAATAAGCGCATCAGGGCAAGCGCGGCTCGAAGCGACGGTGACAGACACACGCGGCGTCGCCACGCTCATTATTGGGACAAGCAGTCGCCCAATTCTGCGCGGCGAACGGTTGGCCCCAGGCAATGAAATTGAGACTGGCGCTGGAGGACGCGTGATTCTGAGACTGACCGATGGCTGTCTGGTCACTATTCATCCGAATTCGCGCGTGGTGATCGAGGACTTCCGCGCCGCGCCTTCGGTCCGCGAACTGATCCGCGTGCTGGCCGGATACGTACGCGTCAAGATTTATCACACCGCTAAACGGCCCAATCCCTATCGAGTCAACACGCCGGTGGCTTCGATCGCCGTGCGCGGCACCGAGTTCGGCGTGAATGTGGCATTGACCGGCGAAACGCGCGTGACGGTCTTCGAAGGCTTGGTCGAAGTCACCAGCCAGATCAATCCGCAACAGAAGAGATTGCTCACTCCGGGGCGCAGCATAGTGGTTCGGCCCAGCGGCGACATTGGCCTTCTCGCGCCAGGGCCGGGAAGTGAGTTGAACGCCCTCGGATCCTATCCGCCGAATGAATACCAAAGTCAGGCTGTGAGGGCTTCCTCTGAGTATGTTCTCCAAACGCTCAGTCCATCTGTGACGACGCCATTTATGCGATTCCTGGCCTTCAACGACTCGCATTTCGACAGCCTGGAGAATCCGGCATATGCCGGCGGATTTAAACGCCCGGACGGACGTCTCTATCTTCTAGCGTCTCTCGCCTCCACGAATAGACTACGCGATTCGGAATTAGCGCCATTGAACAGTAGGGTTCGTCCATTTAACTACTCAGCAGCGCATCAAACATCATTTTTTACGCCTATCAAGAATACTCGAAACGTTGTTGGGGGCAGCCTAACTATTGCGCATACCGATCTTGAAGCAGGCATAAGCGAACTTAAACGAGCAAACCATATTTTAGATTTCACTTCCAGCCTCAATCTGACGACATCCAATCTGTCGCTAATCGCCGCCCGCCGGTTCGGAGCCGGCGAACGTATAAGCCTGGGAGTTCAGGTCGAACGATTGGACGGAGACGTCGATTCTGAAGAAATCGAGTCGTCGAGTTTTTTCGGAGACCAGATTGATTCGCGACTCCGGTATAACTATCGCGCCGACCGTATGCGATTTACCCTTGGTGTAACGCGTGATTTCGAAGACGAAAAAAGACTGGGAATCTTTTATCGCTATGGCGCCGGCAATCTACATTCGACCATTAGCCCCCAAATTTCGTCGTCTTACATCGGAAAGACAGCGGCGCAATCCTCGGAAATCGTCGTACAGTGGCGCAGCCAATTGGCCGAACGACTCTTCTACGGACTGAAGGGCGGGGCGCTTCTTGAGAGACAGGAAGGTAGCCTCACTTTTAAAGGGGGTGAAAGGCGCGCCGATTTATCTGACACTGAGTTTGAATCAAGGCGCCTGGCGCTGGGAGTCGGAATCGGATATTCGATTCGCCCACAAACGACGATTGCGATCGACGCCGCTGGCGGATATGCGACGGGAACAAGCAGGGTGATGGATCGTTATTCTGTTAGTAATACCGTTAGGGATTTCGAGAGACGATTTGTCACCCTTCACGTGGGCGGACAAACCGAAGTCGGACGCCGATTCTTTTTCAACGGGTCTCTGTATTGGAATTGGAGTAAAGACCCATTTGATCTGTCCAGCGCATTTGGTGAGTACGGCTTCAGGAGCGCCTGGAATTTCGGCCCAGGCTGGCGCGTCACGAAAAATATCAACGCGCAATACATCATGTCGAGAAACAGCGCCGGGAAAAAATTCAGCCACTCAGTAATGTTGAGATATGACTTCGGCGCCCGCGATCAATAGGCGGCGCCCTGCCGCCTCGTAACGGCCGATAAGCGCGGCGCCTGGAGCGCGTTGGACGCCATTCCGAGCGACACTGCTCTTTACATCGCCATCGGCGACCTGACATTGTTCGCCGTCAGCGACAGGGGCAGGCTGTTCGTTCATCCGCGGCTCGGCATAACAACCGACCAGCGATAACAGCGCCTTCGGTTATCGTTCAGGTTGGTAGAACGCGGATGACGGGGATAGCGCGGATTGACGCTGAACTTTTTTGGTTTTATCCGCGTCATCCGCGTCATCCGCGTCATCCGCGTTCTATTGATGCGGTCTTTGCTGCGAACGTCAATTGTCGACCCGTATGTGCGATTGATTAACGATCTAATAGTATTATCGCCTGCCCGAAGTAGGCGCTATCATTCAGCCGGGTGGCCAATGCTTTCCCACAACCCCCCGCCGCCAATGGACAACCGAAAACAAACCGTGCACAATCTGCCGCTCCGGTATGAAAACTTCGACTTTAGCAGTGGTTAACCCTGCGGCGGGTTTTGGAAAATGCGCGAAATTGCTGGGCCCCGCGCTGGATCGGCTGCGCGCGATGGGCGCGCAATTCGACGTGGCCGAAACGAAGCGCGCGGGACACGGGATTGAAATCGCGCGCAACGCTTTTCGCGACGGCTACCGTAAATTCATCGCGGTCGGCGGCGACGGCACTTCGTTCGAGATCGTCAACGGACTTTTCCCTGAAGCGGCGAACAAAAACTTAATCGGAGGCGAGAAACCGTCACTCGGCTTTCTCCCGCTCGGCACCGGCAACTCGTTTCTGAGAGATTTCACTGACAAAGGCGTCGAATACGCCGCGCGGGCGATCATAGAGGAACGCTCGCGCCCTTGCGACGTGATCCGGCTGAAACACAGTGATGGCGAGGTCTTCTTCATCAACATCCTGAGTCTGGGATTCGTGGCCGAGGTCGCTACGATGGCAAACCGTCGCTTCAAGCGTCTAGGCGCGGCGAGCTACGCGCTGGCAGTCATGCTGCGCCTGGTCGGTTTCAAGAAGCAGGTTTACGAGATAAAGCTGGACGGGTTCGAATACCCCGAACCGCCTCCAACCGCGCTGCTGATATTCAACAACAGCAAGTTCACGGGCGGTCATATGATGCTCGCGCCGAACGCGGACACGGGCGATGGCCTGATCGACGTCGTCCGGTGGTCGTCGGGGCGCTTCGATTTCATCTGGAATTTTCGGAGATGTTACGACGGCACGCACGTCCATCACCCGCTGGTCTGGCAGGCTCGCGCGCGCCACATTGATCTGGATTTCGATTCGCCGGTAGATATTATGATCGACGGCGAGGTCATGACCGCCCGGCTCGAATCGCTCGACGTCCTGCCGTCGGCTTTGAATGTAATGGTCTGAAGTTGGTGGTTGGTGGCTGGTGGCTGGTGGTTGGTAGTGATTCTTAACCGACCACCGACAACTAACCACCAGCCACCAATTATTGCAATGAGTGACAACGCCTTTATCCGATCAGAAGTTCGCAATCATCCGAGCCACAACTGGGTTTCACTGAACTTCATTCAGAAAACTTATTACGGAGCGCGCTCAGTTATCCTCTGGCTGGCCAGCCTCGCTTTCTTCTTTCCGGTCTGCTCATTTCTCGTTCTGCTCGGGGCGTTCATCGACCCGCGCAAGAACGACAGGCCGCAGCGATGGCTCTTCCGCAACATCCTGCGCGTCGCCGGAGTAAATTTCGAGGTGAAGTATTCGCCCGGCTTCGACCCCGAGAGGACCAGCTTCTTCGTCTGCAACCACATCGACATCTGGGACGCGTTCATCATCTACTCGGCGATCCCTCAATTCGTGCGCGGCCTCGAACACGAGTCGCATTTCAAAGTCCCGGCCTACGGATGGATGATGCGCCGCTTCGGCAACGTCCCGGTTCCGCCCGAAGGCAATCTGGCGAAGTACAAACAGATGATGAAGCTGACGAAGGAGACGCTGGACAAAGGCGTCAGCCTGATCGTATTCGCCGAAGGCACGCGCACCCGCGACGGGCGGGTCGCCGCGTTAAACCCGGGCGTCTTCAGAATGGCGATCCAATTCGGCTACCCGATCGCGCCGATGAGCATCGTCGGCGCTTACGAGTTCAGCAAAAAAGGCGATTGGAAACTCTTCCCTTCCAAAATCACCGTCTACATTCACGACACGATCGAGACAAAGGACCTCGGCAAGAATGATGTCGAAGCGCTGATGAACCGTGTTCATGCGGCAGTGGCAAGTCCGGTGGACGAATATTACGGCGTTCAAGATGATGTGATAAAATCCGCTCGGTTTTTGTTGCGCTAAATCACTATTACTGAGCGGGGGATTTATGGCCTGGCAACCTGCGCGCAAATTGTTTACGGTGACTGAATACCACCAGATGATCGAGACGGGGGTTTTGAAAGAAGACGACCGCGTCGAACTGCTCAATGGGGAGATCATCGAAATGTTTGCAATAGGTCCGCGTCACGCTTCGCTCGTTGATCGGTTGAACGAATTGTTGTCTGCTAAATTGCGGAAGGTTGCAATCGTTCGGGTTCAAAGCCCGATTACGCTCAGCGATTATTCTGAGCCTCAACCGGACTTGACGTTGCTTAAACGGCGCGCCGACTTTTACGTTGATGGTCATCCAACGCCAGGCGACGTACTCGTCGTGATTGAGGTCGCGGATTCGACGGTTGAAAAAGATCGCCGGGCCAAAATTCCCTCCTATGCGCTCGCTGGGATTCCGGAATCGTGGCTGATTAATCTTGTTGAAGACCGAATCGAAGTCCACAGCAACCCTTATAATGACGTCTATCAGGAAGTCCGCATCATTCAGCGCGGACAAAAAGTCGTCTCCAAATCGCTTCTGCAGCTCAAGCTCAAGGCTGACGAAATTCTCGGTTGAATTTAAAGTATCTCGAAGCTGTCTACTAACGGATGATTTACCGGAGGTTCAACCGGTTTATTGCCGAGGCGCAGCGACAGAATCGTCTTCATTCCGGCCGCGCGCGCGGCGTCCAGCTCGGCGACTACGTCGGAAATAAAAACTATATCCGCCGCGGCCCTTCGCAATTCTTCAGCGATCCGCCGGTAGCTGTCCTCATCAATTTTGTGGCCGATGGTGGTATCGAAGTAACGATAGATGTAGTTGGTGAGATCGCCCGCAGTCGTATGGCCGAACAGAAGTCTTTGCGCCAGTTCGCTGCCAGAAGAATAGATGCAAATAAATTTGCCCTGACTGCGCCAGCGCTCAAAAGCAGGCGCGACGTCGTCAAAGACCTGGCCGAGCAACCCTCCCGTTTGATAACCCTCCCGCCAGATTCTCCCCTGAATCGCTTTTAAAGGCGTCGATTTGCGGTCGCGATCCATCAGCCAGTGAATGTAAGCCACCGCTGATTCGATTGGATCGGCCGATGACGCGTCTTCTAGCGCGGGCGGCGCGGGCAGCGCGGGCGGGTTGAGGCCTAGAGCGGCGTCGGCGGCGCGCTCGGCGCGCAATTGCGCCAGATCCGCTTGAACCTCGGGCGCATCCCAATTGCGGTTGAGATATTCTTTGACGCGCTCTCTCGCGAATGGAAAAAGCGTCTTGTAGACGAAATCCACCGGCGTCGTCGTGCCCTCGATGTCGAGCAGAACGCATTGCGCCGAAAAATCATTCGGATTTGCAGTCATTGCGCCAGAGCGGGAATGTAGGAAGGCCCAAAGCAGAGAGGTTGAAAATCGCCGTCAACGCCGCTGCCGGTGTAATTCGGCGTCCAGCCCGCCGGGTCTTTGAACAGACGAATGGCGCGGATGCGGCGATCGGCGCAGAGATTGAACCAGTGCAGAAAGCCAGCCGGCACTCTGATCAGGTCGCCCGCTTCGACCTCGATGGAGACTACAGGGCCATTCTCAGGGTGGAGGTGAAACAGCCCTCGACCCTCGATGATGAAGCGCACCTCGTCGTCGTCGTGCCAGTGCTCGCGGTTAAATTTGGCCAGCATCTCATCCAGGCCTTGTGTTTGCGGTTTGACGTCGATCACGTCCGCCGTGACGTAACCGCCGCTCTCTTTGAGCTTCTCTATTTCAGTCGAATATGCGGCGAGAATCTCTTCCGACGGCGCGTCAGCCGCGATAGATGACTCCGGCTTCCAGATTTCATATTCCACGCCGATGCCAGACAGATAATCTGCGATCGCCGCAGGCTCATTGATAGTTCGATTCTCTCTCGGGATTGTCAGAATAGCCATAACTTGCTCCTCTGAGAATAGTGGGCAGTGGGCAGTGGGCAGTGGGCAGTGTTGAGATCAACACTGCCCACTGCCCACTGCCCACTATCATTGTTTCTGGGCGTCGCTTATTGCGACGTGAACGACTACTCGGAGAATCAACCACGAAGAGTCGAAGAACGCGAAGATTTTCTCTGCTTTTCTTCGCTTCCTTCGTTTCTTCGTGGTTGATTCTCAATGTTTCAAGACGAAGCGCGTGCGGCCAACCACTTCGAGCAGATATTCGAGTATCTCGACGTGGCGTCTTGCCTCACTGACGCTCTGTCCCCAGGTATAAAGGCCGTGCCCGCGCAGCAGGAACCCGTGCGCGTCCGGTCGCTGACGGAGAAGATCTTTCAGCTTGCGCGCGAGTTCAACCATATCCTGTGAATTGTCCAGGATCGGCAGCCACTCCCGATGCTCGTGTGTGCGCACGCCGGCCAGCCCTTTAAGCATCTCGTACCCCGCAATCTCGATCCCGCTGTCATTGATCAGCAAAGTGGAGAGCGTGGCGCTCCAGACCGAATGCGTATGCAGCACGGATTGAGCCGATCGCTCACGAACGATGGTCAAATGTAGCTTCGTCTCATCCGACGGACGCCCTTCGCCCGCAAGAACCTCGCCGTCTCCGCCGACCTGCACAAACTGATCGGTCGTCAGCCGTCCCTTATCCACGCCACTCGCGGTTATTACGAGGCGCAGCGGCTCTGGACTGACAACCGCGCTGAAATTTCCGCTCGTGCCAAGCGCCCAGCCCCGGGAATAGAAACCGGCGGCCGCTTCGGCCAGAGACGCGGCAAGCTCATTCTCTCGATCTGTGACTGCTTGTGTTGTCATAAGAGATGCGAAGGCATTTTATGGAGATGAGGCCAGATGGTCAATCTGACGCTTCTCAGCTTCATTTTCCATTTTCCATATTACATTTGTCATTTGCCATTGCGGCAGCTCAATTCCACGAATGGCAAATGACAAATGTAATATGGAAAATGGAAAATGAAGCTGGTTCTCAGAGCGCCCGCATGCGCTCTTCCAGTTCCCGGGTGATTCGCGCGGGATCGGCTCCGCGCTCGAAGATTACAGGCTCGCCGAAAGTCACGGTCACGGTTCCGGGACGCGAAAAGTAGCGTCGCTGTCGGGTCAAATCGAACAATCCTTCGATCTTGATCGGCAGGACCGGCAATTCAAGATTCTTTGCCAAAAGACCGATGCCGCTCATAAATGTCTTCATTCTCCCGTCGTCGGTCGTGCGTCCTTCAGGGAAGACGAGCGCGCTGTAGCCCCGGTCCACCGCCTCTCCGGCGAAAGCGAAGCCGCGACGAAAACCGCTCTTCTGCGGCAGCGCGAAGACATTGAAGACGATCACGACCAGGAGGTACTTCACTCGATCCAAGAAGCGCCCAAACCAGCCCGCGCCTTCGAGGCCGCGACGCAAACCGCGCAATCGTTCGCCGGCCATGGCGACCGCCAGCCTGTGTCTGAACCGTAACGGCAATGCGAACAGGATCATTCCCGGATCGACCATCGAGATGTGATTGGCGATGAACAACACGGGACCGCGCAAACCGCGCAAGCGGGCGCCGCCTCGAACGCGCGGCCAACACATCATGCAAACGAATGGCGCGACGAGCAGGTAATATGCCAGCGCGCGAAGCCAGTTGACGGGCCATCGAAGCGCCCATTTCGGATAAGGGTACTCGGCCGCCCCATCAACGCGTGAGCCTTCGTGGATCATTCGCTCGATGTCGCCCAGCGTTGTGTCAGGCGTCAGCGCCGCTTCATCAAGTTCGACCTGGTATCGATCTTCAAGCGCGCCGAGCAATTGGACCCGGCCCAGCGAATCGAGCTTCAGACCGGCGCTCAGAGTCGCTTTCGCGCCCGGCCTGCTGATATGGTCGCCGCTGATCGAGGCGATCAAGTCGACTAGCGATGAATCGCGCATAGTAGCTGTCGCCGCGCCGGATGTTTCCGATGTTTTGCTAAGGATGGCCTCTTTGACAATCGGCTTACGTATTTTGCGCGTCGCCGTGCGCGGGAAGTCGGGTTCGGGCCAGACGAACCAGCGGCGCACCCGCTGCGATTCGGTGAGCTGCGCGTTGGCGCGATTGACGGCTTCGGCGGGATCGACGTTTTCACCACGCAGAATCAGCGCGGCCACCGGTTCGGGACCTCGCGGGCCTTCTACGCCAATGACGCAACTGGCTTTGATTTCGGGCTGGTGATTGAGCGCGGCCTCCAGATCGTCGGGGTAGATGTTCAATCCGGCCGCGGTGACGATCACGTCTTTCTTTCGGCCCTTGAAAAAGATGTTTCCCTCGGCGTCCATCTCGCCCACGTCGCCCGTGCGGAGCCAGCCCTCATCACCGCCTGAAGGCGGAACTCCAAACTTCTCTTCGCTTGGAGTTCCGCCTTTAGGCGGCCCTTGCCCGGCGATCACACCGCCTGAAGGCGGAACTCCAAACTTCGCTTCCCCGGCGGCGCCATGCCAATAACCCGCCGAAACGTTTGCGCCGCGCACCAGGATCTCGCCGCCCGCGTCGAGCTTTAGTTCCTGCCCTGGCAGCGCTTTTCCGATCGAGCCGTGCTTGAGCTTAAACGGGTGGCTGACCGTCACGAGCGACGCCGTCTCGGTCATCCCATAGCCCTGCACGACCGCAAATCCCAGCCGCTGCCAGAAGGTTTCTGTCTCTTCATCCAGGGTCGCGCCGCCCGACACGAAAGCCCAGAATTTCCAGCCGAAGCGGCGATGGATGTCGCGGAATATCAACCATCGCCTCAGAACATGTTTCCCCCGGGACTGGTCGAATCGCCGCAGAAATTTCTCCAACTGGCCGCGCGCCGCGTAATCGCGTTCGATCTTTTCGCGCAGGGTTTCGAGCTGGCGCGGCACGGCGGCCACTACAGAGATTCGCTCGCGTTTGATCAGGGAGATGATTTCAGAAGGGTTGAGCGAATGTGAAAAGAAGACCTCGCCGAAAAGCAATTGCGGCACGAACATTCCCATAAACTGGCCGAAGACGTGACTCAACGGGAGCAGGCATAAAAACCTGATCGGATGAAACGGGCGTTCGAATTTTATGTACCTATTGATTTCGGATTCGAGCGGCGTGATGTTGGACAGCAGATTGCGATGCGTCAGGAGAACGCCTTTAGGCTCCGCGGTCGTGCCCGAAGTGTAAATGATTTCGGCCAGGTCGTCCGCGCCGATCTTCTCCTCGTGATATGGGGCGGTCGAATGGCGCTCAACAACTTCGACCAATTGGTCGAAGCGCAAAGCCGGTGGTTGATCCGGGAAATGGCGCGACTGTTCGGCGTCACATAATAACAACCGCGCCTCGACCTGCCGCTGCACGCGATGGACGAAGTCGGGCGCACTATGTTCATCCAGCGGGACCGCGACCGCGCCGCGCATCAGACAGCCGAAGAACGCCGCGATCCATTCGGGACTGTTTTCGCCCCAAAACAGAACGCGGTCTCCTTTGCCTATCCCGCGCGCCTCAAGCTCGCTGGCGAATTGAAAGGCAGTCCGGGCGAGTCGGGCGTATGACCATCGCTCGACGCGCAGGCTGCGTTGATGAGCGATGGCGATCTCGTCGTCACGCGCCAGAGATTGATCTAATGAGCTGTGAACAGTATCCCGCACATGCTGACGATCTCTCAACGCTGCGATTTCGTCAAATCATTACCGCGAGCGGTAGCGAGCGAGGCTCTATCAATAGGTCTATTTCATCAAATCAGTACCGCGAGCGGTAGCGAGCGAGGCTCTATCAATAGACCTATTGATAGAGCCTCGCTCGCTACCGCTCGCGGTACTGATAAAAAACAGGAGCGCAAGGGTGCGAGGGAACGAGAATAAAATCCTCTCGCTCCTTCACACCCTTGCGCTCCGGACTATTACCTGCGCCAGATTCTGCTACTTCTGTACCTGTATCTGGACTGTGTTGCTCGTTCTACCATTCATGGTCAGCTTGAGATTGACCAACCCGGATGGCATTTGAGCCCGCGGCAGGAACATGTTGACCTGATTAAGTCCGATGAAAGGCGTCGGGAAGATGCCCTCGAAGTTATTCGGGTCCAACGTCCTGGTTAAGGCGCCGTTGTTGAAGTCAACGGTAATAGGCCCCGTGGCGTTTGTCATCCCCGTGCCATACAAAATCAAGAAGACGATGTCATTCTCCGTTCCCGGTCCCAGATTGATGGGATTAGGCACGATTGACTGGCCTTGTATGGCGAATATCTCCTCAGTCAAAATGTTGCCGCCTTTATTGCGAAGCACAAAGCCCGCCACGAGTCCCGACCCGGTTCCGGTGAAGGTAAACAGCGAAGGCGCGACTCGGACGACCTCCAATGCGCCGGCCGCGACAACGGAGCCGTTGACCTTCACGATCGCAGTCGCGATACCATCGGACGTCATCGGCGGCACCTGGTAGTTGATCTGGCCGGCAGAAGCGAAGAATAGCCCTGCGTCGCGCGGGGCCCCTCCGCTGTCGACGACCTGAATCGACGTGCCACCAATGTCCGTCGGCAAAGGTATTTGATTGGCGGACTCTGGCGCGCCGTTCTTCATCCCTGCGCCGAAGCCGCCCACGATCATGTCAGGAGCTAGCGGTTTTCCGAAGCTCGCGGCGGATGCCGTATTGAAATCCGGCATGACCCTCAAGTTGAAGGCTGCCGACGTTCCGCCTCCACCACCGTTGGCCGGAGTGTTGACCGTGATCGGCAAATTAGAGCCACCAGCTGGAACAGTGGCTGGAATTGCCGTGCCAGGTACTGTCGCCATCATCATCGTACCGGTAAAGCACGTTGTCGTAACCTCAACGCCATTGACCCGCACCTTAGATGTGGGAAAGAAGTTGGTCCCGCTAACGTACAGCTTAAAGGATGGAAAAGCCCGATGGCCTATGCCGACGGCCGAAGGATTGAGACCGTTGACCGTAGGCGCTGCCGGATTCGACGGTGTAGCGCTGCACACCGGGGCCGTGATGGTGAAATTCACTGAGTTCGATGTGCCTCCACCCTGTCCGTTAAAAGGTGGGGTGGAGACCGTTACCGGCACCGTGCCTGTATCGATGAGATCGCCCTGTTCGATTTTCCCTATCAGTTGCGTCGAACTGACGAAAGTCGTCACACGCGACACACCGCCAAACAGCACTTGAGATGAGTTGACGAAGCCGGTTCCGGTTACCGTCAAATCGAATCCCTGGCTGCCCTGCGGCTTCGTAGTTGGATTGATATTGGCAATCACTGGCGTCGGTGGCGGTCCCTGGACCATGAACGTCAAGGCGCCCGACGTTCCGGGAGCTGGCGCCTGTGGCGTAAAGACAATCACCTGCGCGGGACCGGCCGTTGCCAGGTCGGACGCGGGAATATCGGCGGTCAATACTGTCGCGCTTTGGTAAGTAGTCGGGCGATTCTGACCGTTCCAACGTACAACCGAGCTTGTGGTGAACTTATTTCCATTGGCCGTCAGCGTGAATCCGGGACCATTGGCCGGCAAACTGTTCGGATTGATGCTGCTCAGGATCGGCGTTTCAGCAGGTCCACTGATCGTGATCATTCCGGTCTTCACGCAGCTAATGCCGCTGACGCTGCGAACCCGATTGTTCCTGGTGTCGGTGAAGACGATCTCGCCGCTTTGGCTGACGGCGATACCGACCGTTTGCGGGGATGAGATTTGCGGCGGAGAAGTCTTGCTGACCAGCGGGTCGGGAGCGAGGTTGACCAGTCCCCCTGCCGCCATGCCACCGTCGCCAGCGAAGCCCGGCGTTGCTCCAGCGAGTGTCGCCGCCAATCCCCCCGTTGATGCTATCTGGACGATTCGATGGGAGCCTGAGGTAGAGGAGACTGGGCCGATGGTCGCAAATAGAACACCGCTGGCGCCGCCGGCGACATCACGCACGTTGGCGAGGCTTGTACCCACGTTGGGGATAGTCGAGAACGTCCCGCTGCCCGCGCTAGCCTCACGATGAACCTGACCATCAGTGAAGTTGGCCACCAGCAACTGCCCGGTCGAAGTAAGTCCCAGACCGGTGTATTCCTTGGCTGCCGGCAGGTTGAGCGCCGTAACCTGTCCCGAACTGCCGTCAATCTTCCGAACCGCCTTCCTGACGACATCAGTGACGTATATCGTGCCATTGCCGGCGACTACGATGTCGGAAGAGCCTTTGAATGACACCGCCCTCGCGAATCCGATAACGAGTTCAGGTGGGGAGGTGCCATCGTCTAACGGATGGGCGCCGCCGACCGTCCTGATCTCGCCTGGCGGGACTGTAATCGCATTCCCGCCCGCGCCCGGGAAGATCGTAACGTTTGATGCTGTCGTATTGAAGAATCGAATCAGGCTGGTCTTGGGACCGGTCTGTTGCGGAACGGCCGGACCGCGTATCGAATCAACGACATAAACTCCCTGGCTAGTAACGTATAGTCCCTGCGGTTTTGAGAATGTAGCCTGATTCACAGGCCCTTCAAGGGCTCCGACGCCGGAGGCCTGATTGACGGCGACTATCCCGCCCGCAGGAACGGATTGCTGCGCCGGCGTGCCCGGGAAGAGGGTCACCTGGCTCGATCCACGGTTAAAGAAACGCACCTGATCGTTGTTAGTATCCGAAATCCACAGGTTGTCACTGCCGTCGATGGCGACACCGGTGGGAGATGAGAATGCGGCGCCAATCGCCTGACCGCCGTTATAAGGAAAATCAAGGCCGCTGCCAGCAATTGTGTCAATCTGGTTTGCGCCGATTGTCGTTCCCGCTAGAGTCACCGGGGCAGTGCTTAGATTGATGTAGCGCAAACGCCCTTTGCCTTTCTGATCGATGACAAAGAGTCCGTTCTGATCGTTTTCGAGACCGGTAATCGGCGGGTCGTCGGTGCTTCCCAACATATTAAACCCGGCGCCGCTAACCGGCCCCCCATCGCCGCAGTTGTCTGTGGAGTAGTCACATGCCACAGGTTTCGGGGGATTTCCTGAAGTCCTTCCGGCAAGCTTAGCGACGCCGTTTGTTAAACGATAAATCGCCTGCTCATTGCCATTGGCTGAATAAAGGTTTCCATTCCCAATCACCAGGCCGACGTCTGAGGGATACGGATTTAATGGATTGCCATCAGGGAGTTGTATCAAGTTATATTGGTTGACAAGCGCCGCATTGCCGCCGCTCACGCGAATCACACGGTAGTGACCGCTGTCCGCGATGATGAGGTTTGCCGACGCGTCAAACCCGACGCCGCGCGGCGTCAGCAAAGGAACGCTTGTCGCGGGGCCAGCCGAAAACGCGTCGCTGGGAGCGGTGTTTGCGCCATTGCCCGCGACAGTGGCTACCGCTCCGGCCATCGTAATCCTGTACACCTTATTGACGCCCTGCGCAGCGTCACTGACATAAACCTCGCCGTTCGAGGGGTGCGCCGCCAGACCGATGAGCGTTGAGTTGTTAATTGTCGCCAGAGTTCCAACGTTTCCGGAGCCGATTGACTGGTTGCCGAAGCTCACTGAACCGCCCGATACGTTGACGCCGCGCACTTTTCCGGCGTCCTGGTCAATGTAATAGACTATATTGCCGTCGGGGCTGACCCCCAGCCCGTATGCCTTTCCCACATCAACCCGCAATCCCGGTATATTTTCGTTGGTGAAATCGCCGCCCGCGGCGCCGGCGATCGTTCGAACGGTCCCGGCTCTGACCGTCCGCCCGCCGAGTGGGACATCAGATGCGCTGGTGTTGATAAACCGGATGAGCGTCGCGTCGTCGGTCAAATCAGCGACGTAAACGCCGCGCCCCTGCGGGTCACGGGCGACCGCGACGAGTGTGTCAAAGGACGCCGCCCTTGCCGGCGCGCCTTCACCGGCGCCACCGGCGATTGTGTCGATCATCAAGCCCGCGCTGACAGAAGTGGTCAGCGTCCAGGTGTATGTCCCAGGGGCATAGCGGTGAGACGGATTTTGCTGATTCGAAGACCCGCCGTCACCAAAGTCCCAGGCGTAAGTCGGCGTCGCGGCGCCGCAGTTAGAAGGAGTCGCAGTCGCCGCGAACGGGACATCGACGGTGCTGCTTCCCGTCGCGGGAACGGTCGCCGTGCAATCCAGCGTGCAAGCCTGAAGCGCCGATAACGGCGCAGAGCAAATCTTGCGCGACGCCCGGGAGGCCGGCGGCGACAGTTTATTGTTCGGGGCCGGAATTGAGCTGGTCTTTTCGGCCCGCGAGCGGCGAGCAGCCAGACCCGACAAAATTAAATCCGTCGAGACCGCGCCGACGCCGATGGCACAAACGAGTAAAAGAACAACCGCGATGGCGCGAGAATGAACTCTTTTCGCGGGTAATACGGCGAGTATACGTCGGAGGAACAAGCCCCTCTGGACAGACATAGGTCAACAACTCCTTTGTAAGAAATTCTGGGGCAAAAACCTGATTAATAACCCTGGCCGGACGTACCCCTACGCCGCTGCAAATCTGCAGTCGGCCATGGTTAAGAACTTCAAGAATCAATGCGGATTGTGTGTAGTTGTGTGAGTTGTCATCAATGGGAATGGCCGCGGTCTGGCGCATTCAAACCGTCAGCTTTAAAGAGCCTATGGAGCCGACTGCCGGACTTGAACCGGCGACCTACTGATTACGAATCAGTCGCTCTACCAACTGAGCTAAGTCGGCTTGTTCGCGACGCGGAACCGAAAGTTTCGAGGCTTACCGTTATTGGGAGAGCCAATCCAACGGCGTGGAGGATCGCTTTCGGTATATAGAAAGAAACGTGAGGGATAATCACGCTGTGGCGTCCAACACGGACGGCACTATACACGAGCCAATTTTATCGGTCAAACTGAATTTATTCACCAGCTTAAGAGCGTCATAAGAGCGGCGAAACAGGCCGCTTCGCTATCTCTTACATGACGTGGTTTTGGATGCGGGTATGGCGCCCGCAGGCTGCCTGCATTTCGAAACTAACATTCTTGCGCGAAGCTTTCCCTATTTAATGCAAACCTCTCATAGTATCTGAATTAATCGCGCGACCACCTAAATCAGAACACGTGAGGCCGGTACAGTTACCGGGAGCGGTAGCGACCGGGTCAATGGCGCCCGAAAAAAGAGGCAGCCAGTACGGTACCGGGAGCGGTAGCGACCGGGTCAATGGCGCCCGGTCGCTACCGCTCCCGATAACGTACGGCTTGCCGGCCGTTACGTGGTTGCAATCAGCGACTGCTCCTTGTACTGCAACTGATAAAGCTTG
>Ga0126377_10000619_pt1 | contig 21863 bp, 27 predicted proteins | sample PanSoiMetPlot_22_FD_92647 | JGI IMG/M metagenome (GOLD analysis project Ga0126377, IMG submission 92647) | Tropical forest soil microbial communities from Panama - MetaG Plot_22 | ecosystem: Environmental > Terrestrial > Soil > Tropical forest > Bulk soil | place: Panama | collected 2016-02-17 | reverse complement strand
GGCGTATTGAACGACCGCGGCGTGCCGCCGTAGCGGCGCACGAGCCGGGGCCGTGGGTGGCGTGGTGCCGGGGCCTGACCGGAGATCGCTGCCTCGACCGCCGCTGGAACCTGCGCGCAGAGCTCGTCGTACGCCTTCCACGAGCAATCGGAAAGGCGCTCACGCCCCTGGGTCTGACCGACCCAATCGACGAGGTAGGCGCGAGCCCCATCAAAGACGCCGGCGTGCTGGTCTTGCGGTACCTCGGCCGCTTCGACCGCCTCATGTAATAGCGCCATGAGGCGATTCACGCGAGCCGGAGAAAGCGCGTCTGGCGGCGTCGCACCGGCGGCGGGTACCGGCGTCGGTGTGCGAGGTGCCGGGCGCGGCGCGGGACGCGTCGGTGCCGGGCGCGTCGGTGCGGGTCGGGAGGGCGGAGGAGGAGCTTTCGGTGCGGTGCGGCGTACCGACTCCTCGAGTTGCGCTTGGAGCGACGGCGCCGACGTTGTCGTCACCGCCGGATCGCTCTTGCGGCGCGGAGGCTGGAAGCCCTCGGGCTCGTCGTCGCCGTTACTGAATCCCGGCACGTCGCCCGATTCCAAATCCTGAGAGAACAGTTCGCTCAGCCCAGCGCATCGGAGCACAGCGTCAACCTGACTAGATTTCTCCACCATCTTGATTGTGGTATTCACCAGGCCTTGGTCCATGTCGCGATGTCGGGCACCGCGACCCTCTGCGACGACGGCCCCAGTCGGACCGATCAGCTCGCAGAGCAACGCCACGCACCCGGGCTCACTCCCCAACATTTCCCAAGTCGTGAGATCGCGCGTAAAGCGCGGCCGGAGCTGTAGGAGCCCGCACAGCTTTTCACTCCCCGGTTTCGCGAGCGTGCTTTTTCCCCCGCACTGCTCACAGCGCGTGCCGCCAGCATTCGCACGGTCGGGACAGTCCTGCTTGTTGCCACGCGGCCCGACGCGCCGGTGCACCAAAATGTAATCCACGCCCGCAACCAAGTGCGAGAAGAGCCAATCGACGAAGATACCGCGTACCATGCTGTAGCGCTCCAGCTCGGCGCGAAGCGCTTGTGGATCGTCGATCGCGAGCCCGCCGAGAAGCGCACGCGGTGTCAACTCTGCCTCGGGTGCCGGCGGCGGAACGACCTCCGTCACTGGCTGCACTTCGGTCGTTTCGTTCTCCGTCATGCTGAACCTCTCTCGCGGCACTGTAGCACGAGCCGCGGTACGCTTCCGGCGGGTGACTGTGGTTGTACTCATTACGTTCCTATGCGGCGAGTCGGGCGAGGTGTTCATCAAGTAATGCTAGGTGCTCGGGGCGGCGCTCCTGCCAGCGGGCACGGGCGGTCGGGGAGAGCGGTGCGAGCTGCCCTCCCTTCGACTGATTGCACCGGGGATGCGCCACGGCGTAATTCCACGCCGCCTCAAGTGGTTCGATTGCCACCGGGATGATGTGGTCAAGGTGAAACTGCTCTGGATCAACCGGAGTATCGCAGAGGTGGCACATGTCATCGAGCCATAGGATCACATGGCGGTCGATAGGTTCCATGATAACTGCTGCCTTTCCCCGCAGGCGCCGGTTCATCTTGCCTCGGTGTACCGCCACGCGCCCTTTCTCCGTCTGCTTCCAGCGGTTGTTGTATGCCCGGTACCGTTCAGTTCGCTCACGGTGCCGTCGACTTGCTAGCGACCGCTCGGAACGCCGGCTCCGTGCCTGCATCGCACGGCCTTTCTCCGACTGCTGATAGCGCTGTAGAGCGGCGCGGGATTTCGCCGTCCGCGCATAGCGCCGCCGCGTTGCACGATATTTTTCCGTCTGCCGATGGGTGAACCTCCACATTCGCCGGCGACATCGTTCACACCAATCGGGATGTTGGCGGCGACGACCACACGAACTTAGTGGTTCGACTGGCCCGTGACACAGAGTGCAGAAGTTCATATGCTGTGCTAGAGGAACATTTTAGTGGCTAGCACGGTCGCGCCAGCAAGCAAGCTCGACGCGCATCCGGGACACGCTGCGGGCTTGCCCGATATGCGGGCCCTCCTCTGGGACGACCCGACCGACTCGCACACGTGGCGCCGCGCCTTACGGGACCGGGGCGAGTCGCCGGAGCGGGTTTTGGCCTTAGCCGTCATCACGCAAGCACTCCTCGACCTGAAAAAATCCGCCCCGCACTACGACCAAGCCCGGGCATACTTCGAGTCGGACGACCGCGGCTGGCCCCTCGGGTTCGTGACCATCTGCGAGATGTTCGATTGGAGCCCCGAGGCGGTGCGCGCGCGCATCCTCGCCACCTATCCCACCTCGCGCCTCTTGCCGCGTCGGCAACGTCATTAGCGGGTCACCGAGAGGAGGATGGCAACGGCTAGGGGGGCTAGGCACAGGATCAGCACGACCACGATGTACGCCGTCGCCACGCCGAGAACGGTGGCGAAGGCAGTCCGAAACGCGCTCATGCCCCTACCATACGGCCGCCCGGGCCCGGTGTCAAGAGATACGTGTTGCCGACGATACGTATTTATCCCGCTTGGCAGATGGTGCCGGCATCCGGTATGCTTCACCGCATGGCCCCACGACGTCGCCCCGATGGCCGGAGGAAACCGCGCACCCGGGTCAACATGATCTATCGCAGCATCCAAGCTGCCGGCGGCCCGACCCGGCTCAAGGCAGCGATCGGAGTCTCGCTCCCGACGCTGGCCCGCTGGCGCCGGGTCGGCCGCGTGACCGACGCCGTGGCGGTCCTCGAGTGGGCGGCGCTCATCCACCCGGACAACCCGAGTGAGGCATATTGCCTCGCCCGGCGGCTCGCCGGATTGGCGGCCAAATCGCCGACGCGCTAAACTGCGGCAGAGCTTGCCGCAGTATCTAGTCAATACGTATTGAGATTCTGTGTCGCGGCACTTAGGTTGCCGTTCGTGCCGACGAAAAAGTCGAAGGAGCCTCGCCACTTGCCGGCACGGATCAGTGTCCCTGTGGGTGACACGGATGCGTGCTATCTCGAGCGCCTGCGCACCAAGATGGGCCTCCGCATGTCGGCACTCAGTCGACTGTTATTGCACCGGGGCATCGAAGCGCACCGGCGCGACGGCAAATTGAGCGACTGACGCAATCTGCGGCAAATCTCCCTTGACGCATCGCCATAACGGCGCTACAAGCGAGCCCCTACATAGCACAGTCCACGAGATTTAATTGCTTTGTAGTGTGGCGTCGTAGCCCACGGCGGGGGCCGGTGGCGGGGGACGTGGTTGAGCGTATGGGATACGTGCGCCTCCGGGGACCGGGCGCATGCATGGAACAAGGCGGAGCTTGGGCGGGGGTACAAGTGGCGCCACGGCCCGAGGGCTGCCGAGTCATGCCCAACTGATCGCCCGGGCCGTTGCCATCATGGCCGAGTTATCAACAACGCTCGCCGCCCTCGGCGTCGCGGCCGAGGCGGTCATGGTGGCTCCGGTCATCGAGGAGGTTGCTGGGGCATTGTCGACCAAAGAGGCGGCCAAGCGCCTCGGATGCTCGCCCCATACGGTCGCTGACCGGGTACGCCGCGGCGAGCTCCAAGCCTGCCAACACATGAAGCGCGGGCGCTACTCCTTCGAGCCCGCGGAGCTCGAGCGCTATCGCGGCCTGCATCAGACCGGGAGGGTTGCGGATCGGATAGCCGACACGTATAGTGCGGCATATGACCAGCGACGAGTTGCGAGCGCTCCGACACGACCTCGGATTGACGCAAGAGGAGCTCGCCCGAGAGCTCGGGGTGACCATGAACACGGTCGCGCGGTGGGAACAAGGTGTGCACGGCGTAAGCCGACTAGCGGCGCGTGTACTCTCGCTCCTGGCGCGGGAGCATGGAGTGGCGACGACGAGCCGGAGGGCTCATAGGGCATGACCGGTGCCAAACGCCGCGGGCGCTTCGTTGCCGACTACTACGTCAAGACCGGAGGCACCCTAAAGCGTCGCCGGCTGTCGTTCAAAACCGCCACGGAGCGCGACGCCGAGTTGGAGCGCGCCCGAGAGCTCGAGCGCCGCGCGCGGGGGTTAGCGACCGACGTCGACCGCCTAAAAACCGTCGCAGCGTTCGCCGACGAATGGCTTGCGGGACTCGTCGGGCAAATCAAAGCCCGCACGTTCGAGGCGTACGCAAAGGCGGTTACACTCTACATCGTGCCGCGACTCGGCGAGCGCCCCGTCGTCGAGCTCACACGCCGCGACTGTAAGGCGTTTCTCCGGGCGTGCCGGCAAGAGGGCGTCAGTAAAAAGCCCCTCGCCCAAGGGTCGGTGTACGCGATTTATGCGGCCTTGCGAGCGCTCTTGAACGAAGCGGTCGAGGAGGAGCTCATTGCGGGTAATCCCGCGGCACGGCTCGGGAAGCGGCTCCATTTGCATCCGACCGCCCAACACCGGAAAGCGGCTGTCGAGGCGCGGGTACTGACAAAAGCGCGGCTCCGAGAGCTCCTCGGCTGGGTCCGCACGAAACTCCCGGCTGCCTACCCGTTGCTGCTGACGCTGGCCCGGTGCGGGTTACGACTCGGCGAGGTCGTTGCGCTTAGGCTCGACGACTACGACGCGGAGAGCCGGCGGTTACTCGTCGCCCGGGCATGGAACGCCCGGCACCGCACAATGGAAACCCCAAAGCACGGCGCACGCCGGGTGGACGTCTCGCCCCAACTGGCTGCGATCCTCGAGGCGCATATCGCGGCGCTGCGCAAGGTCGTTGGAATCGACGGCAAACCCAAATCGGAATGGCTCTTTCCGTCACTCGTTTGGGGTATGCTCGACGCCCGGAACGTGCGTCGCCTTATAAGCCGTGTTGCCCGGGATTCTGAGCTCGGGAGAGGGTTGAAACCTCACGATTTGCGGCATACCTACGGCTCGATTCTTACGGCTGAGGGCGCACCGCCGCAGTACATCCAAGCGCAAATGGGACACGCCTCGATTCAGATAACGATTGACCTCTACGGCTCCGGGCTATCGGCGAGTTATCAACACAGTGCCGAAGTGCTCGACGATGCCGTGCGCGATTCGACGTCAGTGCGGCGCCATTCGGCGCGTGCTGGTCACAGGGTGGTCACAGCGAATGGGGGGGTAAAATCGGAGGGCGGCGTAGGTGCCTGATTTTGCTCATGGGCCGCGCAGGGATCGAACCTGCGACCCGCTGATTAAGAGTAGGCACCAATGGCGATCTGGTGTCCTACCGCCTCCCTAACCGCCTAAATTTTCTCGAAATCGTGGCGTCCACTGGGACGCCGTGTGCGGACGAGGCGATTCTCGTGGTCACAGAGTGGTCACAGGGAGGAGCGGCGCGAATGGCGGAGATGGGTCCGGTAATCGGGCGAGAGTTATCAACATATCCACAGGCCCCTACTATACGAACCTCGGTAGAGACAGACGATATAAATAACGATTCCGGAGCTAGCACTAGCAAGGCTAGGGAAGAGGGAGAGTCTGAGAGGGGGAAACCAATTGGCGCGGTCGATAGCGCGTGGGCCCGGGCGCTCATGTCGGCCGAGGCATGCAAGCGCGGCGTGTGTGCCTACAAGAACCCCGACGCCCCACGCGACGGCCGAGCGGCCGCCAACGGCTGCGACGGCTACCACGCGAGCCGGGGGTTAGAGGGCGACCGCCCGGTAATCCGCTGGCTACTCTGCCCGCGCCACCGGGCCTGGTGGGCGGCTGAGCGTATCCGCCGCGGCATGGCCCGGCGGAGCTCGCGGCTGTCGGGGGAGCGCGACGGATGAGCCCGGAGTACCTCTTGCCGGTCGCTGTGGTCTTGCTCCTCGTCGCCTTCGACCGGCCATGCTCCGGGTGCGGGCGTGTCTTTCGGCATCGGCTCGATTGCCGCTACCGGCCGCTATGATTGCCTCCGGCCGGGCGCCCAAGGCGCGCGGGTACTACCACGAAAAGCGCATGGAGGCGGCGTTGAAGCTCTACGGCTTCCGCCGCATGGTCATGTCAGGGGCGCTCGGGGGTGATCATGCTGGCGACCTCCGCCGGCCCCCCGACGACCGGGCGCTACACGTGCTCGAGGTCAAGCGCCGCTCGGGCGGGCAACGCTGCATCCGCCGGTGGCTGATCCAAGGCGGTGCGCAAGGGGTCTTGTTACCGGGCGACCGCGGCGAGGATGCCCTTGCGGTCTTGCCGCTGTCGCTCCTCTGCCGGGTGCTGTGGGAAGCGGGCTATGTGAGCGCGAAGGAGGTCTAGAGGCATGGGCGGCACGGTATGGTCGGAACGGGAGGACGGCACGATCCAGCTCGCAACCCGGATACCCCAAGAGCTGCATAGGCGAATGAAGATCGAGGCGTTCAAATCGGGCGCGACGCTCTCCGACTGGGTCAGCGACGCCCTCACGAGGCACTTGGAGCGCTGCACCCGACTCGGCGGCGCGAAGCACTCCGATAAGGCGACGACGTAGGCCCCCGTTCGCGTCCTAATGCATTCTGAGGCCCGTTATCCCCGGGGGGTGCTGTCCGGTAGCCAAATGCGTCTCACGCCTCCTAGAAGGGCCGTTCTCGTCGCCCGTTTCTGCTCCATCTGCGGCGTGCGCTACACCCCGACCCGGTGGTGGCAACGCTATTGCTCGACCCGGTGCCGGAACCGTGCCTGGCGGGACGCACATCCCGAGGACGATCCTCCCGCGAAGGAACCATGACGCGGCCCCACCGGAGCGCTTGCGTGCCCGGGCACGTGAGGGCTACAACCCCAAGGTGCCGCAGCCCGCGGCAATGTGCCGCACGCAGCAGAGGAGGTTTCTGACGCATGACCACACCGGCGAAGCAGGACTCCCAAGAAGTCGCGCGGCCCCTGCGGACGCTCATCCCCTTGATTCAGGAGGAGATTACGCAGGGCCGGGAGGCAGGCGTCCCATACTTCCGTCGGGCGGGCGCCCTCCTGACCGAGGCCAAAGAGCAAGTAGCACACGGGGAGTGGGGCGGGTGGGTCAAGCGACACTTCGATATCACGCCCCGTCAAGCACAGGTGTGGATGGCACTTGCAGTCACCATGGAAAAGCGAAGCGCGCCACGGTTTTCAACACTCTCGGAATTTAGTCATCCATCTAGACCGGTGCATCATCGGCCAGCCTTTCATACGCCCGTGACCGAGGCGCTCAACCGCGTCAACGTCGATCGCTACGCGCAGGAACGGCGCGAACGCGAACGCGAAGAACAGCTCACGCGGAGCCTCGGGCTCCAGCTGATTGACATCGGGTACAAGGCTTTGGCGACGAAGCTGCATCCTGACCGTGGCGGCTCCGTCGACGCCATGACGCGACTCAATCGCGTCCGGACACTCTTAAAGGCGGCGCTCTAGGCGGGAGGCAGACATGGCAGAAGAGAGTAAGGCAGTCATCCGAAAGTCGACGGTTGAACTGGTGAAGGATGGCTCACGGTTGGTCTCGACCCGCGGCTATCGCCTCCAACTCTTCCTCCGGCACCTGCAGGAGCATCTCTTGAAGGGCACGTGGTGCGATGTCGGCTGCTTCGCCAAGACCTTCTTCGGCCGAAACTCCGAGATGAACCGGCGGGAGGCCCGGGCGCGCATGCGGCGTGCCTTTGTCGGTCTCCTCGCGACAGGCTATTTCCTCGTGATCGAGTACGCCCAACATGGCAACGGGCACCATGGCGAGATTCAGGCCGCGAAGCTCCTGCCGCCTGAGAATCGCTCGCCGGTCGAGCAGCAAGCGGCCGAGATGCAGCTCGATCGCATGCTTAGGCGCAAGGAAATCTCCGAGGGCAACTACCAGCGGGCGTTGCTCATGCTGAAGAAGTGAGCAGACTCTATAGCCCCGGCACTTGCGACCTACGTGCCCGAGCAGGTACGTCTAGGGGAGTATGGGCAAGGCCAACGGCAAGGTGACTGACACCGTCAAGCGGCTCCTCGCCATCGAGGGCCGCCTTGGCGCCGTCGAACAGGCGGTGGCCGGCGTACGCACCGAGCTGCACGAGCTCCGCAGCGACTTGAACACGGGTATCGGCAAGCTCCTCGCCGGGCTCGAGCGCTTGGAGGCAGCTATTGACCGGGTGGCGGATATCCGGCCGCGCCTCGACGCCCTCGAGGTGCGCGTTGACCGCCTGGAGCGCCCCGCATGACGCCCGTCGTCTACTTCTTCCTGATTTTCGCGATTTGCTTGGTTTGCGGCGTCGCCGGCGGGATCGCCCGACTCGCGGAACGCCGCCGCCGCGACAGACGCCTCTTAGCGCTCGGGCTCGGAAACCTGAGATGATCCACGCCTTCGTCGCCACGTTTTTCCTGATGCTCGCCATCGTCGTCGGCCTCCGGGCGATCGAGCTCGGATTGCCCGTGCGCCGTCCTTGGGCGGATCGCGTCGCGGAGTTTCGCTGGCAACTACGGGCGACGCTTCTGCTCGGTGCCCTGTGGTTTATCGGCTGGCTTCTAACCCACTAGGGCAACGCTTCCGTGGCACCGTACTGGCCCCCGATACGCAGTGCCCAATCCGCCGGGGTCGCGACCGCCCGGCTCACGGCAGGGAGGCTTGCGAGCCAGGGCCCCGTAGTCGGTGAGAGCAGTAAGCGGGGTGTATAGCGCTCCCCAAGTAGCGTCGCACCGCCGACTGCGGTCGCAAGGTGCGGGTGGCCGGCATAGGTCAGCGCCGACGGCAGGATGCCCGCTTTTATCGCCTGGCCGCCCGTCGCCGAGCTAAAGAGTGGCGCGACACTCGGGCGGAGCGACTCGACCACCGTCGACATGGCCTCGTGCTGTGTACCCGCCATCGCTTGCTGTGCCGCCGGGCCGAGCTGGTCCCACTGGTTCACCACGGCGGCGGCACCTTTCGGGGCTTGCTGCTGCCACCAGACACGCGTGAGCGTATCTTGGCCCTTGGGCGTCAACTCGGTGGCGGCAAGCCGCGCCGGGTCGCTCAAGAGCTCCGACACGGGGGCGAATTCCCCCGCGACCGTCGGCACGCCCTTGACGCCGGCGGGTACGGCTTGCTCGAGCGCCGGGGCGACCTGTTCCGCCGCCCGGAGCGTCGGCCCCACGACACGCCCGGCGAGCCCCACGCCCGCCCGCACTACCTGCCCTGCCCCCTCGCCCGCGGCTCCGCGGATACCCGCACGGGTCAGGCGTTCACTGAACGTTCCCGGCTCTGCCGCCGGCCACCCCATGAAGTGCTCGAGGCCGATTTCGCCCGCCTCACCAAGGGCGGAGCCGGCGCCCGCCGCCAGCGGGGCCACCACGGGCGCGAAGGGCCCCGTAAGCGCACCTACCGCACCCCCCCCGACGCCACCGAGCATGCTCAGTCCCTGGCTGCCCAACGACCGTTCCGGGAGCAACGTCTGTCGCACCTGGGTTCCAAAGCTCGGCGCCGCGGCGGGTGCGGGTGGCGGTGCGGCGGCCTCGGCGGGTGGTGCGGCGGCCTCGGCTGGCGGCGACGGGGCCGGCGGCGGCGGTGCTGTCGGGGGCGCTGGCCGCGGTGCCGGTGACATGTCGACATGCCCGAGGAAGCGCTCGCCCTGATTTGCGGCGTAGTCGGCGAGCTCGCCATAGGTCGGCGGCCGGTCGGCCCCACCCGTCCGCACCGTCTCCGAGCCGTCGGGCAACTGCACGCGATAGGCAAAAAGTGCCTGGTCGGGCATGGCTCACTGGACCCAGTTCGGTTGCCACGGCGGCGCGGTGGCGGTGGGTGGTGGCGGGGCGCTCGGGGGCGGAGGTGCTGCGACGGCCGGAGGGGGCGCGGCAGGCGGCGCGGTAGTTTGCGGAAAGACGGAAAGACGCTGCGCGAGACTATCGTGCTGTAGCTGGTCGACCCAGCTATTGACGAGCGCCGGCGTCGCCTCGCCGACGGGCATGGCGCGGAGGTTACTCACAATCGTGATCCGGCGGTCGAGTGCATCCTTGAAGTGCTGGAGGTTGCTTTCAAAGGCGCCGGCCGAGTCCTGCACACTCGGCGCCATCTGTGCGATACCTTCCATGCCCGGCACCGGCTTGCCTTTCTCATCCGTGAGACTCTCGAGGGAAAACGGCGAGAATGCATTCCGAAAGTCCCGGATCGCTCCGGCATCCTGCCATCCGATGCGCTCCCGTATTGTCTGCAATGGCGCGGTGATTAATCCAAGGAATTTCGCCCGGTCCGCAGGATCAGGATACGCCTTCAGAAAATCGTTAATTCCCGCTTTCATCTCGGTAAGCCGTGTAAACTCCTTCGATTCCCCCTCCGTCATGCCGCGTTGCATGCGCTCAATTGTGGCTTTATCCATGCTTTCGTTGTTCTTAAGCGCTTGTTCCGTGGCGAAATAATTGACCACCTGTGCGGGAGTCGCGATCGCCGGGTCGGTTACCCCGTTGTAGCGCAGCAACAATTGCGTATGCACGTCGCCCCGGGGCGGCGCAGTAAACGTTTCGCTCCCGGTTTGCGATTCGTACGTGCGGCTCTGGAGCGGGAGCCCGGTGTTTGGATCGACTGCAACCCCCGGCAACTCCGCGGCGGGTGGCGGGGCACCGGGAATGCCGACGGGCGCACCCGGCGTGCGGAGCCGTGGAATGGGTGCCGGCACGATCGTGCCCGGGCCCGGCTCCGGGGCGGGCGAGGGATAGCCAACCGTCGCGCCGGCGGGTACGGGTGCTGGCACGATGACGTGCGGTACCGTGGCATTCGGGTCGAATGCGGGCGGTGCCTCGACGGTGGCACCCGGCGGGGGCTCTGCGGCATACGCCGTGCCGCCCGGAGTGATGCGACTGAGGAGACTCGGCCGCGACGGGGGAGGCGTCGCAGCCACCGTTACACCGCTAGGTCGAGGAGCGCCGCCCCCTCGAGCGGAGAATCCCTCCCGGACGCTCATCTCACGGACGAGCGCACTGCGTTGGTCAGGCGAGAGGGACGCGATGCTCTGCGAGGGATCGATACCGAGACGCCCAGTCATCGCCGGCAGATCGTAGCCTTGCGGCCGGCCCTGCTCGTCGAAGGTCGGCTTGGTCGTCCCTGTGGTCCACCGGCGCATCGCATCGTCGACCGGGAGGTCACGGTAGCCCGGACCTTGAAGGAGTCGCTCCATGGCATTGTAGCCCGACTCCGGCGACTCGAATGTCAGGAATGTGCGAGACCCGACCGTCTCCGTCCCAACGACGCCCGGGTAGCGAAGCGTCGCGGGCGAGGCGGTGATGTTCCCCGGATTGTTGTTTCGGATCGCGACCGTGTTGCCGCCTCCGGGCGGTTGTGCTGCCGCCGTCGGTCCCGGGGTGATCGGTACAGTCGGAGCCGGTGGAGCGGAAGTCTGCCCGGTAATCTTGGGCGCCGGGAGGGTGCCGGGTTGTTCGCCACGTATGGCGGGCGCCGGGGGCGCCGTCGGCAAGACCTGCTCCCGCGTCGGCGGCGGCGTGAGCAAGAACGATCCGCGACCCGACGGCACGACGCGCCACCCCGGGCTCCCGGGCGTGAGGCCGGCATTTCGCGCGTTGGCGGCGGCGGTAGCGAGCTCGAACGTAGGATATTCCTCGGACGTAATCGCAGAGAAATTGTACGGCGACCCGACTTGCGTTTTCATGCCGGGCACATCGAGCTGTACCGTCGTGCCCGCGCCACCCGCCCGCACCGCAGCCGCCCCAAGCCCGAGCGCCGCGCCATACTCCTGTTGGGTCAACGGGATGCCCGCGGCCATCTTATACTGCGCGCGCTGCCCGAGATCGTTCGATGCCACCCCCTGCAGCATCGTGGCCCGGGCTTGCTCCTTTAGCGCCTCCTCAGGCGCGTACGGCGTCAAGTACGGGTGCCACGAGCGCGCGGTACCGGGCTCATACCCAGGAATGGCAAAGGCGTTTGCCGAGGGTACCGCTACTTGTTGCGCCGCGGGTGGCGCTACGGGTGGCGCCACTCCACCATCGCTCGGGAAGACGTAGCCGGAGGCGTATGGTCCCGGTTGTACCTCCTCGGGTTTCGCAACGCCGCCCGCTGCGGGCATCGGTTGCCCCGGCGGCGCAACCGAACCACCGTCGCCACCGTACCCGCCACCAACCCAATAGAGCCCCGAGGTAAAGGGCGAGCCCTCGAGCGTTGCACGGGTTGCGGGGTCGGACAGCGCGCGGGCGCGGGCGTTCATGTAATTCATCAAACCGCCGCCGCGGAGTGCCCCGAGCACGCCGATTGTCCCGAGCGCACGCCCGGCGATATTCTCGACGCCTCCGAGAGCTGGCGAATCCATCCCTAGAACCCCGCGAAGAGTTGCCCGATCATGTGCATAATCGGTCCTTGCGCTGCGGTAACAGGGGCCACCGGCGGCGTCACCCGTGTCGCCGGGCCACCGATGCGCATGCTCGGCGGTAGCTGGACCATTGGCGGCATGCCAGCGGTCCCACGAGCGTTGTTGATGGCGTCAAAGAGTTGCCCGAGCCCGGTCCCAACCTGTGTTGACGCGCTCGGGTCGGCGAGCTTTTCCGCTGTACCTTTGATTCCTTGGACAAGGCCGCCGAAAAACCCCGGGCCGGTAAACGTCGAGCTCGGGCCGGCAAGATCGACGCCTTGCGGGACGGCTTGCCCGAGACTCGCGAGATACCCCGCCTCACTCGGAGCGCCACCGCCAAAGAGCTGCCCGACCCCTTGCGCGAGATTCGTTAGTCCGCTGGCGGAGCCGAGGTTGCCCAGCGCGCTTTCGAGCCCGCCGCCGACGGTACTTGCAGCACTCCCGAGAGCGCCGCCGGCGGTCGCTGCCGCGTCACCAACCGCTCCCAATACTGGTGCCATCCACGCCATTTAGAGAATATTCATTCCCTTCCCGCTCGAGGTCGTCACCGGGGCAGTTGCTTGCGTGAGTGCGAGACCCGGTTGCACGCCCCCGGTCAGGATATTTAGGAGCTGCCCGGTTGCCTGCATGGGCAAGCCATACTGCTGCATGAGCGTCTGTCCGAGTTGCTGAATGGCGTTCGCCTGCATGCCGGCGAGCTGCGGCCCCATCATCGCCATCTGTGCGCCACCCTGCGCGGCACTCTGAATGCCCCCGGCACCTTGCTGCAACGCTTGCAGGTAGGGGAGCATAGATTGCCCGAGCGCCGCCTGCCCCGCCGCCGCTTGCTGCACGCCCTGTGACGCTCCCTCGAGCCCGGTTATTCCCTGTTGCGTGATGTTGCCGACGTTCCCCGCCTGCTGTCCCAACCCTGAAATGGCACCTTGCTGAATGTTCGCGAGGTTACCCGTGGCACCCGTAAGACCCTGTAAAGCCGCCTGCCGATTCTGTGCCTGTTGCTGTGCCATCTGGCCGGCAAGGTTGGTCATGGCTTCATACTGTGCTTGCTGGCCCGCACCGCCCGCCTCGAGCCCCCGGGCCGCGGCGCCGGCGCCTACTTGCTGCATGACGCGGCGGGCGGCTTGCTGGTAGAGGTCTTCGCCCTGTATCGGCGACGCCATCTGTTGCGCGAAGCGTTGCGCGAGGTCGACGTTGGTTTGCGCGCCCGTTTGTGCCGCACCACCCGTCAAGAGGTTCTGCGCTTGATTCATTGCCGCCTGCGCCCCTTGGAGCGCCGGCCCCTGTAACGCTCCTTGCGCCGCGGTTAATGCTTGCTGCGCGCCGGCGGTTCCCTGCGCGGCCGTTTGCTGCAACCCCGGCAACATTTGCTGATATTGGTTATAGAGGTTTTGCGCGCCGGTTAATCCTTGTTGCGATGCCTGCAACGCTTGCTGTTCCGCCGCCGTCCATTGCGGCATCTGTTGCTGCGCGGCGGTAATCGCTTGCTGCAACCCTTGCACGGCTTGCCCGCCTTGCTGCGCTACTTGCTGCCCGATATCGGTCGCGCCGCTAATGACGCCGGGGGCGTATTGCTGAATCTGGCGGATTGCGGAGGCGAGCGGCCCCGTATCCTTGCCGCTCATGATGTCGCGTTGTAAGCGCTGCGCGCGGGGGCCGGCACCAAGCCCGAGCCCCATCAAAAGCGGTTGCACCGCCTGGCGCGACACGGCGCCGGCGGTACGGAAGGGAAGGTTGCCAAACGGCGACGTAACGGACTGGCTCTGCTGATTCTTGCCGTAGTAGCGGAGCCGCTCAGGAGCCGGAGGGCGGTGGTAGCGCCGGCTATCCTCAATCATTGCCGCACCCCCTCGCCCACCATATCGCCACGGCGCTCCGCCACGTCGAGCGTCAACGCATCCACACCACGCATGACCGAGACTGCCGTGATCGCCCAGCCGCGCTCCGCCCATTGCGTATCGCCGGGCACCGTGCGGCCCTCGACAACCGGAATGCCGTAGCGGCGGCAATAGGGTAGCAAGCCATCGCGAAAGAGAGCACGTGAAATCCCGGTCTTGCGGTGCTCCGGCACGACGTATACCCATTCGACGAAGAACGCCGACGGTGGCTCGCCAACCGGCCGAGACCACACCTCGCCCGCCAAAAAGCCCCGCACGTCGCGGTCGGCGGCGAGCCACACGTGGCATGTGGGATCGACGCCGAGGCGCCGGCCCCACTCCTCGACATAAAACCGCGCCGCTTCGCGCGGCTCATGCCGCGGATAGGTCTCCGGGTAATTCCGCTCATGCTCCATCATGAGCTGCTCGAGCATGCGGCCGAGCCCGCCCAGGTCGGCGCGCTGCGCGGGCCGCACTATGCGCATGGCTCCGGCCCTGCAATCGTCGGCGACCGCCGCCGAGGCTTTCGGCGCTTCCTGCGCTTCTTCCGGGTCGGCTTCCGCGGCGCGGTGCCATTGCCGTTGGCGGCGACGTCGACGGGTGGGATCGGCTCGAGCGGCGGGAGCTCGACCACGGGCTCGGGCTCCATGGCCGGCGGCGGGGGTGCCGGCTCAGGCTCCGGCTCGGGCTCCGCAGGGCGCTCGGCGGCGGCCGCAACCGCAACCGCAGAGAGCGGCAAGACGTAGTGCACTAGGAACGGCGCCCAGCCGCGGCGTAACCATTGGTCGTCGCCGCTCAAGGATGCGAGCTCGACGTGGGTAATCCCAGCCGCGGCGAGGTCGGCGCATGCCAACCGGACAAGCGCGCGAGCAACACCCCGCCCTCGAGCCGACGGAGCCACATAGAGCCAGTGGGCGGCACCAAAGCGGGTCGGATGCCCGATCACGCGCTCGGCGATCTCGCCACCCAAGAACCCGAGGAGCACGTGCGACTCGTCCTCGAGCGCGACATAGAGCAACAGTCGCGGGTCGGTTTGTACCCGGCCAGCGAGGTGCACCGTGAAATCTTCCACGGTTTGCTGATCGTGCCCCGGGTAGTTGACGAGCCGGTATTTCTCGAGCTCGACGACCAAATGGCCGAACGCGACGTGAATCGCCGGGAGGTCGGCGTAGACGGCACGGCGGACAATCATGTCACGGTCACGCCCGCTTTCGTGCTCCAAGCGTCCCGGCATTCCACGCGATCAAAGACCAATTCCAACGAGATCGCGTCAAGCATCCTGCCTCCGGGCGGGTCCGGCGCCGCGTCGTCGTAGTGCATAAGCTGGACCGCCACGAGAAACGTACCGCCGAGTGAATCAATACTGTTGCCACACGTCGCGCATACGTACGCCATTATCCGAGCTCCACGAAGATGATTTGCCCTTGACTATCCGGCTGTGTGTAAAACAGGACCTGCGTCGACGTCTGATTCACAAAAAAGCTGTAATAGTACGTCCCAGCACCCGGCGCATCGACAAACGACACCGGCAGCGCCGGATAGGCAGGGCCACCGCTCACAGATTGCATGCCGTATCGCCATTGTAGGACCACGGTGCCGTTGCGCCCGATACCGTAATAACAATCAGCGCCGCCCGTCACGCGGAAATAGCAGCCGAGCATGCCCATAATGAGAATGAGCCCGCCGCGCGTCGTAAAGGTCGGAGTATCGCCAACCTTTGCCCATGCGTTGTATGCGCTGGTCGTCCAGCCTGCGGGAATGTTGAGGGCTTGCCATTGGCGCGTGGTCGCACGCACAGCAAGCTCGTTGATACCGACCGCACCACCCGCAATACTAGGGTTCGGATAACTCGATGCGAGCGATCCGCCCGCCGCACCACTCGGGGGAAGGCTCGTCGGCGCCCCCGTGATCTTTCCCCAGGCGACGTCGCTAATCTTCGCGTTGTTGATGACTCCCGGAGCAACGATGGGATTCGGATAGCTCGACCCAGCCAAATCGCCGCCCGCCGCGGAGCTCGGCGTAATCGGCCCGGACAGCTTCGCCTGCGTGACCGAGCCATCGGCGAGATCGACGGTCGCAATCGACCCATCAATGATCTTTGCCGAGTTAACGCTACTGTCGGCGAGTTTCGCCGTCGTCACGGCTTGGTCAGCGAGGTCGACGGTGGCGACGCCGCTATCTGCGAGCTCGCGCGAGCCGACGGCACCCGGGGCGAGCTTATCGCCAGTGATGGACCCCGGTTGGATGTTCGTACCATCCACGCCGGTATTCCATGCCGAGTAAATCGTATCGAGGTCGGCATCCATTTCGGACGCCAGAATCGTCGTATAGCCGGCACTGACCTTGCCGCCGTAGGTGGTCGCGCCACCTTGCTTTACGGGTCGGTTGATCTGCGCCATTTATTGGGTTTCCCGCGCCGACGGTTGCACGCGGAGCTCCAAATCGCGGAGGTCAATACGCACCGGGTCCGTGTGCTCGATGGCAACCTGAAACGCCCGGGCGCGTATTTCGGGCACTGGCAACTCAAATTCCACGAGGTCGAGCGCCGACACTACCCACGTGGCGGTATTCCATGCCGACGAATTCCACACGCCACCGGTCGCAGCAGTCAACGGCAGCACGCCACTTCGCGTGATCGCTTCGTCGCCGGTCACGATAACGACAAGCGACGTATCGGTTTCGACCCGCCCGACGACGCGGGCGCGCTTCGCGAGTTTCGGCGTGAGCGGCGTCCCGTCGTCGAGGTAGGACGTCATCATTCGCGATTGAATCGGCACCGGCGGGCTGCCGTCCTCGACGTACGTACCCGCCTGGTCGACAAGCAAGATTTGCCCGGCGCCAAGGGCCGCCCATTGCCGGTCGTCCTCTGCGGGATGATTTTGCACACGGACGCTCGCGGTATATGCCGGCGTCATATGCGGCCCCCACCATGACGGCGGGTCGCCGAGTCCACGACGCAAATCGAGCCACCATTGTTGTGTCGGGATTGCTTGCCCGGCTTGTGAGACGGCAAGCTTATAGAAGCCGCGGTGGAATACCGCCCATGACGCCCCGCGGGAGCCCTCGGGAATATTGCGAATGACTCCCTCGATCGGCCAGCCAATATCCCGCGGCTCGGTATTCGCAGCGGACAGCAGATAGACGCTGCGCTTGCCGCAAAAGACGATGCCGGCGGGCGTCGCCACGATCGTCCGGTCACTCGGGCAGCCAATCTCCGCCGATACCTGGCTCAGACTTGCGGACGGGTCGTCGTATGACAAATCCCCTTGCCAGAGCCACGTCGACACGGCGGTAAAGAGCGCCACCGGCGCGGAAGGTTGCAGCGAGCCCGACGATTGCGGAACGACCGCAATGCCCGTCACCGTGTCGCCGAGGTCGCGAGTCAAGGCGGTCGCCGGGAAAAAGACGCCTTGATTGAGCGCCGCTTGCTCAAGCCCGGGCACGACAACGGAGGTTGCCCAGACCCGCCGGCCCTCCGGCCCCGGGCCGCCGGCACCGTAGATGCAGCCGCGGTGCACGCACAAATGCGAGCCGCGGCGTCTCACTGTCGAGGGAACCGGAACGACGGCCGTGGTTACGTCGGGGTCGTCGTAGAGCGCGAAGATGTCCGACGTGCCGCCGGCAACACCATTCGGCAACTGGTCATGCGCCCCTTCAATCATCTGGTCGGCGCCGGAAACGAAGAGGTGCCACGACTGCCCGGCGGGTAGCGTCGCCGTCGGCGGCCGGAAGGACAGCCGCACCCGGCTCGCCGAGGGCGTCGTTGCGGTGCGCACGTCGCCGATACTTACCCACGCGAGGGTGGAATTGTTATAGACCGCCCAGCGGTATGCATAGGTACCGGCAAGGAGGTTCGAATTCGGGTCGTCGACAAAGGTCGTCGCCTGCCCCGTATCGTCGGCATGCCCGAGCGGCACGAGGTCAACCGCCGCATCTTGCAGATGCACATATTTCAGCGGATCGATATCGTTGCCGATGTAGACCGTATCGCCGACCACGGCGAACCCGTAGCGATCGCTCTGGGTCGCGAATGCCCCATTCGTCACCGCGGTAAAGGTCCCGTCGTCGACCGACAGAAAGAGCGTATCGCCGCCCGGGGTTCCGGAGCACGCCATCGCAAATAAGTAGCGGTGCCCGTCACTGCCGAGATTGTAGCCGAGCGTATCGACGTCGGTAACCGTACCCGGGAGTTGTTGCCATTGCACAGAACCGCGGCGCTTCGTTAAGACAAACGTCGGGTCTGGTACCCAATTGTTGCAATAGGTGAGAAACCCGCGGGGCACGAACGCCGGGTCCATTGACTGAATGGTCCCGGTGAACTGCCGTACCGGGATCGCATGCTCTCTGTCGGGAGCGCCAGGCATCTAGGGCCAGCCTCGAAAGCCGCGGCGGAATTGCAGCGGGTCGAGCGGAATATCGGTGCGTTGCGACCGGAGCGGCGCTTGCCCGCGACGAATGTTTGACAGCAGCGTATCCCGCACGCCCGCTTCTTGCAGCGCCCGCGGGTCTCTTTCGTGTTCGAGCGCGAAGACGTAGACGGCTTGCACCAAGTAATTGTGGTACGGAAAGACGGGGATATCGCTCGGCTCGTTTGCCGGGAGCGGCTCCGGCGGGAGGCGGCGGTACCGCAAAACGGCCGACATACTGTGCCCCGTGGGGTCGGGTGCGAAGCTCGCCGTCGTCGCAGACCTCGAGATGGCGTACCACGTTGGCGGCGCGGCGCTGCCCATGCCGGGGCCGGAGCGGGCGGCGAGCTCCTCGGGCGACACTTCGGACACAAAGGTGTCAGGGGTCGGGTTGCCGTCGACCGCGACGATTTGCAACCCGTGGTCGTCCTGTACCGAGACAAAATCCGCCGGGAGGTTGACCGTCGTGCCGCTAATCGTCAGCGGCGCCGACACATACAAAAAAGGCCAGTCGGCAAGCGTGTAGAGTTCGAAGAGGTGTTGACTCAGAAAATCCGTGGCGTCGGTATCGAGCGCGCGGTTACCCGCCCGATTCAATGCCAGATCACGGATTCTCTGGCGCGTGTAGCGGCCCGGCGGAATCGTCGGCATGAGAGTTCGTCTCGTCGCCGGGCGGCGGTGCCGTCAAGCCCAATTCGCGGCGTAGCTGCGCGACGGCGTTAGAGAAGACTTCGCGTTGTCGCTCCTCGAATGTCGACGCGGCGTCGAGTACGGCTTTGTTATTGGCGTTGACGCGCTCGAGGGCGACGGCATGGAGTACGCCGACGGCTTCGCGAAGCTCTTTCACGGTACCGGCACTAAAGGCGAGGGTAATATGCTCGCCCTCGCCCGTCACCTTGGAGAGCTGCCCGGAGTATTTCGGGACTCTTTCCGCCATCCCTTACGCCTGCTTGATTGCCTGTATGCGGTCGGCGAGCATGGCACCCGTGTCGAGGTCGAGCGCGTGCTGCGTCTCGCTCTTCCGGTTTGCCTCGACCTCGTTATAGCGCGCCACGAGCTCGAAGATTTGCCGGGCGGTGCATTCCCAGACCTCGACCTCGCCGAAATACTTCCGCTCGTTGATGGTGACGTACCAGACGCCGTTGCCGTCATGGCGGCGGAGCGCCGGCACGTTGATCTTGAGCAACTGACACCCGGGATGCTGCTCCCCATGCGTCGTGCGCCGGAGCCTCCCGGCGATACGCCGGAGCTGCGTTTTCGCCTGGTCGTCGTCGGCGAGCGCCAAATCCCGCGCCGTGTCGTTCAGCGCTTGCCACATACGCGGCGTGAGCTTCATCAGCGGCCGCGCCAAGACCTCCTCGACGAGCTGCTCGGGCGGGAGTGATTCTAGGTCGAGCTCCTCCTCGGGCTCCTCGTCGACCTCCGGCTCTGCGGCCCCGATGGGCGCGACCGGAAGAGGATACTTGCGCGGCCGGCCCATTAGTTGAACTGCGACGCGCACTCGAAGCGCCGATAGAAATCGGTGTTCAGAATGCACGTCTTGGTGAAGAACTTGAATCCGGCCTTGCGGCGTTGCTGCAACGGGTCGGAATCGGTTGCGGTGGCGGGCGTCAACGTCGCCTGTACCCGGGAGCCGATTGCCGGGACCGCAAAGGCGCTCTTCCCGAATACGTAGCCCACATGCACGGTGCCAGTCGCCGGCGGATCGGCACCGGCGGGCGCGCCGTTCGGGTTCGCTTGCAACGACACGCCGCCGCTCGTCGCCGCGACGTTGAACGTTGCCGCGGTTCCCGTGGTGAACGATACCTGCCCGGCGTAGAGCGGAATCGCGCCCGAGGGCTGCGACACGTAGAGGTTATACCGACCCGTCGGCGCCGTCGCGCTAATCGTAAAGGCTACGTCGAACGCCGCGGCGTTGGTCACGGTGGCGGAGACGATCTGCTTGGCGTCGAGCCCGTTGATGGGGTCGGCGAGGGCCGCCGTGACCTTGACCGTGCCGCCGGCGATAAAGCCGACGTCGCCGGTCGGGAGCGTAGTTTGGAACGTCGCCGACACACCGCCGGCACCGGTCGGCAACAGGGAAATAATCGGGAGAAGATTCGAGCGCTTCCAGCGCACGCCACGCCAACGGCCGATCTCTGCGTTAAAGAGCGCGGTCGTTTCGGCGTACTGATGCGACAAGACGAACGTCTGATCCTTCGCCAGGTCTTGCTCCGTGTAGGGATCGACGACGCCGGCGTACATGGAGCCCGCAAACGTCATCGCGCCGAGCTGCCGGAGCGTCGCCACGACCATCGAGATGAAGTCGGTGGTCGGGTAATCCGTCGAGGCAAGCGTCGTGCGCGACGTCTTGTTGTTCGGAAACACAACAACACCGCCACCCATCAGCACCTTTTGGATTTCCCTATCCTGCAACTCCGCCGAGGCATGCCCGAGGCGATCCTTTGCCGCCTGCAACGCCGGATGCTTCGTCGTCATCAAGGCGACGTCGGAGAGGCTACAGACCATGCCCCACTGCTCGAGCACGGCGGTAACCTTGTTCACGATGAGCGGCGTCGAGTCGGGCGTGATACCCTCGGTCAACGGTGAGCCGGGAAGCGGGAGGCGCTCGTAGCGCTGCGCCGAGTACGTCTTGCCCTCGCCCTCCGGCATGTTCGGCGTATCGCCGAGGTCCTGAAAGACCGTCAGCTTTTCCGCAATGGCGAGGAGCTCGTCCTGTAGCCAAAGCGGCGCGAGGTCGTTGACGAGGGTTGTCGAGGTCGACAGCCCCGGATCGGAATAGCTATAGGTACTGCCGGGCATGGCGCGGCCCTCCTCCTCTTAGATCGTAAGCCCTTCCATGACCTTCCGCTTTTCCTCGAGCGGAAGCCTGGAAAACTCCTCTTTGCTCTGCGGTGCCCGGCCTTGCTTGGTCGGCTCCGGGCCGGCTTTTTGTACCGCCGCGCCACCCTCGGTTACGGCGGCGGCAGCATTGGCGGCCCGTTGCGCCTGTGCGGCGGCGCGTTCGGTCGCACGTTGCTCGAGTAGCTTATCCATGTAGCTCGGGTCTTCCATGCGCCGGGATTTCACGGCGGCAACGGCTTGCTTGCGGGTGATCGTCTGGCCCCGTTGGCGGTACTCGTTGCGGAGCCGGTCGACTTCCTCGGAAAAGGTTTCGTAGTCCTTGACCTCTTGGCGGGCTTGCACGAGGTCGACGACGTCGGCCATACCCTCGAGCCCGGTTAAGATGGGCGTCGCCAGCTCTTGCAGGAAGGCGGCGAATATCGGCACGTGCGCTTGCACGTTGCCCTCATTCCATCCGTTCGGGTCGCCGGCGGGATTGAGTGACTGTGCGAGCCGGCGCGCGCGTTCGGGCGCCAACCGGACCATCTGTAGCGGTTGCTCGTATTGCTGCGACTGCTGCT
>Ga0126377_10000618_pt1 | contig 21877 bp, 14 predicted proteins | sample PanSoiMetPlot_22_FD_92647 | JGI IMG/M metagenome (GOLD analysis project Ga0126377, IMG submission 92647) | Tropical forest soil microbial communities from Panama - MetaG Plot_22 | ecosystem: Environmental > Terrestrial > Soil > Tropical forest > Bulk soil | place: Panama | collected 2016-02-17 | reverse complement strand
TGGACGGTGACGATGTGGCGTGGGTCGCTCGGGGCGTCCTCGATCTTCTGGCGCAGCTTGGCGATGTGCATGTCGACGGTTCGGGTGAGGGGGAAGCTGCCGTAGCCCCAGACTGAATCGAGTAACTGATCGCGAGTGACTACCTCGCCGCGATGGTCGATGAAATATTTCAGGATGTTGAATTCCCGCGGCGACACTTCGACAGGCGCGCCGGCCTTCGTCACCTCGAACTTTTTGAAATTGATCGTGATCGTGCCGAAACGGAACTCTTCGGGAGTCTCACTGTGGCGGTGAGCGCGGCGCAACAGGGCTTCGACGCGCGCCATCAGCTCCATGAAGCTGAAAGGCTTCGTTACATAATCGTCCGCGCCGATCTTCAGCCCGACGACCTTGTCGATCTCCTGGCCGCGCGCGGTGAGCATGATGATCGGCGTGGAATTTCCATCTCCTCGAAGCTGTTTGCAGATGTCGAATCCGCTCATCTTTGGAAGCATCACGTCCAGAATTATCAGGTCAAGGTCTTTCTCGGAAGCCAGGCGCAACCCGGCGGCGCCGTCGCGCGCTACCTGAACCGAATAGCCTTCATACTCGAAGCCGTCGCGCAGCGCCACGGCCATCGCCTGATCATCTTCGACAATTAAAACTTTTCCGCTCATCCATTCTTCTCCCGGGAGGAAACGGACAGGATTTAAAGCGTTTTTCAGGATTTTGCGCACTGAGTCGAATCCTGAAAAATCCTGTAAACCCTGTCCATTTTCGTTGTCAATTTACGGTCTCGCCGCTGGCATCCAGTTCGTGGCTGATCAGACGGTCGCTGGTCTTCGCTTCCGGTTTGCCGCGGGCGCTCTGGTCGACCGGAAGGTGGATGATAAACGCGCTGCCTCGATCGGGTTCGCTCTCGACGGTGACTCGTCCGTGGTGGGCCTCGACGATGTGCTTGACGATTGACAGGCCAAGCCCGCTGCCTTTCACGTCATGCACCAGGCAGTTGCCGACGCGGTAGAACTTCTCGAAAACCTTCTCGCGCTCTTCGCTGGCGATGCCGACGCCATGGTCAATCACCGAAATCGTGACCGTGTCGCCCTGTTCGGCGAGCTTAACCCCGATCTCTTTTGAGCCGCCCGAGTATTTCACGGCGTTGTCCAGAAGGTTGATGAAGGCCTGCGCGATCGCGTCCGGATCGATCACCACCTGCGGCAGCGGGAACGAGGGTCTTTCCAGATACACTGTGAAGCCGTTCTGTTCAAGAACGACCTCGAACGTCTTCAGCGTATCGGCGACCACGCACTCGACGGCGGTCTGTTCGAAGTGATAGGTCTTCAGGCCCGATTCGATCTTCGAGAAATCGAGGATGTTGTTGATCAACTGCGTAAGGCGGCGGCTTTCGGTTTCGATGTATTCACCGTACTCCTGTATCTTGTCCGGCTGCTTGACGCGTCCGAGCTTCAGAAACTCGCCGAAGACCCGGATCGAGGCCAGCGGCGTGCGCAACTCATGGGAAACGTTGGAGACAAAGTCTGCTTTCATTTGAGATAGTTTCATTGCGCGTGAAGCCGCGCGAAGCGCCATCACGACGCCTCCGATCAGGACCAGCGCCGTCATGATAGATAACGACAGGCTGGAGATGAAGTTTCTGCGGCTCCACTGTTCTTCAGTTATATTTCGCATGCGGATGCCTAAATACCAATCCGTAAAAATGAACGGGATCGGCCATCCGACATCATAATTCTGCCCTTCAAACGGCTGATTGGAAAATATCAGCTTATGATCGTGTTCCATATCGGTGACTGTGACGACCACGTCCTGATAATCATCGGGAAAATATTGCGAAACAGTCTTCTTGACAGTCGGCGCAATGTAATCATTGATGAATACGTCTTCGTTCAGGAACATGCCTGCCACGCCGACCACGTGTGATTGCTCATCAACGATCGGTTTGACTATGGCGCGGTTGTTCGGGTCGCGTTCGTCAACGGTCAAATGTATGGATTTCGGAATTGCTTTGACCATTGTCATCGCGATCCAACTGGCCACCGCCCCATGGGCGGCCGAAAATTCGTCGGCGTTGATTGTGCGGAGCGAGCCGGATACAGGATCGTAGAAGCTGATCATGGCGTAATTGGGCACTTCCTTGCCGGTGATGATCGCTGTGAAGAGCATCCGTGCGCCGTCAAACTGGTGTCGTTGAAAATAGGATGAGATCTGCTCAACGTCCATCGCCTTCATTTCGTTATAATTCGGGTCCGGGTATTTGTGATGGAAAGCTCCAGGCGGCACGTTGAGCGTCTCTTCAGCCTTCTTTTCGTAATGAGTGATGACTTTCTCGATCACCTCGGAGAGATAGCGCCGCATATGGTATCGGCGCTCGATTGGCAGTGTTGACTCCAGCTTCGACAGCGAGCGGTATTGCAGCCACAGATGCGCCAGAAGCGGGATCGCAACCGCGAGCAACCCCACCGTCAGCGCATGTCTGCGGAGCGTCTCCTTGAAACTATGCATTTGCCTCACTCTCCACTCGAAGTATACCTTGGCTGATCCTGTCATCAGGCGACGCTAGAGCCTAATTTTACAAATGATTTACAAGTTTTACTGGTTTTTACTGGCGCTTGAAGACATTTACCAGAACTTACGCGAAACTCCAAACTGGCCGGGTATCCCAAGCGTAAGCGACATCTCAATCCGACGCCGGAATCGGCCCTGGTATCGATTTCAAATGTTCACAATGCGACTCACACAGCAATATTCAGAAGGAGGTAAGTAGTAATGCCGAATGAAGCGGTAAACAAACCGTTCGAGGAGTCGGCGGATGAATTTCTAGGTGGCCCACAACCCCACCTGGGATCGCAGGCGTCTCTGCATGCGGGTTCCCAGGGCGAGCAGGCAAGGACGCCTGCGATCCCCGGCCCTCAACCACGACCGGCCCTGACGCTGGTCAATGGCCAGCGGGAGGTCTCTTATGAGAATTATGAGTGTTTCATTGGCGTCAGCCCGAACGTCTCTGACTTGAAAAAGTTCATCGGAGCGCATGCGTCGCAGACGCATCCGATTCTATTAATCGGCGAACGCGGGCTGAGACAGGAGCAGATCGCCCGCGTCCTGCATCAGGCCAGCGCGCAATGGGCGCAGCCGTTCTTCGCCGTCAACGCTCACGGACTCGGCGCCGAGGCGTTGCACAACATCCTCTTCGGCCCACAGGGGATGGTCGAGACCGTCAAGCATGGAACGATCTACATCAACGAATTGACCAGTCTGTCGCCGCTTCTGCAACAACGTTTCGCCGTCTACCTGGAGGAACAACGGTGGCGAGGGCGCGACAGCCGCCAGCGGCTGGTCTTCGCTTCGGAGTGGAATCCCTCCGACCGCAAAGCGGAAAATCGAATTGCTTACGGGCTGGTAGAAATGCTGCGCCATCTCAGCTTCAACATCAAACCGCTGCGCGAGCGGAGCGAAGACATTCCCTATATCGCGAAACATCTGGTCTCCCGTATCGCCCAGAAGCTGGGCAAAGGAACCCACGAGATCACCGCCGATGCCATCGAGGCGATGGCGGGATACATCTGGGAGGGCAACCTCGACGAGCTTGAGTCGGTGCTCGAAAGCGCTATCAATTGTCTGCCGCCTCAACAGGTCACTGAATCGGTCCTGCCGTCACGCATCCGCTATGCCCATCTCAAATCAATCCCGCCGGACGGCATAGATCTGCCGCAGATCGTCGATGATTTCGAGCGCGACCTGATCGCCACCGCCTTAGATCAAAGCGGCGGCAGTCAGACCAAGGCGTCGAAACTCCTCGGATTGCGCGTGCAGACGCTGAATATGAAGCTCAAACGCTACGCCGATCAGCAGCGCCCGATCTTATAATCGAGGCGTTGCGCTAAAGACGCCGCAATCGGCTCCAGGACGCCGCAGTTTTTCGCAGGAGATCACGGTCAGGCAAGCTGGTATTGTTTGCCCGCTGCGGCGCCCTGGAGCCGATTGCGGCGTCTTTGATTAATTTCGGCGGCAAAGATAACTCGGCGTAGACAAGATGAACAGGATTTTCAGGATTGGCCGAAGGAGGGGCGATAACAAACCATCTTGAACATCCTCGGAAATCCTATCACTGCTCCTTAGAGCCTGTTATAAAGCCGGCTCATGAAATACTTTTCCGATTTTTGCATCATTTATCGGAGAGGGGATTTGAGCATGACCGGGGTTTCCGGCCTCAAGGCCTAAGTACAGCGTTAACCACGTTTTTTAGCATTTGTCTAAGTCAGTGCCGCGAGCGGTAGCGAGCGGCTGTTGGCAAAGGCGCCGCCGCTACCGCTCGCGGTACTGACTCGTCGCCTCAATTAATGCTCAACAAATTCGTTAACAGAGCGCTTAGTCCCTTAGCCGTGAATTTTTAGACTTCCAACCTCCCTTCGGATTACGATCCGTCCGCTATATCATTCCGACAGAGACGGCTCTTCCCGGTGAGTAAACTGAATAAGCATGCGGGCGCCTGCAAGGTCGCCAGCTTGCTTCGTTCACTCCGCGGGATTACAATCCGCCGCGCTTACGCTGGCGGGACGGCACGAAGAACAGCTACAACGTCAACGGTCGCTCCTCTGCCTGCAAGAGCAAGGGGGCGTCGTGTTCATCTCCGGGTCTCCGCTCATGACGCATGCGAAGGCATAGTTTCGTTCTTTAAAGAACCTCTCCCTCTGTCATAAATTTATCCCCGTTTAACGCATCATTTATCAGAGAAGTTGAAATGTCGTCATTAATAATTGGGGCGTCAGGCATAGAAGCCGTTCCTGAAGACGCAACCGCCAGTAGTTTTGCGCAATGGACGACCCGCATAATACTTTGTGGATTGGCTATCTTCGCGATTTCGGTCCCCCATTCGATCGCCGCCGCGCAGATCGGCCTTGGATTGAGTTATGTCGCATGGATCGCCCGCGCTCTTGCAGTGGGCCGGCTCGGGATTCCTAAGACGCCGATAGATCGCCCTCTGCTGTGCTTTATCGCTCTGACTATTGTTTCATCGGTATTATCCTTCGAACCGGCCGAGAGTCTTCCCAAATTGCGCGCTTTGACGCTGTTCGGCGTCTTCTATCTGATAATCGCCAATTTGCGCCCGCGCGGCGCCCGTTGGATGATCGGTCTAATGATTGTATCGGGGGTGGTCGGCGTCGGCTATAGCTTGATGGAAAAGAGTCTAGGCCGTGGAATGATTATCACGGCTATTGAGGATAATAGCCCGCTGCGTACGGGCAACCTGCAGGCGGGCGACGTGATTTGGATGATCGGGCGGCATCGCGTGAATTCTCTCGAAGAGGCGAACCGAATTATCCGGGAATCACCGACTGGCGCGACATACACCATCGAGGCCTTACACGAAGGCGATCCGGCCCCGGCGCCGCTGGTCGTCACAGATGATATGAAGAGCCGGGCCAACCCGCTCGGACTCAGTGTCGCCGGACACAGCCATCGCTTTCGCATCTCCGGCTTTTCGCGCCATTTCATCACCTACGCCGAGCAAATGCAGATTTTCGCCCTGCTGGCCTACGGATTGTTGCTCGCGAATCTGAAGACGCTGCGTAAAGGCCGTTCTCGCGCCTGGTTATGGGTCTCTTTATCGTTGGCCGGTCTGTTTTCCCTGGCGCTTATCCTGACGGCCTCGCGCGCTGTAATCGCTTCCTGCATGCTGGCTCTGCTGATCATTCTCGGCCTGATGAAAGAACGTCGCGCCACGCTGCTGGCGCTGGTCGCCGTTGTGGCAATGGCCGCTATTTCGGTCAGTATATTGTCCTCCATCCGCACGCCGAGCGTGGCGATTTTTAAAGACGACAGCCGCGAAAGGCGGTTCGGATACATGTGCGCCGGGCTGCGGTTGATCCCTCGCCATCCGATCTTCGGGGTGGGCATGGATTCGCAGAAATACCATTGGAAAGAGTGGGGTTTCCCGGGCGATTACGTTACACACACTCACTCGACTCCGATCCAGATCGCGGTCGACCGCGGGCTGCCGGCCCTTGGCTCTTATCTGTGGCTGATGGCGATGTTGTTTGTAATGATCTGGCGCGGGTATAAGAGAGCGCCGCCTGACGAGAACAATACGAGCGGCGGTCTTATGCTGGGAGCGGTCGCCGCGCTGACCGGATTCTCGGCCAGTTCGCTGGTCAATTACAATTTCGGGGATTCCGAGCCGCTCCTGATGTTGTTGAGCGTCGTGGCGCTGGCCCTCGTGGCGGCCTCGCAAGTGGTCGATAAATCAGGACAAAGGGCATTGAGACAGGGTTAACAGGATTTTTCAGGATGGAAAGATCTGGGATCATTATTTTGATCGCCAATCTTGATCAATCCTGTAAACCCTGTCTACTTCCGCCCCGAATTTGTCTATTCAGTCGTAGTATTCCAAACCCAGGTGCGTGATCATCTCTTCGCCGCGCAGATGGCGCAGGGTGTTCTTCAATTTCATCAGTTGAATGAACAGATCGTGTTCGGGATAGAGCTTCGGCGCGCACATCGGGCTTTTGAAATAGAAAGACAGCCACTCTTGAATCCCCCGCATCCCGGCGCGCTGCGCCAGGTCCATAAACAGCGCCAGATCCAAGACGATCGGCGCGGCGAGAATCGAGTCGCGGCACAGGAAATCGATCTTGATCTGCATCGGATAACCGAGCCAGCCGAAGATGTCGATGTTGTCCCATCCTTCCTTGTTGTCGCCGCGCGGAGGGTAGTAATTGATCCTCACCAGATGTGAGAAATCGCTGTAGAGATCGGGGTAGACTTGCGGCTGGAGGATATATTCGAGAACCGAGAGCTTCGACTCCTCCTTGGTCTTGAACGATCCGGGATCGTCGAGCACCTCGCCGTCGCGGTTGCCCAAGATGTTGGTCGAATACCAGCCGTGCAGCCCCAGCAGTCTGGCTTTCAATCCCGGCGCGAGGATGGTCTTCATGAGCGTCTGCCCGGTCTTGAAGTCCTTGCCGCAGATCGGCAGGCTCTGTTTTTCGGCCAGCTCGATCAGGGCCGGAATATCCACCGTCAGGTTGGGCGCGCCGTTGGCGAAGCCCACCCCCGATTTGAGCGCGGCGTAGGCGTAGATCATCGAGGGCGCGATCGCTTTGTTGTTCTCCCGCATGGCCTTCTCGAAGGCCGCGAGGTTTTTGTGAACCGGCTGTGGCTTGATGAATACCTCGGTCGAGGCGCACCAGACCATGACCATCCGCGAGAGCCGGTTCTTCTTCTTGAATTCGGCGATCTCGCCCATCAACTGCTCGGCCAGATCCATCTTCGTCTTGCCCTTTTTGACGTGGGTTCCGTTGAGGCGTTTGACATACTGCTGATCGAAGACGGCGGGCATCGGCTTGACTTTTGTGAGCTGCGGCTTGAGCTGGACGAGCAATTCCTTTTCCAGCACTCCTGCGCTCATCGCCGCCTCGTAACAGTTCTCTTCGAAAATATCCCAGGCGCCGAAGACCAGGTCATCGAGCTGCGCCAGGGGCACGAAGTCTTTAATCAGCGGAGATCGGCCCTCGGTGCGTTTGCCGAGACGGATGGTTCCCATCTGTGTCAAACTGCCGATTGGTCTGGCCAGTCCGCGGCGGATCGCCTCGACGCCCGCGATGAACGTGGTCGTCACCGCCCCCATTCCGACAAGAAGAACGCCGAGCCTGCCTTTGGGATCGGCGATCGGCGCGCCTTTCTGCAACATATGTTAGTTCTCCTTTGGTGGTTGGCGCCTGTCCGGTAAGAGGAGGATCACAAGTCTCCTCCTACCGGACAAGCGCCAGTAGAGCGGGAAGGGTAGCGGGAGGGGCGCGAAAATTCTTGCGCGATCTTGCTGAAAGTTGTTGCCGGATTGCTCTGTGCGGGGAATGGGGAGTAGGGAATGGAAGTTACTTCCTGGATCCCCCATTCCTCATTATCCATCGCTTGCAAACAAGAGGTGAACCAGTAAAATAACCGTTCCGTTTGAATCAGCGTTTTTATTTAATTCACCGGAAATCCGATACGAAGATTTTGGAAGGAGAAAGACGTAATGGCTATTTACGTAATTTGCGAACCCTGCATCGGCACGAAGGACTCGGCATGTGTTGACGTCTGCCCAGTCGATTGCATTCACCCTCGTAAGGATGAGGCTGATTTCGAAGGCTCAGAGCAGCTTTTCATCCACCCGGACGAGTGCATTGACTGCGGCGCCTGCCAGCCAGCCTGTCCCGTCGAAGCGATCTATCGCGACGAAGACGTGCCCGATCAGTGGAAGCATTACATTCAGATCAACGCCGATCATTATCGCTGATAGCCTGTCGGCGAGCCTAACCGCGAGCCGGTTGCGGACAGCAGCCTACCAGCTTGATATTGTTCCTGACTGGTTCGCGCTCTTCTTGAGGCCAAGAGGGAAATAAAAAGGGCAAGAAGAGCAAAAGCGGCAAGAAAAGTTTATTGCCGATCTTTGCCCTTCTTGCCCTTTTTGTGTCCAGGTCTACTTAATTTCACGACTCGAATCGCATTCTGGCAATCGCGACGAAAGTTGTTCAAATAAGCGTCCTATTGCGTAGTCGATTTGAATGTTCAGGTTGAATCAATCATGTCGGGCACGGGGATCACTGGGATCACGGGGAAGGGCAAAACTAAACTTCCCCGTGTTCCCCGTGGTTTGTTTTTCCTGAATACCCGAGTGTAAAACGCTTTAAAACAGAATTCATACCGGGCCGCAAAAACCTTTGCAGGCTATCAGTTGTTCCAGATTCCGGTCGCGATCCCGACCTTGAGCATTTGGCAGGCGCCGTTGATGACCGCGCGCATCGGGTCGTCAGCCACGCGAACGGTCAGTGAAGTGGCTTTCGCAAGGCGTTCGGACATGCCATGCAAATGCGCGCCGCCCCCGGTCAGACAGACGCCGGTTTCAATCACTTCGCACGAAGTTTCCAACGGCAGGTCGCGGACGGCCTTTTGAATGGCATCGACTATTATTTCGAGAGGCTGCTCGACGGCCTCCACCACGTCATGGCTGCTGACGCAGAGGCTCATCGGTTCGCCGGTCAGCAGGTCTGTCCCCTGAGTCAGTAATAATCTTTCACGCTCATAGTCGCGCTCCGCGCCGGCCGCGCGCATCAGCCGCTCGGCTTCGTCGGAGAAGAGCAACACGCCATACCGAAACGCGATCGTCTGTGAGACCGAGTGGCGGAGGTCGCCGCAGGCGGTCCGCACGGCGGAGGTTGTGATGAGCGCGCCCGAACGAATGACCGCGATGTCGGTCACGCCGTCGCCGATGTCCACGATCATCTGGGCGTAAGGCGATGAAACGTCGAGGCCCGCGCCGATCGCCGCCGCCATCGGTTCCGGAACCACCACGACCGCCGAAGCCCCGGCGCGTCGCGTCGCCTCGATGAGCGCCGCGCGCTCCTCCTCGCAGGCGTCGGTGGGCGCGCAGGCCAGCGCGCGCGGCCTCAAGATCCCGAGCCTTTGCGCGCGGGCCAGGAAGAATTTGAGCAGCGAGGACGCCGCCTCGATATCGGCGACGGCGCCGGCATGCAAAGGCGAGATCGCATATGAGAATTGATCCAACTTAGAGAGTCGGGCGGCCCTGGCCCCCACGGCCTCGATGGCGCCAGTTTCGGGTTGGATCTTGATCAGAGTGGGTTCGTCGGCGATCAGTCCGTGGCCGCGCGCATAAAGGCGCGTATTGGCCGTGCCAAGATCAATCGCAAGGTCAGGCGCGAGGAGATTGCGCCATCCGGTCGCTAAGCCCGTGGTTATGGAAGACAGCATTTATTGCAATCCTTCCTTCAATCGATCGTGAGCAGGGAGATTTCAGGGGGAACGCGAAACCGAACCGGGAGGATGCTCGTGCCTACGCCGGTAGTTACAAAAAGATGTTTGGGGCCTTCGACGATATGGCCCGCCGCGTAGCGCTCGCCGAAATCCGACGGCACGATTGGCCGTCCGATGATCGGCAATGCGACCTGACCACCGTGCGTGTGTCCTGCAATTGTCAGCGCAACTCTCGCGGGAATGGATGGGAAAATATCGGGGTTATGTGTGAGAGCAATGATCTGGGCGCTGGCGGGAACTCTTGCCAGCGCTGAGGCTATGTCAGGATTGCCTTCCCATTTGTCGCCTATTCCGGCCACCCAGATTGGGGCGCCATCGCGTTCAATCGGCGCAGCGTCATTTTCGAGCGCCGTGATACCCGCGTTTTCGAGGGATCTCTTCACCCGCAAACCATTATACCACCAATCATGATTTCCCAAAGTGGCGAAGACGCCAAACCGTGCGCGCAGTCTCTGCAACGCCGAGGCGATGACCTCAGGCTCCATAAATCTTCCGCCAGGCATGCCTTGAATGACGAAATCTCCCGGCAGCAAAATCAGGTCGGGTTGCGCGGCGTTTGTAGTCTCGACGATTCGATGAAGCTTGTCGAGCGTGATGAAAGGCGATCCGGCGTGCAAGTCTGAAATGACGGCGATGCGCAGCCCCTTGAAATTTGCAGGCCATGAAGGCAACGTGATCCGCGTCTCTCGAAGGACCAGCCGGGAAGGCTCGATCACGAACGCCCATAAGGCGAGAAAAGCCAGGCAACAGAGCAGCGCGAACAAGATGATCTTGGCGCGCGGACGCCATCGTTTATTAGCATGGCGATTTAGCGTCATCATATCAGCGCAGCGGATCGCCGAGTTATGTGGAAGTGTAGATGCTTGGAGTCCTGTTTCCTGGGAGCGCCGCGATTTTCATTCTCTCAGCGCGTGGCGCAGCGACATGAAAGCTGTGGAATTAAACCTGACCGGCCTTCACCAGTTCGCGCCTCCGCGCCCGCGTCGCTAAATATTCCCTGGCCTCCTTGTAGAGACGCTTGCGCTCCTGCGGTTTGAAGATCGCGCCTTTGACAATACGGTAGATCGGTTTCGCGCGGAAATAGTACTCGTCGTAGAACCGATGCACCCAATCGAGCATCTCCGCGGCCGAGAGGTGCGGGAAATTGGCCATCGGCAGTTGCTGCCCCAACTCATCGGACATTTCGTTTTTGAGGATCACGCCGTTGGCTATGAACCAGTCATACATTTCGGTGCCCGGGTAGGCGTGCGCGACCGAGACCTGGAGCGTTTCGGGGTCCATCTCCTTGGCGTATTCGATCGTCTCGCGGATCGTCTCGCGCGTTTCGCCCGGCAGTCCGATGATGAAATCGGCGTGGACTTTGATGCCGGCGCGCTTGCAATCCTTGACGAATTGCAGCGAGCGTTTGGCCGAGATGCCTTTCTTGATGTTCTTCAGTATTTGTTCATTCCCCGATTCGAACCCGACTATGAAGAGCCGGCATCCGGCGTCGCGCATCGTCTTGAGCGTTTCGTAATCGAGGTGGGCGCGAGAGGTGGAAGACCATTGGAATTTGAGCGGCTTGAAGGCCTTGCTCATCTCGATCATCCGCTTCGGGTTGAAGGTGAAGGTGTCGTCGTCGAAGAATATCTCCTGCAAGCCCTCCGGCCTGAACGCGTCGAGCGCCCACTCGACTTCGTTTCGCACGTCATCTACAGAACGCTGGCGCCAGCGATGGTCGTCGAACGTCTGCGGCCACAAACAGAAAGTGCAGAGCGCAGGGCACCCGCGCGTAGAATAGAACGCGATGAACGGGTGGAGCAGGAATGGCACGTTGTAACGCGTGATGTCCATGTCGCGTCTGTAGATCGGCGTCGCCCACGGGAAATTATCCAGGTCTTGAACCAGAGGCTCCGGGACGGTCGAAACCATCTTCTCCCCGCGCAGAAAATGTACGCCCGGAATTTTTTCCAGAGGCTCGCCGGAAGCGAACCGCGTAACGGTGTGGTCGAATTCCTTGTGCGTGACGAAATCAATGGCGCCAGACGCGCGCAGCGCCTGTTCAGGATGTGTGGTGACAGGCGGGCCGACGAAGGCGATCTTCAGGTCGGGCCTGAGTTCCTTCATTCGCTCGGCGAGTCGCACGTCGTTTCTGAACCCGACATGTGACGTAAAGAGGACGACGAATTCGTAATCTTTAGCGATCTGAGCCGTCGCTTCCGGGCTGATGTGGTGCGGCGGCGCGTCGAGCAAACGGGATTCGGCGCCGAGATCGCGAATCATCGCCGCCGGATAGGCCAGCCAGACGGGATACCAGTAACTTTCGATCTCACGGGTCGCGGGCCATCGTGAACTTGCGCCGCCGTCAAATTTCTCGAACGATGGCGGATTGAGCAAAAGCGTTTTCATCAAGGCGAATTCCTCTCCTGCGAAAAATCCCTGGGAGAATATAGGACTTGTTGGACTTATAAGCGCCATAAGTCCAACAAGTCCTATATTCTCCCAGGGGCAATATAGAAGTGACGGCAACATTATCAACAAGCGGCGAGATTTGGCAAATCTCGGGCGAGAGCCCAAATTGAATTGGTTTTTATATCTTGTTATCCTTCACCTTCGAAGCCCCAATCAATTATGAGCATTCAAACAGAGACCTGGACTCGAGAGGCGCAGTCGTCGCCGCGAAGTGTGGCCGAGGCGTTCGCTTATTGCGAACGTCTCGCCCGAACGCATTACGAGAATTTTCCCGTAGGCTCGCTGCTCATACCCAGGGACCGCCGCAAACACGTCTATAGCGTCTACGCGTTCGCCCGAATCGCGGATGACTTCGCCGATGAAGGTTATGAAACTGGCGAATTGACTGAGGCGCGGAGATTGGCCGCGCTCGACGATTGGGGGCGACAGTTCGAAGATTGTTATCGCGGACGGGCTGACCACCCGGTCTTCGTCGCGCTGGCCGAAACGGTCAGGGAACTGCGGCTGCCTGTTCAACTCTTCCGAGGGCTGCTTTCGGCCTTCAAACAGGACGTGGTCAAGCGGCGCTACGCCGATTTCGACGAGGTCCTCGATTATTGCGCGCGCTCGGCCAACCCGGTCGGTCGTTTGATCCTGCTTCTTTTCGGTTACCGCGAAGAGCGCCTGCACGACCTTTCGGATTGCGTTTGCACGGCGCTGCAACTCGCCAATTTTTGGCAGGATGTGGAAGTTGACATACGGAAAGATCGAGTCTATCTGCCGCAAAATGAGATGGCCCGATTCGGAGTCGGCGACAACGATCTGCGAGAGAAACGGTTCAGCGAGCGTTACGCCGCGCTGCTCAAGTTTCAGGTCGAACGAACATGGGGGCTGTTCAATCGCGGAAAGCCGTTGCCGAACCTGGTCAGCGGACGGCTGGCTTTCGAGTTAAGACTGACCTGGCTGGGCGGAACACGCATTTTAGAGCGCATCGAAGAGATGGGATACGACACCTTGAACGCGCGGCCCAAGATTTCGACCGCCGACAAGATCGCCCTGCTGTTAAAGTCATTATGGATACAAATGAATCGCCACAGAGACACGGAGACACAGAACGGATGAAGAGAAAAATAGCGCATCTATTGATCTATACTATTTTCTCTACGTGTCTCCGCGTCTCTGTGGCAGAGCCTTTTGGTGGTATAGCATGAAAGCGATTCAGGCCAGAGAAATTCATTTCACCCCTTGGCATTTGCGCGAGCGCACGCGGAATCTGCGCCGCGAGCTGGCGAAGACCGTCCAGTCGAATTTCTTCTATTCGTTCCTCTTCCTGCCCAAGCCCAAGCGCGACGCGATCATTGACGTATACGCATTCTGTCGCGCGATTGACGACATAGTTGACGACATCGTGGAAAAATCCAATGGCATGGGCGGCGTCAGCGCGTATGACGAAGCGCGTCGAGAACTGGACAGATGGCGTGAAGAGCTTGATAGCCTCTATGCGGGCAAACCGGCCATGCCTATCGCGGTCAAGCTGCGACGCGTCCTCGAACGCTTCCCGATGCCGAAAGAGTATTTCGAGGAGATGATTAACGGCTGCGAGATGGACCTGCTGCGCAACCGCTATGAGACCTTCGACGAGCTTCATCAGTATTGCTACCGCGTCGCCTCGGTCACCGGCCTGATGTGCATAGAGATCTTCACCTATCGCTCCCCTAGCGCGAAAGATTACGCCGTCAACCTCGGCGTCGCCCTGCAACTGACGAACATCCTGCGCGATCTGAAAGAGGACGCCGCGCGCGGGCGCGTCTATCTGCCGCAGGAGGACCTGCGGCTGTTCGGGTACTCGGAGGACGACCTGGCGGGCGGAAAGATAAACGACAATTTCCGCGAAATGATGAATTTCGAATGTGAGCGCGCGCGCAGCTATTATCGACTCGCCGCCGGTCACCTGGCCGAAGAAGACCGACCGACGATGACCGCCGCCGTAACGATGGGCAAAATCTATTACCGTTTGCTCGAACAGATAGAACAACTCAATTACGACGTCTTCAATAACCGGATTAGATTACATAGACCGGAAAGGTTCCTCATCGCGTTCAGCGAATGGGCGAGGGCGACTGGGCGAGCGGGCGAGCGGGCGAGCGGGCGAGCGGGCGAGGGAGGAATGGGACGATGAGTTCCGATACGCAACATCTCTCGCCTTCCATCTCTCCCGCTCACTCCATCTCCCGCTCTCCCGCTCTCCCGCTCTTGATTCTGGGGGGCGGCTTCGCCGGCCTCGCCGCAGCCGTCGATCTGGCCGAGGCCGGGAGGCGGGTTTTGTTGCTCGAACGCCGTTCGTTCCTGGGCGGGCGGGCCTATTCGTTCACGGACAGGAACACCGGCGACACGATTGATAACGGCCAGCATTTGATGATGGGCTGTTATCATCGGACGCTTCGGTTTTTAGAGAAGATCGGTTCTCTAGACAATCTCAAATTCCAGCCCGAGCCGCAGGTGGATTTCCTTCACGAAGAAGCCAATGGCTCGGTGACCCGCGCAAGCTTCAAATGTCCTCCGCTGCCCGCGCCCCTGCACTTGCTCGGCGGATTGGCGAGGCTGAAGACCATCGGCTGGGGAGACCGTTTGCGGGCCTTGGGAGTGGGATTGGCCGTGCGGGCGCTCAACGGCAATCGGGATAGGCTTGCGGAGATAACCGTTCGAGAATGGCTCGACAGTCTGGGCCAATCCGAACGCATTCAGCGCAGATTCTGGGGGCCGATGGCGCTGGCGACATTGAATGAGACGCCTGAGATCGCCTCCGCCGACATGTTCGCGCGGGTGATCGAGCTTGGGTTCATGCGGACGAAGAGCGATTCGGCGATGGTCATTTCGCGGGTGGGGTTGAGCGATCTTTACACGCGACAGGCGCGTGGTTTCATCGAAGACCGCGGCGGCGAGGTTCGATTGAACACCGACGTCTCTCGAATAGAGTTTAATGGCTACGCGGCGGCCGGCGTGACGCTCCGGAGCGGGGAGCGGGTCGAGGCCGACACGGTCATCAGCGCCGTCCCTTATTTCGCGCTGAGGCGTATGCTGCCGGCTGAGTTCGCCGGCGCCCATTTCCCCTATCTCGACCGCTTCAAGTCGGCGCCGATAGTTTCGATAAATCTATGGTACGACGAGTCGATCACCGACCTGGAATTCGCGGGTCTGCTCGATTCGCCTATCGAATGGGTCTTCAACAAGAACGCGATCAATCATAACGGCGGGCAAAACGGTGGGCAGGGCGGCGGGCAAGGCGTCAAGCCCGGAAGCGAGGGCCATCGCCGCCAACACCTGGCCCTGGTCATCAGCGGGGCGCACGAGGCCGCGACCAGGCCGAAGGAGGAATTGATCGCGCTAGCCGACGCCCAGGTCAAGCGGTTCTTCCCGGCGTCGCGCGGGCAGCGCCCATTCCACGCTTTCGTGGTCAGAGAATACGACGCCACTATCTCCCATTCAGTCGGAACCACCAAACTGCGCCCTTCGAGCCGAACCCGATTCGAAAACTTTCTCCTCGCCGGCGATTGGACAGCTACTGGATTGCCCGCCACGATCGAAAGCGCCGTCCAGAGCGGGCAGGATTGCGCTCGAATAGTCCTCGGAGAATCGAGGATTCAAGGATTGGAGTAGGGAGTAGTGAGTGGGGAATGGGGTCAAAGAAGTTGTTTCCCCACTCTCCACTCCCCATTCCCCACTCACTGCTCCCTTGTCATTCATCAAACCATTTTGGCAGAATGATTGTCCGGGCTCTCAATTCTTAACCCAAATTTCATGGCTGCAAGTTATGATTGAAGAACAATGTTATTTGACGGGTACGAATTGAGGGCCGAGCGGTTCTTACGACGCCTTTGCCCTTTAGACCTTTCGCCCCCTTTGTGTTGAAAAGCCTTGGAGGTAGGCGCATATATGCGTATTCCATGGAAATTAGGCGTGCCAATAAGACCCCCCGTGTTTATCGCGACAGGCGACGATGATGTCGCCGCCGATGATGGCAATCCGTTCACCACTCGCCGTTCATACTGGAAAGGCACTGTCTGGTTGTTGATCGCCCTGGCCGCGCAGACTGCCGCCAGTTTAATGTCGGAGGAAGTCGAAACCTTCTATAGTCAATTTTTGTTTTATTACATCGCACGGGGACTCTCGGCGGCGAACAAATTCGTGAAGGGCGTCTCTCTGGGCGAGGTATTCTTCACGCTCGTAGTTACCTGGTTCAGCCTGTGGTCGCTGTGGTATCTGCGCAGGTCGTGGCGTCGTGAAACGCGGCTCTACAACGTCTTAAAGGTCTTCTTCCTTCAGATATTATGGGCGATGGGCATCCTGGTTCCGCTCTTTCTGGCCTTGTGGGGATTGAATTATCAGCGAATGCCTTTGGCGGAGACATTGGCCTTCGACCGCACTCCGACGCGCGCAGGTGAGCTTGAATCAATAGGGCTGCAGATCGTCTCCGGCGTCAACAGCAATTACGATCTGGCGCGAGGGACGAGCGAACGCCCGGCCCCGCTGGCGCGCGATGCGATCTATAAAGCGGTCGAGCAGGCCTTTCAGAACGAAGCGCTGCTCGGCGCCGCCAGCCACGGTGTATTTAGCGATCCGAAGCCGCTCGCCCTGTCGCGCCTGACCAGTTGGGCGGGCGTCAGCGGATTCTACATCCCCTTCACGGGCGAGGTGACTTTCAACGCGGACGTTCCCGCGTTCGATTTGCCGATGGCCATCGCTCACCATAAGGCGCATCAACGCGGATACGCCAGAGAGGACGAGGCGAATTTTATCGGCTATATTGTCTGCGTCAATTCCACCGAGCCTTACGTGCGTTATTCCGGCTATCTGTATGGCCTGAAAGTGCTGGAGATGTTGTCGAAAGGGAATGTGGATCGCTATAACGATCTGCTTTCCCGCATCGGTGAAGGCCCGAAAGCCGACCGCCGCGAGCGCGCGCAGTTCTGGGAGAGGATGAAGAGTTCCTTGCTCGGCCCCGCGTCACGGCGTATTTTCAGCGCCTACCTCAGAGTCAACCGCGTTCCCGGCGGCGTCAAAAATTATGATGAGGACGTGCCCCTGATTATCGGCTACTACATGAAATACCCGCAGCGCCGACTGCCCAGCGCTGATCAACCACCGAGCGCAGACGCCGTGTCCCCCGAGACCCAACCGGAACCGCCATCCACAGCGGAGCGGACGCCCAATACGTTTTAAATGAGCACAGCGCAATCAGTTGTTAAAACCGACAGGCAAGCACACGTTACCAACGCCATTCACCGCGCCAAGTCTTACCTGCTGGCGCAACAAAACCTGGACGGATATTGGTGGGCTGAGCTTGAGGCCAATGTCACGCTGACCGCCGAATACGTCATGCTCCACCGCATCCTGATCGCCGCCGATCCGGGCGCCAGGTTCAGCGCCGGCAAGGATCGCGAGGAACAGATTCAGCAGATGGCCCGCTACATTCTGCGCGAGCAGCGCCCGCATGGCGGCTGGGAGCTGTTTTACGGCGACGGCGGAGAGATCAGCACGACGATCGAAGCCTACTTTGCGCTGAAGCTCGCGGGCTATTCTGCGGATGACGCGCCGATGAAGCGGGCGCGCGACTTCATTCTCGAACGCGGCGGATTGACTAAAGCCCGCGTCTTCACGAAGCTGCACCTGGCGCTGTTCGGCGCCTATCCGTGGGAAGGCGTCCCGACCTTGCCGCCCTGGTTCATGTTCCTGCCGCCCTGGTTCCCGCTGAACATCTACACGATGGCGAGCTGGGCGCGGTCCTCGACAGTGCCGTTGCTGGTCGTGATAGATAAAAGGCCTGTATACGATCTCGGCGTGAACGCCGACGAACTCTTCATCGACGGTTCGCGCGACAGCCGCCACACCGGCTTGAAGAACAACGACGGGACGATGATCGGAGCGTTCTTCCTCGCCGCCGACAGGATGCTCAAACGGTTTGATCGGATCGGCCTCGTCCCATTTCGCCGGAAGGGAATCGCGGCGGCTGAGCGCTGGGTGATCGAACGACAGGACGCGCCGGGCGATTGGGCGGGCATCGTTCCCGCAATGCTCAACTCGATTCTGATGTTCCACGCGCTCGGCTATTCGGCGAAGAGTCCGTTCATCAAACGCGGCATCGACGCGCTCGACCGCTTCTGCATCGAGGAGGGGGCGATGGCCGGCTCCGAACTGCCGCAATACCTGCGACTGCAACCTTGCATCTCGCCGACCTGGGACACGGCTTTGGGATTGACCGCGCTGCTTGATTCTGGCGTGTCGCCTGCCGACTCGCGCGTTCGGCGCGGCGGCGATTGGCTGTTGACGCAACAGATTTTCCGCTACGGTGATTGGGCCGTCTTCAACCGCAAGGGCAAACCCGCAGGTTGGGCCTTCGAGTTCTACAACGATTACTACCCCGACGTCGACGACACCGCGGCCGTGATCATGGCGCTGTTGGCGATGGAGCTTGATGGCGACGATTACAAACTCGAAGCCTGTCGCGCGGCCACCGAGTGGGTGATGACGATGCAATGCAAATCTGGCGGATGGGCGGCGTTCGATGTGGACAACACACAGGATTTGTGGAACCGGATGCCGTACGGCGATCTGAAAGCGATGATCGATCCGCCGACGGCCGATCTGACCGGACGCGTGTTGGAGATGCTGGGCCATTGGCGGAGACTGGGCGAGAAGCATTACACCGACGAGCAGGTCAAACGCGCAATCGATTTTCTGCTCAGCTTGCAGGAATCCGACGGCTCCTGGTGGGGGCGATGGGGAGTTAATTACATCTACGGCACGTATCTGGCGTTGGTCGGACTGCGCTCGATTGCGCCGTTTGTCGGCTTCGATATGGAGTGCGATCAGGTCAAACAGGCCGCCGCGTGGCTGCGCAGCGTTCAGAACAGCGACGGCGGCTGGGGCGAAACATGCTGGTCGTACAAGAAACCTGAAACGCGCGGCCGCGGGCCGAGCGCGCCATCGCAAACCGCCTGGGCCCTGATCGGACTGATGGCCGCCGGCGATTACGACACTGATAATGTGCGAATGGGCGTTGACTATCTGATCGACAGACAGAACGCAGACGGCAGTTGGCCCGAACCCGAATTCACCGGCACCGGTTTTCCCGGCCACTTTTATATCAACTATCATCAGTATCGAAATCAGTTTCCGCTGACGGCGCTGGGGCGATATTTGTCTGAGATTTCGAAGCGGTGAGTCGCGCCTGGGAGCGCAGGCATCCCTGCCTGCGGGCAGCGCCGTAAGGCGCGACGCAGCGCGGGCAAGGATGCCTGCGCTCCCAGACCGCAGTGAAAAATGAGCGAAGCCGAGATTGTATTGCAATTCGATTCCGGGACTTTGACGCTCGAAGGCGCGGGGCAGGAGTTTCCCGCGCCTTCGGTGTTTCAATGGGACGAGCGAGTGCGCCGCTGGCGCGCTCCAGCCATCGCCTATCGCCAGGCGGTAACAGAATTGACGCGACAGGATCTGGCCTTCAAAGACGAAGCGCGCCGCTATTACGAATTCCAGTTCCGAACCGATCTGAACGTCGAGCCGCGGCCATATCAGCTCGACGCCATCGCCGCGTGGCAAAAGAACGGCAGGCGCGGCGTGGTGATTCTGCCGACCGGCGCCGGCAAGAGTTTCGTCGCTCAGATGGCGATAGAGATGACTGGACGTTCGACGCTCGTCGTCGTGCCTACGCTCGATCTGATGAACCAGTGGTACGACCTGCTGGTCTCTTCTTTTCAAGCCGAGATCGGATTGATCGGCGGCGGCTATTTCGAGCAGGGCGCGATTGTCGTGACGACCTACGCCTCGGCGTTTCGGTTTATGGAGCGGATGGGCAATCAATTCGGATTGCTCGTGTGCGACGAATGCCATCACTTGCCGGGCAGCGGCTATCGCTATGTGGCCGAGATGGCGATTGCGCCGTTCCGATTGGGTTTGACGGCTACGCCCGAACGATCCGACGGCGGCGAAGAGTTGATGGCGGGATTGCTCGGCCCGATAGTTTATCGTCTGGAAGCCCAGCAGTTGGCGGGCGAATTCCTGGCCGATTACAGCGTCGTGCGTTTGACCGTCCAGTTGAGCGACGAAGACCGGGAGCGTTACAAACAGGAGCGGGCGATTTACCGCAGCTTCATCTCTTCGCAGGGGATCAATTTCGGCAGTTTGCAGGGCTGGCAGATGTTCGTCATCCAGAGCGCTCGCAGCGAGGCGGGGCGCCGCGCGATGCAGGCTTACCGCGAATCGAAACGAATCGCGCTCGGCGCCGAGGCCAAATTGGAGACGCTCAAAAAACTGCTGGCGCGACATCGCCGCGAACGCGTGTTGATCTTCACCGCCGAAAACGAGATGGTCTATCGCATCTCCGAACAGTTCCTGATCCCCGCCATCACGCACGAGACGCCGATCAAAGAGCGCAGCGCGTGGCTCGCGGCTTTCAATCAGGGCGAAATCCTGGCGCTGGCGACATCAAAAGTCCTCAACGAAGGGGTCAACATCCCCGAAGCGGCGGTCGCAGTCGTGCTCTCGGGCTCAGGCTCGTCGCGCGAACACATCCAGCGGCTCGGACGAATCCTGCGCAAACAGCCGGACAAAGAGGCGATCCTTTACGAAGTCGTCACCGCGGACACCGCCGAAGAGCGCATCAGCGAACGACGCCGCGACGCGAATCAGTTCCGCGCGACGAAAGATCGATGGTTGGATGAAAGCTGGGAAGACGCGTAGAGTGGGGAGTGGGGAATAGGGATAAAGATGCTACTTCTTATTCCCCATTCCCCAGTCCCCGTTTTTCTGTATGAGAAGCTATGTTGACCGCTGATCTGGCAATGAGCTACCGGCGTGGAAGTCGCATAACGCCGCGTTATCTGCAATCCGATGATCCGCGCCATCTGCAAACGGCGGCTGACCTGACTCTCATCGTCGAGCAACATCGGGGAAGCCGCCGCGCCGAGCTTGAGCGGGCGCTTGACGAATACATCGGCGTTGGAACCGACTATAAAATCCTGCGCGGATTGATCAAGCTGCTCATCGATCGCTGCGAATTCGAGACCTCGGGCGCCAAAGACCCCGCGGAGATTCGCCGCGCTCTCTTCACAAAGGCCGCCGCGCATCCTATGGCGGAGAGATTTGTAATCGCCGACGATCAATTGCGCCAACGTCTGATCGCCGAAGTCGCAACCGAATTGGAATGCTCGCCGGAAGAAGTGATGGCGGGCCTTTACGCCGATCTGTCCGGCAACCAGCGGCTGGTCGCGTTCGAGGAGATGAGCGCGGAGGACTTGCTGGATCGCTACAATCTGGCGCAGGCTCAGGCGCTGCTCTACCGCTGTTCGGAGATGAGGCTGCGGATCGAGCCACAGGAGCAGAGCGTCACACGCCGTCTGTTCGCGGAAATCAAAGCCTTCCGCCTGATACACGCAATTAAAGGCAATCCGGCGTCCGGTTATGACGCGCAGTTGAGCGGGCCGGTCTCCATCTTCCATCGCTCGCAGCGATACGGCGTCCAGATGGCGGTCTTCCTGCCCGCGCTGCTGCTCTATCCCGGCTGGCGCATGCGCGCTGAAATCGGAACCAAAACGGGCGCGGCCTTCTTCGAGCTTGACAGCGATCAAACCCGTTTGCGCTCGCA
>Ga0126377_10000617_pt1 | contig 21880 bp, 16 predicted proteins | sample PanSoiMetPlot_22_FD_92647 | JGI IMG/M metagenome (GOLD analysis project Ga0126377, IMG submission 92647) | Tropical forest soil microbial communities from Panama - MetaG Plot_22 | ecosystem: Environmental > Terrestrial > Soil > Tropical forest > Bulk soil | place: Panama | collected 2016-02-17 | reverse complement strand
TGCGGGTGATTTCCGACAAGGCATCGTCGACGCGGCGCGAACTCGAGGCGAGACTGGCCGCCATCGATGGTCTCGGTGTCGGCGAGGGCCGGCGCGGTCCGAAGGGGCGGGGCAGCAAGCTGAAGGGACGCAAGATCGCGGCGAAGTACCGCAATCCAAAGAATCGGTCGGAGACTTGGGCGGGTCGCGGCGCCACGCCACGCTGGCTGCGCGCGCTGCTCAAGAGCGGACACAAGCTCGATGAGTTCGCGATCGCCAAGCCGGGCCGCAAGGCCAAGCGCTGAGCGTCGATCACGTCCAGCCGGCGGCGCCGAAGCTTAAGGTCCTCGGCCGCATGGTCCGGGGATTTTGCATTGCCGGCGGCGCGTCCGCCTATTTGCGTATCCCGGTGCGAGGCCGGTTGACGATCAAGCGACCCACGCGGATCATTCCGCGCAGGCGCGGACGTGATCCGATCAATGTTCGATGCCTTTTCGCCGGCTCTACGCCGGCGGGAGAATCGTGAATGCAGCCAGCCGCGCCGGCCCGCACCGCGTCGATGCGCGAGCGCATCGCGATGCATACTGCCAACCATCTCAAGATCGGCCTGTTCGGCGCCAACTGCTCGTCGGGCCGATCGGCGACGCGCGTACCGGAACGCTGGTCCGCGAGCTGGCCGGACTGCCTGCGGCTCGCGCGCATGGCGGAGGCGGCGGGTATCGATTTCATGCTGCCGATCGCGCGTTGGAAGGGTTACGGCGGCGAAACTGATTTTCACGGATGCTCGCTCGAGACCATGACCTGGGCCGCCGGCCTGCTCGCCGCGACCGAGCGCATCACGGTGTTCGGCACGGTCCACGCACCACTGTTCAATCCGCTCATCGCCGCCAAGGAGTTCGTCACGGCGGATCACATCGGGCAGGGTCGTTTCGGTCTGAACCTCGTGGTGGGCTGGAACGAAGGCGAGTTCGAAATGTTCGGCGTGAGCCAGCGCGAACACGAGGTGCGCTACGCGTTCGCGCAGGAATGGCTCGACGCCGTCATGCGGGCCTGGACCGAGGAGGGTGATTTCGATTTCGCCGGCGAATTCCTGACGCTCAAGGGGGTGCGCGCCTATCCGAAGCCGTTCGGCGGCACGCGGCCGGTCATCATGAATGCCGGCTCCTCGCCGACCGGCCAGGCCTTCGCGTTGCGCAACTGCGACGCCTATTTCACCGCCAATGCGGCGTCGCGAATCTCGCTCGACGCGGCGATCCGGCAGGTCGATGAGATCAAGCGCCAGGCGCTCGCGCTCGGTCGCGAGATCGAGGTGTTCACGGTCGGACAGGTGATCTGCCGGCCGAGCCAGCAGGAGGCGGAGGACTACTATCGACACGCCATCATCGAGAACGCGGACTGGGGCGCGGTCGACGGCATGCTCGCGCTCAAATACATCACACCGTACTCGGTGCCGTCCGAGGAGTTCGAGAAGAAGCGTCACTATTTCGCCGCCAATGCGATCGGCGGTTATCCCTATGTGGGGACGCCAGACCGGGTCGCGGAGGAACTCGCCAATATCAGCAAGGCGGGCATGCGAGGCATTGCGGTGTCGTTCGTGAATTATCTGAACGAGCTGCCGTATTTTTGCGACGAGGTATTGCCGCGCTTGGCCCGGTTGGGCGTGCGGCAGCACCTGCCGACCCAGGACACTGTCTCGCTCCTCGTGTAGTCCCGCGTTCGACGACGCGCGCGACCGCTTCATCTATTGCTCGACCCCCGCAGTCTCGCTGCAGCGCCACTCGGCTTTCAACGGAACCCGGTGGCGCAAGCAATGTGATCGGCGTTGGCGCGCAATTGGGCCTGCACGAATTCAAGGCAGGGTTCCGCCGGAACTGCGTCCCCGACCGCGCGTTCTCCCCGGGCTGCCACCAAGCAGAGGAGAAAATCATGCGAAGGGAACTTATCGCGGGCGTTGTGACTGCGGCGGCGCTGTGGCCTGCGATGTCGCTGGCACAGTCGCCGGCTCAGGAGGGTTATCGTGAGGGTTATCGGGCCGGTGGTCCGATTGGCGGAATCGTTGGCGGCACCGTCGGTGCGGCCGTCGAGGTGCCTGGCGATGTGCTCGGCTTCGTGACCGGCCACCCGCGCCGCTACGACACTGTGCGCGAGGAGGTCATCGTAGGCCGGCCGCTGCCGCGCGAGGTGCACGTGTATGAGGTTCCGCGCCACCGCGAATACGTCTACGCCTACGTCAATGAGCGGCGTGTGCTGGTCGATCCGCGTACGCGTCGCGTGGTCAGAATCATCGAGTGATGCAGGGCCCGTTGACGCGGGCATCTTGCGGAAGCCCCGGCCCCTGGCCGGGGCTTTTTCTTGGGCGTGCGGCATCGCGCACGCGGCAGCGCGCCGGGACCTCCCGACACGGTTGCGATAAGGTTGGTGCGAAAGCCAAGCGCCGGGATAAAAGCCGAGCGCCGGGATGTTGACACGGCGACGCCAACACGGGGGGATGCCGACACATGGCCTTGCAGATGATTATGACCGGCGACGTCAATCTGATGAATGTCGCCGATCCGGAGGTGCCGTTCGCACGCGTCGGCGCGGAGCTGCGCAAGGCCGACATGGTGTTCGGCAATCTCGAATGTTGCCTTGCGGAGCCGGCGGGGCATTCGGTCGGCAACGAAGGCTTCTTCGCCGACCCGGTTGTCGGCGGCGCGGCGCTCAAGCACGGCGGGATCCAGGCGGTCGGCATCGCCAATAACGTCCATTACGGCGACGCCAACATCATTGCGTCGATCGCACGCCTCGATGCACTCGGCATCGCGCATGCGGGCGCCGGCAAGGATCTCTCGACGGCGCGCGCGCCGGCGGTGCTGGAGCGCGGCGGCGTCCGCTTCGGATTCCTGCAGCGCAGTTCGGTCTATTGGCCGACCAATCACGAGGCGCGCGAGGACGCCGCCGGCATTGCGGTGATCCGCGGGCACACCGCCTATCACGTGCCGGTGTTCAAGACGCGGGCCGGCATGCCGCCGCCCAATCGGCCGGGCGTTCCGCCCGACATCATCACGTGGGCGGACCCTGACTATTTGCGCGCGTTCGCGGACGACATCGCGGCGCTGCGGCCGCGCGTCGACGTGCTCGTGGCGTCCTGCCACTGGGGCCTCAAGCAGGACGTGCTGCAGTACATGACGCAGATTGCGCATGCCGCAATCGACGCGGGCGCCGACGTGGTGGTCGGCCATGGCCCGCATTATTCGCTGCCGGTCGAGGTCTACCGGGGACGGCCGATCTTTTACGGGCTGTGCAATCTTTCATTCCACACCGGCCATGGCGGGCGACGCCACGAGGACTGGCTCGGCATGCTGGTTTCGCTGGCGGTCGGCCGGCAAGGGATCGAAGGCGCAAGTTTCCGGTTCGTGCGCCACAACGACGCGAACGAGACGTATCTGTGCGACCTGGACCGGGAAGCGCATGCACTCGCCGACCTTGTCGCGTCAAGCGCGGCACTCGGCACGACGCTGACGCGCGCGGGTGGGGAGATCCAGGTTGCACTGCCGCGGTCGGATTGAGCCGCTTCTGCGATCAGGGAACCCGCAATGACGCACGCGTGAAGCGTGATCGTTTTGCCGGGTGTCTTTGAGCCGTCTCGCAGGCCGTCTTGTTTATAGATGCATGCGGGTCCGCGGTGCTCATTCCGGCTTGATGTTCGCATCGTGGATGATCTTCGCCCAGCGCGGGATGTCGCGTCTGATCCGGTCCGCGAATTCCTCCGGCGTCGTGCCCACCGGCTCGAAGCCGATGGCGAGCATCCTCTCCTTCACGTCGGCTGACGCCATCACCTTGGCGATCTCGCCGTGCAGGCGCGCGATGATCGGCCGCGGCGTCCCTGCGGGCGCCAAGATGCCCTGCGGGGTGTCATTCTCCTGATTGGGAAAGCCGGCCTCCTCCAGCGTCGGCACGTCCGGCAGCACGTGCGAGCGCGCCTTGCTGGTGACCGCAAGCGCGCGCAGCAGCCCCTGCTTGATCGACGCGGCCGCCGGCGCGAGCGCCGAGAACGAAATCGGTGTGTGACCGCCGATCACCGATGCGACCGCCGGGCCGCCGCCGTTGAACGGGATCGCGGTGAGATCGAGCCTGAGCGAGAGCTTGAACAGCTCGGCCGAGAGATGCGACGGCGTGCCGGTGCCGCCCATGGCGTAGTTGGTATACTTGCCGGCGCGGATCAGCTCGACCAGTTGTTGAACGTTGGTTGCCGGGACCGACGGGTTCACCATGAGGACGTTGGGCGTGGTCGCCGCGATCGTGATCGGGTCGAAGTCCTTCACGGGGTCATACGGGATTTTCGGATAGAGCGACGCGTTGATCATGAATGTCGAGCTGACCACCACCAACGTGTAGCCGTCGGGCGTGGCGCGCGCCGCAAGTCCGGTGCCGATGTTGCCGGCGGCGCCCGGGTGGTTCTCGACATAGAATTGTCTGCCGAGGTTCTCGCTGAGCTTCTGCGCGATCAGCCGCGCGAACAGGTCGCCCGGACCGCCGGCCGCGAACGGCACGATGATCTTGACGGGCCGGTTCGGGTACGCCTCGTCGCCGGGCGCCCCCTGCGCCCGGCAGGTTCCTGCCAGCGCGGCCGCGACCAGGCAGCCGAGTCCGGCAGCGCGGGCCCAATTGCGCATCGTGCGTCTTCCCTCATCTTATGCGGAGAGAGTATAGGCGTTCCCTATCCGGTCAGCACGACCCGACCGACCACCTTGCCGGCGCGCAGGTCATCGAGCGCCGCCTGCGCGTCGCGCATCGGCCGCTCGCGGATCGCGATCGGCGCGAGCTTGCCGCTTTGCGCAAGCCCGATCAGTTCGCGCGCCTGCGCGAGCGTGCCGGTGAGGGTACCTTCGATCGCCATCGCCTTGATCGGGAACATCGCGACCGCGGTCGTGAAGCTGCCGCCGAGCAGGCCGGTGACGACCACCTTGCCGCCGCGCGCCAGCACGCCGGTCGCGAAGGCGAGGGAGCTCTCCGAGCCGACGAAGTCGCAGGCTGCATAGATCCCGCCGCCGCTCGCCGCGATCGTTGCCTTGCGCGCGCCGGGATCGGCCGGATCGAAGGCAGCGGCCGCGCCGGCTGCGAGCGCGGCCGCGCGTTTGGCGTCGTCGATATCGGCGACGAGCGGCGGCGTGCCGAAGAGCGCGCGCGCCAGTGCAAGGCCCATCGAACCGACGCCGCCGAGGCCGATCAGCAGCACCGGCCCGCGCGCGGCGCGGTCAGCAAGGCGCTGCAGCGCCGCATAGGCGGTGAGGCCGGAGCACATCAAGGCGGCCGCGAAGCCCGGCGACAGCGACGCGTAGTCGATCAGGTAGCGCGGATGCGGCACCAGCACGTGGCTTGCAAACCCGCCGTCCGCATAGACGCCGAGATGGCGCGGCGCCGCGCAGTTGTTCTCCTCGCCATGCCGACAGGCGGCGCATTGGCCGCAGCCGATCCATGGATAGATTGCGACCTTGTCGCCCGGTCGTGCGGCCGCGGCCTCCGGTCCGGCAGCCTCGACCACGCCGGCGATCTCGTGGCCGAGCGTGAAGGGCAGGGCGCGTCCCTGCGTGATGTCGAGTCGCTTGTCGCCGCCGAGCCTGAAGTAGCCGTCCTGGATATGCAGGTCGGAATGGCACACGCCGCAGCGCTCGATGCGCACGAGCACTTCGCTGCCTTGCGGCCGCGGGCAGTCCGCGATGGTTTCGCACAGGGGCGCCCCATAGGCGGTCAGCGACTGGCGGACGAGTTGGGCCATGCGGCTATTCTATACATCATTGTCGTCATTGCGACCGGCCCGTATTTCGCTGCGCTCCATGCGGGCTACGACGCTAACGCTCGCGCCAGCGCCACGAAGCCCGCAACCGGAATATCCTCGGCGCGCGCGGTTTCCACAATGCCGGCGGCGGCGAGCAACGGACGCGGGTCGCCGCCGAGCGACCTGAGACTCTGGCGCAGCATCTTTCGGCGCTGGCCGAATGCGGCTTCGGCGACCCGTTCGAGCGTCGCACGGTCGCACGGTAGTGGCTCGGCGCGCGGCACGAGCCGCACCACCGAGGAGGTCACCTTGGGCGGCGGCACGAAGGCGGCGGCCGCGACGTCGAATAGGATCCTGGCCTCGGTGCGCCAGCCCGCCAGCACGGCGAGCCGGCCGAAACTTTTGCTGCCGGGCGCCGCAACGATGCGCTCGGCCACCTCGCGCTGGAACATCACGACGAGCGAATCGTACCATGGCGGCCACGGCTCGACGCCGAGCCAGCGCACCAGCAACGCGGTCGCGATGTTGTAGGGCAGGTTGGCGATGACGCGCGCGGGGCCGCGCCCGAGAAACGGTCGTGCGTCGAAGTCGAGCGCGTCGCCGGCGATCACCTCGAGCCGATCGGGATAGCGTGCCGCGATCTCGCCCAGCGCCGCGAGCGCGCGTTCGTCGCGCTCGACCGCGATCACCTTGGCGGCGCCGGCCGCGATCAGGGCGCGGGTGAGGCCGCCGGGACCGGGACCGACCTCCACCACCGTCACGCCGGCAAGCGTGCCGCCGGCGCGCGCGATGCGGCTGGTCAGATTGAGATCGTGAAGAAAATTCTGTCCGAGCGACTTGCGCGGCCTGAGGCCGTGGCGGCGGATCACCTCCCGCAGCGGCGGAAGGTCGTCGATCGCATTCATGACGCTATGGCGCGGGCCGTGGCGTGGGCCGAGAGCCGTGCAGCGAGCCGGATCGCCGCAATCAGCGAGGACGGATCGGCGCGGCCGCTGCCGGCGATGTCGAAGGCGGTGCCGTGATCGGGCGAGGTGCGCACGAAGGGCAGGCCGAGCGTCACATTGACGGCGTGGTCGAACGCGAGTGTCTTGATCGGGATCAGCGCCTGGTCATGATACATCGCGAGCGCCGCGTCATAGGTGGCGCGTGCGGCGGCGTGGAACATGCTGTCGGCCGGGATCGGCCCGCGCGCCTCGATGCCTTCGGCGCGCAGGCGGTCGACCGCCGGCTTGACGACGGCGAGATCCTCCGGCCCGAGCGCGCCGTCCTCGCCCGCATGGGGATTGAGGCCGGCGATCGCGAGGCGCGGCCGCACGATGCCGAAGCGTTCGTGCAGGTCGCGCGCGACGATCCGCCCCGTGGTCACGATCAGCTCGCGGTCGAGCTTCCCGGGCACTTCGGCGAGCGGCAGATGAATGGTGACCGGGACGACCGCGAGCTCGGGCGACCACAGCATCATCACGGGGTGCGCTGCGACGCCGGTCGACTCGGCGGCGAGCCGGGCGAGGAATTCGGTATGCCCCGGCTCGGCGAAGCCCGACCGATAGAGCACGTTCTTGGCGACCGGGTTGGTGACGAGGGCGCCCGCGGCGCCGGCGAGCACGTCGGCGACGGCGCGGCGGATTGCGGCGATCGCGGCGGGGGCGCTCGAGGCGTCGGGATGGCCCGGCTCGGTCTCGATCGCAATGTCGATCTCGACCACCGGCAGCGCCTTGGGGAAGACCTCGGCGGCACCCTCGGGCGCGACCGCGCGGATCGGAACCGTGATGCCGAGTTTCCTGGCGCGCCGCGCCACGAAGGCCGTATCGGCGATGAGATAGAATGGCGGCAGCGACAGCTCGCGCCGGCGCGACCAGACGGCAAGCGCAATGTCGGGTCCGATTCCCGCCGGCTCGCCGATGGTGAGCGCCAAAGGAGGCACCGGATGCGGCGCCTGGCGGCGCGCAGCGGATCGCGACACGGCGCGCTATTTGACCTCGATCATCGCGCCCTTGCGCAGGTTGGCGAGATACTTCTTCGACTTCGCCGTGAACTGCTCGGCGAACAGCTCGTCGCGCGCCTGGCGGGTGGCGGCGCCGTCGAGCTTGTTCTCCTTGCGGGCGCAGAGCGCGAACATCTGCAGGCCCTGCGGGGTCACGTCCGGGGTCGTGAGCCTGCCCACCTCGAGCTCGTCGAGGATCTTGCGCATCGGCGCAGCGAGATCGGCGGAGGTCTTGATCATCTGGTCGCGCACCGCGACGTCGCGCAGGGCGCGCGCGAAGGGAATGCCGTCGTTGCAATTCTGGAAGCGGACGCGCAGGCCTTCGGCGTCGCGCTTGCGGGCGTCAATCACGGCCGCGGATGCGCCGCTCGGCACGAGGAAAAGGATCGGGCGAAGGGTGTACTCGTAACCGACGTCCTTCTTGGCCTCCTCGTTGTTCGGGTTGGTGCTGGCGACCTTCATGGCGACATCCTGGTCGCGGACCTGGAGGCTCGACGAAAACTTGCCGCGCACGATCTGCTGCCACGCGATGTCGGCGCGGATTTTGGACTTCAGGGTCTGGGCATCGATCCCGGCATGCGCCAGCATCTGTGTGAGCTGCTGCGGCGACACTCGCATGCGCTGGCTCATGCCGGCATAGGCGGTATCGACTTCGCTGTCCGTGATCTCGAGCTTGTAGCGCAGGCCGGTCTGCACCTTGAGCTTCTCGTCGATCAGCTCCTCGATCACGTCCTGACGACTCGGGGTCTTGTGCGTCGCCAGCGTGTCAAACTTCATGCGCTGCTCGATATCGTAGGTGGTGATCGGCGAGCCGTTCACGATCACGGCGACGTGCTGAGCGAAGGCGGGCAGAGGAAGGAACATGGCCGCGAGAATCGCCGCAACCGCAAGGCGGCGAGGGATCACCCAACCGGTCATCCGATTGGCCGCCGATTTGAATACCACGTGTCGCATCAGAGTGCTCATCGTGCTCATCGCATCAAAGGGCTCGATCGAGCCCGGCTCCCGTCGCTGCTGACGCCGCCTGCGCGGTTTCTCTCACCTGCGCCCCGGGACCGATTCGCTCGCCGGTGCTGGCTGTAGCCGAGGATGGTGGCAAGATTGTTGCCTATTCATGCGTCACCCTGCCGCCTCGGCCAGGGCTCAAGGGGGGCTATTGGCCCGCCCCCGACCCGCCGGTTCCGCCGATCGTGCGCAGGCTCATCTGCAACATCACCGTATTGTTGGCCTGGACGTTGCCGTTGAAGGTGAAGTCGCCAATATAGTTCAGGCTCAGCATGTAGCAATCGTCGATATAGCCGACACCCACCCGGGTCTGGTCGAACTTGCCGGCCTCGATGTCGTAGCGGGCCGCGGTCAAGAGCGCCCAGTTTGCGGTGACCTTGTAGGCCGTCTGCAGCAGGACCCCCTGCCGTTCGCTGAGGAAGCCGAGCTGCGGCTGGGCCGCATAGTCGCCGTACAGGACGGTCAGGCGCCAGCGGTCGAAATTGGCGGTCGCCTCGACCTCGAGCCGCTTGAGCGTGAAGTCGTTCTCGTCAAAGCGGAAGCGAGAGGTGAACTGGTAGATGCGGTTCGGCTGATACTGCAGCCGCGCCACGTAGTCCGAGCGCGAGGTGTCGAGGCCGCTGTCGAGGCCCGTATTGGTGGTGTCGCCGGTGGCGAAGGAATTCGTGCCGAACAGCTGGTAGGACTGGCCGAACAGGGCATTGACGTAGCCGCCGTGATTGAACTGCGCGGTGTACTGGATGCCCACGTTCGAGCGTCCGCCGCCCTCGATCCGGTCGTAGCCCGAGAACTTGTCGACCCTGAACAGGTTGCCGTCGTCGAACACCAGGCTCTGCGCGTCCTCGTTCGGAAGCCGGCCGATGTCCGGCTCGTTCGGCCGCACGATGACCTGGGCGATCGGCTCGACCGTCTGCGTGCCCCACGACTGCACGCTGATGAAGGGATAGCGATACTCGAATCCGACCGTCGGCATCACGCGCGCGACGTCCGTCGTGCCGGTCTGGATGTAGTTGTTGACGCCGACCTGGTTATCGATCGACGCGGAGGCGAGGTCGGCGCGCAGCGACGCGAACGGAATGAAGATCTGACCGAACGAGTCGGTGTACTGCCGGCGCCAGTCGATCTGGTTGGTGAAGCGCGTATAGTTGCCCGGAATGCCGCGCAGCAGGCAGTTGGCGGGCACCTTGACGGCGGGATCCGCGGTCGCCTGGGTGCACAGGCCGTTCAGCACCGCCGTATTGCTGATGGCGTCGTAGCTCGCAAGGTCGCGGGACAGGCTGGTGAAGTTGCTCTTGAAGCTGATTTCGCCGCCGAACAGCTGCTGATCGAAGACCTTGTTGTAGTCGATGACCGGCAGGATCACGGGCAGCTCGCCCTGCACGTCGGCGGTCGAGAATCCCTTGAAGTACATGGTGCGCGCATCGAAGTAGCTGCGGTCGCCGCGCCCGGTGAGCCACAGCTGGGAGGTGCCCTCGGTCAGCGCCGCGCCGAACGGGTCGGGATTTCGCGCCTGCAGCGACGTGATCTTGTAGTCGGCGAGGAAGGTCGCGTCGGTCACCGCGATCGCATCCCACCCCCAGGTCCAGTTGGAGGTGAGATTGAACTTGCCGGTCGATTCGATGCTGCCGCGGAAATCGCGGAAGCCGGGGGTCGGATTGGGGCCGCCGAAATAGTCCTTGTCGAGCTGCTCGATGCCGGCGGCGCGGATCGTGTAGGAGCCGCTCTCGAGCCGGTGGCGGAACTCGCCTTGCATCAGCAGGCCCTGGTTGGTCATGACGCGCGGCGAGATCGTGAGATCGTAGTTGGGGGCGAGCGCGAAGTAGTAGGGCGTCTCGACGCCGAACCCGTAGGTCGTCGAGGTCGAGAGGATCGGCATCAGGAAGCCGGTCTTGCGCTTCACGGTCGGGTCGGGCGTCGCGAAATAGGGCAGGTAGCCGAGCGGGACGCCGAAGAACTCGATGCGGGCATCCTCGAAGTAGATCATCCGCTCGGTCTGATTGTGAATGATGCGTGCGGCCTTGACCTGCCACAGCGGCGGCTTCTTGGGGTCGTCCTTGCAGGGTTCGCAGGCCGTGTAGACGCCGTTCTCGAAGACCGTGTAGTTGCCTTCGCTGCGGTTGGCGCGCGTCGCCGCCATGCGGGTGTCGTCAGCCGTCTCGACGCGCAGCGAATCGACGAAGCCGTCGCGGTAGTCGTCGGTGAGATCGATGATCTCGCCATAGGTGATCTTGCCGTCGGCCTCGGTCAGGCGGGCGTTGCCCTCTGCGCGCAGCCGCTTGGTCTTCTGGTCGTAGACGACGCGATCGGCCTCGATGGTCGCGCCGTTGTAGTAGATCTGCACGTTGCCGATCGCGGAAACGCGTTTGTTTTCGTAGTCGTAGTCGATCTCGCCCGACTTCACGAGCATTGGCGCGTCGCCGTTGCCGCCCTTCCTGAGGTTCGACGGCGGAGGGGTCGGCCTGAGCTGCTGCTTGAAGGTGAGGAAGTCCTGCTGCGCGACCGCCGGCTGCGGCGCCAGCAGGCTGGCGCACGCGCACAACGACACGAACGCGGCGATGTATGTCGCCGCGACAGGCAGTCCGCAAAATCTATTCGGCGGACGAGCGGTGGTCGAACCGGCCATCACCCGTCCTCCTGATACAATAACGCCACGAGCCCCGTCAGCCCCCCGACAAAAACCGGCAGCCATGCGGCCGCCGCTGGATGCATCAGCTCGGCCTTGCTCAGATCGTCGGTCACCTTGGAGAGAACATAAAGCAGAAAGCCGGCAGTGACGCCACTCAAAATCATTTTCTGCACGCCGCCGAACCTGAAGAATCGCAGGGAGACCGCAGCGGCCAGGAGTACCATCGACACCAGCACGAATGGCCGTGCCAGCAACTTATGATACTGGAGCCGGTAGCCCGCAGCGCTCAGTCCCGAATGGTCGGCGATTTCGATGTACAACGGCAGATCCCAGAACGGCACCGATTCGGGACTGGCAAAGCTTTCGTGCACTTGCTCGGCCGTCAGGCTGGTCTTGAGTCGATATTCGGCGCGGTCGGTTGGCGGCGCCTTGCTCGAATAGACGCGCGCATCGTTGAGTTGCCAGTAGCCTTGTCCGAGTACAGCGGTCTTAGCCTCGATTCGCTCGACGAAGTGCCCGTCGGCATCGTAGGTGAACACTGTCACGCCGCCAAGTCGTACGCCCTGCTCGCTGCTGTTGAGCGCGTTGACGATCGACTGGCCGTCGGCATTGCGCTGCCGCACCCAGAATCCGTTGCTGGCGGTCTGCAACCCGGTGGACGGCGTGCCGCCAAGGAATTCCACCTCGAGGCGATGCGAGCGCTCCTGCAGCGCGGCCGCGACCGGATTGTAGACCACGGTCGCCAGGATGCCGAGCACGAGCGCGACGAACACGGCCGGCGCCACGAATTGCCACGCCGACATGCCGGCCGCCCGCGCAACCACGAGCTCGAGACGGCGCGACAGACTCAGATAGCAGGACATCGCCGCGACCAGCACCGAGAACGGCATGATGCGCTCGGCGATCTGCGGCACACGAAAGAGCGAGGTCTCCGCCACGACCGAAGCCGGCACATTCGGCATCCCAGCGGTCTTGCGCATCATCTCGATGTAGTCGACCAGCGCCACGAGCGACAGCAGGCCGACGAACACCAGGATCGCCGTCATGAGGAAGCGCATCCCGAAGTAGCGTTTGAGGGTGCCCGCGACCATGCCGCCCCTCACGTCGTCGCCAACCGGCGCGACAGGCGCTCGGTCACGAAATTGACGGCGCGCAGCACGAAGGCCGGCGGCTCGATGATGGTGCCCTGCGAGATCGCGATCAGCCCGAGGCCGGTCGCGATCAGGATCGCGATATACTGGAACGTCAACGCGATGGGCGAATTGATTCCGAGCACCATGCTGGCGAATCCCACCATGCGGATCGCCGCGACGGCGCTGATGGCCGACACCATCGACAGCGTCCTGCTCTGCCGGGTCGTGCGTGGCGCGCCAAGATAGGCATAGGCCACGATCATGAAGACGATCGGATAGAGCGGCGCCACGATGCGATCGTGAGTTTCAGCGCGAAAGTTGCCAGGTTGCTTGATGCGCGCCGGATCGTTGGGCGCGGGTGCCAGCAATTCCCAGGTATAGTGCTCGCGAACCAAGAATTCCGTCATCGGTTGCGGGGATCCGGCGAGCCGCGACAGGTCGAAGGCGTAGCGCTCGAACAGCACGATGGTCGGATCACGATCCTCGGTCAGGTGACGCTGAATACTGCCGGTCTGCAGGAACAGGAACGTGCCCTGCTTGTTCTGGACGATCTTTCCCTGCTCGGCGAGGATCGAGGTCTGCTGGTGCGGGTCGCGGCGGTCGTCGAGGAAGACGCCGAGCAGCAGGCCGTCCTGCTGGCGCTCGCGGATGTGGAATGTGAGCCCGCGCTCAAGCGGAATGAAGCGGCCCGGCTGCACGATATTGGCGACGAAATCCGCGCGCACCTCGGCGGCGAGGCGGCGCAGCTCGCGCAGGCATTGGGGCGACAGGTAGGCGCTGAACACCAACACCATCGCGCAGACGACGCCCGCCACGGCGAGGAAGGCGCGAAACAGCCGCCACGGCGACATGCCGGCGGCGTTCATCACGATCAGCTCCGAATCGGTGGCGAGCTTGTTGAGCACATGGGCGGCCGCGATCACGAGCGCGACCGGCGCGATCACGAGCATGAGCTGGGGGATCACGAGGGAGGTGATGCCGAGGAAGACCAGGATGGTTTGGCCCTGGTTCGTCATCAGGTCGATGTCGCGCAGCGCGGTGGCGAGCCAGATCACCGCGGTCAGGCTGAGCAGAATCAAAAGGAACGCGCCCAGCGTGGTGCGGAAGATGTACCAGCCGATCGACCCCATGGCGCGACACTTCCCCCGCCGCCGCCCCGGCTTGGACGGCAGACCCGACCGGACCGCGGACCGCACCCCCGTACGGCGCCGCCATCCCCCACGTACCAAGCTCGCCCGACAAAGTGGCCGACGCAAGGCAAACCCGTTGAGTTGCCACACGGAATGGTAAAAAGCTTACGACTTTTCCGAGACCTGTGGCGTCTATGCCACGCTCCCCGGCAGGACTAGGCGGCGGGTCCGGTCCGGGCCATAAAAGGCGCCGCGAGAAGCCACGTTTCCCGCCCCGACTACCGCAAGAGGACAGCGTCATGGCCGACGGCCCGACCATTGGATTTTCCGAATTCGCGATGCCGTCGACCGGTGTTCTCGTCGTGTTCTGTGACGATTCGCTGAAGCTCGGCCCCGCGACCCGCCGCCTGCTGGGCGCGGCGGCGGCCCTGGTCGCCCGCGCGGCCGCCGCCGACAATTTCAAGGGCCGGAGCGGCAGCACCCTCGATCTCGTGGCGCCCGGCAACCTCAAGGTGGCGCGCCTCGTCGTGATCGGCTGCGGCAAGCCCGCCGACCTCAAGGCCAAGGACTTCGTCAAGCTCGGCGGGGCCGCCATGGGCCGGGTCCCGGCCGCCGCCGCGGCGGCCACCATCCTGGCGGAGCTGCCGACCAAGGACATGACCGCCGAGCAGGCGGCCGCGCTCGCGCTCGGGGTGCGGCTGCGCGGCTACGCGTTCGATCGCTACAAGACCAAGCGCAAGGAGGGGGAAGACGAGAAGCCCCGTGTCCGCAAGATCGAGATCGGCGTCGCCGATCCGGCGCGCGCGCGCGCCGCGTGGACCGCCAAGGGCGCGGTCGCGGACGGGGTCGTGCTCGCCCGCGATCTCATCAACGAGCCCGCCAACGTGCTCCATCCGCCCGAGTTTGCGCGCCGCGCGGTCGCGCTCAAGCGGCTCCGCATGGCGGTCGACGTGCTCGATGTTCCGGCGATGCGCCGCCTCGGCATGAACGCGCTGCTCGGCGTCGGCCAGGGCTCGGCGCACGACAGCCGGCTCGTGGTGATGCGGTGGAACGGGGGCAAGCGCGACGCCGCGCCGATCGCGTTCATCGGCAAGGGCGTGTGCTTCGACACCGGCGGCATCTCGATCAAGCCGGCCACCAACATGGAGGACATGAAGGGCGACATGGCGGGCGCGGCCTGCGTGGTCGGCCTGATGCAGGCGCTCGCCGCTCGCAAGGCCAAGGTCAATGCGATCGGCGCCATCGGCCTCGTCGAGAACATGCCCGACGGAAAGGCGCAGCGTCCCGGCGACATCGTCACGACGATGTCGGGTCAGACCATCGAGATCATCAATACCGATGCCGAAGGCCGCCTCGTCCTTGCCGACGTGCTGCATTACGTCAACACCAAGTACAAGCCGCGATTCATGATCGATCTCGCGACCCTCACGGGCGCCATCATGGTGGCGCTCGGCCAGGAATATGCCGGCATGTTCGCCAACGACGACAAGCTGGCGGATCAACTGAGCAAGGCCGGGGAGGCGAGCGGCGAGCGGGTGTGGCGCATGCCGCTCGGACCCGAATACGACAAGATGATCGATTCGAAATTCGCCGACATGAAGAACACCGGCGGCCGCTGGGGCGGCTCCATCACGGCGGCGCAGTTGCTGCAGCGCTTCGTCGGCAAGACACCGTGGGCGCATCTCGACATCGCCGGGACCGCGCTCGGTTCGCCGCAGACCGAGACCAATCGCAGCTGGAGCGCGGGTTGGGGCGTGCTGCTGCTCGACCGCCTGGTGGAGGATTTCTACGAGCGCTGAGGTGCCGGCTCGCGAGTGCCGCGAACCCGACGTTCGCATTTCTCGGCGCCCGCGATTACGAAGGTCGGGTTCAAAAACGGCACCACAATCGCACTAGAATCATCGCACTAGAATCATAGAGTTGCCAGCGTCCTTTCGATTTTCAGAAGCTCGCTCAGAGGTCGCTGCTAATGTTCGCGAAACTTCGGAATCGGGACACCGGGGACGCGATGCATGACTGAGATGCTGTTCTATCATCTGCAGGGTCAGCCGCTCGAACGGGTGTTGCCGACCCTGCTCGAGCGCTCGCTCGAGCGCGGCTGGCGCGTGGTCGTGCAGTCGTCGTCCGAAGAGCGCGTCGAGGCGCTCGACGCGCAACTGTGGACGTTTCGCGACGACAGCTTCCTGCCGCACGGCACGTACCGGGAGTCGTCGGCCGCTGACCAGCCGATCCTGATCACGGTCGGCGACGACAATCCGAACGGCGCGGCCGTGCGCTTCCTGATCGACGGCTCGCCGGTACCGGCGGACGCCGAGGCCTATCAGCGAATCGTCCTGATGTTCGACGGCACCGATGAGGACGCGGTCGCCGCCGCGCGCGCGCGCTGGACCGCCGCGAAGGCCGCGGGCTTCGAGGTGACCTATTGGCAGGCGGACGCGAGCGGCCGCTGGATCAAGCAGGCCTGACGGAAGAATTATTATAACCTACTGCAAATATTGTATTTTTGGCGCAATCTGGGGCTCACAAAACTCCCCTACAGTGCGGCCGATCGACGTGACCAGACCAAGGATTGCCGACATGGCCATGGCGCCATCCCGGCCGCGCGCGATCGACAAACTTCTGCCGTGGTCCATCCCGCAACCGTGGGACGACGCGCAGTCGTCCCACCTCGTCGCGACGGTCCTGATCGTCGCGACGCTCACCGGCCTGCGCCTTCTCGGCCTGCGATTCTCGGTGGTCGATCTGTTCTATGACGAGGCCCAATACTGGTCGTGGTCGCGCGATCTTGCTCTCGGCTACTACACCAAGCCGCCGCTGCTCGCCTGGGTCATCGCCGCGGCCGAGCACGTGTGCGGCAGCGACGAGTGGTGCGTGCGTGCGCCGTCGCCGATCTTCCACGCCGCGACCAGCCTCGTGGTCTATGCGATCGGCCGGCGCCTCTATGACGAACGCACCGGGTTTTGGGCCGCGCTGCTGACCGTGCTTGGAACCGGCGTCGTGTTCTCGTCGCGCATCATCTCGACCGACGTGCCGCTGCTGTTCTTCTGGGCCGTGTCGCTGTGGGCCTACCTCCACGTCCTGGCCGAGCCGAGCCCGCGCTGGACGGCGGTACTCGGCGTGTCGATCGGGCTCGGGTTGCTGTCGAAATACGCGATGATCTATTTCGTGCCCGGCGCCGCGCTCGCGGCCCTGGTCAGCAAGCGCGCGCGGCTCGCCTTGACGAGACGCGACATCTGGCTCGCCCTGGTGCTGGCGGCGCTGGTGGTCGCGCCGAATATCGCCTGGAACGCGTCGAACAGCTTCGCCACGTTTCAACACACCGGCGGCCTCGTGATCGGCGAGCCCGTCCGTCCCAGCATCGTGCGCGGACTGGAGTTTCTCGCCGCCCAGTTCGCCGTGTTCGGCCCGGTCACCTTTGCGGTGATGATCGTCGCAACACTTCGTCTCGGTTCGGGCCGATTGCTCGAGCAGGATCGCGTCCTGGTCGCGTTCCTGGTTCCGGCGCTTGCCATCGTCACCGGTTTCGCAATCAGCGTGAAGGCTTATGAAAACTGGGCGGCGGTATCCTGCGTGTCCGGCACGGCGCTCGCCGCCGCCGTCCTGTCGCGCCGCGATGCGAAGGGTTGGATGTGGATGAGCGTCGCGCTCGGCGTCGTGGTCCAGGTGACGTTGATCGGCGCCGACACGGTCGCGAACCGGCTGTCGCTGCCGCACCTGTCAAGTCCGTACCGGAGAACGATCGGATGGCGTGAATTCGCCGAGGCGGCCGGCCGGATCGCGCAGCAGGTCGGAGCGAGGACGATCGTCAGCGATTCACGTTCGCAGTTCGCGGCGCTGCAGTACTACTGGCGGGATCGGCCCGAGAAGGTGCAATGGTGGCGTTCGGTCGAGCTTCCCCATTTCGACTTCAAGCAGGCGCTGGCGCAATCGAGCCCCGAGCCGGTCCTGCTCGTCACCGGCTGCGCATCGGTCGACAAGGTGCGCGACGTCTACGTCGACGCCGAGCCGCTCGGATCGTTTTCAGCGCCGATCGGGAAACTGCCGGAGAATGGCGCGCGCGTGTTCTACGCCTTCCGGCTGAGCAGGGCGCGCGGCCCGATCCCGCCATTTGCGGGGTGCTGAGGCCTCCCAAGCCCGGAGGTTTCGCGCTGACCGAACGGACGGCCGACGCGAGCGAAACGCCCGCGATCAGATCTTGTTGGGCGGCGAGCGGTACCGCGCCGCGCCATTGGTCGGGTCGTCCATCGCGCTGGTCCCCGCGAAGGCGATCCGGTGCATGATCCAGATCGCCAGGGCGGTGAGAACGACCGCAAAAATGACGTCGCTCGCGAAGTGGGCGCCCACCGAAATACGGCCGACGCCGACGACGAGGCAATTGAGAAGGGCGGCCGTCACGGACGCCACGCGGTATTGCGGCGGAAGCACGATGGCCCAGGCGAGGAACCAGAACGCCAGCGATTCCTCGCCGCTCACGAACGAGCAATTGCTGCTGCAGTTCCCGAACGGGTTCCACCAAGGTTCGAAATCGAGTGAGCCGCCGAATTGGCTGATTTCGCCTGGTCTTGGACGACCCCATTCCGGCTTGAGCAGGACGTTCACGATCAAGCCGGGTCCGAGAAGGAACGAGCCGACCAGGAAGATCGCGCGACGTAGGCAAATGTACGGCTGCGCCCGTGAAAACATTGCCGCGAAGGGGCGAGCGCCGACCGCAATGACGACAAAAATAATCGCGACATATCCATTGAGGTCGCGGAGGAACCCGAGCAGCACGCTGCGATTGGTGGGCCAAGTGTGGTGCAACGGATCGTAGAAATAGGCGGTGGTTCGGAGGTCAAGCTGGGGGAAAACGCCGAACACGACGCCGCTCAGGGCGCCAATGACCATGATGATGACCAAGCTGTCGCGTGCCGTGACGCGATTTATCGAGTTGAGCCATGTGGGTAGCCGCGATGGCACTACCCTCGCGGTCGCATTCAGGCTGTTTACGAACGCCACCAACTGCTGGTACATGATTTTCTCTGCATTCAATCCCCTGGCGTGTTCATTGGTTGCATCCGCGCTCGACCAGGCATGGATGAAAACAAATGGCACGCACGGCAAGGCTATCGTGCAGGGATGACAAACCGGCAACGTGCGTGGGCTGCTTTTGAGAATGGGCACATGAGCCAGCCGATCCGTCGATCGCTCGAGACGGCATCGCGTGCCGCGGCGCTCGCCGCCGCGGCGGCGCTTGCGGCCTGTACGAGCTCGATCCCCGATTTCTCGCAGTTCAAGCTTCCGAGCGCGCGCCAATTTCTGCCGTCCAATTCGGACACCTACGTGCCACCACCGTCGGCCAAGGCGTTGCGGCCGGTCACGCCGGCGGACCTCGTGGACGCGCAGGGATCGTGTGCCGGAATCGCGGTTGCGGCCGCCGAGACCGCGCAGGGATCCGACGCCGGAGCGCCGGCGACGCCTGCTCCGCTGGCCGGGCAGGGACCGGTCAGCCTCGAGATGACCGAATGCGAGGTCGTGCGGGCGCTCGGTCAGCCGCAGTCGGTCGATATCGGCAACGCGGGCGGCGACCGCAAGGCGGTGCTGACTTTCACCGGCGGCGAACGCGCCGGGATTTATCAATTCATTGGCGGACGCTTGACCTCGCTCGAACGAGGGCCGCAGCCGGCCGCGCCGCCGAAGCCGCAAAAACCGGCGAAGAAAAAGGCGGCGGCCAAGAACCAGACCTGACGGCGGGTTGCGGCCGCGGCCTCGCAAAAAAGCGTCAAAGGCCGGAGCAGGCGCCCCATCCGATTGCCATCGTGCGCGGCGCGCGACGAACGGCAACACCCGTCACATTCGTCACATTCGAGGGGTTCGTGGCGGTCGACGGCCAGGCGCCGCGCATTTGCTGTTCCATGTCGCGGTGTCGGGGCAAATTATACCGTTCTCGGATCATCCGTTGCTGCGCAGGATCGACGAAAGCTTGATTTATCTCAAAGCCGGCGTGCGCCTCCCGTGATCAGTTTTCCGCGGGAGGACTTTCTTCATGTCTGAAAAAGCTGCTCGTCATCCAGCGCGGATCGATCAACTCTTTGTCGGCCCCGGCGCGCGCGCCGATCAATGGCGAGACCTGGCGGAGCTGGCCGAGGCTTGGTCCAGTGGCCGGGCCAGCCGTGACAAACTCCAGGATGCGCTTGCCGGCATGAGGGCAACCGAAGAGTTTCACGCCTATCCCGGACTTCCCCTGATGCAGGCGCTGCGCGAGCACGTCGCCGAAAACCACGCGCAAGCGACTGCATCGCTCGCCCGCCGCATCACCCGCACCCTCCTGACGCGGTCTTTTCGGAGCAATCCCGGCGATTGGGATGCCGACGAGGATGGCGAGGTGAATACGAACGTGCTGCCGCCGGCGGTCGGACGGTCCGATGCAACGCGACCGTATTTCGAGATCCTGATCGTCACCGGTGCGCCGGCGACGCGCTGGCAGGCCCTTGCCGCGGAGTGGCGCCGGCTGCGCCGGCCGCTCGACGCGTTCGTCTATGAGCCGGTTTTCGTGGGCAGTTTCGAGGATGCGTTCTGCGCGGCCATGCTCAATACCGATCTTGCGGCGGTGGTGATTCACGAGGGATTCCCGTTCCGCTCGCGACATGATGCGCCGGTGCTGCGGATGTTGGCCGAGGCGGCGGACCGGCATGAAAGCGCCGAGGGGTCGGCATTGCATCTGGCGCAGGCGCTCAAGCGCGTGCGCCCCGAGCTCGATCTTTATCTCTTGTCCAATGGGGCGGTCGAGGAGATTGCCGGCAATCCAAAGGCCGACGCGTTGCGCCGTGTCTTCTATGCGGTGGAGGAACTGCTGGAGTTGCACCTCGCGATCCTCGAGGGGGTGCAGGATCGCTATGACACGCCGTTTTTCGACAATCTGAAGAAATACGTGCAACGGCCGATCGGCACTTTCCACGCGCTGCCGATCGCGCGCGGCAAGTCGGTTTTCAAATCCGACTGGATCCGCGACATGGGCGAGTTCTACGGCCCCACGCTTTTCCTCGCCGAGAGCAGTGCGACCACCGGCGGGCTCGACAGCCTGCTGGAACCGACCGGCAACATCAAGAAGGCGCAGGAAATGGCCGCCCGCGCCTTTGGCGCCGACCATGTGTTCTTCGTCACCAACGGGACGTCGACGTCCAACAAGATGGCGGTGCAGGCGCTGCTGGGGCCCGGCGATATCGCGATCGTGGATCGCAACTGCCACAAATCCCATCACTACGGGATGGTGTTGGCGGGCGCACAGCCGCTCTACGTCGAGGCGTTCCCGATGACGGAGTACTCGATGTACGGCGCCGTGCCGTTGCGCACGATCAAGCAGGCCCTGTTGAACCTGAGGGCCGAGGGCCGGCTGCATCGCGCAAAAATGGTGGATCTGACGAACTGTACGTTCGACGGCCACATCTACAACACGCGCCGCGTGATGGAAGAGTGCCTGGCGATCAAGCCGGACCTCATCTTCCTCTGGGACGAAGCATGGTTCGGGTTCGCACGGTTCTCCCCGTTCCTGCGACCGCGCACCGCGATGGGCGCGGCGAACGACATCGAGGCTTGGCTGCATGATCCCGCATCGGTGAATGCATACGAAAAGCAACAGGCCGAACTCGGCGCCGATCCATCGGACGACACCCTGCTGAACGCGCGCCTCATCCCCGATCCGCGCCAGGTCAAGCTGCGCGTCTATCAGACGAATTCCACCCACAAGTCGATGTCCGCGCTGCGCCAGGGCTCCATGCTGCTGGTGAAGGATGTGGAGTTCCGCACCGTGGAGGCGCAGTTCCACGAAGCGGTGTTCACCCACGCCTCCACCAGTCCGAACCAGCAATTGATCGCCAGCCTCGACGTGGCGCGGCGGCAGATGGAGCTGGAAGGCTACGGTCTGGTGCACAATGCGATCGAGGTGGCGCTGGCAGTCCGCCAAGCGGTCGCCGAGCACCCGCTGATCTCGAAATACTTTCATATTCTCGGCGCCGACAAGATGGTGCCCGGCGAGTATCGGCAGAGCGGATTCATCGATTTCCTGGATCCGAAGACGGACTGGGTGATGGCGCATCGCAGCTTGCGGGACGACGAGTTCTGCCTCGATCCCACCCGAATGACGCTGGTTTGCGGCACGGCTGGCTTCGATGGCACGCAATTCAAGGGCATCCTGGCAAGCCGCTACAACATCCAGCTCAACAAGACCTCGCGAAACTCCGTCTTGCTGCAATCCAACATCAACAACACGCGCAGCGACATCGCGCACTTGAT
>Ga0126377_10000616_pt1 | contig 21884 bp, 11 predicted proteins | sample PanSoiMetPlot_22_FD_92647 | JGI IMG/M metagenome (GOLD analysis project Ga0126377, IMG submission 92647) | Tropical forest soil microbial communities from Panama - MetaG Plot_22 | ecosystem: Environmental > Terrestrial > Soil > Tropical forest > Bulk soil | place: Panama | collected 2016-02-17 | reverse complement strand
TCCGTTCGACCCACATGCCTTTCTCGTCGCGCGCGATCATGTAGACGACGCCGCCTTTGCCGAAGCCGATGATCGAGCGGCCCGGCGGGACCTGCAGACGGTCGACGACTTCGCCCTTCCGGTTGATCACGTCGTAAATCGGGCCCGCGGCCACTGAGCTGGCGCGCGTCGCGGACGTGCGCACCCACAGGTTGCCGTCCGCGTCGGCGCGTGCGGCGCCGGTTCCGAACGCCGGACGATAGTCGGGAAGCTCGCTCGGACTCACGAACTGAATCGACGGGCCGCCAGCTGGACCACCGCTCACCGAAGCGCCACGGCCACCGCCGCCGCCGCCGTCGGACGTGCTGAAGCTCATCACCATGACGGGAGCTCCGCCTGCTGCTCCGGCGCCGCCTCGCATCGCCTCCGCCATCGCCTTATCGGGCGGCATGTTGGCCATTGCCGCGCGGGCCTTCTCCATCGCGGCCTTCGCGGAGTCGATGACGGCGATCTTGTCGTCGTCGGACAGCCGCTGCCAATCGAACGTCATCTTCGGCGACGCCGTCGTCGAGCCGTCGGCATTGATCCAGTCGACATGGTAGTCTCGCCCCCGAACGATCGCGATCGAGCCATCAGAAAGCACTGCCCAGTCGTCGACGATCGGCATCGGGTTCATCTCGCTCGTGACGCTGATGCGTCCTTCGGCGTTGGTCATGTTCATCTTGATCTTCGGAATCTTGACAAACGCCGCCGTGTCGAGCTTTCGCGACGCGGGGTCGATGCGTACGATCGCTGCGGTATCCGGCTGATCGGGGAAGGAGAGCATCGGGCCGTTGGTCGCGGCGCCATTGTTGGTTCGCTGTACGCCATTGATTCGCACGCCGCCACGGCCTCCGCTGTACACGATGCGGCCTTTGGCGTCCAACGCTGGCGCACCTTGGGTGAAGGCGGGGGCGTCCTGCGACCGCGGGACCGACGCAACGCGTGCGATCGCGCCTTTTGCGTTGAGAACGAACATCGACAGCCCGGCGGGATCGACGAACAACGTCGAGTCGGCGAGATATGGAATCAGACCGCCGGGGCGTATGCCGTAGGAGTTCGCGCCCCCCGGAATCGAGTCGGCGACGACGACTGGATTCGCGAGCGACGCGTCGAGCAGCGTCAGTTGCCGCTTCGCGACATCGTTCACGAGCAGCGACCCGTTCGGCAGTTGACGCACCGCCGTGACGACGCCGAAGACTGGCTTAGTCGAGGCTTCGGCTGCATTGATCAGACGAACCCCCGGCGCAGCCTGCGCGGCAACCGCGCCGGGGAGAATCGAGAGAAGGAGAGTGAGTTTTCGCATATAATATTTGTTAAGAGACGACCAAGGGATGTCGATCACGGCGGGCCCATGCGAATGATCCGAACCTCGCCGCCACCACCACCCATCGCTCCGGCAGGCAGGGCCATCCCAGGTCCCAGCATTACCGGACCAAGCCCACCACCAGCCGTGCCGGAGCGAATCGAGGCGAGATACCGTGAATCGAGATACGGTGTGACGAACGTCGGAAGCTTGCGAAGCTGTGCCTCCGTGAGGACCGCCTTGACCGCCGGCGCGACCTTGATGAGCGCATCCACGCTCGACTGACGCGCCTGCCGATACTGCTCGTACGCCTCACTCTGATCATAATGGTCGGGCAGCGTCGCAAGGTATTTCGCCACGGGCGTCCACAACGAATCGACTTTGAGCGTGTACGCGCGATTGAGCACCGCGATGCTGTCGGCTTGAATGCCGCTCAGCTCGAGCGTGTCTGCTTGACGGAGAATCTGCGCCATCGGATTCATCACACCGACGGAACCGTACGTCTTGAGCGCCAGCTCGGGCGCCTTCTGGCCGCCCGTCGAGCGTCCGCGATCGAGCATCTGCGTCAGCAACTGTCGCTCGAACGTCGGCCCCACGTCCACGCGCATCATCGCGGTGAGCGTCACCGGCAGTCGCGACGCGGTCTGGTTGAGCGCCGTCGCGCCGAAACGCTGGTTCACGTCGTAGGTGTACCGATTCGTCGCCGGGTTGAAGCCGCGGACGTAGAGCAGTTGGCTCTGCGGCAGCGGCATCTGCCCCCAGCCATGAAGCTTGTCTTCGCCGTGCATCAACAGGTCGGCCGCGCCCAGCGGGTTAGAGATCTGGAATGAGAGGTTGGCTCGCTGCGGCATGCGAACCTTGATCGGATTGAACGAGAACGTCAGGTTCGCCGTGGAATACCATGGACCCTCGCAGCTGCTGCGGCCAGCGACGTGGCCGATCTGCTTCTGCAAGCAATCGCGCGCCGACCCCGAGCCGGTGGCCAGCAGCGACCGAATCCCCTCCGCGACAACAGGGTCGGTCGTCACGTCCGACGGATTGAACACGAACGCGCGATCGTTGATGTAGCCGTCGCCGTTGATGTCGCTCCCCACGATTGGCGTATACGGATTCCCCGACCGGAACGACCCGTTCCAGCCGAGTCGGATGAAGTCGAACGCGTTGTAGGTGAGGCGGTACTGGATCTGGTGGCGTGAGTCGAAGCCCGAGCGGCTCCAGAACGTGTTCGTTGGATCACCGGCAGTGCTCGAGAACCCGCGCACCTGCTCGCGGCTGTTCTGATACACGTATGCTAATCCCCACGTCCATGTGGAGCTGAACGCCATCGGCGACAGGTTCAGCGTCAGCTGCTTCGTCTCGGACCGCAGATCGGACCGCAACTGCGAGACGTGCGCGTACGTCGTCGACCGGCGCGCTTCGTTCGACGAGATGGCGCCCGTTGTTGGGACGATGGCCGACGACTGGGCATAGACCGGACGACTCTCCTCGTTCGCCATCGTGAACTGCACGGCCGGGTTGAAGTTCAGGTCGTACAGCCCTTGCTGATTCATGTTCAGCGAATACGTGAAATCGATACTCGTCCGGAAGCGGTTGTCGAGCACCGCGCCGTTCCATTGCAGGTTCGAGCGCAACGCGCGTGGCGACTCGAAGTGTCTGTCGAACAGCGTCACGTTCGGCGCGCCGCTCGCGAACGGGGTGCTTGCGGCGCCGTTCGCGCACTGCGTCGGAATGGAGTCGACGCTGGCGAGGTAGGTCGCCCAAGCGGGCGTCGGCGCAGCCGCCCCCACACACATGAGCTGCTGCACGCCACTCGGCAAACCTGTATTGTCGAGCGCCGCGCCGATCGTCTGAGCCGTCGGCGTGTTTTGGAAGATGCCGACGCCGCCGCGAATGACGGCGCGCGGTCCGCGCACCGCGCCCTCGAACGCGCCGACCTGGCTAGCCGTGCCATACGTCCACGAGAATCCGATTCGTGGGCTCAGGTAGTAGCGATTCGGCACCCGGTCGTTGCGCTCAGCGAAGAGCTGCTCGACCTCGGCGTTGTAGGCAGGTGCATCAGCGAAGCGATTGCCGTCGACGCGCAGGCCGTATTGGATCTGCACATCGTCATTCGGACGATACGAGTCGCCGAGCGACACGCCGCCGACGTAGACGCTCTGGCTCCGCTTGCGCGGCGAGAGCTGACGCGAGAATGACGACGGCAGGCCCGCATCGAGATCCGCGAGCGAGTTGTAGGTAAACGTCCCGAGCTGATTCGTGCTGAAGTCCTGCGCGAACTGATCCCGTCGCAGCTCACTCGTGAGCTTCAGGCGGTGTTTGTTGTTCTCGCTGAACCACGACAGCGTGTTCATCGCCTGAAGGCCGGTCGATGTGAAGCCGGTGTTCATCGTCGGGTTGCCGCCGAACGCCACGTTCTGGACGCTCGAAGTGCCGTCGTCGAACAGGGAATTCACGCGAACGTTGGCATTTGGCAGATCGAGATACGGGGACGCCGTGCTCTTCGCCCGGCTGACGCCGATCGACGTCTCGGTGAGAATGCCGAAGCCGAAGTAGCTGGAGTGTTTGCCGTAGAGGCCGAGGTTCCAGTTGCCGCGCTCACCGCTGTGCGACGGAAGCTCCGTCATCGCCGCGCCCGACGGATCCTGCCGATTCCAACTCGCGTTCAGCGAGACATTGAACGCCTGGCCGGTCGTCGACGTCGGCGGTATGAAGTCTACGCTCGAGAAGATGAGCGCTTGATCGTTGAGACGGTTGCTTGGTATCGCACCCGTGATCGTCGGGAGTCTCCAGCCGGCCAGCGTCCTGAGGAGATGGTCAACGGAGTCCGACGCGATGCCGATCGCCTGACGGCCGAGCGGGCCGGCGTTGAGCAAACTCTGAAAATCGTTCTGGCGGCGCCCGACCTGGTACGCGAAGTTGTAGAACGACGATCGGCCGATGAACGGACCGCTCAGCGCGCCGCCGAGCGACACGTTGGTGTACTGTTGGCCGAGGGCGCGCGCGGTGGGGTCGGTCCACTGGAGTTGTGGTGCGTCGAAGTTCAGGCTACTCGAGCGGATGATGAAGTTGGACGCGCGTCCGGTGCGCACGTTCAGCAGACCGCCGCTGAAGTTTCCGCGCGAGACGTCGTACGGCGTGGTGACGAGCGACGTCGAGACGTTCGCATCGCGCGGAAGGTTGCTTCCGCCGAAGCTCATTCCGTTGAGCGTCGTGGCGTTCTGCGCAGCGTCGAGGCCGAGCACCGAGAATCCGTTCGAGCTGCCATCGGCGCTGGGGATGAGTTGGACGCCGGGAAGGGATGCCGCCAGCGCCGCGAGGTCGCCCATCTGGCTGGCCGACACGGCATTCTGATTGATCCCGCGTTCGCTGCCGCTGACGTCCGGCATGTTGTCGTTGCGGGCGGCCTTTTGGCGATCGGCCTGAACCTTCACGGCATCGAGCTGTGTGGCGACGCGTTGCAGGCGCGCGTCGGCGACGAGGATTTCCTGATCGCCGGTCCGCTTGACCTCGAACCGCTTCGACGCGAAGCCGAGTGCGGCGACGTTGACGAAGTAGTCGCCTTCGTCGCCGGGGAATGCGACGGTGAAGCGCCCGTTTTTGTCCGTCTGCGCCGTGCGCGAGACGTTGCCGGAGAGCGACGTGACGGTGATGCGCGCGCGCTCGACGGGCAAGCTGTCCGGACCGGTGACTCGGCCGCGGATGACGTCAGTTTGGGCGAACAGGCTGGAGGGGCTGGCGAAGGCGGCTGTGATGAAGACCGCGGCGAGTAACAGTAGACGCACAGTCAGGGGTGTGGAGGAGGGCAGTTGACCGCACTCATTTGGTCCCGCGCGCGGGGAGAATGGTTTCCGATTGTAGGCCGCTCGCTTGCGCTCGCTGATGGCCGGTCGCTGACGCTCCCTGATGGCCGCATCGGGGCTTCGCCCCTCGCTGTTTGGTTGAAACTGACGTCAACGCATTTTCACACCAACAGCGAGCGCTTAAGCGCGAAGCGGCCCACAGCGAGCGTCAGCGAGCGGCCTACAGCGAGCGTCAGCGAGCGGCCATCAGGGAGCGCAAGCGACCGGCCATCAGCGCAACGCGCGCCCGAACCGACAATCAGCCCAGACGCGCCCTTAGATACTGCGCGGGCCAGTCGACATCAACCTCCAATTCGCGCGCGGCCCGTAGCGCAAAGTGCGGGTCGCGCAACAACTCCCGCGCAAGGAACACCACATCCGCCTGACCGGAACGCACGATCGTGTCGGCTTGTTTGGCATCTGTAATCAGCCCAACCGCCGCCGTCGCGACCTGCGCCTCGCGCCGCACGCGCTCGGCGAACGGGACCTGATAGCCCGGCCCGAGCGGAATGCGAAGCCCCGGCGCAATGCCGCCGCTGCTGCAATCGAACAGATCCACACCGTCCGCCGACAGCAGGCGTGCGAGCGCGACGGACTCGTCGGGCGTCCAGCCGTCGTCTCGCCAATCGGTGGCTGAGATGCGGATTCCAAGCGGCAGATGCTCAGGCCACACCGATCGCACGGCACCAACGACTTCGCGCACGAGACGAATACGATTCTCGAACGAACCGCCGTAACGATCGCTACGTCTATTCGAGATCGGTGATAGGAACTGGTGTAAGAGATATCCATGCGCGGCGTGAATCTCGAGCATCTGCATCTCGGCCGCGATCGCGCGCGCGGCGGCTGCCTTGAACGCGTCGATCAAGCGTGTAATGCCCGCGTCGTCGAGCGCCGCAGGCGTTTGATATCCAGCATCGAAGGGAATCGCGCTTGGCGCGACGATCGGTGCCCAGCCCCCGAGGGTTGGATCGAGCGGCCCGCCGCCTTCCCACGGACGCACGGTGCTCGCTTTGCGTCCCGCATGCGCGAGCTGCGACCCGAACACCGCGCCGTGGGCACGCACGAACCGGCCGATGTGCGCGAGCACCTCGACGTGTTCGTCTTTCCAGAGCCCGAGATCTTGCGGACTGATACGGCCTTCCGGCAGAACGGACGTTGCTTCGGTGAGCACCAGCGCGGCACCGCCGAGGGCGAACTGGCCGAGGTGGACGATGTGCCAGTCGTTTGCGAAGCCGTCGTTGCTGGAGTATTGGCACATTGGCGAAACGCCAATGCGATTACGTAGTGAAACGCTGCGTAGTGTGAGGCCGGTAAAGAGTGTCATTAGACAGATGGCCGCTCGCTTGCGCTCGCTGATGGCCGCCTGCCTTCGGCAGAGCTGTTGGCCGCGTCGCGCTAAAGCGCTCGCTGTTCGTGTGAAAAACTGCGTTGGACGTCAGTTTCAAACGTACAGCGAGGGGCGAAGCCCCGATGCGGCCATCAGGGAGCGCCAGCGACCGGCCTTCAGCGAGCGTCAGCGAGCGGCCATCAGCGCTGAGCGCGCCAGCGCCCAGCGCTCGAGGCGCCGGCGCTCACCGCGCAATGTCGCCGAAACAGTCAGGGGCGCCGAAATATCCTTTCTTCAACAACGGAGCTGCGGCGCCGAGGTTCGACACCTCGAGCGTAATCCGCGCGCCCGAGCGCTGCGCGCGTGTTCCAACCTCCCAGCCGACGCGATAGCCCGACGCGACCGGGCGCCACGCGTCATCAGCATTGTTGAATAGCTGGAACAACGCCCACGGTCCCGAAAACGGCCCGACCGTGAATGGCTCCGCCCCACCCGCACCCGCCGACAGCTTGACGTCGCGCGCCGCCCGCGGCCAATCGATCATGATCGACGCCACGTTGCCGCTCGTGCTCGAGCGCACGATCTCACCATCGAGCGTGAGCGTCACCGTCGTGAACGGCTCAGCCGCCACCGGCTGCACCGTGAACGCCAGATGCGGCTGCGGGCTGTTGTCCTTGAACATCACCTCGGCGAATGCGGCAGCTCGGCCGAGGAAATTCACGAAGCTCGGCGACACTTTGACACTCGCGTTTGGGCTCGGGACGAACTGATTGCCCTGACGTTGGACCGCAGTGGCCAGCGCGTCGTCATAGAACCGCCACAAGCTTCCGGTCCCGGGTTTGAGCAGCGCCGTCACTTCGGCGAGCGACGCCTGCTGCGTCGCGTCCGACGCGAAGGGGAACTTCGACAGCGTGCGTCCCGCCGCAGAGCAGAACGAGCGCGCCCGCGCGTTGATCTCCGTCGAACCGAAGGTCTTGAGCATCGGCTCGGCGTAGGCGATGGGTGCTTCCATCAGGTTCTGCACCATCGAGTGTACTTGCCCTTGCTGATCGATGTTGAACCCCGCCGCGATCTGTCGCGCCGCGGTGCGCGCCGCCGCTGCGTTCCCACTCGCTTGTCCGACGGCCTGCTCGGCCGCCGGTCCCTGTGCGCTCGCCACCTGAGAGAGCGACGACTGCAGGGCGAGCAGCGCGTTGACGTACGGACCGTTCTTCTCGCCAATCAGTTTGTCCGTGACGTTCGGCGGCGTGAGGAGCTGCACCGGCTGGAACACGTTCGCGACCTCGGCCAGCGGAATATTCGTGTTCTGTGATGCCACCGAGAACAGCGCCAAAAGCGGCGACTGGTTGCCGCTCAAGACGGTGAGCTTCGCGGCGGCGTCTTTCACGCCCCCGTAGCGTACAACCTGAGCGGACGCGAGATACTTCCGCCATTGCGCGGCGTAGTCCGCGGCGTACCGGCTCTGCAGCTCGGACACGAGCTTCGCTTTGTCGACGCCACCCGCGTCCTCGCCCACGACCCAGCTTTCACCCGATATGTATTTGTCCACCGTCTTGAACGCGGCGAGCATGAACGTCGCACCGCCTTTGGTGAACGCCCCTGGCACGTCGTGGGTCTCGACCACATACGGCGACGATCCGGCCACCGATTTGTTGAACTGTATCGGCGGATTGTTCTTGGCCGCCTCGGCCAACATGAACTGATAGATGCGCTCCGAGCCAGCGAACTGTCGCAGGAACGAGCGCGCTTTGGAGACCGCCGCGGCGTCGGCGGATGCCGGGAAGGGATTCGCGTACCGCAGTTCGTTCGCATACGTCTCGAATTGGCGGCGCGCGAGCGGCGCGCGCGAGCTGTCGATGCTGCGACTGGCGAGCCACCGCGTCATCAGCGTCGGCGCGAGGAACGCCGCGGTGCTCTTTTCCGGATGCGTCGTGGTGATGATGTACGCCTTGAGCAGGTTGTAGGTGTTGCCGTAGTCGTCCGCCGGCGTCGGGGTCTCGGGGAGCGAGCGCAGTGATGCCAGCATCGCAGCCTGCGTGTTGGCGAACATCAGCTTGTTGAAGCTCCCGAAATACGCGGTGCGAACTTCCGGATACAATGTCGACCCGGAATAGAGCCCCCAGCCAAGACCCGTCGGCGCGCCGTCGTGTTCGTAAACACTCAAGGTGTCGACCTGTGTTCGGAGCGCGTCGAGCTTCTGGAGTGCGTCGAGCGGCGGGATGTCGACGGGATTCGGCGCCAGCGACGCGATGCCGCGCGTTGCCACCAACGCGCTGTTTTGCAAATCCTTATTGCCGCTGTACGACCAGCTGAACGCGACGACGAAGAACAGCCCGACGACCGCCGCCGCGCCGAGTCCGAGCCGTCGCCAGAAGTTCACACGCGCGCCGGCCGACGTCAGGCGAACCGCGGCTTGATCGCCGAACACGACTTCGCGCGCGATACGCGGCAGGAAGTCCCAGCGCGGAACTTTTCTCGCGCCTCCCGCAGCCGGTTGAGGCACGGCCGCCGCAGCTGGAGCGGAGGCGAGCGCTCCCATCACGCTGGTCGCAGAGCGTACGCCCACCGCCTGTGCCTGCGGTGCGGGGGAATACTCTGGCGTCACCGTCGCGACGAGAACCGCTTGAACGCCCGTGAAATAAAAGCCGCGCAACACCGGGCTCACTTCCAGCTCGCTCGGCCGTCCAACCTCGCGAAGGAAGTTCACCGCGAGCGCCTGCAGCTTGTTGAACTCGCGCGGGAATTCGTACGCGCTCGGCTTGAATTCCGCGGCGTGCTCACGCGCGAGAGCGACGAGACGCCGCTCAGCGAGTGACGCGTACAGTCTGCCGAACGCGTGCTCCAGCCTCGGCGTCATGCGATCCGCATATGTTCCGGCGCCGCCAGCATCCGGCGACACCGCTGCGCCGAGTGCGTCGCGGGCTTCGTCGTTCGAGAAGTTGCGTGTGTAGGCGTCGAAGTACGGGATGGAATCGAGCTTCGTGAAGACGACGTACGTGGGCAGCGGAACGCCGAACTGTTTCGCCGCTTCACCGAGGCGCGCACGAATGGTGCGCGCGGCAGCGGGGACCGCCTCGCCGCTGCCCTGTTTATAGAACTCGTCACATCCGAAGCACACCACGGCCAGTCGAGGCGACTGCGCCTTGCCGGTCAACGCAGACAAGAGACTGCGAGGACGCAACGACGTGATGAGCCGCTGCCACGTTGGGAGGTCGTTCGTCAGCGGGCCGCCCGCTTCGACGACGATGGTGTTCTGTGTGAACCACAGATTGGCGTTGGCCGTCGGTGTGACGGTATCACCGCGAAAGACGTCGCCGGCGAGCAGCTCGGGCTCGAGCCCCGAGCGGACCACCGTTGTCGTCTTCGTGCTGCCCTGCGGACCGATCACGAGCAACACCGGCGTGGCACCGAAGTTTGGCTTTCCACCGCCACGCTTTGAAATGAGCGCGGCGCGAGCTGCGGCGAGAATGGCGTCGATCCCGCTTGCCGGTGTTCCACGCTTCGGCTCACGCAACGTGTCGCGCATGAACCACAGCAGGATGCCCGCGCTGACGAGTCCAAGCACGACGAACGCTATGGTCAACTGCCACAGCTTGGCGCCGTGCAGACGAAGCGCGAAGTCGAGGATCACCGCGAGCAGCACGTATGCGGCGAAAACGCCAAGCGCGATGAGCCAGGTTTTGGTGGATCGCTTCATGGATGTGATTCGGTATCGGCGCGCGCCGCCTCAGCGGAGGCGCGCGGTTTCCGTCTTCATGTCCGAGCTGCCGGAATGCAGCGAAGCCGTGAAGTAGACGAACAGCACTGCGGCGACGATGAGCATCGTTCCCGCGGCCACGGCGAGGCGAGGCACCCAACGATCACGTTTGCGGCCGATGTCCGCTTGCGACGGACGCCACGCCGGCGACAACTCGCCGGGTTTGCCGCGTACGCGTTCGATCTTCTCGGCGAGGTGGCGAAGAAGAACGGGGATGTCGCTGCCCTGCGTCGCGCTGTAACGACCCTTGAAGCCCAACAACATGCACAGCGAGTACACCTCGAGCAGATCGGCCAGATCGGCCGAGTCCTGCCGTCCGAGGAGCTGCTGCAAATACTGAAAGAAGAACTCGCCGGCCATGTGCACGCCGAACACTTCTTCTTGAAGTGTGCGACTGGACCAGCCGGCGAACATGGGCTGCGTGGAGTTGAGAACCGTCTCATCGAGGAACGCGATGACCGCGAACAACGCGAAGCGTACATCGTCGGACTGATATCCCGCCGCGCGCGCCTCCTGCTCGGCCGTGGCGAGCACCTGTTTGACGCGCGCGCGAAACGAGTCGGCGTCGGTGGCGACTTGTTTGTCCGCGCGCAGACGGGCGACGGTTGTGAGAACTTCCTGAAGAGCGAGCGCCAGCCGTCCGCGGCGCTCGGACGGCTGAGCGTTCGGCGCGTCGGTAAACGGCGCGCGCTGCGTGGGAGAGACCGTCATAGAGGCGAAGATGTGGCCTGAGACAACGGCGGAAGGGGGATCGACCGCGACGAGCTTAGTTGCCGCTTTCGACGATGATGGCGAGATCGAACTGCGCGTTTGGAATCGAATCGGGAACGAAGATGCCGACTTCGTGCGTCGCGACGATCGTGTCCCAACAGGGGCCCGTTCGCTCGATCGCGAAATACTGTGTCTCCGCGCGCGGAGAAATCTGTGGTGGCGGGAAGGGAAGGTGATCGAGACGCAAACCGGGGAAGGCGCGCCTCACAAGCTCGAGCACGAACTTCTTCGAGCACACTTTGCTGAGCGCGGGTACACGCGCAACGATCTCGTTCGCTGGCAAGGATGCCCGAACGCCGAGGATCCATCGCGCCGGCCCATACGCGCGTGTGTCGCGGACGAAGCACGTGTAGAAATTTGGACCTTCGGCCTCGAACGGGATCGTGGTGCGGCTGGTGGGTGCGACGACGTCGAGATTGGCGCGGATGTGGCGGTCGAGCGCGTGGAACGCCGCTTCGGGTTGATCGTGATCGTAGGGCGGCAGCGTGCGCGGATGTTCGTCGAGCGAGAACGTGCAGAGCGATCCTGCGAGTCGCGAGAGCTCGACGTACAACCGCTCGGGGTGAACGCGCTTGGCCTGGAGATAATTGCGCAGCGTCGGCGCGCTCGCGTGGATGGCGTGGAGCAGCCAGAAGTTCGCGACTTCGCGCTGCGCGAACTCGTCGGACGAACCGCGGCGTCCGCGCGCGATGGAATCGGCCTTCGCGTCGAGAATCTCGAGGAGCCGGTGGGTGAGGTTCATCAGCCGCGGACTGGCGCCGATGTGCAGCGACGGCGCGATGTAGTCGGCGTCGTACGTGAAGTGTCCGGCGCCATCGCGACGCACGCGGGCGATCGGCAGCAGCACCAGCCCCGCGCCCTCGACCGCGAGATTGTTGTCGAGCAGAAGACGGAAGTTCTTGCGCCCCACCGTGAGCGACCGCTCGTCGCGACCGGTCATGTCGTCGAGAACGACGGTGGACGTCGCCGTGTAGCGAGCGACCGCGTCGTCCAACATCGGACTGCCCTTCGTCGCGAAGTTCGCCTGGTCCGGCTTGTAGGCCGGAATGCCCAACAACACGAGGTGGCTGTCGGAGGTCGGCGAAAACCGTTCGCGGATGGGGAGCGGTCGTACCGCGCCGTCGCTCGCGGGGATATCGAATGGGAGACCGTCGGGCATCACGCCACGGGCGTGCACCAACGACACCGAGTCGTTCTGCAACGCCTCGGGGTCGAGCTCACATGCGACGACCCCGTACGGCTTGAAGAAAACGCTCGTGAGCGCGAATTGAACGGTGTCCTCGAAGAACCGGCTCTGCGCCTGGAAGTGATGTTGCGCCAGGTGCATACCTTCGTTCCATACAATGTGTGATAGCTGCTTCATGGAGCGACGTTGCGGGTGGCGCGCGCCAGCGACTATATACTGGCCGTGCCAACGCGGATCGAAGGTTTTTAGGCGGGCTCGCCGTTAACGTACCCGTTCGCCCTGGTTGATGACAAGCGCTGAATTTGCCGCGAAGTATCGCGTCCTGAAGAGCCTGACCGAACACGGCGCACGGAGTCAGATCGCGCAGGAACTGGCTCTCGGACGCATGGTAATGGTGCATCACCTCGACGTCGGCTCGGCGAAAGATCGCCAGCGCCTGCTGGCGAACGTCGCCGCGCTCGAGCCGTCCGCTGCCGCGAAAGTGCTCGAAGTCGCCGACGTAGAAGGGACGAACGTAGTGGTCACGCAGTTTCTCGCGACGTTCACGGATTTCCCCACGTGGGTCAAAGAGCACGTGTTGACGTCCGGGGACGCCGCTACGGTGCTGATGCAGGCTGCTTCGCCGTCGACATTGCGCAAACCGGTGCCTCCCGCCGCCCCCGGAAACCAGACTCCGGGCTCGTTCACGGAAACTTTCGGGGCAGTGAAGCCGGCAACTCCGCCTACACTTGCCTCTGCTCCGCCCGCGTCGCTCGCTCCGGTTCTTCCGCTGCCACCACCACCGGAAAAGCCAATCGGGAGTTTCACGCAGGTGTTCGGCGCGACGGCATCTCCTCCGCTGACGCCTGCATCGTCGACGCCGTTCACTCCGCGGACTCCCAGTCCGCTCCCGCCTCCGGCGCCGGGCGTGCCGCGCTACGACGCCGTGATGCCGCCCGTTCAGCCGTATCAACCGCCGCCACCTGCGCCGGCGCCAGCACCGCCGCCGCCAACGCCGCTCGGTGCGGGAAGCGGTTTCACCGATCTTTTCTCTCGACTCGAAACGCCTGTCTCAAAGCCGACGCCTGCATGGCAGCCACCACCGACGCCGATCGCTCAACCCGTCGCGCCGCCGAGCGCTGCGCCGAGCGAGTTTACGCGCGTGCTGGGATCGATGAGCGCTCCGCCCGCCCCTCAGCTTCCGCAGGCGCAGCTGCCACCCGCACCGCCTGCGGGCACCACACCGACGCCAGCCCCCGTACCGGGAGCCTCTCCACCGACGGAGCAGCCGCCAAAGCGGTCGATGCTGCCCGTTATCATCGCGCTCAACGTCGTGGTGGTGCTGGCGATCGTCATCGTCCTACTCATCGTAGTGAAGCGATAACGTCGTTCCGCCTTTCCGCTGTTCCACCGTTCACAAGTTTTCTGGTTTTCATCCGCGAAATCCGCGAAATCCGCAGCCAACAAAAAACGATTCTTTCGGCTTCGACAGAGTTTGCTTTGCAGACCAGCCACTCTGATAGGACGGTTTTTCTGGGTTTAGCTGCGGATTTCGCGGATAAGCCTTGAGGTTCACGGTGTAGCCGAAAAACCGCAGCGATTTTTCCGGTAATGCAATAGCAAAGGCCGCAGAGCGCCAACGCTCCGCGGCCTTTTCTGCTTCCTCCGCCGCTTAAGTCTTCGGCAAAACGATGAGCAGCTCGAGCTGAGGCGCGACGAATTCCGCCGGGACGTACGCTGCGATGTTGCGCGCGCGGGCCACGTTGTCCCACTCCGGTCCCGACTTCTGCAACAAGAAGTAGTGGTGGTTCACCTTCACCGACACGGCGCTCGGCGGATGCGGCACGTAGGTGAGCGGAATGCCCGGAAGTGCTTGGCGGATGAGCGTATCGAGCTGTCCTGCCGCGGCGGTTTTGACGAGATGGGGCGCGCGGCCGGGAACGTCGGCGCCGCGTCCGTCGACCGCCATCACCAGAAAGATCTGCGGTGCGGCCAGATACTTTTCCTGATCGAGTGCGGCGGCATATACGGAAGGCTGGACCAGCTTCATCGGTAGCGAGACCGTCGTCGCGGGAACAACCGTCTCGAGGAGCTCGCGCAGCGTAGCGTCGAGCCTGGTGAAACACGCCGTCAGATTGTCGTGCTCGTACGGCGGAAGATCGCGCGGGTGAATCGTGCTCGAGAACGTCGTGAGCGATCCCGCCAACCCGAGCATCGCATTGTACAACTCGGCCGGATGACCCTGCCGTGTTTCGAAGATGTGTCGCAGCTCCGGGAAGAAACTGTTGATCGTGTACAGCAGCCAGAAGCTCGCGACGTCGGCGACGCCGAACTCAGCGAGGCTTTGATTCTTCTGCCGTCGTCCCGACGCGAGCCCTGTGCTCTTTGCTGACAGGATCTCGACGAGCCGACGCGCGATCGCCATGATGTGTTCGTTGGCGCTGATATCGACGAGCGGCGGGACGAAGTGCGGATCGAGCAGATAGTCGCCCGTCGCTGAACGCGTCACGCGCGCAACGCGGAGCGCACTCGTCCCCTCGAGCGACTCGCCGCCGAAGATGATCCGGAAGTTTCGACGCGCGACTTGGATGGGTCGTTCAGCCTGCCCGGTCGTCTCGTCCCGGCGGAGCAACTCCTCGGCGCGATAGCGCGCGTCTCGCTCGCGATTCATTCCGGAGACGTTGTGCCCGCCGAACCGATATTCGGGAATGCCGAGGTAGACGTCGAGCCACTCTTGGTCCTGAGAGAAGGCGCCCTCGAGCTGCTTCGGCGGCGGCGCGGTTTCCGATTCGGGCATGTCGAACAACAGCCCGTCTGGGAGAATCCCGGCTGCGGCGGTGAGCCCGAAACTTCCGGACGCGAGCGCCTCGCGGTCGATCTCGAGTCGGCGGAACCCCCACGGACAGAACGCCAGCGCCGCCAGCTGGAACTCGAGGAGGTCGCCGAGAAACCGATCTTGAGTCTGAAAATGTTGCGGACTGAGGAGCACGCCTTTCGTCCACAGCACAGGCTGCATTTGCCTCATGGGCGACGAACCTAAAGCGGGAAGGGGGAAGCGGGAAGCGCGACTGAATGACGAAGGAGAATCTGGTGCGTTTCCTCTACAAAGTGTTGCGCGGTCGGAGCATTCTGCCGTTTGCCTCACTTCCAGCTTCCCGCTTCCCGCCTGCTGCACTAGGCTAACCGTCAGCGCGGCGGTGCTCCGCAAATTGCTTGATGACGATGGCCCCACCGTCGCGTTGTCGAAGCGAGCCCCCATACACAAACTTCCGTTCGGCCGAAATGTCCGACCCGCTGCTGGACGCGTACGAAACGCTTCCGTACGACAGCCGACCAATCTCGGCGTCGGATGTTTCACGCATCGAGACATTGGGGTTGTTGTTCGGCATGACGCCCGCACCGGCGGATTCGTGTCGGGTCCTGGAGCTCGGATGTGCCGCCGGCGCGAACATGATCGCGATGGCCGACCGCTTTCCGCTCTCCGAGTTCGTCGGCATCGATCTCGCGCCGAGTCAGATCGCGGAAGGTCAATGCGCGATCGATGCTTTGCATCTCGCAAACGTCAAGCTCGCGGCGATGAGCATCGCGGACGTCGGGAAAGATTTCGGCACCTTCGACTACATCGTGTGCCACGGCGTGTACTCGTGGGTGCCCCCCGAAATCCAAGACGCGATCCTCCGCGTTTGCTCGACCAATCTCGATTCGAACGGCCTCGCGTACGTCAGCTACAACACGTTTCCGGGATGGCACGTCCGCGGCATGATCCGTGAGATGATCATGTATCACGATGACCCGTCGCTCTCGCCGCCCGAGCGCATCGCTCGTGGTCGCGAGTTGGTCGAGGTATTGGCGGCCGTCGACTGTAACCCACTGACCGTCCACATGGCGACGCTGCGCGAAGAGCTCGAGGTGCTGCGTGGTATCTCGGACACGCACTTCATGCACGAGCAGCTCGAGCCGTACAACGAACCGCTCTACTTTGCCGAATTCGCGAAGCGCGCCGCGAAACGAGGATTGGAATTCGTGGCCGAGTCGCCGTTGGCAACGAGCACGAATCGCCGGCCGCCGTGGTTGAAAAGTCTACTGGGTGACGGCGAGCGGGATCCCATTCGGCTCCAGCAATACTTCGACTTCGCGCGAGGCCGTGCGTTCCGCTGCTCCGTCCTTCGACACGCCGCGACGCCGGCGCTGCGAGATCCTACGCCGAGCGTCGTGCCGCGATTGTATGTCACCAGCCGTTCGGCACCGGCTTCACAGGAGGAGCCGCCGACGACGGAAACGGTGTCGCAGCCGGGTGCGACGAGCTTCCGCTCGCCGGACAAAGTGACGGTGGCGACGAATAACCCGATTGTCATCGCGGCGCTCACGGTGTTGTTCGAGGCCCGCCCGCGGTATCTGGGATTTGGCGATTTGCTCGAGCGCTCGCGTGTCCGCTTGCAAGGGCTGGATTTGAGCGAAGAAGCACTTGGCCCGAACACGCTCGCGGGGGCGTTGTTGGAGTGCGCGCTGAGCGGGTTGGTGGAGCTCAGCCGGTGTTCGTCGCGCGCCGTCAGCGAGGTGACGGACCGTCCCGTGGCACTGCGCCTCGCACGGCATCGCGCGGCGACCTCCACGCATGTGTCGAACGCGCATCACTACACGATTCAAGTTGCCGACATCGAGCGATTCGTGCTGGTGTGCCTCGACGGGACGCGAACGAAAACGGAAGTCGTCTCGCTCGTCGAAGAGGCGATCACCACCGGTGGCCTCGTCTCCTCCGGCGGCGACGTCCCGACGCACGCGCAGCTGGAAGCCACCGTAGACGCAGTGCTGACGCGGTTCAAAGACGCCGCATTGCTCGAAGCATGACGACCGCTTATAGAATCCTCATCCTCGGCGATTTCAGCGGGCGCGCGCGCCCCGTCGACCGCACGCTGTCCACGCGAGGCGTCGATCGCGATGATCTCGACGACGCGATCAAGAGCATCAGGCCGGAGCTGTCGTTGTCACTCGATGCGAGTATCGCACTGGCGACGATGAAATTCGCCGAGCTCGACGACTTTCATCCCGACCGACTGCTCGATAACGTTTCGCTGCTCGTGAGCCTGCGGGAACTGCGCGATGCGCGTCTCTTCGTGGATCGTCCTCGCGAAACGCCATCGACCGGCGCCCGAACCGACGCAGCGGCGCTTTCACTCGGCAGCGGAAGCTTGCTCGATCGGATCGTGGAAGGTGAACCCGACGCCGGTGGAACCGCGGTCCGAGGCGTCGCTCGGCAAGACGAGTTATCCGACTTCCTGCGCCGCGCAATCAAGCCGCACCTCGCGAACGAGCCGACGCCTGAGCAACGCGAGCGCACTGCCAAGGTCGACGAGCTGACCGTTGCTACGCTGCGCGTGTTGATGCACCACCCGAAGTTCCAGGCGCTCGAGTCATTGTGGCGTGGTGTCGACATGTTGACGCGTCGGCTCGACACCGACGATCATCTGCAAATCCACATCGCCGACATCGCACCTAGCGCACTCGGCTCACTCAGGGCTACGAGCGTGGCCGGCTGGTCACTCGTTGTCGCCGACGTGTCGCTCGGAGTCGAAGACCTGGGACTCATTCGGCATCTCGCCGAGCTGGCGTCGTCGACGCGGACGCCGTGGATCGCTGCCGCGCGGCCTGAACTCGGTGGCGCCAGGTCGTTCGGCGACGGGTCCGACGTGGACGATTGGAACAAGCAACCGGCCGCTGGGTGGGACGAATTCCGTCACTCGTCGCATGCACGCTGGCTGTGTCTGACGACGCCACGGATCCTGCTTCGCGTTCCATATGGAAGAGCCAGCGATCCTTGCACCTCGCTGCCATTCGAGGAGCAGGATCCCGATGCGCCCAGCCACGATTCGTATCTCTGGGGAAATGGTGCGTTCGCGGCAGCGCTGCTCCTTGGAGAAGCGGCAGCGAACGACGACGCGCCGGCAACGCAGGGGACCATTTTTGGCCTCCCGTTGCATGTCGCGAAGATTGACGGTGAGCCGACGGCGGTCCCGTGCGCAGAAGCGCTGATCTCTCAGCGCTCGATGACACATCTGCTCGATCGCGGGCTCACCCCGCTCGTCTCGGAACGTGACGGCGACTCGGTACGTGTGCCCAGACTTCAATCACTCGCGGCGCCCCCGGCGCCGCTTGGGGCATGAGGAGCTGTCGAATGACTGGACGCTGGACGGGCGAACCCTTCGTGATCGGAACGCGCGAGCAGTTCGCACGCGCGAGAGATTTTCTCCGCCAGACTGGATACACCGAACAGGACTTGAGCTCGTCCGCCGGTGTTTCGAGCATCTATGAATTGCCGGGGGAGGACGAGCGGAAGTGCTTGTTGGACGAGAACGATCCACAGGCGCTGCTCGTTCGGCTGTTCCTCGATGGAGCCCGCTTTCCGTGGTCGGCCGTGCGCCGCACGCTAGGTGCCGAGGTGGAGGCGCTCGAGTCGCTCAGGTTGCTCCAAACGTCGCACGTGGATCCCGACGCCTGCTCGGCGTCGGTGGCGTTGTATCCAAATGAAGGCCTGTACGTCGCGTCGGACAAACACCACAAGATCGACGACGTGGCGGAGGGGGTGCCCGGCGACATCGTGTATTCGGCGATGACGCGGGAGACGCACCGCTTCGTCGAGCTGATGCCCCGCGTCCAATGCGATTCGTATCTCGAGCTCTGCTCGGGGACTGGGATCGCCGCACTGATTGCCGCCCGAACGTTCGCCAAACAGGCGTGGGCGGTCGACATCACCGAACGCTCTACCCGGTTTGCCCATTTCAATGCCGCCTTCAATGAAGTCGAAAACTGCGTGGTGTTGGAGGGCGATCTCTACGCCCCGGTGGCGGGTCAGACGTTCGACGTGATCTCGGCGCATCCGCCATATGTGCCGTCGTTCGAGACGGAGATGGTGTTTCGCGACGGCGGTGAGGATGGCGAACAAGTCACCCGACGAATCCTTGCCGGGTTGGCGGATCACCTGCGGCCCGGTGGGCAGTTCTGGGCAGACTGCATGATGACGGATCGCGACGGTGCTCGTCTAGAAGATCGGATACGGTCGATGCTCGGTCCGTCCGAGGCCGAGTTCGATGTCGTGCTGGGGCAGGGCGGCACGTTGGCTCCAGAGGAATTCTTCGCTCGAACACTGCGCACCGGTACCATGCACCCGGAGGACTTCGATCGGCGTCGGACGATTATGGAGAAGCTTGGCGTCGAGCGGTTCGTGACGGCGATGTTCATGGTTCAGCGCCGGGCGACGGCGCGTCCCGTGTTCACGCGGCGGCGCATCGTATCCACGGAGACGTCGGCGGCCGACTTCCAATGGTATCTGCACTGGTCGACAGCGACTGCCTCGCCGGTGAGTGCCGAGCAGTTTCTGAATGCGCGCCCGGTTGCGGCGCCGGGTGTGGAGTTGCGGTCCCGTTCGATTTATCGCGACGGAGGATGGACGACCGCGGAGACGATGTTGGTGACGCGTCGGCCGTTTGCGCTCGAAGCGACGTGTCCGCCGTGGTTCGCGACGCTGCTCGGCTGGTGCGATGGTCAGCGGACGGCGCGTGAGCATTTGCAGCGACTTCGTGAGGAGGGTGTCATTGCAGAAGCCGGTTCGGAGTCGGAGTTCGCGTTCGTGATCGGCAGGTTGGCGGATGGAGGTTTCGTCGAGCTCGACTTCGCGCCGCGCGACGGCTCGTCGTCGCTGTCGCAGTCGCTTGACGGTTGAAGCTGATTCTATAATCATTGCGTCCCCCTGGACGGCCCTTCCCACGGCATCCCCGGAGTTCCCTATGGCAAGAGAAGGCACACAGAAAAAGCTCGAGCGCGTCCGTCCGCCTCGAGTGAACATCAGCTATGACGTGGAGACGGGCGGAGCGATCGAAACGAAGGAGCTGCCGTTTTTGATGGGGGTGTTGGCGGATCTCAGCGGCACACCGGCGGAAGCGCTCCCGCGGTTGAAGGATCGGAAGTTCGTCGAGATCACGCCCGACAACTTCGATTCCGTGCTGAAGAACATGAAGCCGCGGGTAAACTTCGCCGTCGAGAACAAGCTGCAGGAAGGCGGCGGCAAAATCGGCGTCGACCTCACGTTCGAGAGCATGGACGACTTCTCGCCCGAGGCGGTGGCCAAGCAGGTGGCGCCGCTCAAGGAGCTGCTGGACCTCCGGACGAAGCTCGCCGATCTGCGCGGCTCACTGCAGGGCAACGACAAGCTCGAGGAGATTCTTCAGAACACGCTCAACGACGCGGGCGCCATGAAGCAGTTGGAGTCCGAGCTCGGAGGGCAGGGAGGCGGCAATGGCTGAAGCGCAGCAACGCACCGAACAGGCGTCGACGTTTTCGCCTGATATGAGTCTGCTCGACAAGATCGTCGACGAGGGGCGCATGGGCCGCGATGCGGCCACGAAGGAGCGGGGGAAGGATCTCGTCAAACACTTCGTGAGCGAGGTGCTCAAGGGCACTGTCACGCTCAATCCCGATACCGAGGCGATGATCAACGCGCGCATCGCGCAGATCGACGCGCTCATCTCGGCGCAGCTCAACGAGGTCATGCACCATCCGGATTTTCAGCGGCTCGAGGGGTCGTGGCGCGGTCTGAAGTATTTGCTCAACAACAGCGAGACGGGGCCGCAGCTGAAGATCAAGGTCTTCAACGTCTCGAAGAAGGAATTGCTCAAAGACCTGCAGAAGGCGCCGGAGTTCGATCAGAGCGCGCTGTTCAAGAAGGTGTATGAGGAAGAGTTCGGCGTCTTCGGCGGCACGCCGTTCGGCGCGCTGATCGGCGATTACGAGTTCGGGAAATCCGGGCAGGACATCGAGCTGCTCGAGAAGATCTCGCAGGTCGCCGCGGCGGCGCATGCGCCGTTCCTCACGGCGGCCAGCCCCGAGATGATGAACATGGAAAGCTTCACGCAGCTCGACGCGCCGCGTGACATGGCCAAGGTGTTCGACACCACCGAATACGCGAAGTGGAAGAGCTTCCGTGCGAGCGACGACGCCCGGTATGTCGCGCTCACGTTGCCGCGGATTCTGATCCGTGAGCCGTACGGCGCGTCGACGGTTCCGGTCGAGGCATTCGATTATGAAGAGGGGGTCGACGGCGCGGACCACTCCAAGTACCTGTGGGCGAACTCAGCGTGGGCGCTCGGCGCGCGGGTGACGCAGTCGTTCGCCACATATGGATGGTGCGCAACGATTCGCGGTGTAGAGAGTGGCGGACTGGTCGACGGGCTCCCGGTCCACAACTTCACGACGGAGTCGGGTGACATCGCGATGAAGTGCCCGACTGAAACGCCCGTTTCGGATCGCCGTGAAAAGGAATTGGCCGATCTCGGGTTCGCCCCGCTCGTGCACTGCAAGGGCACCGACTACGCCGCGTTCTTCAGCGTCCAGTCCGCCCAGAAGCCCAAGATCTACGATTCCGACGCGGCGACGGCCAACGCGCGCATCTCGGCGCAGCTTCCATACATCTTCGCCGTCTCACGGTTTGCGCATTATCTGAAGGCGATGATGCGCGACAAGATCGGTGGATTCACGTCTCGCGACGAGATCCAGCGTTTCCTGAACAATTGGATCAACAACTATGTCGTCGTGAACGACGACGTGGGCTTCGAGATGAAAGCGAAGAATCCGCTCAAAGAAGCGCGCGTCGAAGTCGTCGAGATTCCTGGAAAGCCGGGGGCGTATCGCGCGGTGGCCTTCCTCCG
>Ga0126377_10000615_pt1 | contig 21885 bp, 22 predicted proteins | sample PanSoiMetPlot_22_FD_92647 | JGI IMG/M metagenome (GOLD analysis project Ga0126377, IMG submission 92647) | Tropical forest soil microbial communities from Panama - MetaG Plot_22 | ecosystem: Environmental > Terrestrial > Soil > Tropical forest > Bulk soil | place: Panama | collected 2016-02-17 | reverse complement strand
GGTGACCAGATCTTTGCCGTCCCAGGTCTGGACAAGACCGCCCGGCCCCTGGATGACCTGTTTCTTCTCGGGGCTGGAGGCAATCAGCGTCTTGAGCGTGGTGCCGTCCCACGAATACTTGGCGCCGCGCTCGCCGTCGACAATGGACGGTTTATCGGGTTTGGTGTCGGCCGGCACGCTGACCCGATTGCTCGAGTTGCTCGGGTCCTGGAGGGCGATGACCTTGCTATTCGGATCCGACGGGTTGGCGCGGATCGGCACCCACGTTGACGGATCGCTGGGCGGCTTGGCTGAAGCCGCCGTACTCGACGGCTGGCCGGGAATGCTGGTGTCGAGCACGAACGCGCCGGTGGCCGCCGTGCTGCCGGGCGGCACGCCCTTCGGGTCCCAGCGATAGGTGTATTCCGTGTCGCCGATCTTGACCGTCTTGGTTGTCGGTGCCGTCGTGGAGGCCGCGGTCGTCGACGGCTTGAGATACGGCAGCATCGACCGCTCATCGCTGTTCAGCTTGTCGAGCGCGTTCTGGGCGACCATTTTCCGGGCTTCGTTGTTCTTGCCCATCGGATCGCTGGGATCGGCTCCGCCGGCGTCGATGATCGCCTGCTGGGCGGCTTGCTGGGCCTTGAGCCGCTGCCACTGCTCGAGGACGATCTGGCTGAAGCCTGCGGCATCGGTCGGAAGCTGGGGTTGATCGACGGCCATGACTTACCTCCCTTGCGCCGTGGCGAGCCGCTCTTCGATCAGAGCATCGAGCGCTCGGTTTTCCTGTTGCTGGATACGTTGCGAAGCACTGTAGAGTGGGCTGACGATGCCGCCGTAGAGCGAGGCAAGCTGGACCTCCTCGTTCGTCGGCGGCGGCGCGTGGGTGGGGTCGGACTTGTACGCGTTCCAGCGCGCCACGGCACGGTCGATGTGCGCCTCTTCCTGGGCGTCCGTCACGCCGGGGTACTTCTGGGGCAGGCCCGTGTCGGCCGCCGAATTGGGGATGCCCACCTGATCGCGCAGCGTGTCGCGCAGGTGCAGCTGCGCGGTCCGCAGCATCGAGAGTTTGCGGTCATCGGTGGTATTCGGGTCGTTGTATTCGGGCAGTTGCCGAACCGTTTTGGCCACCACCGGCTCCTGGAACTCGCCCATGAGCTGGTCCAGGCGGTCGTACTTGTCGGCGGCCATCTGGCCACCGTAGTTGCGCACCACGCCGGAGGTGAGCCCACCGATGATGGCGCCCGGCAGATTGGTGCCTTCCTTACCCATGGCCGCGTCGGTCACGCCCAGCCCGTAACGGCCCAGCGTGCCCAGGTTCTCATTAATAAGGAAGTCGATCTGCATCGGCGACACGCCGAAGGCTTCGCCCAGACGTCGCGAGAGCAGACTGGTGCGGTCGTTGGCCTGGGCCGACGGCGGCACGTCCTGATACGCCTGGGGCACGATCGGCAAGCCGGTGTAGAAGCGCCGGTTGGCGGAGAGCTCGATCGGCGACCGCAGCGGAGCCGGCAGGATCGAGGCTGCCGCAGCACCGGACGTGTCACCCGAAATCGGCGAGATTGTGCTAGCCACGCCGAGCCCCACATCCTGGGGCGAACGCGGGTCCCAGTGCGACTGGTCCGGGTCGGCATGGCTCGAGATCCAGTTGATGGGATCGGTGAACACGGACAGCTCGCGCAGCGGGATGCTCAGGCGATTGATCGTCTTGTAGCCGATGCCGTTGTCGTTCTTTGTGGAGCCCGGCAGCATGATGATGGCGTTGTTCTTTCGTTCGTATTCGGGGATGTCGTAGAACGCCGGATCCTGCTGGTTACGGAGATTGTTGGCCGCCACGGCTGTCGCCAGCCCACCCAGCCGATACTTCGCCAGCGGATCGTCGCGCAGGCTGCGGCCGATATTCAGCCCACCCTGCACGCGCGCGTTCAGGAACAGCGACGCCATGTTCAGTTGCTGCAGGATGTCGCCGCTTCGCTGGAAATCCACCGTAGCGCGGCGTCCGGCCGTGGCGGCCTCCGCTGGCGATTCGCCGGCGAGCAGGTGCTGCTCAAAGGCGGCCAGGTGGGGTCCTTGCTCGATGACCTCGCCGGCGCGGCGGATCCATTGCAGCGTGACGGCGTCCTTGGCCAATCGGGCCAGGTCACTCTTGTCATGGAGCACGATGCCGCCGGTGTCGGCGATCAGCTTGTCGATGTCCTGCGGCGAACGCTGGTAGAGCGATTCCATGCCGCCACCGGCCTGGATGTACTGTCGCCACAGATCGTCCTGCTTCGCTGCCGAGAGCATGCCGCGGGGAATGTTCTTCGCCGTCGTGGCACCCTCACGTACGAAGGTGGTGATCGCGTCGGCGATCGCGTTGTTGACCAGGAAGGGTGGGCTGGCAGCGGTCGCCCCGAAGCGCAGCGGCGCATTCAGAGCCTGGAGCACCTTGCCGAGCGCGCCCGGGTCCACACCCTCGAGGTTCTTCATCAGCGACTCGAGCCCGGGCACCTGACTGACGTCGTAGTAGACGCGCTCGCCGTTTTCGTACTTGCTGACACGACCGGGCACGTCGCCGCTCATGCGCTTGAGCACGGTGGCAATGTTCGACGGCGCACCCAGCAACTGGCTCATCGGTGCCCCGCCGGGACCGGCGACCTCCGGACCGGTGACGAGCTGCATCGGGTTGATACGCTTGACCAGCGCGTTGCCGGCCGTATCCACCAGGGTAGGGTCGTTCATGGCGGCGTCGAGGATCGCGCTGGCGACCCCGTTGCGGTTATTCAGCACGTCGGTCTGCATGAAGTGGCGTACCAACGAACGCAGCGGTTGCTCAGTGGCGTCCGCCGAACCCTCTTCCGCCAGACGCTTCAACAGGTTGGTCGTCGTCACCAGGCGATTGCCGCCGCCGCTCACTCCCCCGGCCGCTTCATCGAGGTACTTCATCACCACGGTGGGGTTGTAGTGGGGCTGGTCCGTCATCAGCTTCGTCGCCAGATCAGGATCGATCATGCCCGCGTCGACACGCGCCTGGAGCAGACGCTGCGTCGCGTCATTCAGCATCTGGTCGCCCTGCTGGAGCGCCTTCCAGCCGGCAGGACCCACCTCCTGCTCGAGCGAGTCGAGCGCAGCCTGCGCATCGGCCGCCGTCTTGACGCCAGCGGAAGCTTCGCGCGCACCGCCGTAGAGGTTGGCGACTTCCAGATCGCGCTGGTACTTGCGGTACTCGTTCAGGTATTCGTCGCCTTCCTTCTGGCCGAGCACCTTGCGCACCACGCGCAGCGCCGGCGTGATCTCGTCGTCCACCAGCAGCTTGGCCCGTGCGCCACGGCCGGCGTACGTCGCCAACAGCGACTCGGCGTCCATCTCCGGCGTAAACGCGGAGCCCAGCGCCTCGCGGGCACGGCCCGAGATCTGGTTGATCTGCGCGAACTTGTCCGCGGCCGCCTGGTCGAGCGTGCCGGTGCGCCCGCCCAGCCCGATGGTGTTGGCTACGCCTTCGGCGACGCGATCGGGCAGCGACGGCTGGACGTCCTGGTCGCGGAACATCTTGATCGTCGCGTCGCGCACGGCGTTACCGGTAGTGCCCGGCTTGCGCGTCGCGGCGTAGGCCACCTCCGGCGGCGAGAGCACGTCGAGCGCGCCCAGCGCGCGACTCGTGGCTTCGCCAGCAGCTTCGCCGGCCACCTTCGCGCCGGCGCGAGCGACGCCCGGCTCGCCGGCCAGCAGTAGGTTGGTGGGATCCAGCGCTGCTTGAGCCGCAAAACTGGTGAGGCCGCCGGCCACCGGCACATCTCTGAGTGGATTGGCCTGCTCGATCGCGCGGTTGCGCTCTTCGGTGAGTTGCTCGCCGGCGGTGCCCACGCCGTAGGGAGACGTTCCACCCAGCACGTCGAGCGGATTCTGCGACACCGTCACCGGCGTGTTGGCCACCTGGTCCGCCTGGGCCTGGAACTCCGGCGACCACTCGATCGGCTGGCGTTGGTCCAGATTGTTGGCAGTCAGCGCCTGGACCGCCGTGTCTTTGGCGCCGCCCACCGAATCGATGAAGTCGGAAAACGCGCTCTTGAGCCGGTCGCCGGGGCTCTGATCCTGCTGGATGACTGGCGAGGTGAACGTGCGCGACAGCGACGGATCGACGCTGCTGCCGGCGCCTTCGACCGCGGCATCCAGCTGCTGCACGGCTGGTTCCATGGCCGAGTGGTAGATCGGCTCCGTGCCCCCGCCGCCGAACAGGCCGCTGATGGTGTCCCTGGCGCGGTCCAGGAAGCCCATCGGGTTGGTGTCCGCGTCAGCCGTGCTGGGCGCCGGTACCCGCGGGTGATCCGCAAACAGCGCACCCTGGATCTGGCCCATGCGTGCCTGCATCTGGTCAGCAGTCATCCACTCCGACCCACCCCTGAGGTCGAGTCCCGACTGGCCAACGTGGAACGCGCCCGAGTTCGGGTCGTAGCCATCGGCAAAGAAATAGTGACCGGGCGTGCTGATGGTGATCGGATTACCGGTCGAGGCCTCGGTGGCCATGGCCTGGAGATTGGCACCCACCACCCTGGTGGGTACGCCGAGTTTGTCCATCAGCGCTTTTTCCGAGCCGATGCCGGCCATGCCCCCGGACGGGGTCCAGCCCACGCTGCGGGCCAGGTCCGTCGCCTCGCGCAGCGACGGGTTGCGGCCGTACATCTGGGCGAAGCGCACCGCGGCCGCGGGTCCGCACGCGGCGTACGCCTCGTCCGCCGTGAGCTGCGGATCGAACTGCGACACCTGGGCCGGATTGTTGGCCGCCTGCTGCGCCCAGCCACCGGTCCTGGCCAGCAGATCCTGGGGCGTCAGCCCCGGCCCGGCGCTGAGCTCGTTGAATGCACTCGCGTAGTTGCGGCGCGCCGCAGAGGTCGGATCGGTATAGCCAGCCGGCCGCTCCGCCTGGGCTGCCACCCACGACGCCTTCTCCGCGCCGGTGAGGCCCTGCGGCGCCGACGCGTACGCCTGAGCGTACAGCGGCACGATGCGCGAAGCCTGCAACTGGGCGCCGCCCTGGCCCAGCAGCTGCTCCTCGGGAATGCCCGCGCCCATGCCGCCCATGTCGAACTGGAACAGGCCTCGAGCACCGCCGCCAGAGCCCAGGGTGTAGCCATTCTGAATACGATTCACGTCCCACCCGGACTCTGCTTTCGCGCCGGCGGCCACTGTGCGAATGAAGTCCGGGTCGCTGGCGAGCTGCGGCGGCGCGTTCTGGGCGATGAGTGTGGCGAGCCAGTCGGGCACGCCGCTGAGGGACGGCGCGCCCGCTGGGTAGGAGGTGGGGGATGGCTGGTCAGGTACCCGGAAACTGGAAGTGAACTGGTCGAGATCCGCACCCGCGCCGTAGGCCGCGTTCAGTGCGCCGCCCACCAGATCCTGGGCGCTCTGGCCGCCCTGGGCCACGTGCTGGCCGAACCCTTGAATGAACGAGTCGACGTCGCCGCCGGCTTGCTGGACCGCGTTCAGCCCGTTGCCGAACACGTCCGCCAGCCACGAGGACGAACCGCTAGTCTGAGTCGGAACAGATGGCGCGGGAGGCGTGGTGGCTGGTACTGCTGCTGCTGTTGGCGCTGCTGCTGGCGTGGGTGCTGGTGCTGGCGGCGACGGCTCACTAGGTAGGCCGGGCACCGCAGCCGCCGCTTCGTCCGGCGGAGGTCCGGGAGGCTGCGGTGTCGGCACGGGGGGGAGTGGGGGTTCGTCAGGTGGGAGCGTCGGCGGCGGCTGCGGCTCAGGCGGAGACGGCGCGGGTTCTGGTGTGCCACCCACCAGTGACTGGAGCCCGGCGATCTTGTCGCCGATCGCCTGCTGCAGGCCAAAGCCGTCGATCTTCTGCTTGATCTGATCGGCCAGGTTCTGCTGCTGGTACGCGTCCCAGTCCTGCTGGTCAATGTCCGGCAGCTGGTCGATGCTCACGCGAACCGCCAGGTGGGATGTCTACTCCAGCTCGGACAGTCAGCGAAGACGTAGAACAGCGGTGCTCGAGGCGAGTACCACCAGTTGCGGTGACGGTAGAAGCGCGGGCGCATGCTAGCCCGTCATGCGCCACGTGCCGGCCGTGGCGTTGTTGGAACCGTACTGGGGCAGCGCCTGGTTGTAGAGCGCGGTCACGTCATCCTTGTTCCAGCCCTGAGACTCGTACATGCCGAGCATCATCTGTTTCTGACTGGGCGTGAAGTTGTTCCACGCCTGCGCCGAGATCTGGTTAGGGGCCGGCAGGTTGTACTGCTGTTGCTGGCCGCCGTACAGGTTGGTGCCGTTGCCAGTGGCCTGCATCTGCTGATCGGGCGTCATCTGGTTGCCGCCCACGCCGATGCCTGAGCCCCACACCTGGCCACCGCTGGCTTGCGCCTGCGGGTTATAGCCGGCCATGCCGGTGTTCGTGCCGTAGCCGGCGATCTGCTGCTGCATAGTGCTGAGATCAACGGGAGTGGGCGCCACGCCGGTGGTCGCCCCGCCACCGGGCACGTACTGGCCCATGGCTGCGGCATACAGGTCGCGCATGCCCTGCGGGGTGGAACCCAGCACCTGCTGGTACTTGGCCCAGTCGGCCGGACCTCTGAGGCTGGCGAGCTGTTGCAAGTACGCGAGCGTGTTCTGCTGCGCGAGCTGACGCTGATTCGCCTCGAACTGCTGCTGCTGGAAGCCCTGGCTCCACTGCTGTTGCTGGCCCGCCAGCGTCTGCGTGCGGCCATAGTCCGGATTGGCGTTGTAGAACTGGTTCAGGCCAGCTGAGGCGTCCCGCGCCCAGGACATGGCCGCCTGCTGCGGGTCATTCTGGTTGTACTGGATGTAGGCATCCTGCATGCCCTTGTCCTGTGCCCAGAAGTCGTTAGGGTTGACGTTGGCCTGACGCGCGGGTGTGTACCAGCCGGTGAGTTGCGCCTGCTGCGCGGCCAGGTCGGTGGCCTGCTGCTGGGCCTGGGCCGACTGGTAGCCCTGGTACGGCGTCGGACCGCCCGGTGCGAGGTACTGGCCGTAGGCCTGGGACAGGTTGTAGGCCTGCTGCCACTGCTGCTGCTGAGCGCTGAGCGTCTGCTGCCCGGTGGTTGGCTCGCCGCCCTGACCCAGCCAGTTGCCGAACTGGGTGGTGAACCACTGCTGCTGGGGGTTGTTCCAGATGCCGTTCCACATGCCCGTCTGGGCAGCTTCGTCGAGCTTCTTCTGCCACTCGAACTTGGCCTGCTCAAGCGCCTGGTTAGCACTCTGGCCGGAAGCCAGCGAGTTGTAGTAGGCGTTCTTGGCCGCCGAGTCGGCCAGCGCGGTCGCCGCCGACGGATTGCCGGCGTTCATGCTGGTGGTGTTGTTGTTGATGGCACTGATCACGTCGTCGAGCGTGGCGTTGCCCATCAGATCCGGCATGGCTTATCTCCTCGGCAATCCCTGCCAATTACTGACGTTGGCGCCTTTCGGACCGGCGCCGTACCACTGGCTCCAGCCGCCCTTGAGCGCGTTATCGAGCGCGAAATCGACGCTCGCCTTCCAGGCCGCCGGGTCGCCGGGCTGATAGCCGGTGGCTTCGGTGAACTGGTTGCCCAGTCCGGCCGTGGTGCCCCACTGCTCGTAACCGGGTCCGCCGTAGTGCAGCTGGTACGGCCACCACGACTTGCCGGTGCCCCACGGCCGGCCGCTGAAGTCGCCGAGCACGGCCGGATCGGTGAACGGCGGCTGGTTGGGGGCGTGCTGGAGATCGCGCCCACCCTCGAAATACGCGACCCTGGTGGCGATGTCCGGATTGATGTTGCGCTGCGTCGCGGCCTGGCGGATGTAGGCCTCGATCTCGCCCGGCTGGGGCGCAACATACGCGGGTGGTGGTTGGTCGGGCGTGCCGGTGAAGTAGTTGGGCTGCTGGTACTGGTAGTCGGCGAGCGGCACCACGGCCTCGGGTCCGGCCTCGCCGATCAGCGCCAGGGTGGGTTCGGTGACCACGCCGCCACTGGCCATCGGGCGTGGCATCATGGGCGGACGTGGCGGAACGGGCATTCGCGGACCAGCTAACGGTGGCGCTGCGGCGCCTGGGCCTGGCAACGAACCGCCTGGAGGACCTGGCGGCGCGCCTGGAAGTGCTGGAGGCCCGCCTGCGGGTCCGCTCGGAGCGCGAGTCGGCCACTGGTCCGGTACTGCGATCGGCTCTGGAGTCGGAATCTTCAGCTCCGGATGCGCCCGAATGATGGCCTTGTAGACCAGGCCGAAGCCTTCCACGCCCAGCCGCTGGAGCTCCTCGTTACGTCCCTGAGCATTGGGTGAGCCGTCAGGGTTGAACAGCTTCTGGCGGTAGTACTCGATCTTCTGCGCCTCGGTGGTCTGCGCCGCGAACGGCGCCCTGGTCGGCGCGAAGGCCAGCGCGATGTCGTTGGCGGTCTGGTCGATCCACAGCGCGAGGTCGTTGGCGACCTCGTCCATCATCGTGCCGGGCATCAGGCCGTCTCCGGCGGCGGATCAGGACGCGGCGGGAAGCCGTAGCGTTTGAACGCCTGACTGCAACGACGCGAACAGAACTGTTTGCTGGTCCGCTTGTGCAGTGGCAACTCGCCTCGGCAGTACCGACAGAAACGGAGCCGTGGGCGGTTAAGGAGTGACCAGAAACTCACACTCAGCCTCCAGGCAGCGGCATGCCGCGGGGATTCGGAACGACGGGCGTGCCGGGGATGCCGCCGGGTGGCGGACCGACCGGGCCACCTGCACCGGGGGGTGGCGGGACGATGGGCAGCCCCTGGCCCGGCGACGGGACCGGGTTCGGCGGCATGCCGCCCGGACCGGGCATCGGCGGCGCACCCGGCGTCCCGCCAGGGACACCCGCAGCTCCGGGAGGAGGCATGCCGGGCGGCGGGGCGCCGGGCATCTGGGACGGCAGACCGATGGCGGCCATCCTGGCGCTACGGATGGTGGCAATCTTCTGGAAGATGGCGTTCTTCAATTCTTGCTGGATCTCCTGGCTATTCTTGAGATCGTGCAGCAGCCAGGACTTTTCCACCTCGTCGGGGTTGGATCCCGCGCGCTCGACGGCGTCCTCGTAGGTGATCAGCTTCAACTGCATCTTCTCACCGATCGCCCGCGTCTCGATGATCTCGTTGCTGGGCGTACTGGGGGCGAGCTTCACTTCGTAACGGTGGACGCCCTTGAGGTCGTCCGGACCAATCCCGAGCCACGTCGCCTTAGACTGACCGCCAATCGTCTTCTTGCCCTTCTTGGCTTCAATCTCCCCCCAGGCGTACACCTTTTCGGAAATCCTGTTCTCGATCAGCCACGACTCGAAACCGATGCGCTCGCCGAGTGCGACCTCTGCATTTGAGACGATCGGGTCCCACCCTAATCTGGCGAGGTAGGCGGCCTGGTTCAGGGCGTAGCCAGATTGATCGCTGGCGACCATGCCCTGCACCACGCTGGGCAACGCCCACTCCAGCATGTCCTTGATGTTGCCCAGGATCTTGTCGGCGTCGACGCCGCTCTTGGGCTGATCGATGGGTGACACGTCGAACGGAAACAGCTTGCCCGGCTCGATGGTCTGGTTCTGAGAGGCTTGCTCGCGCGCGTCCGTGCCGTAGGGCATCGCCGGCAGGCCGGGGATGACCCCGGGCGGGGTGGTCTTCTTGAACGCCGGGTAGGCGGTCATGTACGCCGCCTGACCCTGCATCGTGAGCAAGCTATCTAATAAAGGAAAGAGCCTGAGAAAGCCGAACAGGATGCTGAGTCCGGCTCGCTCCGGCAGACGGCTCGCGGTGGTGATGCCCAGCGCGTGGAAGTAGGGTCCCTTCAACGTCTTGAGCACCGGGTCGCCGTAGGGGTGCTTGAGCACGCGGCACAGCGTCGCTTCGCCGAGACTGCCCTGGCCCTTGTTGCGCTGGCCCGGACCGGACAGCAGGATGATCTGGCGCTGCCAGTCCCAGGCCTCGACGCAGCGAATGGTCTGCTCGCCCCTGGAGTTGCTGGCGTGGCCGCCGCGCATCATGCCCGACCACTCCGCCCTGGCCAGCTCGGCAGCCCTGGGGTCCAGGCCTGACCACGTCTTGGGGCTGACCACCTCGCCATTGGCGTTCAGGCCCACGCCGAAGCGCTCGAGGGCTTCCAGATACGGCAATTCCTTGATCTCGACGACGCTCGTCAGACCGTTTTCGTTCTTGGTGTAGTAGAACGTTTCGGGCGGCACGTCGGTGGACGCGATCGGGTACGGCAGGCTGAGCTTGTAGCCCTCCGTCTCGTGGTCGTACATGCGATCCCTGGCGTCCTGGTCGAGGTCCTTCTCCGCGGCGAGCTGTTGCTCGAGCGCCTGCTGCTTGGAGTCGTAGCCGGACCACGCGGCGCGGGTGCGTTCGACGGTCTTGATGACAGCCTCGCCCTTGACCGCCAGGCTCCACATGAACAGCCGGAGCAGCTGCCGGCGGCTCTCCTGCTCCTGCCTGGACCAGCTGGCCTCGAAGAAGTGCTCCCTGAGCGTCGAGTTGGACTGGTACACGTCGCCGAAGCCGATCGGCTTGAAGACGATGCTCATCGGGTTGACGCTCAGCGCCGCGGTCACCGTCGTCGCGATGTGCAGCGCCAGCGGGCTTCTGACCTCGATGGCGGTTTTGCGGTACGCCTCCGGGATCTCCACGGGCAATTCGCCGAAGAGCACCGCGTCGATGTCTCTATACAGCTCGTCGCGGTCGGCGAACTGGTGCTGCAGGTCCTGGGCCAATTCCAGCGTGGCCTGCTCCATGGCGTCTTCGTCGCTGGACTTGCTGTTCTTGAACCAGCTGCTGGGCGGTGAGGCCATCATGGCCGGTCGCTCCGGATCTCGGGCACGGGCGTGGTAGGCGGGATCTTCTTAATAGGTAAGGTGCCCAGCGGCCGCTCGGCCATCAGCGCTTCTGCTCCGTGACGTAGAAGGTGCTCGGCAGGCCGTCCAGGATCTGGCTACCGGCCGGGCCGTGCAGCCCCAGCCCGAGGCGGCCCGCGCCGGGACTGGGCGGCAGGTAGTAGTAGATGCCGACGGCCATCATGCCGAAGTCCGCTTCCGGGGCATCGATGGCGCCCAGCGCCTGGCCAATGAGCGCGCCATTGACGGTCACGCCCCACATCAGGTGCTGGCCTTTGGTGGCGCACGACAGCGGCACGTTGAACTCGATGCGGATCGGCGCGCCGCTGAGCGACAGGTCGATGTGGATGGGACTCTCGAGCCACGTGTAGGCCTGCGGCAGGGTCCAGGCGACGAAGTCCACGAAGCTGCCGACGAGCGCTTGCGCGGCCTCGGGCGCGAGCTCGTTGGTGGTGATCGAGCCGGTCGGGAAGCTCACCGAACGCGTGACGGTCAGGTCGCCGTCGATGACGAACACGCCGGTGTGCGTGCGCAATCCGTCGGTGTGCAATTCCGTGCCAACCGAGGCCGGCTCCCAGCCGACGTTGATCACTGGGGCTGGCCCAGGGCGACGAGCAACAGCACGATCAGCATCAGCCCCAGCGTCAGGATGTTGACGAAGTTGATGTCGGCGTTGTTCATCACCCGTACCTCAGGCTGACCGTGTCGGTGACCGGCGGCGGCTGCGCCTCGGCGGCGAGCGCGTAGCGCAACGCGTCCACGGCGTGGTCCTCCGTCTTCTGGCTGCCCACCTTGTCGGCCAGGTCCTCGGGATCGAGCGGGTCGACAACCATCGTTGGCAACGTGCGGATCAGGTTCGGGCACTTGCCGTCAAAGATCTGCAAACGGGGCCCACCCTCGGTATCTTTGGCCAGCGCTCTTCTAACGATGGCCCACCCCTGCTTGCGGCTATTCATGCCCGGCACGACCGGCCACAGCCCGTTGCTGGCGTACACGGCCGCAATGCTCGGACGTTGTTGCTCCGTCCTGAGGTTGAACATGCTCGGGTCCAGGACCTTGAGCAGCAGCTGCTCGTCGCCCGTGGCGTCGAGGATCCTGTCCACCTGCTGCTCGTCTCGGAGGCCGGCCCCGTACAGCTCCCTGTACACGTAGATCCTTCTCGTCTCCGGCTCTCGAGCCAGCCACAGGCAACAGAACGGCGCGGCGAAGCCGTAGTCGACGGCCAGCCAGCGCGGCCACTCCTCCGGAATCTCGAACGGCCTCGTGACGTGGATCTGTGGGTCGAACTCGGTGAAGTACTGGCCCTCGGCCGCCACCCACAGCCCGAGCCGCAGGCGCTGGTACTGGTAGCCGCTCAGCGAGTCGAGGCCCTTCATGTAGTCTTCGGCCAATTGATCGACGTACGCGCCGGTGGTGGGATCGATCAGAGACGGGTTGTCCTCGTGCTTGCTCTCCAGCAGCAGGCAGTCGCCGCGGTTGCAGCGCTGCTTGAGCCAGTGCGTCGGCGCACTGGGGTTGGTGTCGGCCATGATCTGCTGATACGAGAGGACTCCGTTTCTGAGACCTCTCAGCAGCATGCCCCAGTCGTCCTCGTCCAATTCCGTGGCTTCGTTGACGTACACGAGGTCGAATTCCGTACTGCCGATCTTGTCCGGATCGTCCAGCCCGGCGACGATGACCCTGGCCCCACTCGGGTAGCGGTACTCCTGGTCGCCCTCGTGGAACCTGACCTGATTCGGCACCGGCAAGACCTTGTTCTCGAGCGTGACCATGGCGCTCTGGGTCAGCGCCTTGCGCGTCTTCCGCACGATCAGCGCGCGGATCGGCTTCTGCATCGCGATCAGGTTCAGTTTTTCCAGACACGCTCTGGACTTCCCCGTCCCGGCCGGTCCGCTCAAGAGCACTTCTCGTTGCCGACATTTGAAGAGCTCTAATGCCGCCCCGAAGGGCTGGTACGGCCGCTCCTCGATCGTCGCGCCCGATCCCACCTGCACTGTAGCCGGTCTGAGCAGCGCGTCCTGCCGCTTCGTCACCTAGACTGTCTCCGAAGCACCCGCTTCAGCCTGGACGGGAACGGACTGTGTCCCGGGGTTTCCGTCCAGGTTCTCTGTTCTCTGGACCCACAGATACAGCGTCTTCCAGTCCTCGAGCAGGTGCAGACCCCACACCCGCCCCGTGATGTCCCGAGAACCAGCCAGCTCAGAACCCACCTGCTTCTGCAACAGCAGCAATTCGTTCAGATGTGCCGGCATGCCGTGAAACACGTTTCACGGCGGAGCGTAACATAGGCCTTGACTTTTCAGAATCGGTCGTACGATTCCGACTACGGCCGCTCTCCGAACCCGATGCGCTTCTGCCGGCGTTGCCGAACCTACACGCTGGGAACCTGCGCTCGGTGCCTCGCTCAACGCAAACTCTTTCCACCACGGCTCCCGCTCCAGCCACCTACGCACGTCTACCAGCGTGCTGCCGACGCACCGCCCCCCGACGAACGCAGCGCGGACGACGGCCGACGCTGGACGCTCACGCACTTCGACCACAGCAGCGCGTACCTCGCCGAGCCGGACGTCGAGCAACAGAGCGCCTGACTTTCGTTTCACCGATCCGGGAATTTTTCGATTCTGCTCTAGAGCAAATGGGGGCCGAGATCGCGGCGGGGCGTGGTGGCACCCGTGCCCCTCGCGTGCGCGTTCAGGTTAGGCACGCGCCCAGGTGCGCGAGCTGGCGGGTTCCTGCTCCCCCCGCGGAGTTTGCTGCCAGGGTGAGGCTACGTTCTACGCTCTCTTGCCCAAGCGTAGGGACCCGCAAGAGTTAGAGCACGGACGATGGTTCGATGCCGGCGATAGCCTTGACGATCTGGTTAACGGTGACGTCAAGCTTCTCGCGATAGATCTCTGGCTTTCGGGCTCTTAGTAGCAACATCATGAGTTGATCGGAGTACTCGATCTTCTCATCGGTGCCGACTGGCTCGCCATGCCAGTAGCTGGTTCGCTTGTAGGGAGTACCCTCCGTAGCACGGCGGAAAGCTTCCCGTTCCAAGCGCTCAGTCGCCGCCAGTTCCGCTTGCTGAAACGCCAGAGCAAACTCCGCATCGTGCTCCTGCCAGTTATAGAGGGTCTGCCGCACGACGCCGGCGACCTGGCAACCGTAGCTGATATTCGCCCATTGCGCGTACGACTCAAGGAACGCGTGTTTGGCGAGCCTAATCTGTCTAGGTGTCTTTGGCCAGAGTCTGGGCGAGGACATAGCGTGAGCCTACTGCACGCGTGGGGCGTTAACAAAAATCCAGGAAATCGTTACCGTCCCGTTATTGCATTCCCTATATCCATTCGATATATTCCCTGCCATGGCACTCAACACCATGTATCTGGACTACGACCGCAGCGGCCGTGGTTGGGAAGTGTTCGACGCGATCAGCGGTCGAACGATTGTCTTTGTTCCGTTTCGCTGGACGGCGCGGCTCACGTGCTGGCTAGCTGATCGGGTGATCTCGTGACGGCCGTGCTCACGCCGGCGGATCTAGCGATTGCCACGGCCACGGACATCCGCACGTCACGGCTCAAGTCGCAGTTCGGGTTCACGTCGCTGATCACGCCGGAGGGCTATAGCCCGAAAACGGACAAGGGCCGGGCGCGGGGCTACTCGACAGCGATCATGTACTTCGCGCCGGCCGATCTTTCCGGGTATGACGTATGTCAGTACCGGAGCGCCGGGTGCACGGCGTCGTGTTTGAACACGGCTGGCCACGGCGGCGTGGTCAAGCGAGCCGACGCGGTCGCGATCAACGACGTGCAACGCGCTCGCATTGCACGGACACGGCTCTTTTTCTTGAATCGCTTCCTGTTCAATCAGCGGCTGGTTCACGAGTTGTCGCTGCACGTCGAGTCGGCACGTCGCGCTGGCATGATTCCGTGCGTCCGCTTGAACGGCACGTCAGATCTGCCGTGGGAGCGGCTACGGATGAACGATGGCCGAACGATCCTTGAGTGGTTTCCGGACGTGCAGTTCTACGACTACACGAAGCATGTCGACCGCGCTTTGCGCTTCGCTCGTGGGGAGATGCCGGCGAACTATCACCTGACGTTCTCGCGTTCGGAAGTGAACGCGCTGGACTGCGAGCGCGTGCTTTCGGCCGGCGGGAACGTCGCGGCCGTGTTCAAGATCTGTGGTTGTCGGCCGAAGGGCCGTTGTGTGCACGATCTTGCGGACGGATTCGTCTTCGAAGGCGCGTCCGTGGTGTCAGGTGATCACGATGACCTTCGCTTCCTTGACCCCACCGGGGTGTGGATTGGCCTGAAGGCCAAGGGCCTGGCGCGGAGCGATGCGTCCGGGTTCGTCACGGATATTCGTGAGGACCGGGCCGCTTAGGCCCGGGACCGTTCACTTCTGACTACTGAGGTTGGCACCCAATGCACACCGAGACTTGGCCGCTCGACACGGTCCAACGTTTGGCGAAGGCGTTCGCTGATGACCTTCGCGCCAACGTCACGCCGGAGCAATTCGCAGAGATCCGTCGCCGCAACGCGACACCTGACTATGACCGCGCATGTGCTTCGCACGATTTTGTCGACGCGAATGAGTGCATGGAATCGGCATTCGTACAGGTGATTGGTCGCGACCCGGAGAGTGACGCGTCGGCAGAACACGAATCTGACAACGTGCTCTGGTCACGCGCATGGGATCTCGCGAAACGTGAGTATCTGACTGACGCAGAGGCGCGGTAACCCGCGCCTCGTTCACTCAACAGAGGATGGCACCCAGCATGTACACCCGACGCAATAGCTACGCCGAAGCACCTGGCCGGTGGATCACCGGCGACGGCGAGTATGAATTCTCGAAAACAGGTGAATCCTGGACCGCTCGCCGGCGCGACTCCGATGCCGTCATCGGCTCCGGCCCGACGCTGGCGTCCGTCATGGCGCTCGCCGGCCGGCACTACATGACGCCCGTCGGCCAGTGGGCCGCAACCAGCGCTCAACCGTAAGTTCACTTCTGTACAGTTATCGATTGGATATAGTGACTGACATGGCACCCGAAACACTTTCCTTTCTCGATACGCCCACCGTGGGCGCTCGCGTTCGAGTTCGCAGCGCCGGTACCACGGATCTGGGCAGCGCCTTCGAAGATGACGCCTACGCCCGTGACAAGTACGCCGCGCTCAAGCAACTGGCGCGTGCGCTGACCCCGTTCTCCGATAGCGACCTGACCCGCCTGACTGAGGCGTACGCGAGGAGAGTCCCATGACCGCCTGCCTGTGCGGCGACCGGGGCTACACCACACACACCCCCGACAACACGCTCTGTCCACGCAACGAAGTACGCAAGCTCGAGATCCCGCTCTACGTCGACCCGGCCGTGCTCAAGCCGGGTCAGGTCGTAGAGTGCGTCCTGGACGGCTCCCGCACGCCGCTGACCGTGCTCAGGGTCGAGCCGGCGCTGATCTGCACCGCGCCGGACGGCACGGAGCTGGTCGTGCTGGCGCATACTGCGGTCACGGTTCTACCAACGGAGGACGGCGTCTGATGAGCCAGTCGAGCTTCGACGCCAGCCTCGCCACGCTGGGGCTGGTGCTGGTCGCCGCCTTCGTCCTCGTGGTCGGCTTCCACCTACCGTGGATCGTGCTGGCGCTGCCTCTTGGCATCCTCGTCATCGGCATCGTCTACACCCTGCTGGCCGACCTGAGGCGGCGGCGATGAGCCGCTACCTGGCGGAACGTGTCGACGGCGTGTGGCAGGTGCGCGACAGTGTCCAGCCCGATCTGGTGGTGGTCTACGGGCCAGGCTCGAGCGGCGCAGCCCAGGCCGCCGCGGGAGCGGACCGCCTCAACAAGGTCAACGCCTCGGTGCCCGGCAACGAGATCCGCGCCTGGAGGACGGCACGTGGCTTGTCGCAAGCCAAGCTTGCCAAGCTACTCGGCGTGCAGTGGCTGGCCGTGCAGCGCTGGGAAGCCGGCGTCCACAAGGTGCCGCCGTACCTCCACCTCGCGCTCCGGCAGCTGGACCAGGATCTATCATCCAGCGCGTAGGTGTTCGGTCCACCTGCGTGAGAACAGAGCGCCCTCGTTCCCGCACCACGAGGGCGTTTTCGTTATCCGTCGCGTACGAAACGGAACCATCGACTGAGAGCGGCGCCCAGGCAGCCGGCCGCCAGCAGCCACGCCCCCAGCGCGATGAGTAGCCAGGTCATGCCCACGCCTCCTCCCGCTTCAAACGTACCCGCTCCGACGTCGGGCCGCACGCGTGCTCGTGGCTCCACTTCGCACCGCACTCGGGGCAGTAACCGTGGTTCCCATTGCAGTCGAGCTGGTCAGCTGCTACGGCCCTCGCGATCGCGCCCATGCGGTCCCAGGCCGCGCCCATCTGCGCGAGATACTCGTCCTCCGTCCACTCGCGACGGAAGCGGCTCAGCGTGCCGCTGGCGCGATTGAGCACGATGTATTCGAAGGCCGGCCACACGTCCGTCTCCGTCCAGAAGGCGTGGCTGTACAGGCACGGCTGCCACACCTCTTTCTGGGCGCGGACCTGACTCCACGCCCCGACGGTGGTCTTGAAGTCGTAGATCGTCGCGCCGTCCTGGTTCCACAGGTCGACGGCGCCGACGATGGGAGCGCCAAAGTCAGCGTTCGTATCCAGGCTGAAGCCGCGCTCCGGGATGCCGTGGAGGTCGAGGTCGAAGACCGCCTCGAGCAGCGTCAGTCCCATACCGGTGAGCGAACGGTCGACCTGGCCCAGCTCGTGGACGTACGCCTTCCACGCCGCCCGGTAGGCGCGTACGCCGTCCTGGCCACTGAAATGGGCTTCCAGCCCCTGATGCACCGCGGAGCCGAACAGCATCGCCTCCGTGGGCGCGATCGCCACGCCGTCGACGTACCTCTCCTTAAAGCTCATGGGACAGAGATCAAAAGTCATAAACCGCGAGGCTGACCAATGAGGCATCACCGCCACGAGTCCACCTCCACCAGTCGGTGGCCGATCCATTCGGCGACCGGGGCCACCACGCCATTGCCGATGCAGCGATAGCGATGAGAGTCGGGGATTTCCTTGCCGTCCGCGGTCCAGCGCGTGTGATCGTCGGGCCAGCCCTGGAGCCGCTCGCACTCGAGCGGGGTCAGTCGCCGCACGCCGAAGTCGCCGCTGGCAAACGGCGTGCCGTTGCCGGTGCTGGTGCCCTCGCCCTTGAGCGTGCCCATCTCGCCGACGTTGGAGCCTTGCGTCTGCCAGGCCTCGACCACGTTGTGGGTGCGGAAGTTGTTCCTGCCCTCGTGGGTGTACGTCTTGCCCTCGCGAGTAGAGATCGGGTCGGCAATCAGCGTCTCGTCCAGCGGATTGGTCGAGTGCCCACCCGCACCCAGGGTGTTGGCCTCGAGCACGAGGTTGTCAACACCATCGCCACGGAAGGACTGCTCGCCGTACTCGACACGTAGCGTGTCGGCCAGCACGAAGTTCTCGCTCTCCAGATCCATGCGATAGCCGGTCGCCCTGGCCACCAGCGGCCGCGCCATGCCCTCGTCCCGCTCCGAACCAACCACCAGATTGGCATCGTCCTCGCGATGCCGCCCGGGCACGTTCGACTCCGGGTGACTACCGCCGCTCAGCGTGCCGGCCACGAGGTTGCTGTTCCACAACTGGTCGGAGTGGTGGCCGCGGGGATCGTCAACGTCGCCGCCGCGGAGCGTGTGCGCCTGGTCGGCGATCGGCGTCAGCGGGAGGTCGCAGCTAGCCCTTCGAGCGCCGTCATCAAGCGTGGGGGCAACGCTTTCCCCCGCTTCTTTGCGCGGCGCAGGATGCCCACCGCAGCTTTCGCAGACAGCCAGTACCGCCTGGGCACGCGCCGCGTCTCCAAGACAGCCGACAAGAAAGACGCGCCGCCGCCGCTGGGGCACACCGAACCACCGCGCATCCAGAACTCGCCACGCGACACCGTACCCGAGTCCATCCAGGTCCACGAGGATCTGTCCGAAATCTGCGCCATGGTTGCTGCTAAAGAGTCCGGGAACATTCTCAACGCAGACCCATCGTGGCCGCAGCAGCTGCACGACCCGGGCGAACTCAAACCAGAGCGAGCTGCGCTCGCCCCGAAAACCCGCCCGTCGACCGGCCACGCTGACGTCCTGGCACGGGAAGCCGCCGTAGACGAGGTCAACACCATCGGGGCCGCATCCCCCTTGCCCGTCTGCCCCGCTTCCGCTTTCAACGCGCTGGCCGTCTCCGACGGAGCTCCGCGGCCGTTCCTGACAAACCTCGTCTCGAAGTACTCGTCCTCGACTGATTGGCTCACCAGCACCGTCGAGCGGCTCTCGCCACCGCCCTCGTCCCAGCCGTTCAGTGTCGGAGCCTGGTCCTGCGCTCGCCAGGTGTCCGCTTCCTCTTTCGAATGTGCTCGCATCGACTTCACGTACGTCTCCAACGCGCTTCACCTCCGGCCAGTGCCGCTCGAGCACGGCATTGCACCACGGATCGATCTCCACCTGGAGCACCGTCTGGATACCGGCTCGCTGCAGCCCCAACTCGAAAGCCACCCACTCCGCTGAAGAGCGAGACGGCTCTCATTGGAGTGGCACCTCCTTCTGGACGGCATAGGCCCCGAGATTCCTAACCATTCCGTCGAACCGTGAATGGCATGAGCGACAAAGTCGGCGGTAGTCATATGGGTCGGCATAGTTCTTGGTCAGGCTCGCCCACTCATAGCCGCTTGCTTCTTCCGTACCGCATTCCTCACAGTGCTGCGGGCTACCACGCAGATTCGTCACCCGGTAGTGCAATGCGGCATACGTAGCGTTATCGCCGCGCCAGGATGTGTTCTTTGAACCCCGCTGATCACGCTTGATCTGTGGCCGTCGTGGGATGTGTGCGCGGCGCATGATCTTGGAAACCAATTGCTGTCTCATGCCAATCGCCATTGCGACCTCGTCCTGCGACATGCCTTCGTCATAGAGCAGCCGTATCCGTCCTATGAGCTCCGCTGGGTACACCTTGGGCTTGGCTCCCCTCACGCCGGCACCAGCAGCTCTTTGAGCCGGTCGTAGGCCAGCTTGATGCGGATGAACTCCGACGAGGAGCCGCCCATGTCCGGGTGGTGGATAAGAGCGAGGCGTCGGAACGCGGACGTCACCTCCGCTGGCGTGGTCGGCCAGGTCAGCTCGAGGTCGGGCAGCCACAGACGGATGGCGTACGGCGCCGCGGCTACCCGCGGGTCGGCCGACGGCCGGCGCGGCGGCGGCTCCGGCTGCGGCTCGTGGGCCTTGCGGCCGGCGCACGTGTCGAAGTGGCACTCCCACGTCGCCTCGTCGCCGTCGATGTCCATCGGCCGCCGCTTGCCGCGAGCCGTGGTCTGCCACCACACGCGGGCGTTGCACGCCCGGCAGCGGCTGACCGTGTGCCGCTCGCCCTCGTCATCGATGACCCACTCCTGGGCCTCGCACGTCTCGAAGTGCGACTGCTGCTCGTCCTCGTCGTCGAAGGGGAAGGCGCGGCTGTCGTCGTACGGGTTGGTGCCCCACCAGATGTCTGCCCGGCAGCGTCGGCAGCGACCCCAACCGGCCATCAAGACACCCTCAGGACAAAAAACTCCGGCCTCCGGCCTAGGGTTGGGAGGCCGGGAGTCCCGGTTGAGGGCTTAACTATCATCGGCGCGGACCTGACAGTAGCGGCGGGGGCGATCGAAGGCCTCCACGAGGCCTTCCTTGATGAGCGCGTTCAGCTCGCGCCGCAGGTCCATGTCTCGAATCACCAGATCCTTGCGAAGCTCCTCAAAGGTGGGTGCTTCAGCCGTTCGACCAACGGGCAGCGCGTCGAGGATGTCGACCCGCAGCCGCGCCCGACGCACCTCGCCCACGTCGCCGATCACGGTGTAGACGTTGGGCCGTTCCGCATCGCCGGGATCCAGCTCGATCAGCAGGTGGTCCGGCGTCTCCTCGAAACGGCTGATGCCGTCCAGCAAGCGCTGGCGCTCCTTGCCCGTCTCGTTACCAGCCAACCGCTGCAGATGCAGCACGACGTCAACCGCTCCCGTGTAGGCACTCGAGCCGCGTCCGCTATCGCCCACTTCGCCGCCGCTCTTGCGATCATGGCGGCTCACCAGGACGCCCAGCCCACCCGTGGTGGCTGCCTGGAGCGACTCCATCGTCTGCATCGCCGCGCCGGACTTGTTCTCGTCTTCGCCGCGGATGCCCGAGAACTGCGCCAGGGTGTCGATGATGAGCAGCTTCGCGCCCACCTGCGTCGCTTTGTCGCGCGCCGCCTGCACGAGCTCGTGCCACTTGCGGCCCACGGCACGGTTCCACAGCAGGATGTGGATGTCGTCGCGGTCCAGCAGCCCCGCCCGTGACAGGTTGCGTTTGAAGCTGGGGCCGGATTGCTCGCTCAGGTACACGATCGGCGTATACGCCGTCGGCTGGCCCAGGAACTCTTCGCCGTAGACCACGGCATGCACCAACGCGAGCATGAGCGTCGTCTTGCCCGCTTGCTTGGCCTTGCCGTCCAGCTCCGTGATCAGCCCGCCGCCCACCAGTCCGTGCGCGTACCACACGATCTTCTCGTCCTCCACATCCCGCAGCTCCCTCCCGGTCAACCACTCCAGGCCTGACCGCGTCTGCTGCTGCCCCTGTTGCGGTTCGACTCGCACGCGTGGCCCCTGCCCCGACCTGGCGCGGTCCACGATGATCCGGTAGCGGCGCTGGGCATCGCGGCGACCGCTGAACTTCGTCCAGCCCAGCGCGACGTCGCGTTCGGCCAGCAGCTGCACGACGAACGCTGGTCGGCAACCCGCCTCGAGCAGCACGATCGCCAACCACCAGAGGCTGTAGCTGCGGTCGATGCTGCCGTTGCGCTTGCGTTCGAAGAGCCGCCCATACCAGCGTTCGAGCGCGTCGCCGTGGAGCTCCACGGGCGGGCTGTCCTCGTCCTCTGCCCCGGGCGTCTCGACACGCCGCGTGGCTTTGCGGTTCAGATGCTCGACAACCCAGTCCGGCGCCACCGCCGTGGGCGGCGCGATCAGCTCGGCACCGTCCATTTCCTTCCACGCGTATACCCGCTGGCTGGCGTGCAGGCTCGGCGGCATGACCGCGTAGCCCGCCGACATCAGGTCGTAGCGACCGCTCTGCGTGTCGCGATAGATCGC